>Ga0070741_10000789_pt1 | contig 106011 bp, 103 predicted proteins | sample Coa_R1_4_FD_66440 | JGI IMG/M metagenome (GOLD analysis project Ga0070741, IMG submission 66440) | Surface soil microbial communities from Centralia Pennsylvania, which are recovering from an underground coalmine fire - Coalmine... | ecosystem: Environmental > Terrestrial > Soil >...
GATGGCTATGACTTTCTTCAATTGTCCTCGCTGGCAACTTGGGAAAGGCTGGAAGTGACGATTTTAATGGCAAACAGACGGGTATGTCATCCAGAAGGCAGCGTTGGGGCCGAAGCCCAGGGGGGATAAAGGAGCCGAGGCTTCGATGCCCGGCTCCCTTGAACACTCACTCGATCGGCCGTTCAGCCATGACGGGCTTCTTGGGTTCCCCGGAGAGCGAACCGGTGCCTACCGAAACGGTTGCCGTGGTCGGGGCATTGACCGGCCGCGGGGTAATGTCCATCCTTCCGGCGCTCCGCTCGTCCCACTTCCCGAATATCATCTTGCCCGCCGTAGTTTGAAGGACTGAAGTAACCGAGATATCAATGTTCTTGCTGATCATCTTGCGGGCGTTATCCACAACGACCATCGTGCCATCGTCCAGATAAGCAACACCCTGGTTGTATTCCTTGCCTTCCTTGAGGATGAAGACTCGCATGGTCTCCCCTGGCAAGACGATCGGCTTCAACGAATTGGCCAGCTCGTTGATGTTCAGGACTTCGACGCCCTGGAGTTGCGCCACCTTGTTGAGATTAAAGTCGTTGGTAACGATTTTCCCCTCGTAAAGCTTGGCCAGCTCGATCAGCTTCAGGTCAACCTCCCGAACCGTGGGAAAGTCATCCTCAACGATCTGGATGTTCAGGGAAGCCACCTTCTGCAGCCGCTGCAGGATGTCGAGCCCGCGACGTCCCCGATTGCGCTTCAACGAGTCGGCCGAGTCGGCGACCAGCTGAAGCTCCCTCAAGACAAACTGCGGAATGACGATTATGCCGTCGAGGAATCCGGTCTCAGCTATGTCCGCGATCCGGCCGTCGATAATGACGCTGGTATCGAGGATTTTGTAGCTTTTCTTGGATTGCTTCTCGCCGCCGAAGATGCCGCCCAGGGCCGACAGGTTCAGCAGGTCACCTTTGTTCGCCCCAACAATCAAGCCCACATAGGCCATAAGAAGCATGACCATAATCATCAGGAAGCTTTGGGTACGGCCGGGCGACAGACTGGCACGGAGGACCAGGGCGAACAGGTAGGCACCGACAATGCCGAGCACGCTCCCGATGGCGGCGCCGATCAGCCTTTTGAGACTGACTTTGTGAAGACGCCACTCGAAAACAATGATGGCAATGCCGAAAATAATACCGACTCCGGCGTCCAACTTGGAGGGGAGCCCGAAAGGTTCAATGAGGTAGCAGGTAATCGCAACAAAAATAATGAAAAACAGCCTAATCAGAATAATATCCACGTGAAGGACCTCCCCGAAACCGCCAGGCAAGTCGAATTTGCCAGGCTGTTTCGTGCCCGCCATCGCTTGGGGAGATGGCCGGCTCTTAAGAAACAAGCGGAGCCTATAAGAGAATAAAGTCGCTCCGCGCGTCCGTCCCGCAAAGGACGGGCTTACGAATTAAACAGCAAAGGAAGTATATACCTGTGCCCGAATGTCGGCATGCCAAACCGCAGCCTCATCGGGTACGGAAGTTCCCGTTTTCGGCATGCCTACCTGGCCAACAGACCTCCTCTACCCCAAGCATAACTTCACTCGTATAACGCAGGTAGCGCTATAATGCGCAACTCCGGCCCGACTGTACGACGAGGTACTCCAAATGCCTGTGAAGCAAGGCGAGCTAAGCCTCCTCGAACATCCCGCCTCTCGGGAGTTGTTGCAATCGAAGATCCCGGCCCGCCTCGCATATGTTTGGACCGACGGCTCTCCGCGGGTGGTGCCCATCTGGTTTCATTGGAATGGGAGTCAGTTCGTAATCGGCACCCCGCCGAAGGCTCCCAAGCTCAAGGCGCTCGCCAAAAACCCCAAGGTTGCACTCACGATCGATAACAACGAATTTCCCCACAAGGTGCTTCTTGTCCGCGGTACGGCGCATATGGAAAGCGTCGAGGGAGTCGTACCGGAATACGCCTCAGCTGCGGAACGCTATTTCGGAAGCGAACAAGGGAAACAGTGGGTCGCTCAACTTGGGACCATGGTGAACACCATGGTTCGAATCACCGTCACCCCGGAATGGGTGGGATTGTTGGATTTTCAGCAGCGGTTCCCTAGCGCTCTTCCCCTGTAGCGTGCCTTCGTTCCTGACTTCATCTAGAGACGTGAACGTGCCCAAAGACAACCATCCCTTCACCAGGCGGCGAAGGGATGGCCCACAGTTCTTTGCATGTAACTCTAGATGGAAAGCAAGCGTTGGAAGAAAGAACGGTAACGCTGCAAAGCAACCCGGAGATCTTCGGTCGATACATTGTCACCGCGATCCCACTGGCCCTCCAACTTCGATCTTTCTTGCGCAAACACTTCGGCGAGACGCTTCATCGTGGACGCGACCAGGCCATCGGCTTCTTCGACCGCTTTGCGGGGCTCATCTACGAAGCCGGCTTGGATGTGATCCCAACGCGTCCGCAGATCACCGAGTTCGTTGTCTGGAAACAGCGGGGTCGTATCGGTTACGGAACGTCCGGCGCCTTGAGCGCGTGCTGATCCAATATCAACGGGCTCGCGCCTTTGCTGGGAATTGACATCACGCTGTTCGGCATTTATTTCCCGCTCTTCCTCTCGATTGCCTTGGGCAATGTCAGCTGTGGTTAGCTCCTTATCCATGTCTTTTCGCAGTGGGGAATTCATCCGCGTGCCTCCTTTCGTTCGGGTACAGAATCTTCAAGAAGCTCGTCGAATAACGAGCGGTAGTGGACCATGGCTGTGCGAAGGTCCTCGGTAGTTGCCTGGCCGCGGCCATGACGCAGCGCGATCTCGTGGGCTGTGCGGTAATTCTGCACGACGGCAGGATGGTCAACTGAAATCAGCTCGGCTTGCCGGTCGAAGTCCGCCATGGGATAGCCGCGAGCGTGCATCACTTCCGTGACCAGTTGGTCGGCATCGGCGACAGCGCCACGAGGATCGTCGACGAATCGAGATTGCACGCGCGTCCACCGGTTCGCGAAGTCGGAGCGCACCGGGCCAGATAACGGCACAAGGCGGAGTTGCTCACGCTTCTTCGCCCGAAATTCAAGTACACCCTCTCCCTTGCGCAAGCCCTCCTCCCGGACCACTCGGTCGTACTCAGGCCCGAAACGTTCGCGCAAGTGCTGTGTCCGCCGGCGACGCGAATACCACCAGCCAAGCACCGCGACAGCAGCGATGATGACGACAGCGACGATGACAAGCGTAATGTTCGGTTGATTCACCGCTCACCTCCTTCCGGTCAGCATTCGGATTCGGACGCGAGTGATCCTGTTGTCCGCGGATTTCCATGCAGAGATGTGAGCAGGAGGCTGTAATCGGTCCACGGAAAAAGAGCTTCTAGTTTAAGGCTGGAATCTGATGTCGCGAATAAGCAAATGTCTCTCGTGATTCTTTTGTCGTTGAGTTTGCCAAGAGCCGCATGGGACAATAAGAGAGATACCGGCGAACAAATAGCAAAAACTCGGAGTAAACGCTTGGACGTTATTGATGACGGGTTGTTCTGTCCGGAGGTCGGGGATTGGGCCGAGGAGAAACATGGCATTGTTTCTCTCTATGCCAAGTTGTTTTCCACCGGCATGAAGGAAAAATGGGATGAACGGGTCTACATCGAGCTGTACGCTGGATCCGGATTCGCAAAGATAAGAAACACAACGAGAGTAATTGCAGGGTCTCCAATCCGGGCTCTCACTCTGGAGCACCCATTTGACAAGTACATATTTTGCGAGGAGAACGCCGCCCAACTCGATGTGTTAAAGAAACGAGTGAAGCAAATTGCACCTCAACGAGCAGTCGCATACGTTGCCGGTGACTGTAATGAGCACATCTCAGAAGTGCTGGCGAACATTCCAGCACCTTCTGCCAACCATCGCGTGCTCTCACTTTGTTTCGTTGACCCGTTCGACATTGGTATCAAGTTTGAAACATTGCGTAAATTGTCGGTCATGTACATGGACTTTTTGGTTTTGCTTGCTCTTTACATGGACGCTAACCGAAACGTGGCGAACTACGTGAAAGACGAGGCGAGAAAGGTGGACGAATTCCTCGGATCAGAGACGTGGCGGACAAGGTGGGCAGTACGGCGGCGTCAGGGTACTGAATTCCCACAATTCCTGGCAGAAGAGTTTTCAGGGAGTATGGAATCGCTGGGTTTTCAGCACCAGCCTTTTTACAAAATGAAGGCGATCAGGATGCCGGAAAAGAACATTCGGCTGTATCGCTTAGCCCTCTTTTCCCGCAGATCTGTTGCGTACAGCTTTTGGGACGAGGTGCTCAAGTACAGCACTACACAAAAGGCGTTCGATTTCGAGAACCCCCGTGGCAATTAATTCGAAGATCGAGTGGACGGACGCAACTTGGAACCCGGTGCGCGGCTGCACGAAGATTAGCCCCGGTTGCAAGCATTGCTACGCGGAAACATTTGCGGAACGCTTTCGCGGCGTCAAAGGACATCCCTACGAACAAGGCTTCGATCTCCGCCTGGTGCCGGAAAAACTATTGGAGCCGTTCTTCTGGCACTCGCCCCGACTCGTATTCGTCAATTCCATGAGCGACCTGTTCCAAGTTGGCGTGCCGGATGATTATGTTGCTGCGGTTGCGCAGGTGATGGCGACGGCCGATTGGCATACGTACCAGGTCCTGACCAAAAGGTCTGAAAGAATGCGCGATTTGCTCACAGGCGGACTACGAGTCGTGGCCCAAGGCGCAAACATCTGGTGGGGAGTGAGTGTCGAGGACAGGAAACACGGGCTTCGCAGAATAGACAATCTGCGAGAGATCCCTGCCGCCGTGCGCTTTCTCTCCATCGAGCCGCTATTGGAAGATCTCGGGAGCATAAATCTATCAGGCATTAAATGGGTCATCGTCGGTGGCGAGAGCGGCCCCGGTGCGCGGCCGATGCGAGCTGAATGGGTGATCTCGATCCGAGATCAGTGCCAGGATCAGAATGTCGCCTTCTTTTTCAAACAGTGGGGTGGTGTGCGAAAGGCAAAGAATGGTCGACTACTTGACGGTCGTACCTACGACGAATATCCGCCACGACTGTCTGCTCCCGTTCCAGACCGAGCTAAGCGGATGGAAATTGCCGATGGACTTATTTCAATTGTTCAGGCGGGAAAACAGGCAGCAACACTAGTCCAACTATCGGTAGCCTAGCCAAAGGCTAACGACCAAAAAATTAAGAGCCCCGAGGTGATGTTAAGCGCCTTCGTCTCAGCCAGTAGTTCGCTTTAGACCCTTGCCGACCCTTCAAACCAACGCTTCCTTGCGGTCGCATCAGTGCGATCTGACGCTTGGGCTCCGGGCTTACCGCCAACTGGATAAACTTGCTTAACGCCTCGGGACTCTATCTTGCCTTCAACAATTTTCCGGGTTCTCCTCGACCAGCGCTTTGCTATAGACCCTTGCTGACCTTCCCTCCTACCTCGCGGCTCGGAAGGGCGATCTAGCTTGAGCCCCGGACGCTGCACCAACCGGGAAAACTTCAGAAGTTGTCAAAGAACGATTGTGTTTTTACTCTTCCTGTTTTGGGAGTCAACAAAAATGTCGCCGGTTTATCCGGTTTGAAATCAATCGAGTGCAGCTCGTTCACAAGCATGTGACAGGATTCAGTGCAGGCGGGCGACAACATGCCGCCGCAAAAGCGCATCTGACGCGGGTTTTCGCCCCACAGCTGCAACGGCGGCTTTGGCTCGCGCTCTGGCCGTGCAATGTTGTGATGTGGAAAAAACGGCCGAATTCAATACTGGCGCGGGATCCTGTTCTGACCATCTCTCTCCATTCCAAAGAATCTCGTTCCAGGCCGCTGCTTTTGTTGAGTCTCTATGTAGCGGCCCTGCCTCTTTCGCCTGATTGCACGCACTTGAAACAATCGGATTTGCCGAATCGCAACTTGCGAAGTCGCAAGGCATATGGGTGTCTGTATTTCGCCGACCCGGCTCGCACCAGCTCGCCGCCGCTCACCCGCATTCTCTCGACTGAACAGCACTGGAATCCGAGCGGGTCGGTCATGCTCACCGGAAATGTGGCGCATGCGGTCAGGTAGTACAATTCGGCCATGGGCGGTCTGATCCAGCCATCGCCAGTTTCGACCGAACGAGAATCATCCCTGCGGCCGATCCTGATCGGAGCAGTGCTGGTCGTGGTCATCCTAGGGCTGGTCATTTTCGCCATGCGCGACACTCGCCCCAGGCCGGCGGGCCCGCCGCCGTACGCGTCCAGCCTGAAGATATCTGATCTGAAAATGAGTGCGGCCGAGAACTTCGTGGGCGCAACGGTCTCCTACATCGATGGAACGCTCACCAACAACGGCGATAAAACGGTCACTCACGTCGTCGTGCGGGTCGTTTTTCGCGATGACATGAATCAGGTTGTGGGCGACGAGACTGTTCCGCTCCACGTCCTTCAGACTGGCGGCCCGTATGCAGACACCGTGGATCTTTCCGCTTCTCCCCTTCCTCCTCACCAAGCCAAGACCTTTCGCCTGAGCTTTGAAAGCATTTCGACGCAGTGGAACCACGCCTATCCTGAAATTCAGATTGTGGGCGTATCCACTAAGTGATCCCTTGCTGATCGGACTGCCGCCCTCGGCACTTCACTGAGTACAATGGCTGCATGTCTGACGTAAAGACAATCCGTCTGACTGAGACGGTCAAAGCTGCCGGTTGAGCTTCCAAGCTGAGTCCGGCGGCGCTGGACGCGGTGCTTGGGAAATTAGCCCGGCAACAGGACCCGAATGTGCTGGTCGGCTTCGATCACGCCGACGACGCCGGCGTGTATCAAATCGCACCCGACACGGCCCTGGTCCAAACCGTCGATTTCTTCACGCCTATTGTCGATGACCCGTACACGTTCGGTCAGATCGCTGCTACCAATTCTCTCAGCGATGTTTATGCCATGGGCGGACGCCCACTCACCGCTCTGGCCCTGGTTTGTTTCCCCGAAAAAGGCGATCTGAACATTCTGGAGCGCATCTTGGCTGGCGGTTTATCGAAGATGATGGAAGCCGGTTGCACGATCGTTGGCGGACACAGCATCCGTGATGACGAACTTAAGTTCGGATACTCGGTCACTGGGTTAATTGATCCCAAGAAGGTGCTGGCCAACACGGGAGCCAAAGCCGGCGACAAACTGCTGCTCACGAAAGCCCTGGGCACCGGCGTCATATCGACAGCGATCAAGAAGGGCGTCGCTCAACCGGAGTGGATTGACGCGGCAGTTGCCTCCATGACTACGTTAAATAAGGCTGCGGCTGAGGTCATTACCGGTAGCGTGGCGGACCTACGGTCCGCTGCCCAGACGAGGACGTCTGGGCCTACGTGGGCCGGATCGGTGCATGCACTGACTGACATCACCGGCTTTGGCCTCATCGGCCACGCGCGCGAGATGGCGCTCGGATCCGGCGTCAGCTTGCGGATTAACGCGGGCGCTGTTCGCTTGCTGCCCGGAGCCATGGATTGTGTTCGGGCCAACTACCTTCCTGGCGGACTGAAAGCGAATCGCGAATTTGCCGAGTGCGTTGTGGGTTACGACCGCGGCGTTTCCGACGACATCAAAACCATCCTTTTTGATCCGCAGACGGCGGGAGGACTCTTGATTTCCGTCGCTGCGGCCCAGGCCGGAAACTTGGCGGAAGCGCTACGATCAGCAGGTGTGGCGGCCGCCGAAATCGGCGACGTCCTGCCCAGCACGCGTCCCCTTATCTCTGTCACTCTCTAGATTTCATCCCGCCTCTACTTACTATGCACTTCTCGCGTGGGAATCTCCGTGCTACTCTGCACGCCAACTTTCCTTCGCATCGGGAGGCACAAGTATGTCGATCGGACAAGGAGTTGGTCCGGCGCCTGCTATCGCCGACTTACACGCCCAGAAACTCAGAGCTGAGCAGGCAATCAAAGGCGGGGCGAGTTGGTTTCTTTGGATTGGCCTTCTTTCGATCGTCAACTCCGTCATTGGACTGGCCGGCGGCGGGGTTCACTTCATTGTCGGTCTCGGCGTGACGCAGGTCGTCGACGCGCTCGCCCACCAGGTAGGCGGGTCGGGCATCGTTCTGGACATCATTATCAACGGCTTCGTTGTTGGCATCTTCGTGCTGTTCTGGAAATTCGCCGGCAAAGGGCAAAGCTGGGCATTTATCACGGGAATGGCTCTTTATGCACTCGACGGCGTGCTGCTCCTCGCGTTTAAAGATATCTTCAGCGTCGCCTTTCATGCCTATGCGTTGTACCGGATTTACAACGGCATGAAGGTCCTGCCGATTCTGCACCAAATTGAAGCCAGTCTTGCGCCGGCAAATGCACCCATCGTGCCGCGTTGATCGACACTCCAGAACCTTGTCTTGACTCCTTGCATCTATACATCGATCAAGGAGCAACTCAATATGCAAAAGCGGCGTCTCGGCCTGCGACTGGAAGTCTCTGCCATCGGCCTTGGCTGCATGGGAATGTCCGAGTTCTACGGCGGGAGAGACGACGATGAATCGGTCGCCACTATTCACCGCGCGCTCGATCTCGGCGTTACTTTCCTCGACACCGCCGATGTTTATGGCCCTTATAAGAATGAGGAACTCGTTGGGAGAGCAATCAAGGGGCGTCGCGACGAGGTGGTGCTGGCCACCAAGTTTGGCATTGTGCGCGATCCAAACAATCCCCAGGTGCGGGGCGTGAACGGCAAGCCCGATTACGTTCGACAATCCTGCGAAAACAGCTTACGAGGACTGGGTGTTGACCACATCGATCTCTACTATCAGCACCGTGTCGATCCCAACACACCGATCGAGGAGACCGTCGGCGCCATGGCCGATTTGGTGCGAGAGGGCAAGGTGCGCTACCTCGGATTGTCTGAGGCCAGTCCGCAGACATTGCGCCGCGCGGTGAAAGTGCACCCGATCACTGCTCTGCAAACCGAGTACTCGTTGTGGACCCGCGATCCGGAAGACGAGATCCTGCCGACCTGTCGCGCGCTGGACATAGGCTTTGTGGCCTACAGTCCCCTCGGCCGCGGCTTCTTGACTGGACGATTTCAGAAGTTCGAGGATCTGCCGGAGGACGACTACCGCCGTTTTTCACCCCGTTTCCAGGGAGCGAATTTTGAAAAGAATCTCGACTTAGTCAAGAGAGTCGAAGAGATTGCGCGAGAGAAGGGCTGCTTGCCGTCGCAACTGGCACTCGCCTGGGTATTGGCGCAAGGCAATGACATCGTTCCGATTCCCGGAACTAAACACCGCAAGTATCTCGAGCAGAATGTTGCCGCCGCCGCCATTCAACTTACCGCCGCGGATATCGGCCGCATTGCACAGGTGTTTCCAACCGGCGCCGCTGCCGGCATGCGCTATCCCGAACACATGATGCAGACCATCAATCGATGAGTCAAAACTAAGGGTTTCCGCTCACGCGACCGATTCCCAGTCGTCCTCTCAAACGATGCGTTTTAACTGGATGAGCAAGCGATCGATGTCTTCCGCAGAGTTGTAGTAGTGGCATGACACGCGGATGCCACCGACGTTTGAGGTATAGCGAACCGAAACCAAGATCCGTTTATCCTGCAGTTGCTTCATCAGGCGAACGTTCTCTTCCGCCGACCCGACCGAGAATGTCACGATGCCCGATCTGTTCGCGGGCGCTCGCGCTGTGATCAACTCCACTCCGAGGGAGTCCAGGCCGGCGATCAAATGGTCGGTCAACGCCACGATATGCTCGGCAATGGCTCCTTGGCCGATTTTCTCCACCAATTGAAGCGACGCGGTGAGGCCCACGGCACCCGGATAATTTGCTGTGCCTCCGTTTTCATAGCGCCGGGCAGTGTTTACGAACTCGTACTCGCGCACAGGCGTGATCGATGGTGTTTGGAAATAGACGCCCCACCCTCCCGGAGGGTCCTCTACTGACAGGTACCCGGCTAGAGGCGGATTCAATTTCGACAAAGCCTCGCGACGGATGTAGAGGAAGCCGCACCCATACGGTGCGTTCAGCCACTTGTGTCCGCCGCAGGCAAGAATGTCGAGCGAAGTCTTCTGCACGTCGAGCGGAATTCCGCCAAGCTGCTGGACCGCATCCACCACCAACCAAATCCCCTGATCGCGGCACATCCGGCTGAACGCATCCAGATCAACCCGGTATCCATTCGACCACTGCACTGAGCTCACCGTGATCACGCGAGTGCGCGGCGTGATCTGCGCGGCGAAGTCCTCGGCGCGCACTTCGCCGTTGTGGTTTCGAACGACGTCGATCTCGATTCCATCTTTTCTCTTTTGGATCCAGGGAACGGCAACTTCCAGGAATTCGAGATCGGACATCAGGATCCGATCACCGCGCTCCATCGGGATCGCATTAGCGGCCAGCGTCAATCCCTGAGTAGTACTCTCGACCAGCGCGACCTCATCTTCACCGGCATTGATCAGTTTGGCCACCGCTGGACGAGCCGCTGCCCGCATTTCGTCCATAAAGATATGGTGGTGGGTTGAGGAGTCCAGCGGACACATCATCGTGAGGTCAAGGAACCTCTCGATGGCTTTTGTAGCCGACCGGGGGGCCAGCGAACAGCAGGCGGCATCCAGAAACACTTTGTCACCGAGACCTGGAAATTGGGCGCGAGCTTCCGCGAGGTTCATACCGCAGTCTTTTATCAGAAAATCCTACTCACCGCCGCCGTTTCGCGAAACGTATTTGGCAGTGAATGGTTTTGCACTCCCTGTGTCCGAGCGGTCGCTGCTACGATGCCAGCATGGCGCTGGTTGAGGTGCGCGATCTCACCAAAATTTACCCGACTGGCGAATCGGTGTTCGGCGGCGGCGCGCGCGGCGAGGTGCGTGCCGTGGATGGAATCTCACTTGACGTTCACGAGGGCGAGACGCTTGGGTTGGTCGGCGAGTCCGGATCTGGCAAGAGCACTCTCGGCCGCTTGATATTACGCCTGATCGAGCCCACCTCCGGGACGGTTCGGTATAAAGGGCATGACCTTACACAGGCGAGCCGAAGCGACATGCGCCGCCTACGACGGGAAATGCAGATTATCTTCCAAGACCCTTTCGGCTCCCTCGACCCTCGCATGCGTGTAGCCGATGCAATCGCTGAGCCTCTAATCATTCACGAATCGCCTACAAGAGAGGCGCGGCGGGCACGCGTCGCGGAATTACTCAAGGCTGTCGGATTGGAGGAGTCGGCGGCGCAGCGATTCCCCCATGAGTTCAGCGGAGGTCAACGACAGCGTATCGGCATTGCTCGTGCATTGGCACTGCAGCCCAGCTTCATCGTGGCCGATGAACCGGTTTCGGCGCTCGATGTCAGTGTTGGAGCGCAAATCGTCAATCTACTCGCGCAATTGCAGCGTGAATTCCGCCTGACATACCTCTTCATCTCCCATTCGATGCCTGTGGTTCGCTATCTGTCGACGCGCATAGCAGTCATGTACCGCGGCAAAATCGTGGAGGTCGCGCCGACCGAACAGATCACGCAGCGACCGCAGAACGCATATACCCGGACCCTGCTGGAAGCCACACCAGAAATTGGGATGCCCTAGTCTCAAGCCGGGCGCCCTTGTCCGTGAGTCGGGGTTCGGCATACAATCCGCGCCTACCCAGATTGAGGAGTGATTATGAGTTCTATTCCCGTATCTAGTCCTGCCTCAGAACTGCCTCCGCTATCCGAGGGGGCGCGCCTGGTGGACACGTTTATTGCTCCCAGCAAAACTTTCACTGACCTGCGCAGGAGTGCGATGTGGTGGGCGCCGTTCCTCCTGATCATTGTTATTCAGGTATTCCTGGCTGCCGTTGTCGACAAGCAGGTCGGCTACCGCAAAGTCGTCGAGAATCAGATACAAATGTCCCCCAAGGCAGTTGACCGAATGGAAAGGATGCCTCCCGAACAGAGGGAGCAAATCCTGAAACAGCAAACGGCCGGCACGCGGATTTTCTGGTATGTGTTCCCGGTAGCGCTCCTGATCCTGGATGTGATCTTCGCGGCCCTGTACTTCGGCACATTCCGACTCGGGTTCAATGCAGATCTTAAGTACAAAACTGCGCTGGCCGTCGTCGTGTACGCGAGCCTTCCGTATGCGTTGAAGAGCCTGGTGGCAGGACTGTTCCTTCTGGCCGGCGTGAACACAGATACATTCATTTTTCAGAATCCCATCGCAAGCAATCCCGGGTATTTCCTGTCAGCCGCAGACTCGCCGTTTCTGTATGGCATAGCGTCGGCAGTCGACGTGTTCGCGCTTTGGTCGATCATTCTGACAGGCATTGGATTCGCTTATGCCGGGCGGATCAAGAAGAGTACTGCGATTGGCACAGTGTTGGCGTGGTATGTGATCGTTACGCTGTTTTTCTCAGGCTTAGGCGCTGCGTTCTCGTAGAGTTCGGTTCTCAATTTTGCTGATCGGCAAGCATGAGGAGGTTTGGCACGTGAAGTGGATACTCGGATTTACCTTTGTTTCACTACTGGTCCTTTCGGCCGCGGCTCAAGAAAAGAACCCGGTGACGTCGGTGGTTCGCGAGATTCTCCCGCGCCAACAGAAGAACCTTGTCGCCGCAGTCGAGGAGATGCCAGCTGACAAGTTCACCTACAAGCCCACAGAGCAGCAACAGACCTTTGCCCATCTTGTAATGCACATGGCGACCTCGAACACCTACCTGTGCGCGAAAATCGGCGCCACCCCTGCGCCTAAACAGCCGGAATTGAAAGAGACGGACGGCAAAGACAAGCTCTTGAACGCACTGAAGTCTTCGTTCGAGTTCTGCAACGCCGCTTTGGAGAAGATGGACGACTCTAAACTCGGCCAGGAGATCGAGGCGTTCGGCGGCCGGAAAGCGCCTTTAGCATGGGCGCTGATCGCGTTGACCAATGATTGGGCGGATCACTACAGCGCAGCCGCGATGTACTTGCGGCTCAATAACCTGTTGCCACCGACTGCTAAGAAATAGGGCCTGGGCGCTCGCGGCCCTAATCTATCAACTGAGACTCTGCCTGTTGGCAGAGAGCGCTGGAGGCAGGCGCGTCAAGAGGGTTTGCTGCGCTCGCGCCGAAAGCCGTTTATTCGATCTGGACGAGTCCGCCGGAAGGTGCCGAAGCGGGTTGTTGCGGAGCGCGCCAGAAGTCCAGGACGGAAACCTGGTGCACACAGGACACGGTGCAGTGTGGAGCACAGGATTTTTCTGTGACGTACTCGCGGCGGATGTCCTCGCGAGTGTACTTCTCGAGCGGAACGGCCGGGTACCCGCGCTGTTGAGAGCAATAGTGCACTAGCCCGTCCTCGCAAATGTATAGGTAGCGCGCTCCCGCTCGGCACCGCCAGTGGTTAGGCCTGCCCTGCGCGATGTTGTCCTGGAACTGGTTGATGCGCGTGAAGCTGCGCTTTTCCAGGTTCTTCATCGCGTGATACACCTCGCGCTCTTCCTCATTCAGCGGCTGGAGCTGGCCATCGCCATCGTGAATGATGCCAATGGTCGAGCTGAAGCCCAGTTCGATAGCGCGTTTACCGATGACCAGCGCGTCCTGCGGATTCTTGACGCCCCCACCCACTACCGAATTGATGTTCACGTGGAAATCGGCATGTTCGGCGAGGAGCTGAAGCTTTTTGTCGAGCACCTTCAGGCTCTTCTTGGAAACTTCATCCGGAGTAACGTTGTCGATCGAGATTTGCAGCCATTCCAGCCCAGCACGGTTCAACCGTTCAATTCGCTCCGCGGTGAGCAGGTAGCCGTTGGTGATCATTCCCGCAATCATTCCGTGACCGCGAATGCGGCTGATGATCAGGTCGAGTTCGGGATGGAGAAGCGGTTCCCCGCCGCTGATCGTAATGACCGACGTTCCCAATGCCGCCAGCTTGTCCACGCGCGCATACATCGCTTCGGTGGCCACCGGTTTCGAGAAATCATCGAATTCGTTGCAGTACGTGCAAGCCAGATTGCAGCGCCGAACAGGAATGATGTGCGCGAGCAAAGGGTGATCTGTCGAGACCAGTGCACGCAGAACCTTGGCAGTGCCACGCAGGTTCCTGTGCATGGTCCGAAGATGGTGACGAACGGTCTTACGGCGAGCTGGCATGGGAGCTTGGGTCAATATAGTAGACCATGTTCGCCTGCTAAGCGCATCATTCTAAACAGCGTATGGCCTAAATTTGCCGTCGAACGGTAGCTTGGGGCGATTGTCCACCATTTCAGGACACGCGGGTGGCGGTCTACCTTCATTTGACTTCCGGCTCAGCGAGAGCGATTCAACCATTCCGATGTGCTAACCAGTTGGTGGCCGGACTCAGCCAGCACCCGATGAGCTGTGCTCGAAAACTCCTCCGGGATTAGCACGTAGTCTGTGTCGAACGTAGCGATCACGAAAATCGGAATCGAATGCGAGGAAAGCGGTCCGACAAAAGAGGTGAGTATACCGGTCTGGGTGAATGCGAATGGTCCCTCAATCTTGAGGCAAGTCCAGCGCGTTGATACTTTCACGTCGGACGGAATTTTGTCTTCCGGACAGACTATGGACAGTTCCTCCGAGGTGCGTGTGATCGAAAAGAAATGCGTGGAGGACACAGGCCAGGACGGCATGGGAGCGTCGGGAGCAAGTTTGCAGACACCATACTTCCCGGGGAGAACCCGGTATTGCAGCTTGTGTACCGTTGGCGAGCTTGAATGTTCGATGGCCACAGGTTATGGAAGCAAGATCTTGAACTAACATTCCACGGCTTTGCGCAGAGCTGCTCGCGCCAGCAGACGGGTTGAGTCCAGGGCCGGTAACGGCGACGTTTCCTGGGTGACCAGCAACGGAATCTCCGTACAGCCGAGTACCACCGCATCGCAGCCCTGTTCCTTGAAGGAGCGAATAACCTCGACGAAGTAGGCCAGCGAGCGCTGCGTAATTTGCGCGTTCACCAGCTCATCGAAAATTATCTGGTTGATGCGCTCGCGCTCTTTGGTCCCTGGCACACGGTATTCGAGTCCGCTTGCCTTCAGCTGTTCTGGGTAAACGGGCCCTTCCATGAGGTAGCGTGTTCCCAGAATGCCAAGCTGACGGTAGCCGCGCCGCTTGGCTTCGTTGGCAACTTCCTGCGCGATGTGAAGCCAAGGCCGGGGCGAGCGGTGCTGCACGAACTCAAAGGCTTGGTGAATCGTGTTGTCAGGGCAGATCAGAAAATCAGCTCCGGCCCGCGCCAGCTTCTCCGCCGACGACATCATCAGTCCGCCAACTCCGGCCCAATCATTGGCGTCGATGAACTTCATGTACTCGGCCAGCGCATGGGTGTGCATCGACACCTCGGGATGTGCATGCGGGCCCATCAACGCCGCACCCTCCAGCGCAACCGTGCGGTAACACAGAGCGGCGCCCTCGGCACTGCAAGCCACAATTCCTATGTGCTGGGCCATTTCAGATAGAAGTGTATCGCGCCGGAAGTATCGGATCACGCGGTTGGTTGCTGCGTAGGCTACTTCGCGCCCGAAACCGGCGACAACCCGCTGTTTTCGGCAACCGCTGCCGCTTGCACCAGCATCCGGTCGAGAATGGCCCGCGAATAGTAGCGGCCGTCCATCACCACGGCAGAAATCTTGCGCGTATTTCGGATGTCTTGCAGAGGATCGCCATCAAGCAGGACCAGGTCGGCCTGGCGCGTTGGTTCGACCACGCCGTAATGATTAAGTTGCGCAAAGAACAGCGCGGGATAAAACGTCGCCGATTGCAGCGCTTGAAACGGGGTGAAGCCAGACTGCACCAACAATTCCAGTTCATCATGCAAACTGAAGCCCGGCATGACATGCGGGTCGGGGCTGTCAGTCCCGGCTAGAATGTAGTTGCCCGCCTTTCGCATGCTGCCGGTTATCGTGATGTACTGCGCAAAAACTTTCTTGACGTCCGCGGCTGGGTCTTCGGCAACCGCCTGCTCGGCAGGTTTGGCGGGCTCCCATTCTTTGCGGGCATCGGCAGGAACAAATCGCAGACTTGCATCGGACGCGACCACGGATTCCGCCGTGCTGGCCTGGGCGCGCCACCAGACCAGCGTCGGAACCTGCCAGGTCACGTTGTCAGTCAATTGACCGAATAAGTGCCAGGCCTTGTCGGGATCATAGGTTGCAAGCGTTTGCATTCCACTCTCGTGGTACGCCTTCGCATCCCCGTTGTCGAGAGCAGCCAGGCGGACTTTCCGCAAAGCAATTTCATCCCGCGAGCATGCCTCCAGCACCCCGGAGAGATGCTCAACACTCTTCTGGCCAACAGCCGACGCTTCCGCGACGCTGACTGTTCTCGGAACGTGTCCGACTAAGGGCAATTTATCCTTTTTCGCCTGGTCCGCGATCGCGAAGTAGGTGTCGCGCGAAAGTTGCGAAAGGACTTTGATGAAATCCACGTGCTTTGACTTGAGAAGGTCGACGGCGGCGCGGCCTTCCTCCGGCGTGTTCACCGCAATTTTGTAGTCACCGGGCTTGCCGCCATCCAGGAATGGACCGGCAAAGAACATCCTCGGCCCCACGATCTCTCCCGATTCAATCTGCTTCCGCCGCTGCTGAAGCAGCGCGAGGTCGCCGCCCATGTCGCGAATGCCGGTAATGCCGTTTGCAATGTACAGCGGGAATAAGATTTTCGCGTCCCATGGCGCCCCCGGTCCACCCGCGCTGTGAACGTGCATGTCCCACAAACCGGGAATCAGGTATTTCCCGCTTCCGTTCACGATGAGGTCGCGCGGCGATCCGCCGATCAAAGCGAGCTTCGCAATGGACGCGATGCGGCCATTCTTGATCACGACCGTCAGGTTCGGCTCAATCGTGCCGGTGCGGGTGTTCACCACGTTGACATTGGTGATGACAAGTAGATTCCGTGCGGCCTGAGGTTTGATCTGGGCCGCAAGAATGGTGGTCAAAGACAGAAAGCCCAATAAAACCACGCGCATGGTGCCGACCGCCCAGGGGGAGTGCGGACACGTTAGCGCCGTGCAGCTTCTGCGTCAAATAAATTCAGCAACTCCAGCTTTTTTTCAGCGGGCAAGAACGATGCCTCAAACGAATTGCGCGCCAGTTCGCCCAAGTGTTCGTCGGTGAACCCATATTGCTGCTGGGCGAATTGGTATTCCTGCATAAGCGTGGTACGAAACATGGCCGGGTCGTCTGTGTTCAGCGTGATCATCAGGCCGTGATCAAAATAGTTTCGGACGGGATGCTGGGTCGGTGTCGTGCAGCAACCGGTGCGAAGATTGCTCGTGATACAGATCTCAATCGGGATCTGGCGACGGGAAAGCTCTTCAATCAGTTCGGGATCCTGGGCTGCAGACAGACAATGCCCAAGCCGGTCGACTTTGAGGTTCAGCGCTCCCCAAATCGACTCCGGGCCCGCGGTTTCGCCGGCATGAGCGGTCAGGGGAAGACCGTGCTCCGCGCAGTAGGCGTACACGTCGCGAAACAGTTCGGGAGCGGCGCGGCGTTCGTCACCGCCGATGCCAAAACCAACCACGTTTCGGTCCTTGAAGCGGACTGCCGCGTCAGCAACTTGCTGCGCTTTTTCTGGGCCGAAGTGCCGGACGGCATCGAAGATCCAGAGGAGCGATACGCCGAAATCGCGTTCGCCCCGCTCTCGGCCGCGCTCCAGGCCTTCGAAGATGGCGTCGAAATCGAGCTTCCAGTAATAGCAGACACCCACCGAAACATACACTTCAGCATGGAGCACGTGCTCCGCCTTCAATTGCCGCATCAGTTCGTACGTGATGAGTTCGTAATCATCGGGTGTACGCAGCAGCTCGCTCACCGCTTTGAACGCCATAAGAAAGCCGGAGAAGTTCTGGTACGAGTAAATCTTTTCCGCCTGCTCAATGGTCGGATTGGGGATACCGCGGCGCTTTTGGAGTTCCACTAACGTCGCGGGCTCAACGGAACCTTCGAGGTGAAGGTGCAGTTCGGCCTTGGGAAGATTTCTTATGAACGCGCTCGGCTCAGGGGAAGTGTGCATGCGTTTGTCTCTCTGTGGTCCTCTGTGGTTCACGCGTTTTTCTTAACCACAGAGGACACAGAGGATCACAGAGGAAGGCTTATTTCACTCCTGACTTTGCGAACTCACTATGGTGACGGCTGTAGAAGATGTAGATCAAAAGCCCAATGAATAGCCATCCTACGAATCGTATCCATGTGATCACCGTCAGCCCGGTCATCAACCCACCACAGAGCACGATAGAGATCAGCGGGAACCAGGGCACGAGCGGGACGCGGAATGCGCGCGGTCGGTCTGGGTCGGTGCGGCGCAAGAAAATAACGCCCAGCGACACCAGGACAAACGCAAACAGGGTTCCGATGTTCGAGAGATCGGCAGCGTCGCTGATGGCGAAAACACCAGCAGGAATTCCCACCGCGAACCCAGCGATCCAGGTCGAGATGTGAGGCGTCTTAAAACGCACATGCACGCGGGAGAATAACTGCGGGAACAGGCCGTCGCGCGACATCGCGTACCAGATTCGCGCCTGACCGTACTGGTAGACCAGCAGCGACGAAATCATACCCATGAGCGCGCCGATCACAATCACAGATTGTGCGAAGGGGCTGGCTTTGAGTTGCTGCAAGGCATAGGCGACGGGAGCGTCGGCGGCCGGCCCGGAGACGAACGTCTTATAGTTCATCATGCCGAGCAGCACGATCGAGACCCCGATGTAGAGGATCGTACACACGATCAGCGAGGTGATGATCCCGAAAGGCAAGTCGCGCTGCGGATTTCTCGCTTCCTCAGCGGCGGTGGAAACCGAGTCGAAACCGATGTAGGTGAAGAAGACAATTGCGCCGCCGGTCACGATTCCTCCAAAGCCGGACGGGGCGAAAGGCTTCCAGTTCGCGGGATGAACCAGCATGCCGCCAACCACGAGGAAAACCAGGATGGCACCAATCTTGATCGCGACCATCACGTTGTTCGCGCCGGCGGATTCCTTCACTCCACGCACCAGCAGGACGGTGAGGATGAAGACAATCAGAAATGCCGGGATGTTGAAGTATGAGCCTGTCCAGTGCCCGGACTCCCACACGGGCGTAGACCACTTGTCGGCCAGGTTGAGTCCGAACGCGGCGAGCTGCGATTTGGTATACGCGCCGAAGCCAATCGCGACCACGATGTTGCTGACCACGTATTCCAAGATCAGGTCCCAGCCAATGATCCAGGCAAAGATCTCACCGAGCGTTGCGTAGGAGTAGGTATACGCGCTGCCCGCGATCGGGATCATCGAGGCGAGCTCGGCGTAACACAATCCAGCAAAACTGCACGCGACTGCCACCAGAAGGAACGAGATCGCGATCGATGGGCCCGCTGGCGGGCGTCCATGCATGAGGACGTTCGCGGTGCCGCCACCACGAAGGAAGTTCACGACGATGTCCAGGACCTGGGCGTGCAGAATGGACGGGGCCTGGAAGAATTCTCCGGCAGCCGCTGTGCCGGTCAGGACGAAAATTCCCGAGCCGATGATGGCGCCGATGCCCAACGCCATGATCGACCAGGGGCCGAGAGTCTTTTTGAGTCGGTGACTGGGGTCTTCCGATTCGGCGATCAGTTTGTCGATGGACTTGCGGGCAAACAGTTGGTTGCGGCCACCCGCGGCAGGAGGAGGCTCGGTCTTCATCGGAGTGGTTGTGTGTCCCAAAAGTCAGTCTCCTCAGGCGGCCACGAGTTCTGTCCAAGTGTGATGCACGCCTGAAACGGACAGCTGCCAGCAAAATACCGGCAGCCTGCAATACAAACCGGAAGGCGGGCCGATGACCCGCCTTCTCGTCCTCTCACCTAGCGCTTGGCCTGACCACGCGCCAGCTTTTTCACCTTGCGCTTCTTCGAACCCCGCGCGTACTCCCGCGGTTTCAGAGGCTTTTCGGCCTTGCGCTTCTTGCGTGATGCCCGTTTTGCCTGCTTACGTTCATCCTTGCTCAGGGTCTTAGTATTCGCCATTCGTCCTGTAAATGTCCTCTCTATGTAGTTTCGAGTTTCAGGTTTCGACTTTCGAGTATCGCAACGATCCCCGCGGCGCACTCGAAACTTGAAACACGAAACTTGAAACTTGCTGATAGGTGAGAGCTTCTATGCCTTTTCCAACTGCGCGTACTTCTCCACCAGCTTCTTCAGACCGAATCGTGGGAATTGTACCGTAATCTTTGCGTCATCGCCGTCTCCTTCGCGCTGGTAAACAATCCCCTCGCCGTACTTGGGATGACGCACGTGCTGTCCGGGTTTGAACCCCTTCTTACCGGTGGGCTGTTCGACCTGGACTTTCGGGATGTTGAACTTTTTGCCGCGTGAGGCGAAGAACTCGGCGATGTTGCCAATCGAATTGTAGGTTTTTCCGGCTGGAATGGGCTTTTTCTCCGGACGGCGATGGTTCCAGGTCGAGCTCTGGTCCTCGTCTTCGTACGAGTAGTGAGGGCCGTAACCCTCGTGTGGCGCGGACACTCCTGTCCGCGTCTGCCTCATCATCGACTTTCCGGTCGACCGACTTGGAGTCCCGATGTCTTCCATCAGCTCCGCCGGGACTTCTTCCAGGAAACGCGAGGGGACGCTGGCCTCGGGCATATCTGTACCATAGCGGCGGCGATACACCGCGCGACTCAAGATCAACGTGTCCATGGCGCGGGTCATGCCGACGTAGCAGAGGCGACGCTCTTCTTCGATGTCGTCGGGCTGAAGAAATGTGCGGGAGTGCGGAAACAAGCCTTCTTCCAAACCGCACAGGAACACCAATGGGAACTCAAGGCCCTTAGCCGCGTGCAGGGTCATGAGCGTGATTTGCGCACGCTCGTCATAGGCATCGGCATCGCTGACCAGAGCCGCGTGATCCAGAAACTGGTCGAGCGTCTCGCCGCGATCTTTGGAATCCATCGCCGCGTTGACGAGTTCCTTCAAGTTCTCGATCCGGGAGAAAGCTTCGGGAGTGTCTTCCGCTTCGAGTTGCTTGATGTAGCCGGTGCGGTCAATGAGGAACTTCAAAACTTCGGCGGTACTGACGGTCGGCGACGGAAAGTCGGCTGGAACTTCGCCGACGGGTGTATCTCCCGGCGCACCGTCCGTGCCCGACTGTAGATTGTCCGACTCGCTGGTCTCGCTCACGATTACATCCCGGTGAGTGTTGTCACTCTCATCGGGCACGGGATCGCCAAAGTCGAAAGCCAAGGGATCGAATTGAGTGTCGTCCTCTTCCGGTTCGATCTCGATTGCAGCCGGAGGCGCAGGTTCGATTCTGCGAGCCTGGGCAGAATTGCCATTTGTTCGTGTAGTTTCTGCCTCATCCGCGACAGAGCTATCCTCGAGCCGCTCCGTATACGTGCCGGCCAGCATGGCGCGGCCATCTTCGATTATGTCCCGAAAGCTTCTCAGCGCTGCGACGGCACGGGCTGGCAGGAGCTGGCGCTTGATGGCCTCGTTGATTCCGCCCCACAGAGAGACGCCGGTCTCCAGTGCGAGATGTTCGACCGTCTCCATGGTGGTCTTGCCGATGCCGCGAGGTGGAGTATTGACGACTCGCAGCAGAGAGACCGAATCGTCGGGATTCTGGATGGTTTTCAGGTACGAGATCATGTCCTTGATCTCGGCCCGTTCGTAGAACGAGAACCCGCCGACTACGTGGTACTTGAGCTGGTACCGCCGCATGGCTTCTTCAAACAGACGCGATTGGGAATTGGTGCGGTAAAGGACGGCCGCGCGCGAGTTGTCGCCCTGATCTAAAGCTTCACGCAGGTATCGAGCGATGTAGTCTGCGGCGAACAGCGCCTCGTTCTCGCCGTCGGGAGCTTCGTAGTAGCCGATTTTCGCTCCACCCTGCCGCGAGGTCCAAAGATTCTTGCCTTTTCGCCGCACGTTATTGGCGACAACCGCCGAGGCGGCTTGCAGGATGTTTTGTGTCGAGCGGTAGTTCTGCTCGAGGCGGATGATCTTGGCTTCGGGAAAATCCTGCTCGAACTCCAAAATGTTACGGATGTCGGCGCCGCGCCACGAATAAATCGACTGGTCCTCGTCACCCACGGCGCAGACGTTGTGTCGGGTACCCGCCAGCAACCGCATGAGCTCGTACTGTGGGCGGTTGGTGTCCTGGTATTCGTCGACGAGGATGTACTGGAACTTGCGGTTGTAGTAATCGCGCACTTCGGGAACGGCTTTGAGCAGGCGCACCGCTTCGAGCAGCAGATCGTCGAAGTCCATGGCATTGGCCTTACGCAGTTCCTTGCGGTACTCCTCGTAGATGTGAGCCACCTTTTCAGCATTCGGATCCGCGGACTGAAGATAGATCTCCTGCGGGTCGAGCATGTGGTTCTTGGCCCAGGAGATTCGAGAAAGAACGATGCGTGGCGTGAGTTGCTTGTCGTCGATGCCAAGACGGCGCGTAATGCCTTTGACGACCTGTTGCTGGTCGGACTCGTCGTAGATCACGAAATTCTTCGTCAGTCCGACCGGCGGTTTGCCCGGGACGCCGGACGGAACCCGCAGCTTTTCGATGTCGCGGCGAAGCACGCGCACGCAAAGGGAGTGAAACGTCGAGATCACCGGCTTGGTCACCGAGTAGCCCCCGACCAACTTATCGACGCGCTCCGCCATCTCCGAGGCAGCCTTGTTGGTGAAGGTGACCGCCAGAATGGAGTCCGGCATCGCGCCCAAGTCCTGGATCAGGTGGGCGATGCGGTACGTGATGACGCGCGTTTTGCCGCTGCCGGCACCGGCCAGGATCAGCACCGGCCCTTCGACGGTTTCGACCGCTTCACGCTGTTGGGGGTTTAATTGGTCCAGAAATGACAAAACGGCAGCCTTCAGCAATTAGCAATTAGCAATTAGCAATTGGCAATTAGCAATTAGCACTTCGCCTCCGTTCTTCGCGGAACCTCTGTGTCCTTCGTGGTCGTGCTTTGTTTCACCAAGAAGAACCCGAAGGTCGCACAGAGGTGCACAGAGGGAGAACTCAGGCACTCACTTTCTTTCGCGCCTTGCAGTCGCCGCACGGGCAGACGTCCCTGAGGAACTGCCAGGAATATATGCCCAGCTCGTGGCCATCGTTCCACTTGAATCTGATGGCGTATTTGCCTACCGGTTCCACGGCCATGGGCTTTGCCGCGGCTTTGAACATCGGCAGTGCCCCGGGGGCTAGCTTCGGCGGGTCTCCTGGTTCGCGGCCTGACTTGCCGCGTTCTTCATCGCACAGAGCGCAGGGGCAGGCATCCCGCAGATACACGAAGCTGTAGCTGGAACGATGGCCGTCAGTCCACTCAATGTCCATGCCCGTTCCCGTGGTGACATTCACCTTCACCGACTTGGGATCCGCGGACATAATTCGAGTATCGCACATCAGTCGTCAGTCCTCAGCCAAGCAGGCTCTGGGCGCCAAAGTGGAGGTACGGGCGTCCCGCCCGTACGCCGGCCGCCCCCACCCATACACCGGCCCCTGGCACGTACACCCGGCTCCTAAGGGCGAGACGCCCGTAGCTCCAATCGCCGGCGGTTTGTCCAAACCGGCTCTGCTCCTGTAAAATCCATGTTTTGCCCCACAAGTTCTGAACTTTTCTGGAGAGAGCAGTCCAATGGCACAAGTATGTGAAATCTGCGGGAAGAAGCCGCAGTCGGGTAACAACATCAGCCACGCCCACAACGTGTCCAAGCGGCGCTGGAACGTCAACCTGCGCCCGGTGCACGCCAAGGTAGGTGGCTCGAACAAGCGCATACGCGTCTGCACGTCCTGCCTGCGCAGCGGCAAAGTCGTAAAAGCCTAAGACCAACCACAGAGGACATAGAGGATCCCTAGGCAGTTCTCCGTGATCCTCTGTGCCCTCTGTGGTTAACTTTACTTTTTCCCGAGCAGCGTTACGTCAAAGATAAGGGTGGAGTTCGGCGGGATTACACCGGGGTAGCCTCCTGGGCCATAAGCGAGATCTGGCGGGATACGCAGCTGACGTTTGCCGCCGACCTTCATTCCAGGAATGCCCTGGTCCCAACCCTTGATCACGTCGCCATTGCCGAGTTTAACGGTGAAAGGGCGTCCGGTGCCGGCATTGCTGTCGAATTTCTTCCCGCTCGTTAGCCAGCCTGTGTACTCCATGTTGACTGTGTCGCCGGTCTTGACCTCGGGCCCGGTACCTTGCCTGATGTCCCAGTACTTCAGGCCGCCGGGAAGGTTTGTACCCGGGCCGGTGACCTTCGTCGGACCCGCCGTCGAAGTCGCTTGATGGGCTTTCTTGGTCTGGGACTCAAGAACGGTGGCAGCGAGTACGACGATCGCAATTACAAGGGCAGTTTTCATTTCAGTTTCTCCATTCGAATGGCATGATTCCGCTTCGCTCCCACAGCCACACCTAAGCGAGCGCAATGACGTCGATTTCAACCAGCACGTCCTTCGGCAGGCGTGCGACCTCGACCGTGGAGCGTGCCGGCGGTTCCGCGGTGAAATATCGCCCATAAACCTCATTCATTGCGGCGAAGTCGCCCATGTTCTTCAGGAACACGGTAGACCGGACCACCTTATCCAAACCACTTCCGGCCGCCTGCAAAATGCCGGACAAATTTTTTAGTACCCGTTCGGTTTGAAAACCGACATCACCGGAGAGCAAAGTGTTTGTGACCGGGTCGATCGCGATTTGTCCCGAAACAAAGACAAGTCCATTGGCTTTGACTGCCTGCGAATACGGACCAATCGCTTTCGGCCCGTCGTGGGTGGAGATGATTTCTTTCGGCATGAGGGCGTTTTCCAGTTCTTAGTTCCCGGCTACGGAACTGGAAATTGTAGTTGCCTGGACAAGAAAACCCAAGCTCCCTCGCCGCAGATGATTCTGATAGCTGATAGCTGATAGCAGATAGCGGATAGCGGATAGCCTTGAGGACTAAATCTTCTGCAATCTCTGTACATCGTGCACGCCAGGTATTTTCCGGACCCCGGCGATGATGGTCTCGAGATGCTTAAGATCGGCAATATCCAGAACTACGTCGATATTGGCTTGCCCGTTGGACGTGCGAGCTTCAATGTTGCGGATATTCGTCTTGGTGTCGCTGATCACAGCCGTGATTTGTTTCAGCATGCCGAATTTGTCGTCGCAGTAAAGGGTAAGCTTCACCGGGTAAGCGGCGGCGCCATCCTCGCGCTCGCGCGTCCACTGGACGTCAATCCGGCGTTCCGGCTCATACATGAGATTGATCACGTTGGGGCAGTTCTTGGAGTGAACGGCGACGCCCTTGCCTCGCGTGACGTAGCCAACAATGTCTTCCCCGCGGATTGGATTGCAACACCGGGCGCGGTAGACCATGAGGTCGCCGTATCCTTTGACGGTGATGGCATTAGCGTCGCCTCCGAATACGCGCCGTACGACGCTGGCGAAGCCCTTTGCCTCGTCTTCCACATCGCCGCTCGGCTGCGTGCCCGCGGGAGCAAGCCGGCCCAGCACCTGCCGCGCCGAGTACTTGCCGTACCCGATCCCCGCCATCAGGTCATCCGGCTTCCCCAAACCGTAGTCGTTGGCGATCTTCTGCAGGTCCTCGTCTTTTACATCCTTCAGCGAGATACGGTACTTGCGAGCTTCCTTTTCGATCAGCTTGCGTCCGATCTCGATCGCGCGCTCTCGCTGGTGCACGTTTAGCCAGTGCTTGATTTTGTTCCGGGCGCGTGACGATTTCACGACCGCCAGCCAGTCGCGGCTGGGCTTATGGCCGGGTTGGGTAAGGATTTCGACGATGTCGCCGCTGTGCAATCGATGGCGCAGGGGGACCATGCGTCCGTTGACCTTGGCGCCCACGCAGCTGTGCCCGACTTCGGTATGAATCGTGTACGCGAAATCTATGGGAGTGGATTCCCGCGGGAGCACGACGACCTTGCCTTTTGGAGTGAATGTGTAGACCTCTTCCGGATAGAGGTCAATTTTCAATGTCGACAAGAATTCATTCGGGTCGGAGACGTCCCGCTGCCACTCGACTACCTGCCGCAACCACGCCAGGCGCTGTTCGTCCTGCGCGGTTACCGGCCCATCTTTATATTTCCAGTGGGCCGCGATGCCCTCTTCCGCGATCTTGTGCATCTCCTCCGTGCGGATCTGCACTTCAAAGGGCGTGCCGTTTTCGGCGATCACCGAAGTATGCAGCGACTGGTAGAAGTTGGGCCGCGGCATCGCGATAAAGTCTTTGATCCGGCCCGGCACCGGACGCCAAAGGTTGTGAATGATGCCGAGCACCGCGTAACAGTCCTGCACCGAGCGCGTGATAATGCGCATCGCGAACAGGTCATACACCTGGTCAACCGCGATACGTTGCTTTTGCAGCTTCTTATGAATGCTGTAGAGCCGCTTTATCCTGCTCTCCACCTTTGCCGTGATCGCAGCTTCCTTCAGCTTGTCCCGCACGATGCCTTCGACAAGGGAAAGAAAAGCCTCGCCTTGTTTGCGGCGAGCTTCGACCGCCTCGTGTACCTGTTCGTACGCGATTGGGTCTAAATAACGGAATCCCAGGTCTTCCAGTTCGCCGCGGACTTTGCCCATGCCGAGCCTATGAGCAATAGGGCCGTAGATGTCGAGCGTCTCACGAGCAATCTTCTGCTGGCGGTCGGGTGGAAGGTGCTCCAGGGTCCGCATATTGTGCAGCCGGTCGGCGAGCTTGATGAGGACCACGCGAATGTCGTCTACCATGGCGAGCATCATCTTGCGGAGGTTTTCCGCCTGCTGCTCTTCACGGGTGGCGAAATCGATCTTGCTGATCTTAGTCACGCCCTCGACGATGTGCGCCACCTGCTCACCGAAGTCCTTGCGGATGTCAACAATCGTGACGGACGTGTCCTCGACCGAGTCGTGCAGCAGACCGGCCGCAATGGAAATCGGGTCCATCTTCATGTCGGCGAGAACCAGCGCGACTTCCAGGGGATGCACCAGGTACGGCTCGCCCGACGCTCGGGTCTGGCCAGCGTGATATTTCTGCGAGTACTCGTAGGCTTTGTGGACGATTTCCAAATCGTCGTTGGGACGGTTTTCCTCCAGCTTCTTCATCAGCTCGCGGAATTTGGTGAGCGTCAGGACGTTGGTCGCGAGTTGTTGCCGGAGTGTGGCCATTAATACTGGTGGAGCGGCGCCTTGTGCCCCGATGAGGGTGGACCTCTGACGTCGGCACGAACTCACAGGTGAGTCTCGGCTGGCGTTGTCCCTGTACTTGGATTATAGCGTGGGAAGCGGGAACCGCCTGATTCGGATAATCGTTACCAGGGTGCTAAAAAACAGGTTCACAATCGAACGCTGAAACTCTGAACCTACGAGACATGCTTCGAGACAGCCGCACGTTGCCAAAAAGAAAACGGCAGGGCCGACCCCCTGCCGTCTCATAGGATCCCGTTACTTACTTCTTATTGACTGCCTTCTTCAGTTCGGCCCCGGGCGTAAACTTCGCGACCTTCCGGGCGGCAATCTTGATGGTGGCGCCGGTCTGCGGGTTACGGCCATTGCGGGCTTTTCTGGAAGAGACGGCAAAGGTGCCGAATCCGATCAGGGCAACGCGCTCGCCTTTTCTCAGCGCAGCGGTAATGCTGTCAACTGCGGTATCAATCGCGGTTCCGGCCGCGGCCTTACTGATGCCGGCACCGGCTGAAATCTTGTCGATGAGATCGCCTTTGTTCATTGTTTCTCCTGGCAGGTTCGAAGATCCCCAACGTCCCGTGGGGGAACCGTACAGCGCACGCTGGAGTGGGAACCTGGCGGCAGCTATTTTCCTCCCAAGTAGCCGAATGTCAACTGTGAAAATCGGCGCGGGAAGCCTGTTTTGCAACGGCGCGGGGCCAAATCGGGCGTCCGGGCGGGCTTTTGAACGTCGAGGGATGACCACAGGGGCCACAAGGGATTTTCGACTTCCGAGTTCCGATTGCCGACTTGCTGCCGACACCATCAGAACTTGCCCAGCGAAATTGGCAGTTCCTTCCCCGTGTGCCCTCTGTGGTTTAGGTCTTCAAATCGGATTGAATTCGCGGTTCTGCACCATCGCTTCACCGATGCGGCGCGCTTCGCGGAAGGTATCAGGAGTCCCGAGATCGGCGCGTGCCGGGTTGGCAATGATCTTCTCCACCTCCTCGTTGAAAAGGCGGGTGATCAGTTCCGGCGTGTGTTGCACCGCTTTGCCTGACTCGTCCACGATCGCCGTCGCGCCGCTGTGCTTCATGCGCTGCACAATCATCAGCCGATAGATTCGGTCGGTTGCCAGGTCCTCCATGTATCCATCGAGCAGGCTTGCTCCTTTGCCGTTCAGCACGCCATTGCGATAACGGATCACCGTCCGGACGGCGGCGCGTGTTCCGGCAACCGTCCGCTGGCCCACCCCGGTCGGCTCCGGCCGCAGGTTTGGATACCGCTCCGCGTTGGGACGCCGGGCATAAAGCTGGTTGGGATAAGGAAATTGGTCGATCGCGATTTGGTTCTGGTCGGGGTGTCCCGTCCAAGCCCCGTCCATGAGGCAATCCGCTTCGTTCTTCTTGTCCTTTTCCAGAACCGACAGCGCACGCTGGTTGAGTTCAGCATCCTCGCGGCTCGGGTACAGGGCAGTCATGCCGCCGATCGCCAAGGCGCCCCGTTTATGACAGATTTCCGGCAAGAGCTCGCGCAGATTCTGGAAGAAGGGCACGTTGTACGGGATCGTGTTGCGGTCGGGCAGTACCCAGTTCGGATCCTCCAGGTTGAAGTGGATCAGGCTCGCCATGTAGTCCCACCGCCCCAGGTTTAGGCCCACAATGTGCTCCCGCAGGTTGTACAGGAACTCCTCCATCTGATACGCAAGCGGGTGCGATTCCACCAGCGCCATGCAGCGGATGAAATCCTTCGCCCAACCGCGCGCCTTGGCGATCTCCTGGAACAGGTCTCGCCACCATAGGGCTTCCTCGGCCGACTCCGACTTCGGGATATAGATGGCGAGCGGATGCTTCAATTCCTGCGCGTCGATCTGGTACACGAGCCTTGCCACGTCGAACAACGACGCCGAGGTAAGTTCCTTGCCCATGACGCTGGCCTGGCTGATGTGCAGACCGCGGGGACGGATCCAGATCACCGTTTGGCTGGGTTTGATGGCCACCGACTGGTTGCGTTTTTTGTCGAAATAGGTCAGCTCGCCCCGGAGAGCCGCCAAGATGTTGTCCACGCCGAGTTGCTGGTGATCCCACTGGTTCACCGTGGAATCCTCGAGGTCGAGCATCACACCGGGCGCGCCCGAATTCAGCATTTTGACGACCAGTTCAGCCTCGTCGGCGGGACCGGTCATTTGATTTCGCTGGTCCGCTACCCATTCCGGCAGCTCAATCTTCCACTCGCTTTGCGTCGCTTTCGAAGGCGCCCGGTGATTGGGAAGTTTGCCGCGATGCGCATCGGCCAGTACTTGTTTCCGGTTCTCGATGATGGCTTGCTGCCACGGAGTGAAGCGCTGGTGGAGTGGAGTAAAGAAATCGAGAAATCCTTTGGAGAAATCGCGTTCCGGGTTGAATCCCGCTGGGGTCGTATTGAGCTTGAAACCGGTCATTTCTGCAATTGTGGGATTCATAAGATTGGGCCTTTCCAGGGTGGCCATTGTAATCTCCCGCGGTAAGCGATGTCGGTGACAACGAAACGGCAACTTAGGATGCGGGAGATTGTGGTCCGGTTACCGCCCGGCCTGCGCCGGTTTCAGGTTTCGAGTTACGAGAATTCTGGGCAGCGGAAATAGCATCTCGAAAGTCCAAACTTGAAACATGTTTTCCTACCCCATCCACAAACCTCCTCCAGCCTCCACAGGATGTACACAGCCGCATCGCCGTTTGCACTTGCGCGGAGTCTGGGCTGGGGTGCAAAGTCGATGCTGAGGCCAAGTAGATGAAGGTTGCCGCCGAAGTCTGTCCGTTGTGCGAGGGTACGGGTTGGAAAACCATGAGCGGGGGGCCCAATCGCCGTGTGGCACGCTGCGACTGCCGCATCCAGGCCCGCTCCCAAACCCTGCTTGCCGCGGCACGAATTCCCAAGCGATACGAACACTGCGAGCTGTCCGAGTTCGATACGCATTACGAGGGCTGTCATGCATCGCAGCAGAAGGCTCTGCTCGAGGCCCACAGCTTTGTCGAACATTATCCCGTCGAGAGCACCGGGCTACTGCTTATTGGTCCTATCGGCGTAGGCAAGACCCATCTGGCAGTCGGAATCATGAAAGAGTTGATCCTGAAAAAGGGGATTCCCTCTCTCTTCTATGACTACCGCGAACTCCTGAAGGAGATTCAGAACTCTTACAACGACTCCGTGAAGGCGACGGAACTGGATGTACTGCGTCCGGTTTTTGAAACTGAAGTGCTTGTGCTCGATGAATTGGGCGCAGTAAAGCCAACCGAGTGGGTGTGGGACACGGTGAGCCTCATCCTGAACACTCGCTACAACGACAATCGGACGACCATCATCACGACGAATTTCGAGAACAAGCCTGCCGGGGGACTCGCCGGCGCACGCGGCGCGACTCGCGAAGAAACCCTCGGCGACCGTATCGGCGAGCGCATGCGATCAAGGCTTCATGAGATGTGCCGGATCGTTCGCATCGATGGGCACGACTTCCGGCAGAAATTCCGCAGCGCCAGCTTTCGATAACATTCGATCGCAGAGATGCAGAGACATCGGAAAGCAGCTCCGATTATCGGCTTCTGCCATCCCTGCCTCCATAGTGGATGTTCTTCTTAGCCCATGGCTAGAATTGAACTGTGCTGAGCCATCGCATGGCGTTCTCGCCCGAGAACGATGCCGACATCTTCTCCTCCCTTCCGGCAGCGCCCGCCGTGTTCCTGCTGCGGGGAGAAGACGAAGCGACGGAACCTTACGTCAGCAAGACGGCTAATCTGCGGCGCCGTCTGGTGCGTCTCCTCGGGGATTCGGGCGATCGCACCAAGAAGCTGAACCTCAGGAACCGGGCACGCTGGATCGAGTTCACCACCACAGGTTCCGACTTCGAATCGGGATTCTTGCTTTACCGCGTTTTGCGATCCGCTTTCCCAAAGACCTATAGCCGCCGCCTGCGGCTTCGGTTCGCGCCATTCGTGAAGATGCACCTCGACAACCCATATCCCCGGGCGTCGATTACGACGAGGATCGGAAAGCTGAGTGCGCAGTCCGCTTACTACGGCCCGTTTCCTTCTCGCGTCGCAGCCGAAAAGTTCGCCAACGATTCGCTGGATTTTTTCAAAATGCGGCGCTGCGTCGACGACCTTCATCCCGACCCTGCGTTCCCGGGCTGCATCTATTCCGAGATGAAGATGTGCCTCGCGCCCTGCTTCAAGGGATGTAGCGACGAGGAATATCGCGCCGAGGTAGTACGCGTGCAAACTTTTTTCGATTCGGCCGGCGCGTCGTTGGAGCGGGAGTTATCTGCCCAGCGGGAGCAGGCGTCTGCCAACCTCGAATTCGAGAACGCTGCCGCGATCCACGCACGCATCGAGAAACTCAAACCGTTGCTCGCCCAGCTGCCGGATGTCGTGCATCGCTTAGACAGGCTTAACGGGATCATGGTTCAGCCATCCAACGAACCTGAAGCGGTAACGTTATTTCGCGTCGATGCCGGTCTGATCGTAGGGCCGGCAGAATTTTCGGTCGCACAGCAGATCGTTTCAGGTGGCAAAACTCCATCCATGGAGGCGCGCATTCAGGATGCGATCGCAGACTTGCCCCCTTCAACGGCGAAATCTGCGATGGACGTGATGGACCACGTCGCCATTCTCAAGCGCTGGTATTACCGCAGTAGCCGTGTCGGTGAGATTTTCTTCGCCGATGACAACGGCGTACTTCCCTTCCGCCGAATCGTGCGGGGTGTCTCTCGCGTCTATAGGGGAGAAAAACCGGATGCTGCCGCCGAGAATTCCGGGCAGGGTACGACCCCGGAACCGGGCGCGGCTTCCTGACCTGAAAGCGAGACCGGCGATGAAACAGGACAACCAGGACTCTTTGCTGCGCGAACAATTGGTTGCGGTGCTTGATGGCGGCCACGCTCACGCGACGTTTGATCAGGCCGTCAAGGACTTCCCTGCCGAGTTTCGCGGCAAGAAGGCAAAGGGCCTACCGCATACGGCATGGATGCTGCTCGAGCACTTGCGAATTGCGCAGTCGGACATTCTCGAGTTTAGTCGCAACCCAAAACATGTTTCCCCCGAGTGGCCGGCCGGGTACTGGCCGAAAAAAGAGGAGCCGCCCTCTCCGACGGCATGGGACAAGAGCATCAAGGCCTTTCAGGCCGACCTCAAAGCAATGCAGGACTTGGTGAAAGATTCCAAGACCGATCTGTTCGCGAAGATTGCATGGGGAGACGGGCAGACGATTTTGCGCGAGGCGCTACTGACCGCAGATCACAATGCCTATCACATTGCCCAATTGGTGGATCTCAGGCGATTGCTGGGCATTTGGAAAGAGAGCTAGTTCGCGGCTACTGCAGGGAGAAGATTACATCCGGACCGGAGGTCTCCCGGTCGCTTGCGGAACACGACTTTTACTCCGTCGCGCCAGTGTTCGTCAACACCAATCAGGGTCCAGCAAACGCTCGAACGGATGTACCGCAACACCGTGTCTGTCGCCGGGTGGACGTGGAATGCGGGCGCGACGAACAGGAGCCACGGGTCCTCCGTCGACAATTCCCGGCCGGCAAAGTAACCAAAACTCTGAAATTCACCTCCTTTCAGGTGCCACACTACCCGCGACCAATAGTCGATGCCTTGCAGCGGCAGGTGAATGTCTTCGTCCGCTTTGAGTTCCACGACGGCAAGCCGCCCCGAAATAGTAGCTGTCAAAACGTCGATCATTCCGCGGTCCGCCGACGAGAATGCCGGCACTTGCGAGTACACGAAGCTTCGGTCCAGCCGTTCGTCGATCGCGCTCACGTTTTGAATAACCAGTGATTCCAGCCATCGTTCCGGGCTCAGCCGAAAAAGAGGGTGGTCGCGCGGGCCCTCGGGGTGACGCACCTCGCCGATCTCCGCCATGAGCTGCTGAAATACCGGCCATGTATCAGGGGCCAGTTTGTGTTCCTCCGCACCGATCCCGAAGACAATTTCGTGGGCGGCCTCGCCACTGCGCGAATCGTGCGCCACACGCGCGCGCGCAAACTCCAGCCCGTGTAGGCGAAACGCTACTTCGGCCGGCGACAAAACCGCAACCTCCGCTTCTGGCATGAAGCTGAGAACCTGCTCGATCGGCACAGAGAACCGCGAGAGTGCCGCCGCGAAATCTGGACAATGCACAAGCCGAGTGGCAATGTTTCCGCGATCCGAACAATCAAGTTCACACGCCACATCTTCCCGTTCGTTGAATTCGTATAACTGCCATTTGGCTAAGTCGTGATCGAGATGGGCCATGCGCTCCCGAGTTGCCATCGCATGTCCGGAAGGCACAAACAGTTTTAGGCCTTCGACCACCGACTTGCCATCCTGGGCCTCACGGCAAAAGTCGAGCCACAGAATGCCGAACGTGAGAGCGGCATCGATTGATGCAGGCGTCTCGTCTGCGTTGACACCCAGAATCGCGAATGCGGATCGCCCCTTGCGGATCACTCCCCGCGAGTAGATGGGGCCGAAAGAACGCTCCAGGTCAATTGAGGAGCTAAGCCGTCGCAAGCTGAATCCCGGAAAATGCCGCGCCAGGAGACGTTGCAACCGGTGCTGATATGACGTACGGACAGCCCTCTTCGCCGAGGGTGTTCGACGGTCCTGATCTCGACAAATCTCCAACTGGCTGGGGCGAGGCTGCCCCAGACGCTGAACTGACAAGCGTAAGGTCCCGTTCTTTATTTCTGCGTCGACAACCCGTCGCACGATGTTGCGTTCTGCCGACCAGAGTTGCAGCAGGCATTTTCCGCGCTCCGAAGACACCGAATACTTCGACGAGGTGAGGTCAAATAGAACGGCGCCTCGTTCCAGGACCATTGCATTCCGGCATTCTGATACGAAGGAGCGAATGCTCGTAGCCAGCGTCTCAGGATTCACGCCGACATTCTTGCAAGCAGAGCCCTGAATGTCTGTGATGAGCGAACCTTAGAACTTCGGCGGAGACAAACCGTTCTCTGGACTTAGTGGACCCAGAACTTGCCGGAAGGTGCGATCGGCTGTTCGGCGAGGCGGGCAAAAATCTGGTCCGCAAGTTCCTGCTGCCGGCCCGGCAACTCGGTATTCAGATCGGCAATGATTTGCGACAGCTTGTGTGGATCCTCCTCAAAAGCCGCCGCAATACACAGAGTGCGCCAATGTTTGCTCGCGTCGTCCATCACCGTCTCCATATTTGTCACGTTAGATGACTCGCGGATATGCCGGTTGGCTGTTCTTAAAAAAATCGGATGGCGCTTATTTCCTGTTTTTACCGTATCCAACGAACTGTTTGGCCCAGTGCAGTACGTGAGTCAACGCATCCTGTTCGAGGCCAGTACGCGTGTATGGGATAATGATGGGTAATCGAGTCGTTTCCAACTTAGGGGCATCCAATTAGCAACCGTGTCTAATACATTTTTCTTCCAGCACTACGGTCTTACCCCGCGCGACCTGGAGCGTTATCTGGCTGCCGCGCTTTCGGCCGGTGGTGATTACGCCGATCTGTACTTCGAATACCTTTCTTCAACCTCCCTCATGGTGGATGAGGGCATGGTCAAATCGGCCTCTCAGGGGATCTCCGCTGGATGCGGGATCAGAGTAGTCGCAGGCGAGCGGACCGGCTACGCCTACACCGATGACCTCACGCCAGCTCGCATCCTGCATGCCGCCCGGACGGCAGCACTGATCGCGAGTGGCCCAGCCAAGGAGCCCGTTGTCGGATTTCAGGAGAAGCCGGCACGCAGCCTTTATCCAGTGACTCTCCCTTCGGTCGATGCCGAAATAACGGCAAAAGTCGAGCTGGTCATGCGCGGCGACAAAGCGGCCCGCGCGTACGATCCGCGGATCAAAGAAGTGCGCGCCAGCTATGCTGACGAGCTTCGGCACATTCTCGTTGTCGGCTCGGATGGAACCTATGCAGAGGACTCCCAGCCCTTGGCACGATTGAATGTGTCCACGATTGCGAAGGGGGACGGCAGCTCAGGCCGAGGGAGCGCCGGCGGCGGAGGTCGCGTCGCGCTTGACTTCTTCTTTGGCGAGAAAACACCCGAGTACTTCGCAGGCGAGGCGGCTCGCCAAGCTATTCTGCAACTGGAAGCCCGGGAAGCACCCGCCGGCGAAATGGAAGTTGTTCTCGGCCCGGGTTGGCCCGGCGTGCTCTTGCATGAAGCTGTAGGCCACGGATTGGAAGCGGACTTTAACCGCAAGAAGACGTCGGCGTTCACCGGTCTGATTGGAAGACGAGTTGCCAGCGAGAAGTGCACCGTGGTCGACAACGGCACCATGCCTTGGCGGCGCGGTTCATTGAACGTCGATGACGAGGGTCAGCCAACCCAGAACACGGTCCTGATCGAAAATGGCATTCTTAAGAACTACCTCAGCGATAAACTCTCGTCACGCCTGATGGGAATGGCCGATACCGGGAACGGTCGCCGCGAAAGCTACGAGCACATACCTATGCCCCGCATGACCAATACGTACATGCTCGCCGGCCAGGATGATCCGCAGGACATCATTCGATCGGTGAAGCATGGGATCTATGCCGTGAACTTCGGCGGGGGGCAGGTTGACATCACGAATGGCAAGTTCGTCTTTTCCGCGTCGGAAGCGTACCTCATCGAGGACGGCAAAGTAACCGCTCCGATCCGGGGCGCAACCTTGATCGGAAATGGACCTGACGTTCTGACCCGTGTGTCGATGGTCGGTAATGATTTGAAGCTCGACGAGGGCGTGGGCACCTGCGGAAAAGACGGGCAATCCGTCCCCGTCGGCGTCGGTATTCCGACTATCAAGGTTGATCGGCTCACCGTCGGCGGGACCGCTCGGCGCGATCCGGGCGGATTCATGCAGTAACCCGCAAGTCCACTAGTCCGCATCTCGCGCGAAAGCCTCTATGCCTGAAACTCAATTGGAAACCGGAAACCAGAAACTCGAAACCGATCTGAAAGAGGTGGCCGTCGATCTCGTCCGTCGCGCCATGGATGGCGGCGCTACGGCTGCCGAATGCGTCGTCCGGGAAGGCGACGAGTTCTCCACGCTGGTGCGTTTGGGTCAAGTCGAGACGTTGAAAGAATCCGGATCAAAAGCTGTTGGCGTTCGTGTTTTCTTCGGAAAGCGCGCCGCCAGCACTTACTCCAGCGATTTTTCACGCGAAGGCCTGGATCGAATGTTGAAGTCGGCCCTGGAACTGGCCCGTATTACGTCGGAAGACCCGTTCTCGGGGATCCCCGATGAATCCCAATTGGGATCGGTCTCCGGCGACTTGGATTTGTTCTACGAAGATGTTTATTCACTGCCGGGCGAGCAGCGCATTGAGTATGCGCGCCGCGCCGAAAAGGCGGCCCTGGACACTGATCCGCGCATTAAGAACTCCGACGGTGGCTCTTTCGACGCTGCCACCGGACATAAGGTCCTGGCAAACTCTCACGGCTTCGTCGGCGAATATCGGCGATCCTATTGTTCGCTGGCCGCTGTTCCCATCGCGCAGGACAGTAACGGCAACATGCAGCGCGATTATTGGTTTTCGGTTGCGCGAACGTTGCAGAAACTGGAATCGCCCGAGCAGGTCGGAAAAATCGCTGCCCAGCGGACGCTGCGTCGGTTGGGTGCGCGGAAGGTAAAAACTGCCAAGGTACCCGTCGTTTTCGACCCGCTGGTCGCCACTTCGATCCTGGAGCACATCTTCGAAGGAGTAAATGGCGACTCCGTCTATCGCGGGGCATCGTTTCTGGCAGGCAAACTGGGCGAGAAAATCGCAAGTGATAACGTTAACGTGATTGACGATGGCACTTTGCCCGGAGGATTTGGCAGCAGTCCTTTCGACTCCGAAGGCGTTCCAACGCGCCGCACCGTTGTCATCGAGAAGGGCTTCCTGAAGTCTTACCTGCTGAACACCTACACGGCCAAGAAGTTGGGACTGCAAACTACAGCCAATGCCTCTCGGGGTTTGGCCGGTACTCCGGGCATCGGCCCCGGAAATTATTTCCTCCAGCCAGGGAGCAGAACTCCCCAAGAAATTATCGCCGGGATTCCCGAGGGACTTTATGTCACCGAGTTTCTCGGCCACGGCGCCAATCTCGTGACCGGTGACTACTCACGCGGTGCCTCCGGCTTGTGGATCTCCGGCGGCCAGCTTACTTATCCGGTCGAAGAAATCACCGTGGCAGGAAATTTGAAAGATATGTTCCTGAACATTACCGAGATCGGCAACGATCTGGAATTCCGTGGCGCGGTCGCCTCCCCTACCATCCGCATCGATGGACTCACGGTAGGGGGCGAATAACCCGCCTTTAGTCCGCTGCTCTGCTACGTCCTTTCTCCGCTGCTCCCATCCGTGTCACTTACCAACCCTGCGGTTCGTTCGTACAATCGCGCGTAGGGAGGGTTTATGCCAATTTACGGACCAGGGCAAGGCAGGGTGGTGGACGTTGGGGGCAGGTCGATAGCGCGCGTGATCGGTTTCGCGCTCCTGGCGCTGCTCCTGATTATTTTCCTGTTCAACTCAGTCATCAAGGTTCCAACCGGCGCGGTCAGCGTGCTCACGCTTTTTGGCCGTGTGACCGGAGAGACGTTGCCGGAGGGGATACACGTCATCAACCCTCTAAAGGCAAGTAATGAAATATCCATTCGAACCCAGGAGATCAAGGAGTCGGCCAGCGTTCCTTCCAGTGAAGGTTTGGTGATGAACCTGGACACTTCGCTGATCTACCACGTCGATCCCGGGAAGGCGGCGGAAATCTATCAACGCGTCGGACCGAATTACATGAACGTTCTGATCGAGCCCAATCTCCGGGCTGCCATTCGTGAGGCGACTGCGTCGCACTCGGCCAATGCGCTCTATACCGGAGAACGGGAAATGGTCGCCAAGCAAGTGTTCGAACAACTGACGTCCAAGCTCGGATCCCGCGGCATTGCCGTGGAAAGCGTACTGTTGCGCGACATTCAGCTTCCGCAAACATTAAAAGCCTCCATCGAGGCCAAGCAGCAGGCTGAACAAGAGGCCCTCGCCATGAACTTCCGCCTGCAAAAAGAGACGCAGGAGGCACAACGCAAACGCATCGAGGCACAAGGGATTCGCGACTTCCAGCAAATTGTCGCCCAGGGAATTAGCCCGGCATTGTTGGAATGGAAAGGTATCGAAGCTACCGAGACTCTGGCCAAGAGTGGCAATGCCAAAGTCGTTGTGATCGGCAACAACAAGAATGGTTTGCCGCTGATCCTCGGCCAGTGAGTCGCGCCCGCGTCCTCGGACTGTCAGCGATCTTGGCCGTGCCCTGCTAGGATGGCTCCGTGCCTCCCTTGCTCGACATTCGGCGCTTAGACGTAGCGTTTCCTACGAGCGGGAACCGCGCCGCACCGAATGGCGCATCCGCGGTTTTGACCGCAGTCCGCGATCTGAGTTTCACGATTGGCCAAGGAGAGGTTCTCGGGCTTGTCGGCGAATCTGGATCGGGCAAGTCGGTGACGTCGCTGGCGATCATGCGCCTTCTCCCTCCGCAAGCTCGCGTCGAGGGTGAGGTTCGACTCGCAAGCGCCGGCCAACCCTCGGCAACGATTGACCTGCTGAACACACCTGACAGCACAGCTCGCCAACTCCGCGGATCAGTAATGGCGATGATCTTTCAGGAGCCTATGACAGCACTGAATCCTGTCATGCGGGTCGGGGATCAAATCGCCGAGGCTGTGCTGGCCCACTCGCGCGTTCAAAGCAGGCGAGAGGCTTGGGAGCGAGCCATTGAAGCGATGAAAGACGTGGCGATTCCCGAGCCCGAGCAACGTGTGCGCGATTACCCTTATCAGCTCTCGGGAGGAATGCGCCAGCGAGTGATGATCGCGATGGCGGTCGTGAACCGCCCTCAGCTTCTTATCGCCGACGAACCGACTACCGCACTCGACGTTACCATCCAGGCGCAGATACTCGACCTGTTGGCCGACTTGCGTGCGAGATTCGGGCTTGCCATGCTGTTCATCTCCCACGATCTCGCAGTTGTCTCGCGGGTCGCGCACCGGGTTGCGGTGATGTACGCCGGGAACCTGGTCGAAATCGGTTCCAAGCATGACGTTTTCAGCGCTGCGGCGCATCCGTATACAAGAGGGCTTCTGCAGGCGGTACCGACGTTGCGAACCGATCGCGCTCGTCCCTTGCACACGATCGAAGGAACCGTTCCGCCCTTACAAGCCTTGCCCTCCGGATGTCCGTTCGAACCGCGATGTGAATGGCGTGTCAATGATTGTGCGAGGGCGCTGCCCGCTCTGCGCGAAGTCGGTCCCGGTCATTGGGCACGTTGCCCGGTTACCGCACATTCGAGCGGCGCGACAACAAACATCCAATCTGAATAAGACATAGCCGTTTGTGCCTGGGCTGGCATCAACTCTGATGGGGAATTCTTAGTACACGGTGATACCGCTCGTGGGTCTATAATCCCGAATTTGCCTGGGAAAACGTGCGCGTACTCCTGATCAGCGATATTCACAGCAATGCCGAGGCGCTGGAAGCCTGCCTGGCGGCAGCCCCTGCCTACGATCTCGTGTTTAACCTCGGGGACGTGGTGGGGTACGGCGCAAATCCTAATGAGGTGATCGCACGCTCAAGGAGCCTGGGGAAGTATTTTGTCCGGGGCAACCACGACAAGGCTGCTGCCGGGCTGATGGAGTTGAAGGATTTCAATCCTGTCGCGGCTCTCGCGGCGATGTGGACAACCGAACACCTCACCCCCGAAAACCTCGATTGGTTGCGGACGCTGCCGCAGGGTCCGATCCAGATGCCGGAACTCCCCGATGTGCAGTTCGTCCATGGTTCTCCCTTGGATGAAGACGAATACCTGGTCACGCCAAGGGACGCGCTCGAGCCGCTTATGGTGTCAAACACCCCACTCACGTTCTTCGGACATTCGCACGTGCAGGGTGCCTTCAGTTCGAACCCTCGTGATGGCGGAGCCGCGGTACGTCCCATTTACAAGAGCGTGGGGAAACTCGAACACAGCGAATGGAAGCTCGAACGTGGAACCCACTACCTGATCAACCCTGGTTCAATTGGGCAGCCGCGCGACGGTGATTGGCGTGCCGCATTCGCCCTCTTCGATTCCGACGAATATCTCATCACCTTTTACCGTGTTCCTTATGATTTGAAAAAAGCGCAGGACCGCATCCTGGCGGCGAATCTCCCACAGCGTTTGGCAACGCGTCTGGCCGCGGGCCGATGATCTTGTAAACTCCTACAATGCCTTTTTACAGCCAGCAGAACGGGGGCGAATTGTTTCCCCGGCGCGTCCTGGGCCAACCGGAAGTCTTTATCACAGCAAACGTTGATGGCGGAGCCCGCGGCAATCCCGGACCCTCCGGTTATGGCGTCATCATCAAGGATCACGCTGGAAAGAAACTGGCTGCGCTGCACGAGTATCTCGGCCACCAAACCAACAATTTTGCGGAGTACCAGGGGCTGATTGCGGCACTCGAATACGCCGTGGGGCACGGACACAAAGCCCTCAAGGTGATCAGCGACTCCGAGTTGATGGTCAAGCAACTCAAGGGACAGTACAAGGTGAAGAGCCCCAGCCTGATCGATCTTTATCACCGTGCGAAAGAGTTGATTACCAAACTGGACTGGTTCTCGATCCAGCACGTCTTGCGCGCTCAAAATCGTGAAGCGGACGAATTGGCCAACCAGGCCATGGACCAGGGAATGGGCCGAAGAACCCAGAACGCAGGCGTAAGCGCCAGCACCCGCACACCAGACCTGAGTTCTACAGCCACGCAGGAGTTCAACGGCGTCGTTCGTGATGGCCGGATCGAGTTGCTCGATGGCGAGTTGCCGGATGGAACCCGCGTGCAGGTACGAACCAGACGGTGATCCCGTTCACATCACGGCTCTGCCGCGGATGTATGGTCATGAATGATTTTCCAGCCCTCAGGAAACTTGCGAAAAACAAGCGTGAACAGGCCGTGCGGGGTTTTTCCGCTCGGCAAGGTGAGATGCCATCGTCCCCGCACGAACGCGGCATCGGGTGAGGCCGATTCAATTCGAAGATCGCTGAACTCCAGCTTTCCCATTTGTCCCGGGGCGTTCTGATAGTGCTTTTTGTACCGGTCAAAAGCCTGCTGCCAACCCTGGGCACTTTCCCCACCCGAAAAGAACGTCAGCTCGGGCGAGTTCCAGTATCCAGCCATGAAGCTGGCCAGGTCCTCTCGATTCCAGGCTTGTACTTGGGATTGAAGTACCTGTTCAATCGCACTCTTTGGAGAAGTAGCTTGGGCAAGACCAGCCAGGCTCAGCAGAAGAAATGACAACAACAGCGCGGTGTTGCGCATCGCGGTCCTCCCGAGCAGAACAGTGTCGCACAAAAGATGCGGCACGCGCCGTCCGGGCACGGGAGATTGGTTGCCGAATGCTGAGCGCCGGCTGAATGATCTATGCGCGGCTCTTCTTCATGGCGCGTCCCCCGGCGCCGGAAACCTGCCACGGACGCTTCGGACGTGCCGGCTCTGGCTTATCGCGATCGACGACTCGATCGTATTGATACGATTCGCTGACGGTTCCGAGCGACTCGTTATATAGGCTCGGGAGCCCCAGCGCTTCCTTCAGTTCTTCGGTGAACTGATGCAGGGCTTTGAGATGGTCGGCAGTAGCGGCGATTTCAGTCTTAGTTGTTTTCAGGAACTGCTGGTATCCGCGGTTGACGAGCTTGGCGATCTCGGTTCCGACGAGATTGCCGGGATAAGCAAAGATTTTCACGGTGCCGTCGTCCGCCTTCTCGATAGCGGCGGAAACGTTGTACTTTTTCAGGAACACACGGTTTTGCGTCCCTGGAGCTTCGATCAAATCGAATCCGTGATCGCGAAGCCAGCTCACGACGTCATCATAGTTGCGTTGTTCTACTTTCGTCGCCATTTAGTCTCGCCAATCCTTCTTACATTGGGTTGGATGCAGCGCGACCCCAATCTGTGTCAGGTCGCTTTTGGAACCCAATTCGGTTTCTTATAATCTAAGGACTAGTATTAGATAACCGTTTTCAAGCCTGTAGGCACATTACGATAGTCACGGGGCATCCGTCCAACATGACGCAACTTTCAGCCAAAGCAGCGGAAACGCTTGCCTCTGGCCCGAACAGCGAAACACGAGTGCAGCTTCCCAGTCTGGGCGAGAACCCGCTCTCGAGAATCGGCAACACCCCGTTGCTCCGCCTGGCGAACATCGCTCGCCAGGTGCCGCAGGTAGAGATTCTCGGCAAAGCTGAGTGGTTCAACCCTGGCGGATCGGTAAAAGACCGTGCAGCTTTCAACATCGTTTCCGAAGCTCGTCAGAGCGGGAAATTCGGACCGGGAAAGATACTCCTCGATTCGACCAGTGGCAACACCGGAATCGCTTACGCGATGCTGGGCGCGGCGCAGGGCTTTCCTGTCACCCTGTGCATGCCGGAAAACGTCTCGATCGAGCGCAAGCGCATTCTTCAGGCCTACGGTGCGAACGTCATCTACACCGATCCCGCTGACGGCTCGGACGGCGCGATCCGTTATGCACGTGAACTCTACGCCGGTTCCCCAGAAAAGTACTTCTACGCCGACCAGTATTCCAATGACGCGAACTGGCGTGCACACTACTTGACCACCGCCAGGGAGATTTGGGAGCAGACACAGGGTCGAGTCACGCACTTCGTTTCCATGCTGGGCACCAGCGGAACCTTCGTCGGCACCACCCGTCGGTTGAAGGAATTGAATCCGCAGGTGCGCTGTATCTCACTGCAGCCCGACTCATCGTTTCACGGGATCGAAGGCGCTAAACACATGGCCACGGCAATTGTGCCCAAGATCTACGATGCCTCCCTCGCCGACGAAGACCTCGGCATTTCAACTGAGGCGTCGTACTCGATGGTCAAGCGCATCGCGCGAGAGGAAGGTCTACTGGTCGGTATTTCCGCCGCAGCCGCCGTGGTGGGCTGTTTGCAGGTTGCCGAGACCCTGAAGAAGAATCAGCCCGCTGTGATCGTGACCATTCTGTGCGACTCGGGCGACAAGTACTTAAGCGAGCGCTTCTGGGACGAGGGCTGAGTCAGGGCCTTTCTGGCTGCCTTTGTCTGCCATGTGAATCGATCTCATGTTGAAAATGGGTCAAAAGGAATACGCCGCATTACGCCAGCACGGCGAGGAAACCTATCCTCATGAATGCTGTGGTGTGCTGCTGGGCACAATGGACGGCGACGCACGAATTGTTGCTTCCATCGAGCGGTGCGGCAACACACGCGCGGACTCCCCCCATAACCGCTACCACATCGATCCCAAGGAACTGGTCCGCATACAGCGGCAGGGCCGCGAACGAGGCCAGGACATCGTCGGCTTTTACCACTCTCATCCCGACCACCCCGCCCGCTGGTCGGCTACCGACTTTGCCGAGGCCCACTGGATCGGTTGTTCTTACGTGATTACCAGCGTCGAGAAGGGCAAAGCAGCGGTCACCAACTCCTTTGAACTGCAGGGCACCGACGAGGCGGACAAGAAGTTCGCTGACGAGCTTATCCAGGTCTCATCCTGAGCAAATCGATAGACCGCTATGGGGCTAGCCTCGGCACTCACCAGTCCTTCCTGGAGGTCGGAAGCCGGGCAACAAACCCGGCTGAATCTCCAGACACATCTATGGCATCATTTACAGTCATGAGCAAAGTTCACATTCCCACGCCGCTTCGGCAGTATGCCGGGAAACACTCTGCGGTGGACGTAAAAGCCAGCACTATAGGCGAGGCCTTGAACGGCCTGGTCAGCCAGCATCCCGACCTTCGCCGCCATCTCTACACCGAGGAAGGAAAGCTGCGCTCCTTCGTTAACGTTTACCTCAACGATGAAGACGTCCGCTATCTTCAGAAGGAAGATACGCCCATTCAAGACGGTGATAATATCTCGATTGTGCCTTCGATCGCCGGAGGCCGCTGACAGCATGATTCGCGCTACCGCTCGTCCTCGAATGTCCCGCCGCTGTTGTCGTCAATCTTGTTGTCGGTAGTCCACCGTTCCGACGCGAATCGAATCCCAATCCTTTGAGGTCTTATGGCAACCACAACCGAAGTCAAACCCGAAGTCGTAGCCTTAAACAATGACGAAGTCTTGCGCTACTCGCGGCACCTGATCATGCCGGAGGTGGGCATGGAAGGGCAGCAGAAGCTCAAGGCGGCACGCGTGCTGTGTGTCGGTGCCGGCGGCCTGGGCTCCCCATTGGCTCTTTACCTTGCGGCAGCCGGCGTGGGTACTCTTGGTATCGTTGACTTCGATGTGGTCGACTACACCAACCTTCAGCGCCAGATCATCCACTCCACCGCGGATGTTGGACGGAAAAAGCTGGACTCGGCTGCTGAAAAGCTCAAAGCCATCAATCCATTCCTGAACATCAAGAAGTTTGAAACGCGGCTCTCCAGCGAGAACGCACTGGAACTGTTCCGCGACTTCGACATCATCGCCGACGGTACGGATAACTTCCCAACCCGCTATTTGGTAAATGATGCCTGCGTGCTGAGTGGCAAGCCGAATGTCTACGGCTCGATTTTCCGCTTCGAAGGCCAAGCCAGCGTGTTCGCGACCGAGGAAGGTCCTTGCTATCGCTGTCTCTATCCTGAACCACCACCTCCGGGGCTGGTTCCTTCCTGTGCAGAGGGCGGGGTGCTGGGAATTCTTCCCGGACTGGTCGGAATCATCCAGGCGACCGAGACGATAAAACTGATCCTCGGCAAAGGCGAGCCGCTTATCGGGCGCCTTTTGCTGGTCGATGCCCTCGCCATGAAGTTCCGCGAGCTGAAGCTTCGCAAGAACCCTGACTGCCCCGCCTGCGGCAAGCACCCGACCGTCACCAAGCTCATCGACTACAATGAGTTCTGCGGAATTCGCGGTGAGGAGAAACCGGTGGAAACCACTGTTCCCGAAATTCAGGTGGAAGAGCTCAAGCGGCGCATGGACGCCGGCGATGACATCTTCGTCCTCGACGTGCGCGAACCGCACGAATACCAGATCTGCAACATCAATGGTTATCTGATCCCGCTCGGTGACCTGCCGAAACGGGTCAACGAACTGGATTCCAGCCGGGAGATCGTAGCCCATTGCCGATCCGGCGTCCGAAGTGCCAAAGCTGTCAATTTCCTGCGCCAGGCAGGCTTTAAAAAGGTCACTAACCTTGCCGGAGGCATTCTCGCCTGGGCCGATCGCGTCGATCCGAAGATGCCCAAGTACTAGCTAATAAGTGCTCACCGAAGGGAGCCTCGCGGCTCCCTTTTTCGTTTTGGGAAGGCTGCCTTCGGCTCCGGCGATTCGTCTCTCTCTTCGGCTTGCGCGACCGCCCATTCGCCGCATCATAGTTCAATGTAGTCATACTCTCCCCCAATCCATGCGAGGTGCTTCCGTATGCGCAAGCTTCTCTTGGGAGTAGTGGCACTAGGCTCGACATCCATCCTGTTCGCGCAACAACCCGCTGCCGCGTCCAGCAATAACGCCTACCGGGCGCGGGTGTTCATTACCGACAGCAAGTCATGGGAAATGTCCGGTGGTTTTGGAGGAAGCTCCGACGCCTTCGGAGGCAGCGAGGGAGGCGGAGCCCGTCCTCAGACAGCCGAGATCATCAAGACCTTCGGACAGCGCTGTCCAGATGTTGTCGTCAACAACAGACAGGAACGCGCCGACTATGTGGTGTTACTCGACCACGAAGGCGGCAAGGCAGCTTTTCTCCGCGATAACAAGGTGGCTGTCTTCAATCATGACGGTGACTCGATTTTGAGCACGTCGACACGATCCCTTGGAAACGCGGTAAAGAATTCTTGCGACGCGATTGTCAATGACTGGAGAGTGCATGGCGTTGCGGTCCGCGCTGCCCAAGCGGCTCAATCAGCAAACCAGGGTTCGCCGGCTCTCGTGTCAACGTCAGCAGTATCGCGACACAGCCCGCGATTGTCTGTTTCCTCCAACCCCGTAGCGGCTGATATCGAACTGGATGGCGCCTTTGTCGGTAATACTCCTTCCACCATCGAAGTGCCTCCAGGTGATCACGTAGTGGCGATCGTGAAGTCAGGCTATCAGCGCTGGGAAAGAAAGGTGAAGGTCATGGGCGGGACGGTCAATATCAGCGCGGACCTACAAACCGAACAGAAGTAGAAAGGCCGAAAAAGAAAAGGGGAGCGCAATGCGCTCCCCCTGAAAGTCTGCCGTTTGACTACTTGCTTGCGTCGCTGCCCTTCATCTGGGCCTGGGCACTCGGTCCCAGCGCGAATGCAAATTTCTTACCGGCAAAACGAATCTCCTGGAGAGTCTTCGTTCCATCGGGATTCACCACGGTCACCGCCGCATCATTAGCGGGCTTGTTGTTGAGTTCCACGACTTGGGCGTTGCTGGTCGCAACGACTTGCCCATTCTTCAAAATGTTGAGTTGCACTGCCGGACCGTTCCCTTCCCAGGTCACTTTGTAGTCTCCGGCGGGAAGCGATTTTCCGTTCACCTGCAAAGTGTCCAGCGTCTGAAGCGATGCTTTGTGCGTGTCGCCTGCAAATGCGCCGACCGTCAATAGCAAGGAAACAACTAGAACTACCAGCTTCGAATTGAACTTCATAACCGCTCCTTCTTCCCTTTGGGAATAGTTGAGGGCGGCCCCACATCCCACCGGACTTGTAATTTTCGACCGATGGCCTACAATGCACGTCGCGGGTTAAGAAAAGGGCCGGGCCGCTGCGTCCGCTCTTTTTGCCGGGACTGTCACCGCCTGGGCCGCCAAACCTTAAGCGGGTACAGTCCCCCTTAACCCCTGATCTCTTCTCTGCCGATTACTTTCGGCTGAATTCCACGTCGCTTCGAGATACGTTTTGCCGCCGTCCGAAGTTCCGCAGTTTCTTTCTTTGACGAACAGTTCGCCGCCTCGTTAGCGACGGGGTTATGCGAAGTTCAACCGCTACATAACACCTGCCGCGCGTCAGGAAGTCAGTTCGCGCTATAAGTCTTAAGTTGGTGAGGGTCACACCTGGAGATGTTAGTTGGCGGACAATTACGATGGTGTCACCGAACAGACCACAACCGACCTAACCAATTTGCAGCACTACTTTTCCGAAGTTTTTTCGATCCAGTAACAACTTATAAGCGTCAGCAATTCGTGCCATGGGCAGCGTGTGTCCGACAATCGGACGCAGCTTTCCCTCGTTTGCCCAGGCTGACAGTTGATGCCACGCTTCTGCCATGAGAGCTGGCTGCTTCGCCAATTGCGTCAGCCATAATCCGTGGACGCTTGTGCCTTTTTCGTACAGGATGCGCGGATCAAGGCGAGCAGGTTTGCCGGTCGCGGCACCATAAGTGATCACGCGTCCAAAGTCGCCTAGGCAACGCACGCTCTTGGCGAGGTGCTCGCCGCCCAGCATCTCGAACGCGGCATCAACACCCTTTCCCTCCGTCAACTCGCGAATGGCTTCCTCGTAATCTCGATCTGTGTAATTGATTGGATATTCCAGGCCCAGCTGTTGAACACGTTCTAACTTCTCCTTCGACGAAGAAGTTCCATACATCTCAACTCCCAGCACCTTTCCAATTTCAACTGCGGCGGTACCCACTCCTCCGGCAACGGCGTGGATCAGAACCTTGGGACGCTGGCCCCTGCCCCGGCTTCCGAGTAGTCCGGCTTTCCAGTAGGCGAAATACGCAGTGAAATAGTTGACGGGGAACGCCGCCGCTTCCTCGTCCGACCATTCCGATGGAACCGGCCACACAAGCTGACGCGAGACGGCAAAACGTTCGGCGTATGCGCCATATTGCGCGTAGCCCATGACGCGCTCGCCCGTTTCCTTCACGGTGCCCGCGAACTCACGGCCGGCTATAAAGGGTGGATCCGGCAATCCGGGGTACCCGCCGGACGCGGTTAGAACATCGGCAAAGTTCACTCCGCCAGCCTTGACATCGACCAGAACCTGGTTTGTACCGGCCTTTGGTTCTGGCACGTCTCTCAACTCAATCCCGTCCGGACCTGACAAGCGGGTGATCACGAGCGCTTTCATGCGCGCAAGTCTAGCAGCAGTTCTTGCCGGGTGCGACCGCGCCGACTCACAAAAACAGCATCCCCGCGCTGACCCACGCAATCTGGAAGATTGATGGACGTCGCGGCTTATCTTGAACGTATCGGGTATACCGGATCGGTCGAGCCCACAGCCGACGTGCTCCGCCAATTGCAGCGCGCACATTTGTTCTCGGTTCCATTTGAGAACCTCGACATCAGCCGCAAACGCGAAATTGTGGTTGACCCAGCGCGTTCAGTCGCAAAGGTAGTGCTGCAACGCCGAGGAGGATTTTGCTACGAGTTGAACGGCGCGTTTTCATGGCTGCTGCGATCCCTAGGCTTTCAGGTTACCTTGCTTTCCGCACGTGTTCCCCGGCAGGACGGGAGTGAAGGACCCGAGTTCGATCACCTTGCCTTGCGTGTCGATGTCGACCAACCGTGGCTGGCGGATGTCGGATTCGGCGACTCGTTCCTCAATCCATTGAAACTCGATACGGGCGCCGAGCAGCAGGACGAGAACGGGCGCGTGTTTCGCATCCTTCAAGAAGCGGGCGAGGTACTCGAGGTGCAAAGACGAGAAGGCGACACCTGGAAGACCGAGTACAACTTTTCGCTGAAAGCGCGGCAACTCGAGGAATTTGCCGGAATGTGCCGCTATCACCAGACCTCGTTCGAGTCGCCCTTCACTCGAAAGCGCGTATGCTCGCTCGCTACCCCGGATGGTCGCATTACGCTCACTGACGGAAGGCTGATCGTCACACGCGGCGCAGAGCGCGACGAGCAGCCGGTGGCGTCAACTGCGGAGTGGGACGAGCTTTTGAAAAAGTACTTCGGCGTTGTTCTCGGCTGACGGATACAGAATCCGCTCGTGCCTGCACTGGCCAAGAACTCACCGCCCGACTCGGGAGGCGTCTATGCCCGAGCAACCGTCAACTTGTCTGTCACGACCTTCAAAGCATTCGGGGCGACGCCGACTTCAATCGGCGTATGGCAGACATATTCGCCGTCGGCGTAGACGTCAAGCGGCCGGTCGGTCTCGAGGCGGAGACGCTCGCCCTGGAAATAATCCACCTCGGGAATCTGTAGATGGCGTCCGAAATATACCCGCGGAAACAAATACGAGAGCCGGACCTTGTTCACGCGGCGGACGAGGCAGAAGTCCAGTTGGTGATCGTCCATCATAGCCTTGGGGGCCAGGCGCATCCCGCCTCCATAAAAAGGAGCGTTGGCGAACGCGATCAGCATCGCGGGAGTGTACTGGCCGCTCGGGGGTTCAGTCCCATTTCTCGCCGGGCTCTCGATTTTCATTCCGATGGGCTGGAAGCGGCGCAAGGAATTCAACAGGCTGATCGCATATCCACCGTGAGCTCGTAGCCATGCGGGCAATTGATTCGCCCGGCGGGCCGCTTCCGAATCCAGTCCGCAGCCCCCGGCGCAACAGAAATAGCGAACGGTCGGGAGCGAATAGCGCGAATTGGCGAGCGGATTGGGGCCGATCGGGGTGATTGTGCCAAGGTCGACCACAAAGACGTTGCTGCGATCCGAAACGAAATGCTGCCAGGCAGCGAGCGAATCACGGATTTTCAAAAGACCCAGGGCGCGGGCGAAATCATTGCCGCTGCCTCGCGGCACAATCAACACCGGCTTACCCAGCCGGGAAAGCTGTGCCAGATGACGATGGATGGTGCCGTCCCCGCCGAAAATCAGGATTGCATCGGCAGCATCGGGCGAGGTAGGTAAGCCAAGCGTCCACTGCACGCGCGCATCGGTCTGAAACGGCTTCAGGTCCGCAATTGAAGAGCCCAGGCCGAGAATCGCGGCTGCACGCATTTCGCGAATGGTAACAGAACAGACAACACCCGGCTCGAAGCAGGCTTCGCCACTAGCACGCCCTTACGATTTTTTCTTTTCGATCTTGGCCCACGTGTCTTTCAGGGCGACGGTGCGGTTGAACACCGGCTTACCTGCCGTCGTATCGGGATCGACGCAAAAATAACCCAGCCGTTCGAACTGGTACCGCTCTCCCACTTTGGCGCCGGCGAGCGACGGCTCAATTTTCGCGCTGCTAACAACCTCGAGAGAATTCGGATTCAGGTTGACCGTGAACTCATGGCCTTCAGGCACGTCGTTCGGGTTTTCTTTTGAGAACAGGTTTTCGTACAGCCGCACTTCGGCTTCGATGGCATGTGCCGCCGAGACCCAGTGGATGGTCGATTTTACTTTGCGGCCGTCCGGCGTGTTACCACCACGGGTTGCGGGATCGTAGGTGCAGTGCACCTCAATCACCTCGCCCTTGTCGTTCTTAACCACGCCGGTGCAGGTCACGAGGTAACCGTAGCGAAGCCGAACTTCCCGACCTGGAGACAGACGGTAATACTGTTTCGGGGGATCCTCGCGGAAGTCGTCCTGTTCGATGTACAGCACGCGCGAGAACGGGACTTTGCGCAAGCCGGCACCCGGGTCCTCCGGATTATTAACCGCATCCATTTCCTCGACCTGGTTCTCCGGGTAATTGTCTATGACCACTTTCAGAGGACGCAGCACGGCCATAACGCGGGGAGCGCGCCTGTTCAGGTCTTCACGGACGAAGTGCTCCAGCATGGCAAGTTCAAGCACACCGTCGGTTTTGGAAACGCCAATCGACGCCACGAAATTCCGGATCGCTTCCGGCGTGTAACCGCGGCGTCGAATCCCGACCAGCGTCGGCATCCGCGGATCGTCCCAGCCGCGGACATGACCTTCCTGCACCAGGCGCAGCAGCTTGCGCTTGCTCAGCAGCGTGTAGGTCAAGTTCAGGCGGTCGAACTCGATTTGCTGCGAGGGAAAAATCCCGAGCTGCTCGATGAACCAGTTGTATAGCGGCCTGTGGTCCTGGAACTCCAGCGTACACATCGAGTGGGTAACCTGCTCGAGCGAATCGGACTGGCCGTGGGCGTAGTCGTACATCGGGTAAATGCACCACTTGTTCCCCGTGCGGTGGTGTTCGGCGTGCAGGATACGGTACATCACCGGGTCCCGCATGTTCAGGTTCGGCGAACCCATGTCGATCTTGGCGCGAAGTACGCGCGAGCCGTCCGGGAATTCTCCCGCTTTCATGCGCTGAAAGAGGTCCACGTTTTCTTCGACCGAGCGGCCGCGATACGGACTGTTCTTTCCGGGCTGGGTCAGAGTGCCGCGGTACTCGCGAATCTGGTCGGCGGTAAGGTCGTCGACATAGGCCTTCCCAGCCTTAATCAGTTGCAACGCCCACTGGTAAAGCTGATCGAAGTAATCGGAGGCGTAGTAAAGGCCGTCCCAGTGAAAGCCGAGCCAGCGAACATCCTCCTGAATCGATTCGACGTACTCGGTCTCTTCTTTCTCCGGATTGGTGTCGTCAAAACGAAGGTTGGTGTGCCCGCCGAATTCGTCAGCCAGGCCGAAATCAAGGCAAATAGCTTTTGCGTGCCCGATGTGCAGGTATCCGTTTGGCTCTGGCGGAAACCTGGTTTGCACACGGCCGCCATACTTATTCGTCTCAAGGTCGCGGACTATGATGTCGCGAATGAAGTTGGACGGCTTCGGCGCTTCGGGGGCAGGCTTTGCACCCGCATCACTGTTAGGATTTGCGGCGTTCATCTTTACTCTATTTTATCGTGGCGCGACGAAAGGCGCTTGCAGGGGACACGAAACCCGTCTGCGGATCCGTGCATTATGCGCGATGCGGTACCAATGGCTAAATGGGACTCGCTTCGGTACGCACCGCAGAGGTGACGTTATCGGGGTTATCGGAAAACGACTTGCCCGGTCCGTAGGCAGCTTTTTCGTACTTGCTGCCTGCCCTGCGAATCGCGTCGTGCCAGCCGTCGTCCCACGTGATTCGAGCCTCGCCGTCCACAACTACCCACTTACCGTGAACACTGCCGAGCGTCTTGCTCGCTCCCCCGTCCCGATCCAAGGTGATCATGAAGGTGCCGAGGGCCCCTCCGCCCACTCCCACTTTCCATTTCCCGAGAAAGCGTCCTTGACCGGAAGTGCCGACCGTCTTTTTCGGCGAGTTGAACTCGATACGGGCAACATCGGCCATGGCGAACGTCTTTTGTGTGCCGTCTTTAAGGACGATCACAATGGAATCCTGCGCCGATGCCGGCCGGGAGTTCATTATGGCTAGCGCCAATAACGGCATGAATACAAGCAGCGAAAGATTTCGCATAAACCGCTCCTCTATTCAGGTACGAAGAAGCATGTGAAACAGTTCAACCGAGTAGGGGTCCCAGGCGTACGCCGCCCTGCAGCTGTGGCCGATGAAGCGCCGCTACTGCAAAGCCGCAATTGCCTCGTCGATCCTTGCCAGCGTCTTTTCCCTTCCGAGCACCGCGAGCGTCTCGAACAGCGGCGGCGCGTTCTTCCGGCCACAAGCCGCCACACGTATCGGCTGGAACATCTGCCCAGCCTTTAGCCCCAGTTCCTGGGCTGATGCGCGCAAAGCGTGATCAAGAGCATCATGAGTAAACTCAGTCCGGCTTAGCACCTCTTTGGCTTTGGTCAACACTTTCACCGCCATGGCGGCATCGCCCTTCTGAGGAACCAGTTCACTCGGATCATAAGGCGGCAGTTTGTCGACAAAAAAGAAATCTGCCACCGTAAGTACATCCCGCAGCAACTTGATCCTTTCCCGCACCAGCGGCGTGATTTGCAGCATCTCCTTAGCAGTAACCTGAAAACCCGCCTCCCGCACGATTGGCAGCAGACGATTCGATAGGTCCTCGACCGGTAATGCCCGGATGTGTTCCGCGTTCAGCCAAATCGCCTTGGGGTCGAAAGTCTCTTCGGGGGTGGTCGCCGGTTCTTTAAAATTCACCACAGCATTGGCACGGTTAATGCCTTCGAGAGAAAAGGCGTCCACCAGCTCCGCCGTGCTCATCTGCTCGCGGTCATTTTTTGGGGACCATCCTAGGAGGCATAAGAAGTTGATGAAGGCTTCCGGAAGAAATCCGGCATCTCGATACGTCGTCACACTCACCACCGGCCCGTGGCGACGCTTGGAGAGCTTTGTGCCGTCCGGAGCAACCAAAAGCGGCAGATGAGCGAACGCCGGCGCCTCGGCCCCTGCTGCCTGGAAGATCAGAACATGTTTGAACGTGTTCGAGAGATGGTCCTGTCCACGGATGATGTGGTCAATGCGGAGATCGATGTCGTCAGCGCAGGAAGCGAGGTGGTACGTCGGCATCCCGTCGCTGCGAAGTAGCGCGAAATCCTCGATGTCATCCGATGCCTTTTCCTGCCGCCCATAGACGGCGTCGGTGAAACCCACGGTGGAACCCGTCCCCCGGGGCACCAGGAACCGGAGGGCAAACGGCTCACCCGACGCGGCACGCCGATCGCTCTCCTCTCGAGAGAGCTCGCGCATTCCGGGGTTAAACAACCACGTGCCTTGCGCGCCGGACTTCTCCGCCTCGCCACTGTGGGCCGGAGTGAAGTCTCGGTACGCGAGCCCGCGTTGGAAGATCGCCCAGGCGGTCTGTTGATGCAGCGCAAGCCTTTCCGATTGCTTGTGTTGCTCATCCCAACCGAGTCCGAGCCAGGCCAGCCCCTCAAAAATCGAGTTCACCGAGGCCTCAGTGTTACGCTCGACATCCGTATCGTCCAGCCGCAGGACCACGGTCCCCCCATGATGGCGGGCATAGAGCCAATTGAAAATGAATGTCCGGGCACTGCCAACGTGCAAAAAGCCGGTGGGCGAGGGAGCGAATCTTACTCGTGGCTTGCCGCCGGAACCGGGCTTACGCAGGAGTGAGCTTTCAGGTGGATTGGGCATCCGAGGTAACCAATTTTCGATGTTACGGGGCAGTAAAAAAGTTCGTCAAGCCAGCACAGTCCTAGCCTTGCGGGGCCTTTCGCTTCGATTCTGGCCGAGATGACTTCCGGGCATCCGATATGGCCTAAATAGTATTGTCTTGGGATACGCTGTATGAAACCATTGTCAGAACAAAACAGGGTTGTTTCGTCTCCAGGCAGGAGATACTTGGGCTATTAGCGCCGCTCCATGAACAGCGTGATGACCAGCGTCGTCGTGATCCCGGGCATTGTCGCCCTGTTGATCTTCTTGCTGTTCACCTATCTTTACGAACAGAGTCGGCAATCTTATTTCAGGGCGTGGCAGATAGCCTGGGGCGCGTATTGCGTCCATTATGGACTCGATGCTTGGACGTATTACCGCAGTCCTTCGGCGCTTGTGTTTCTCCTGGGCACGCTCCTGATGGTCGCCATGGCCGTCTGCATTTTCGTTTCGACTCGTCTGATCCGCGAGCGTTTCCGACTGCGCTGGCATGAGTTCGCGATCGCCGCGGCGGGTATGGGGCTCGCCGGATGGGCTCTCTACACCCACACTCGCGGAGGCATTTTCCGGCCGGACTTAAATCCGGAGCCCCACTTCACGGTCGAAGCGGGTCTGGGCCTCGTCCTCTTGTACTCGTCGTTTCACTTCTACCGCTACGCTCACCAGAAGGGCTCGCTTGCCTTCAAGTTGCTCGCTGTCGCACTTGCTCTTTGGGCGGTCCTGATGGGTCTTGGCCAGTTCCAGAACCCATTCCTGACTTCCATGGTCGGTGGCCACCTTCTGGGTCCGATTCCCCAGATGTTGCTGGGAATCGCCATGGTAATGGTGCTGTTCGAGAATGAGCGCAACGCCGTTCAGGAAAATGCGCTGGCGTTCTCGACTTTGGGGGTTGATCCCACCCGCATCCTGGGGGCCCGGGACCTGGTACCCAGCATGACCAGCATTCTGGAGAGATTAGTAGCACCGCTGCCAACACGCCGCGCAATCATCTACATCTCCGAGCGCTGGAAGAGCGTGTTGCCGTCCGTACAGCGCGGGTTTTCCCCTGAGCTGCTCGAAAAGCTGCAGACCCAGGGTGCGGGGGAATACATTTCCGAATTGGCTTACCGGCGAGGCGGGTTCTTTACGTTTCGCGATCTGGCAGAGCTGAGCGAGCCTCTTCCCGCCTTGCCCGGAGCTCGGTTCGAGCAATTTAAGAACGTCCTGAAAGAAGAATCGATTCGCCAGCTCACCGCCGTTAGTCTGCAAACCCGTGAGCATAACTTCGGCGTCGTTCTGTTCCCGCACGCTCAGAGCAAGGTATTTGGCTCCTCGAACTTGAGGTTGCTGATCGGACTGGCGTTGCAGCTGGGACTCACGCTCGAAAACTATGTAGTCATGCACGATGCCCAGCGGCGCACAAAGGAATACGAGCTGCTGACCGAAATCGGGCAGGCCATCAGCTCCCGGCTCGACCAGGAGGAGGTCCTGCGGACCATCCAGAAAGAGCTCGGGCAACTGTTCGAGACCGGCACTTTTTATATCGCCTTTCAAGAGGGCGACGAAATCCGCTTCGAGTTGGAACTGGAGAGCGGAGAGGTGCTGCCGAAGCGTTCCCGCAAAGCCGGAAATGGCCTGACGGAGTACATGCTCCGCACAGGCCAACCGCTCCTGATTCGCTCCGACCTGGAGCGGGCCAGGGAAAAGCTGGGTGTCACGCTCGTGCCTGGGAAGCCGGCAAAGTGTTTCTGTGGTGCTCCGATCCTCCTGGCAGGCAAACCGGCCGGCGTCATGGTGGCCATGAGCACCGATCGCGAATTCGTCTTCGAGCAGCGCGATTTGGAAGTCATGCAGACCGCGGCGGGCCAGGTTGCGGTTGCCGTGGAGAATGCCCGGCTCTTCGCCGAGGAACAGCGGCGCGCGAGACAGTTCGCTTTCCTCAATAACATTTCCAAGACCGCGATCTCTAGCGAGGATGCCGAGCAGATGCTGGCCGACATCGTCTCGGAGATTCAGAAGAACTTCCGCTTCGATCACATCGGCATTGGCATCCTCGACTACGTGACCAAGGACATTGAAATCAAGGCAGAGGCTGGCAGTACTGCCAAGGCGCTCGGCAAGCGCGTTCCCCTTGGAGTCGGGATTGTGGGACGCGTGGCCCGCACCGGCGAAACAGCCCTGGTGCAGAACGCCGGCCAGGGACATCTGCTCGGAGTTCTGCCTTCCTCCAAGGCCGTCCTGTGCATTCCGATCACCTATGGCGAGTCGTTGCTCGGCGTGCTCAACGTGGAAAGCGAGCGGGAGAACGCGTTCTCCTCGCAGGATGTGCTGATCCTCAACACGCTCGCCGACCTGCTTGCTACCGCTCTGCACAATTCCTTCGTCTTCCAGAAGCTGCAACAGCAGTCGATCACCGATGGTTTGACCGGCATCAAGACGCGCCGGTTCTTCTGGGAAGCGCTGACGTCGGAATGGAAGCGCGCCTCGCGCTCGGGCCGGCCATTCTCGGTCGTGCTGATCGACTTGGACAAGTTCAAGGAAGTAAACGATACGCTGGGCCACCTCGAAGGTGACCTCGTGCTGGCGCGGGTGGGACGCCTGCTCGAACAGAAGTGCCGGCAATCGAACGTAGTGGCGCGCTATGGCGGTGACGAGTTCATCATCCTCATGCCTGAGACCGGCGTCGAGCAGGCGCAAATCCTGGCCGAACGCTTGCGGCTCTGGATTGCAACCGACCCCATGCTGGCCGAGCACCACATCACCGGCAGCTTCGGTGTGGCTAGTTTCCCCGTACACGGATTCTCCGTCGAGGACATCATTCGCGTCGCGGACGCCGGCATGTACGTCTCCAAGCACGCTGGCGGAAACCGCGTATCGACCGCGGAGGAGTACGCCGAGGGAGAGTCGGCGGCGGTTCAGCGGCAGTTGATTTCGGGATATATCGAGGGATTCCTCCAGCGCGAGCACAGTGGGCCGGAGCACATGGAGGAGCTGGTCTCCACTCTCCGGAAGCTCGCGGGCGGGGAGGAGTGCAATACAGATATGCTGCGGGAAGGCATTGAGGCCGTGAATCGCGCGGCAGAGAGCCGCGAAGTCCAGGCTTCCGGGCATAGCGAGATGGTGGCTCGCTACGCTGACTTGATCGGACGCGCGCTTGGGCTCCCGCCCGACGAATTGGCCGACCTGGTGTACGCAGCACGCGTACACGATATCGGAAAGCTCTTTGTTCCGGAGCGGATTCTCAACAAGATGGGACCGCTGACCGAGGACGAGCTGCACAAGGTGAAGAGCCATGCCCGGACGGGCGCGGAAATTGTCTCGATCATTCCTGCCGGAGAGCGGATCACGAAGGCGGTGGAGCACCATCACGAGGCGCTCGACGGTTCAGGTTATCCGGCCGCCTTGCGCGGAGAACAGATTCCGCTCTGGGCGCGCATACTGGCCGTCGCCGATGCTTACGTCAACATGACAACCGACCGGTCTTTTGCCCCGGCGAAGACCAGCGATCAGGCATTGGCTGAACTGGAAAAGCTTAGCGGAGTGCGCTTTGACGGCATGCTCGTGCGTTTGCTTATTCGTCAGCTGAAAACCGAACGTACTCCCAGTCTCTAGCCAACGTTCGTCAGTGGCCGTTCCCAAGACCTGCAAAAGCACTTCTGTTCAACTCACTTGAATCCGCAAACCCGAAACTGGTAAGTGTCTTCTATGAGCGTGTCGCTATCGATAGAAAACAAGGTCGCGTTAATCACCGGAGGCTCCAGAGGAATTGGGGCCGCTGCCGTTCGTATGTTCGTCCGCGCTGGAGCGCGCGTCGCTTTCAATTATCAAACCGCGAAAGCTGCGGCGCAGAGACTCGCAGACGAGTGCGGTCGACAGAGATGTATCCCCCTGCAATGCGACTTGACGGGAACCGAAAGTGCCCACGAACTGGTGAGCGCAGTGGTCACGCAGTTTGGACGGGTGGATATCGTGGTTGCCAACCATGGCGTCTGGCCGGCGGAAGACGTACCAATCGATCAGATGGCTGACCAGCAGTGGCGAAACACGTTGGCCGTCAACCTGGATGGCGTCTTCGGGCTGGTGAAGCATTCCGTCGCCCAGATGAAAAAGCAGGATCGCAATGGACCCGCAGCGGGGCACATTGTCCTGGTCAGCTCGACTTCGGGACAGCGCGGAGAGGCGTTCCACTGTGACTATTCCGCAACCAAGGGCGCGCTGATCAGCCTGACAAAGAGCCTCTCCTCGGAACTGATTCGCGACGGAATTTACGTGAACTGTGTCGCGCCCGGCTGGGTGGACACGGACATGTCCCGACCGGCGTTGGCCGATCCCAAGACCCGCGACGCGATCTTTGCCACCATCCCGCTGGGCAGGGTTGGCACTCCCGAGGAGATTGCCGCGCCGATTCTGTTCCTGTGTACGGAACACGCCGGCTTCATCAGCGGGGAAATCTTCAACGTGAACGGCGGGGCTGTACTGGTCGGCTGAACCTGGATGGCTCAAAGCCTAAAGTATGATCCGCGCTGGCAATCGAGCCAAGCAGCTACAATAGAACACGCAGCGTCTAAACCTATAGGCAATGAAGGGCTTCCTCGCACTTTTTCTATTTGTATCCAGCGCGCTGGCGCAGAACACTCCGGCGGAGCAAACGACTGCGCCCCCGTCCGCGAGTGGTAATCCCACGGCTGCGCAGCCTCAGACTGGACAGTCGTCCGCCGACCAGGAAAACTCCCGGAAGGCGAAGGATCTGATTGCTCAGATGATCCAGGCGCTCGGAGGGCCGGCATATCTCAACATGCAGGATATGTCGCAACAGGGCCGGACCTACAGCTTCTTCCACGGACAGCCGAATAGCGTCGGCACACTGTTCTGGCGGTTCTACAAATACCCTGACAAGGACCGCGTCGAGGTCACCAAACAGCGTGACGTGGTGTACCTCCACACCGGCGACAAGGGGTATGAAATTACCTATAAAGGAACGGCGTCGGAAGACCCGAAGCTGACCGACGAATACAACCGCCGTCGCGAGCACTCCATGGAATGGGTAGTACGCAAGTGGCTGAATGAGCCGGGAATTGCCCTGTTCTACGAGGGCAATACTGTCGCCGCGGACAAGCCGGCCGAACAAGTAACCATTCTCAATGCAAAAAATGACTCGGTGACTCTCTACCTGGATGCGACCACTCACCTGCCCATCAAGAAGACGTTCTCCTGGCGTGATCCCACCGATAAATTACGCAACACCGAGGAAGAAGTCTTCGACGGCTATCGAAACGTGCAAGGTATCCGAACCCCCTTCAGCGTTACTCGCTATGAGAACGGCGACATGGCCAACCAGCGGTTCTTGCACGAGGTCAGCTACAACACGGGCTTGAAGGATTCGCTTTTCGAAGCGTCCATTACCTACGATCCCAAGAAATTGCCCGGAAAGCACTGACGCGATCCCTCGCTGTAACCTCGATGCCCCGCTGAACCGCTGGCTCCTATGTTGCTGTAACCAAAGGTCGGCCTTCCGCAAGCGTCTCCCGGAAACCACCAACTGTGGTCGATTTGCCACAGACAGAATTTGTTTGTGGCTCGTAATCTAGTCATGCAAGGAGAGATATCCCCCAGGACCTTGGTTCAAGAACAGACAATCCGAACAGCCGTCGAGTGTAACGGTCTTGGCCTGCACAGCGGCGCTCCTGTCCACTTGAAGATCATTCCCGCAGCTCCCGGCTGCGGGATTGTTTTTCGCCGCGTTGATCTCGATGGCTTTCCTGTCGAGGCGATCGGCAGAAACATCGCTCGCGTCAGTTACGCGACCAGCCTGATGAAAAAAGGCGTCCTGATCTCCACGACTGAGCATCTCCTGTCAGCGTTTATTGGCGCTGGGGTCGATAATGCGATCGTCGAACTGGACAATCTCGAGCTTCCCATTCTCGATGGAAGCGCGCGCCCCTTCGTCAACATGATTGCTAAGGCAGGTATCCGCAAGCAGCGGCGTCCACGGAAGTATTTACGTATCCGCCGCGAAATTGAACTTCGGGAAGGCGACAAGTTCATCGCCGTCTACCCGGCCGATACGTACTCAGTATCGTACTCGATCAATTTCCCCCATCCCCTGATCGGAAATGAGACCTACGAGGCAGACCTGTCCAATGGCGACTACGCATCGGCAATTGCACCCGCCCGCACCTTCGGGTCAAGGGAAGATGAGCAGGCGATGCGAAACATGGGCTTGATCCGGGGAGCGTCGCCGGAGAACTGCATCGTACTGTCGAGGACCGGAGTCGAGAATCCGCCGCTGCGCTTTGCCGATGAGTTTGTACGTCACAAAGTACTGGACCTGATTGGCGATCTGGCCCTCATCGGGCGGCGCATTCTGGGACGCGTGGTAGCCGATCGCGCCGGCCACGCCATGCACACCGCGTTGGTCACCAAGATCCTGAAAGACCGTAGTCTGTGGGAAGAAACTACTCTAGATACTGCTGCGGAACCGGCATCTCTATCGATAACATCGTCGCTCGCCAATCAGTCGGTTTGATTGCCACGCCCAACAAGCCTGTCAGATACCGTACCAACCGCCGCCATTTCTTACGAGGGATTCTGTAGGGCGTCCGGGGAACATCCCTCACAGCAGCCATGGCCTGCTGCGTGTACCAGAGAAAAGCATGGCGGCAAGGGTGTATCAGCGTTACTCCTCCAGATTTCGCCGTATTGTCGCCTGCGTTCGCTTGGGCTTCAATGAGGATGCACGCGACAATTTTGGGGCATATCAATGGCTACGGGAACAATCAATACTAACCTTGATCCGACGAAGTGGAAGCAGCTGTTCGAGTCTGCTTTGGATGAACTGTCTGGCGACACGCAGGTTGACCGCAAAAAGCCGATTTACCAGCGCAAAGCCGTCGTCACCGACGAGCCTGAATACAAGCGAACCGATCGCGCGCTGACCAACGCCGCCGACGCTCTGTCTGCACTTTGGAAGATGTCGCCGTCAAAGCCGGCATTCCGTTCCTCCAAATAGAAGAAGGCCACGCTCGCGGTGAACGTGGCCTGTTCAGCTCGACTTCCCTTTTACATCTACTGTTTCGGAGCTCCATCGGTCTTGACCGCCTGGTCGGCTTTCGCCGTCTGTGCGGTTGCGCTTGACGCGTCAGCCGGCCCCGTGGCCATCTCGGCAGCTCTCGGTGTCTCTTGGACTGGCTTCTGCTCTTCGGCAGATTTCGCCTCTTCAGCCCCTATTTCAACACCGGCTTGGGCCGCATCCGGCGCTTCGCTGATCTTCACGGAAGCCAGGATTTTCTCCAGCTTGTTGAAGACGGACTGGCGATCGACCGGCGTAAGGTCCTGGTCGATGCCGGCGCCCGAAGTACCCAGCCCCATCGCGAATTCATAGCACACGCCGTTCTGATAAGTGTGATAGTACTTCGCGTCGGACTGCTTCATGATCTGGCCGGTGAAGTCTTCCACCACGTCGAACTCCGAGCCGTTGATGTTTACGCGAGTCGGCTGGATCTTATTCGAGTCGCCTTCCGTGGTGTTCGCGACCGAGAATTGCGAGCACTCGTCTGCCGTGAGTTTGTCATTGAGGCTGACATCGAAATACGCTGAGCGAAAATCGGTGTCAGGGTAGGAGCCTTCCGGCATCTCGACCGCAACCAGCGGACGGCCGCCGGGCTGGACGAAGCTCATTCCAACCGGGCCAAGACCGGCCAGGTCTTTTCCAAGCTCATCGCCCGACTTCAGCGAGTACTTGCGCGGATAGCGGAAAGAAATCCCGCTCGTCTTGTCACTGTAGGTGACGTTTACCGCCCGCTTCCGGGCGGACTTCTTCGGAGTTGGCGCAACCGGGGCCGAAGCTGCCTGAGTTGCAACCGGCGCGGCAGGCGTGCTGTTGAAGGCCTGCATTGAGGGGTTCTGATTTTCTGAGTTTACGGATGAGTTGGTCGATTTCTTCGAGCAGCCCACCGCGACGAAGAAGGCCGCAATCAACAGAGCCACGCTCACCGCTGCCGTGGCCTGTATTCCGGACCAGGTGCTGCGGACCGGACGCTTGTTGTTGTCTTCCGAATTGAACAAAGTGGTTACTGACATTGGGATCACCTCCTGCTGCATTACGCAGTCGGTAATCGATAAGGCAGGGCCGGTGCCAATCGGGAGACGTTGATTCAACGAGAGTTACGCTTCGAAGGACTCACCGAAGCGTGGTGCGAGATACACGCCGTGTCCGCGATAACACGCTGTCCTTCGTGCCCTTTGTGCGACCTTTGTGTCCTGTGTGGTGAAAAGAAGCTCAACCACAAAGGACACCAAGGGAACACAAAGGAACAAGAGGAAGAGGCCTTTATCGCGCACCCAGGGGTATTTGTCTGAAAAAGAAAAGCGGACACCCTTGCATCAGGATGTCCGCCGGAAATCTTTGGCGCGGAACCTAGGCTCGGGCGCCGGCAGCGGCAACGGGCTCAGGAGTGGTCTCCTTGGCTTTTACGTCCTCGCCGTTGGATTTCTGCGGCTGTCCAGGCTGGCCAGCCTTGCGAATATCGATGCCGCCCTTGAAAAAGGCACCGTCTTCGATCGAGATGCGCGCCGCGACCACATCGCCAGTGAGCGATCCGTCACTGCGGATGTCAACCCGGTCGCTAGCGGTCAGATTGCCACGCACCTTGCCGAGGACCACGATTTCGCGGGCGTTGATATTGGCGGACACCACACCATTGCGGCCGACGGTCACGCGGTTGCCGGAAAGGTTAATGGAGCCCTCGACGCGGCCATCGATGTAGAGCGACTCCGAACCAGTCACTTCGCCCTTGATCACCAGCGACTTTCCGATCGTGGCCTGCTCTGCCGTGTTGGTGGATACCGGACGCGGGGCGGGAGCTTCGCTCACGCTGGATTGCGTCGGGGTGGACATGGCAGGACGCTCCGGCTCCGGAGTGCCCGGCCGAGCGGGGGTCGTAGGCTGATTAGTGGGCTTCCACATGTTTCAAAAAATCCTTTCCTTGTGATGGGAGTGATTGGTTTGGCCGCACTTGTGTGACCAATTCGCATTGTACTCCGGGGTCGTCCAGAGTTGTTGTGGAAATCCTTTGTAGATGCTGATTTTTCACGGGTTTCGGGACACCGATTTATCGTCACGCCAGCGGCGCGGTTCAATGTAATAATTCCGCGAACCGAGAACTTTCGGCTCGATTGTCACATAAACTGAACCGTAGACTCGAGGACGCCCATCAACTTAATCGTAGCCACTCTGGTTAAGGGGTTTCCCTTATGACAACGCAAGCTCAGGCCATTGCTCCGCTTAACCCAAATGAACACGCGCCATACTACGGCCGCTATACCTCGCTCGTGCCGGGATCTGACATCCTCAATGCGCTGCAGCGACAAGCTGAGGACATGGAATCGCTGCGCAGCCTCAGCGACGACGAAGCTGCTTTTCGCTACGCACCTGACAAGTGGAGTGTCAAGCAGGTGATTGGACACCTAATCGACGCGGAGCGCATCTTCGCTTATCGAGCGCTGCGAATCGCACGAGGCGACCAAACTCCCATTGAAGGCTTTGAGCAGGACGGTTACGTTCTCAATGGGCCGTTTGAGCGCATCTCGATGCCTGAACTAATGAATGAGTACGTGGCCGTGCGCACGGCGACCATAAGTCTGTTTCGGCATCTGGCGCCAGAGGCCTGGTCGCGGCGCGGCGTGGCCAGCAACAACGAGGTGACGGTGCGCGCGCTCGCGTACATCATCGCCGGTCACGAGCTGCACCATCGACAAGTGCTGAAGGAGAAATATTTCCCCGCGATGGCGCGGACAGCCGCTCGATAACGGCATCTACCGGCCATTCTCCCGAACCTCTCCCCGCGGGCAGTTTGAATAGTCAAAGTTCGTCTCTTGCTCACCGGGCGAGCAGCTCGCCACACCTTGTACAATCCTTGCCCGCAGAGTCTCCGCAAGGGAGAAGCCATGGCAGACGGTTCAACGCGCTCTCAAAAAACACGCTGGAGCGTCGCTCCTTATTTCGTCGTCGATGACGTAGTGGCGTCCGCAAACTACTACCGCGACAAGCTGGGTTTTGAGTATGACCGCTTTTGGGGGAGCCTCCGTGCTTCTGCATGGTCGCCCGCCGGGGAATCACCATCATGCTGAGCCAACTTGGGGAACGCGGGAAGATGCGGCCCAACCGCCTGGTCGACCCGAACGGCGAGGCGTGGGATGCCTACGTGTGGGTGGATGATGCGGACGCGCTGTTCGAGGAATTCAAGAGCCGGGGCGTGAAGATGACCCGAAACATATGTGACCAGCCGTATGGCTGTCGCGACTTCGACATCGAGGACTGCAATGGGTACCGGCTCTGCTTTGGGCAGGACCTGCAGGTCGGGTCTAGCAAGTGAGCTAGCTGGCGAATCGAGGGCTGGGGGTCAATGAGTGTTAACCGCTGATAGCAACAATTGACCAGCTAGAAGACTTTCCCATGCTACTCTTCACCTTTGTGCTTGAGTTCTCTGGCGGCACGTACATTTCACAGTTTGGTGCCTGTACGGCACGTGGAGCATTAACCCTCTATGCATCCGAACTCGTGCGCAACAACGCAGTTTCTACGCTGTCTGCTAGAAAACATCTGGCGGATGCTCTGTCTGCCGAGAAGCTCGTACGGCTGGATGGTGTGCGGAGTGTGTGGTGCTGTTCGACACTGGTCGGCAGGAAGTTCGCGCTGTTGAACATCGTGGCGACAGCGTAGGTCATGAGTAACGGCGGTTATCAAACATTCCGTTGTGCGAGGCATTAAAGAAATGACAGAATTCCCGCGATGGAACTCACATACGATTTGACACAGAAGGACTTCTACGATTCCTTTCTGGCTCACCGAAAGCGAAGCGTTGTCTCGAAGTGGAGCTTCCGCTTGCTGTTTGGGTTAGTTTTCCTGTTTCCCGCCATTGGACTGTTGAGTCTGGCAACAGACCGCAAAACGACATTCGTCAGCGTCGTTCCGTTGTTCGCATTGGCCGCGCTCTGGTCAGTTTTTATCTGGGCTAGTCCCTGGTGGTCTGCACGAACCCAATTCCTGCAACAACCTGCTGCGCGAGGATCTAGAACGATGAAACTGGATGACTCGGGCATTCACTGGGCATGGAAAGGCGGGCAGGCTGATGTGAAATGGACGAATTTCATTCGCTTTTTGGAATCCAACACCGTGTTCCTGCTTTATACCTCGCCTGCTTGCTTCAACATAGTCCCGAAACGTGCTTTCGCTCCCGGCGAAATAGATTTATTTCGTGGGCTTTTGCAGGACAAATTGGGGGTAACAATGGCCGCTCACCGCAAAGCAATTAGCGCACGAGTGCTCCTGTTCTTGGTAGTAGTTGCTGTGGCCCTTGTTCTGCTGGTAATGGCGATCAGGAACGTTCACTAGCTTCAGGTTCAGCAATAGCGTGACCGCGTGGCCGAGCCTCAACCTGCGAAATTGGCAAATCTCGATTTCACTCATTGACCCGGAGTGCTTCCAGCGAAGGGGACTCCACCCATTACGCGTCGCCAGTGCATAATTACTACAGGCACCGAGCTTGGCCCACATCTCCGATTCCGCAATTCTGAAGAAAATCGCCGCGCAGCCCAAGCGCTCGGCTGGGTTCAAGCAACTAGTGCGCGAGTTAGGTGCGCACGGCGATGCTCGGCGTCAACTGTCGGAACAACTCGATCGCCTCGTTTCCAAGGGCGATTTGACCAGAGTCGATTCTGACCGCTTCGCCATCCCGCAAACCACGACCGGCAAGAACATGGTCGTAGGCCGCCTGACCATGCACCGCGATGGCTACGGATTCGTGATCCCCGAACCGGCCTCCCTCGAACCACGGCTCAAACAGCAACTCACCGGTGACATCTTCATCCCGCCTCCAGCCATTGGCTCAGCTATGCACGGCGACCGCGTGTTGGTACAGATTTCGACCATCCGCCCTGACGGCCGCGCTGAGGGCCGCATCATGCGGGCAATCGGCCGCGCTCACGTGACCGTGGTCGGCACGTTCCACTACGGCAATCAATACAACTACGTCCATCCCATGGACGAGAAGATTTCGCAGGACGTGGTGATTCCCGCCGGACTTGAGTATCCGGAAAAACGAACCACAGAGGACACAGAGGTCACAAAGATCCCACAGAAAAAACGAGGGACGAGCGTGCATCGCGTGCTGGGTGAGGAAGCTGCTCGACGAACCGATTGGGACGATTTGGAGAATGTCGTCGTCGACGTCGAGATCACCGACTGGCCCACCGCCACCCAGAATCCGCGAGGCCGCGTCGTCGAAATTCTAGGCTATGAAGATGACTTCGGCGTCGACGTCGAAATCATCATACGCAAACACCATTTGCCGCACCGGTTTCCCGCCGACGTCCTGGACGAAGCGCAGTCAATTGAGCCCGTCATTTCTGCCCGCGAAATGCGCAAGCGCCGGGATTACCGTCATCTGCCGATCGTCACGATCGATGGAGAGACTGCGCGAGACTTCGATGATGCCGTGTTGGTGCAGCGGCTGGAGAACGGCAACTACGAACTGCAGGTGCACATCGCGGATGTTGCGCAATATGTGACAGAGGACACAGCACTCGACCGGGAAGCGCGCATGCGCGGCACATCGGTGTATTTCCCCGACCGCGCTGTACCTATGCTGCCCCTGGAACTGTCGACTGATATTTGCAGCCTGCGCCCGCACGTGGACCGACTGGTGATGTCGTGTGTGATGGAAATTGACCATCAAGGGGACATCGTCGGTTACGAGATCAACGAAGGTGTAATTCGCTCCGCCGAGCGCATGACCTACACCGATGTGAATCTCTGTTTGGAAAACGATCCCGGAGCACGCAAGCGTTACACCCACCTGGTCGACCGTTTTGAGCTCATGCGGGAGCTCGAACAGATCCTGAATCGCAAGCGCCAGAAGCGAGGTTCGATCGACTTCGATCTGCCCGAGCCGGTCATTAAGTTCGACGAGAACGGCCTTATGAAGAGCATTACGCGCTCGGAGCGAAACATCGCGCACCGCATCATCGAGGAGTTCATGCTCTCGGCCAATGAATGCGTGGCCGAGTACCTTGAGAAAAAGCGTGTCGCCTCGCTGTACCGGATTCACGAGAAGCCCGATGCCAAGCGTGTCTACGATTTCGAGACGATCGCGGCAACCTTCGGCTACTCCCTGGGCGTGGGCGCGCTACCCATCCAGCGCATGCAAATGAAAGCCGACCGCCGTTCCAGCTACGGCACTGGCCGGCGTGCGCCCACCGTCGAGGTCCCCAAAGAAGTCCACATCACGCCGCGCATGTACCAGAAGCTCACGCAAAAGATCGCCGGCAAACCTGAGGAGCGTATTCTCAGCTTCCTCATGCTGCGCTCCCTCAAGCAAGCGCGCTACTCGGAGGAAAACCTCGGCCATTTCGCACTGGCCGCGCCGACCTATACGCATTTCACGTCGCCGATCCGGCGCTATCCCGATCTGATCGTGCACCGGATCCTCAAGGAAGTGCTTCGCGATTCGGCAGAGAAGCACGAGGGGGACATCCCCGTCGGGAGTTCGCAGAGTTCTGTGCCGACACAACCGAGCAGCAAGCACGCCGACTTTGATGGCAACACACCCTCGCCATGGTCGAAACGCCGCGACCATTCCTCCCATCGCGAGAAGCTGGAACCGCTGAGCGGCCCGATTCCGCTCGACGAATTGCACGATATAGCCGAGGAGTCCAGCCAATCCGAGCGCCGCGCCGACGAAGCCGAACGTGAGTTGATGGAATGGAAGAAAGTGAAATTCATGCAGGACCGCGTCGGCGAGGATTTCGATGGCCTGATCATCAGCGTCACCAAGTTCGGCTTCTTCGTCGAATTAACCGACCTGTTTGTGGAAGGCCTGGTGCCGCTCGATAGTTTGTCGGACGATCGTTACACCTATCGGGAAAATACCAAAGAAATCATTGGCCAGCGTGGTGGAAAAGTTTTCCGGCTTGGACAGCGCGTTCGGGTGATTGTCGATCGAATCGATCCCGTGGAAAAGAAAATCCAGTTTGCTTTGATAGAGGAAGAACCTCCTCGACGGGAGCGCCGCAGAAAGCGGAAGTAGGTTACGGTGCAATTCACCGCCTCTTGCGGACTGTCGCAACCGTTCGCACCGGGCCAATTCGCACATTGAGCTCAGACTAACTCGACAGTACAATTCAGCAATTCTCGTTCCGGAGGCCGCTATGAAACCCTTTGTATGGCTGTTATTCGGAGCATTGCTGGTGGCCGGTCCCCTGGCGGGCCAAAATGTCAACATGGCGAATCCCGAGCAGATCGAGGTGCAGCATCATGCTACCCCCGAGGAGATTAGAGATCGCCTCGGGGCTGCCCAGGTAAAGAAGAATGCCCAGGAGCTTGCTGAACTCTGCACGTCGATTACATCCGACATGGAAGCAGTGAAGCAGGGTCTACTCCCGAAAGATGCCGTCGAAAAGTTAAGAAGGATGGAGAAGCTCTCAAAACGAGTACGGGAAGACTTGACTAGGGCAGCGACCGCGCCCTGATCATCGGTTATTAGTCACCGGACCGTGTCTTCCTCTGGCTGGGGTACGGCCTCAGGATGATCGAGGAAAAACGTCACGACCTCCTCGAAAGTCTCTTTTCCAACGTTCACCGCCCGGTGAATGCGATCGCTTGGCTCGGACCAATCCACTTCTCCAGGGGTGACGTTCCAGGTGAGAGCCGCGCTGCCGTCGCGGAATTCGATCTTCAACAGATCTCCGCTCAGGACCACGGTCACACGATGGAATGGATCGCGGTGCCAAGGGCTGGCTTCTCCCGGCAACAAACGTTGTCGGCGGACGAGGTGATTTCCCCGGTGATGCAGCACTTCCTCACGGGGTCGCCGATCGCCCATGCAGCACAAGGCTCAGTTTGAAGGCCCTTCGCAATCGAAAGCCTACGCAGCCCGCTTTCCGCGATAACTTGGATTCGCTGACCCGAACCGACGTCGCGAACCGGAGTTATCGTTGTAGTCCGATATGCTGGCGATCGCGGTCTCTCCGCCACCCTGCGCGTAGAAGTATGTCGCTTCAGGCGTGCCTTCGATGTCCAGTAACTTCGGGAATGCTGCGCTGGTAGCCGCCACTCCATAATCAAGCATCCCGTGCGTCTTGAAACTCCACACGCGGAATACTCCATATTCATAGTCGGTCATCAATGCGTTCATCAGCACGCTCGCCCCCAGGGCCGCGGCCGCATGTCCAGCCCGGGAGTTCCCGCGCTTGTAGAAAATCGCCGCCGCAACGAAATTCGTCCCGGCGTGAATGTAGTCGATTATGGAATGAGTCTTTTGCGAAATCACTCCGGGGACAAAATCATCAAACTGCAAACCAGACATTCTTCCGTTCTCCTTTGATGGAAGCTATTAAGCTGCCCTTGCGCCGTCCGCCCATGGATCCAGGACCACTTTCGTGCAGTTATCCTTCTTATCGCGGAACGTCTTATACATCTGTGGCGCCTCGTCAATCGGCACCCGATGGCTCATCACAAAGCTGGGGTCGAACTCACCGCTCTCCACTTTATCGAGCAGCGGCTTCATGAAGCGCATCATGTGCGTCTGACCGGTCTTCATCGCCAGAGCCTTATTCATGAACGAGCCCAGGGGAATCTTGTCGTCGAAGCCGGCATACACACCCGGAACAGACACGGTCCCACCTTTGCGGCACGCCTGAATCGCTTGGCGAAGGGCAATGGGACGATCGGTCTCGATGCGTGCCATCTGTTTCGCGCGATCCACCATGTACATAAGGCCGTGGTCATGCGCCTCCATGCCAACAGCGTCAATGCATCGGTCAGGACCAATGTTTCCGGTCATGTCCTTGAGCGTCTGCACCACGTCATCAACTTCTTCGTAGTTGATGGTTTCCGCGCCGCCGTCCCGTGCCATCTGCAACCGGTACTCAAAACGATCGATAGCGATCACGCGCTCCGCTCCGAGCATGAACGCCGAGCGGATGGCAAACTGCGCAACCGGACCGCACCCCCACACGGCAACGGTATCGCCCTCTTCGATATCGGCATTCACGGCGCCGAAGTAGCCCGTGGGATAAATGTCGGAAAGGAAGACGAGCTTCTCGTCTGGAATTCCCTCCGGCAGCTTCAGCGGGCCCACATCCGCGTACGGCACTCGCGCGTATTGCGCCTGCCCTCCGGCATAGCCGCCGAGCATGTGCGTATATCCGAACAGACCGGAGGGCGAGTAACCCATCATCTCTTCGGCGATCCAGTAATTCGGGTTCGAGTTGTTGCAGCACGACCAAAGCTGTCGCTTGCAGAAGAAACAATTCCCGCAGGCGATCGTGAACGGGACCACAACCCGGTCGCCGACCTTCAGCTTGTCGCGGTTGATGCCGGCGCCGACTTCCACCACTTCGCCCATGAACTCGTGGCCCATGATGTCGCCCTGCTCCATCGTGGGAATGAAGCCGTTATACAAATGAAGATCCGAGCCACAGATACACGTACTGGTGATTCTTACGATTGCGTCACGAGGGTTGAGAATCTTAGGATCGGGCACGTTCTCTACGCTCATCTTCTCCACGCCCATATAACAAACGGCCTTCATGCGATTTCCTTTCTGGCTTGAAATACCTCGCTCAGGTTCGATTCTGGCCGGATGGGTCGTGTAGGATCCACCACTCGCATCACCCCCGTAACGAAGTCACGCCGTCCATGGGTCTGGCCTTCAGTGGTCGGAATTTCTCCGGTTTCAAGCAGTGCTTCGAGTCTCCTGAGGTCCTGCCGAATGGCGAAGTTAGCACCCTTGCTAAGGAATTTTGCCAACGTGCTGGCGGTGTCCTGACTTGGACGAAATTCCAGGTACGCACTGATCAGCGTTCCACGGTTCGCGGGAGCTTCACGAAACTCAACACTTCCATCCACTTGAATGTCGGAACCCGGGAGTGAGCGCCAGGAGATGTATTCGTTCTCGCGTTCGCCGGTTATTTCAGTGTCCCATTTGATTCTGCGATTGAGCGGCCCGAGTGCGACCCATCGTGACCTGCGATCGTCGAGCACCGTGACGCTCTCGAGACGGTTCATGAAGCGAGGCAAGTTCTCGAAGTCCCGCCAAAAGCGATATGCCTGTTCGGGGGTGCAGTTAATGAGCAGCGAAGTCCGTGTGGAGGATTGTGAGTGGCGTGACTTCTGAGTAGCGCCGAGGTAGGCGATTGTTCCGCCTGCGGCTGCGAGCACCACACCGAGTGTGGAACGTCGCGTAAGTCCATAGAGGACCACCGCGCTACCACCGATCAATGCACCCCACCTTTGGGCTACAACAGATTGACCGTTGCCTCGCGCAGCATCTCCGAGCTGAATGCTTGCCGTTCGAACCATAACTTACGACCTTTCGTTGGGATATTCATCAGATGCCATACCTCACACTGCGATGGCCCCGGCGTGAGGTTAAATCGAGGGTCGGATATGCGGATATCCCGCTACGCGGACCACGTTCCCTGCCTTAGCTCGTTCCCAACACCGTGTGATATTGCCGCAGACATATCGAATGCACGCGCGATGAAGAACCGATCTATGTTGACCGTTCCGTTGCAGCGCGGCCTGGTTCTACTGAACCTTTCCTGGTTCAACTGAAGATTCGCGTGCCTGGTGGGAAGTCACGTCAGTTTTTCCTGTACATAATCTCGCCACTCTTCCACTTCCGGACTACCTGCAGCGGCACGCGAATTCGAGCTCTCCGGGGGCAACACCCCTCATACCCCGGCCCTCCAATACTCAACATTGCGGGCGTTTTCCGTGTACAACTAAGGAGGATCAGGTGAGCAAAGAACTCAAAGGGCGCCGCATTGCGGTCCTTGCTACGGATGGATTCGAGAAAGTTGAACTCACAATCCCAGTCGCGGCGCTGCGTGCTGCCGGCGCTGACGTTGATATAGTTTCCTTGCACCGTGGCTCCATTCGCGGTGTCAATCTACATAAACCCGCCAACAAGGTGGGCGTAACCAAGACTGTTTCGGAAGCGAACCCGGCCGAATACGACGCCTTGCTCGTTCCCGGCGGATTCATCAATCCCGACATGCTGCGACAATCTGCCGCCGCCCGCGACTTCGTCCGCGCCTTCAACTCGGCGAACAAACCGATTGCAACCTTGTGCCACGGCCCCTGGGTGCTGGCGTCTGCCGGACTTCTGGACGGACGCGTTTTAACCAGTTGGCCGGGAGTTCGCGATGACATGGTGAATGCCGGCGCAACGTGGATCGATAAGGAAGTCGTTTGGGACGGAAACCTGGTAACAAGTCGCGGTCCGCAGGACATGGTGCCGTTTGTGCGCGCGTTGAAAAGCCATTTTGCACCCGGGGCCGCCCTGGATAAGAAGACCCGAGCAGTGCAATCGTCGCCGCAAAAGCAGGAACCTCCCAAGATCGTGCTCGGGTTTATGAACCTCTTCCCGCTGCCGAAGTTCAAATTGCTGTTGACCGTCGGAGCAATCGCGGGCGGAATTTATGCATTGAAGAACAGCGGCGCAATCAGCGGGCTGAAAAGGCAGTTGGACCGAGCCGCTTAGGTCGGTGGTCGTACATGACTTTGCTGAAGATTATTGAGCAAGGTATTGGAACGCTACTTATAGCTCTGGTTCTGCTCGATGTCTTCTTAACCGTGTTATACGCACGCGTAGAGACTGGGATCATCAGCACTCGGGTGGCGCGTGGAACCTGGCTCGCGGTTCGCGCGCTCGCGAAGACAATGCCGTCCCGGCGCGGTAAAGTGCTGTCGTTTGCCGGGCCGATCATTCTCGTCATGTTGGTATTGGTTTGGGGAATTGGGCTCAGCCTAGGCAGCGCCTTTATCCTGCATCCCCACATGGCGACCGGTATCAAGGCGAGCAATGGGCCCACCGGTAGGGACTTCATATCTGCCTTGTTTGCCGGTGCAAGCAGTATTTCGATTGTCGGAGCCGGCAGCTTCGAGCCCAAGTCGGGCGGCTTCAGGCTGTTCTACCTGTTCAACTCACTAGTGGGAATGTCGGTGATATCCCTCACCCTGACTTACCTGATGCAGATCTACAGTGCATTGCGTATTCGCAACTCCAAAGCACTGTCTCTCGATATCGGCACGGGCAGGACTGGCGACGCGGGACAGTTTGTTGCGGGCCTCGGGCCGCAAGGACACTTCGACGCTGGCTATACCACCCTGACCAATCTGGCGGAGAGCATTACGAGCACCAAGGAATCGCATCATTTTTACCCGGTTCTGTTTTACTTCCGCTTTGAAGAGTCGTACTACTCGGTGTCGCGTTTCGCCAACACTGCTCTTGATGCGATGACCATCATCAAAACCGCGCTCGATCACCAGCAGTATCGCTGGCTGATCCAATCCGGCGCCGTTAAGGATACGTGGAATGCGTCGCTGCTCCTGCTGACCACGCTGGAAGACGCGTTCATTCCGGGCGACTTGCCGGAGCGCGCAGCGCCTGACGCGCAAACCCGTTCGTTGTGGCGAAACCGTTTCTTCCATGCGGCGACCCGATTGCGATCCGCCGGAATCACGCTCACGGCGGACCTGGATTCCGCTGCGGAACGCTACATTTCCATGCGCTCGGAATGGAATTCGCACATTCGCAATCTCGCCCCATCTATGCTGTATTCGTTAGAGGAGATCGACCCGGCTTTGTTTATGCCGCAAACTGAGGAGCATCAGCGGGCTGCTTGAGCGCTTCGGCCAGTTTCAAGAACTCGTCTTTGCTGCACCCACATACTTGCGCGAACATCTCGGGCGTGTAGCGTGAGTAGTGGTGCTTGAGAATGTGCTGAAATTTATCTCGTGCTTTGCGCGTTCCAGCTTCGAATTGGGTGTTCCGCAATTCCCGTGGCAACCACGGCGACCTGCCGTCACTTCAGGTGCTCCACCAGAAATAGATCGGAGAGGTTGCGGACGTAGCCAAACACGTAATGCTGTTCGTCAGCCGCCAGCCGAGGACACGCAACTCCCACCACACCAGCGACGTCCGATGGAGTGAACGTCTTCCATGCTGTCCTGGCGCCAGTCTGGACGTTCACCCGCCACACCGGGCAGGAGGTCTCGCCACGCTTTCCGATAAACAAGGTGCTGGGGTCGTTTGCCCAGCGGAGAGGTATATCGCCCGATTGCGTACCGGGAAGGAGTTGGGGCTGGCCACCTTCAGTTGGAACCAAAGCAACGCCGTCGCTGGCCACGACTGCAACCCGTTTGCCGTCGGGGGAAACAGAGTGCGAATTCGGTCCCAACCCGAATCCTTCGGGAGTTATCGGTCGCGGCTGTCCACCGTCGAGCTCAATAACATAAACCCGGGACGCATGACCCGGTTCGTGGCCGAAAAACAGGATGCGCTGGGAGTCGGGAAAAAACTGACCAGAGTTGGGAATGATATTGCCGGTCGGCAGCATTCGTTCCTGACCCACCCCGGTGGGAAGCAAGGCGAACTCTGGAGGCGACAAATTCTGCCGAAGTACAAGAGCCCATTTGCTAGCGGGTGACAGCGCGACTGCCAATCCCTCGCCCAAACGCACGGCAGATGCACCGTTGGTATTCCGTAGGAAGGACGCGTATTCCCCACCCCCCGCCTCGCCTGCCTCCACGAACAGGAGGAGTTTGCCGTCTTCGGAGATATCATTCGGCACGGTCCAGTCCTGCCAACTCAGGTCTCGCTCTATGTTTTCTCCCGGAGCCAAACCAATCGCGCCGGCGCGCATTGCGTCGCGCGAGACAAGGGCGCGGCCTCCAGTCCCAACATCGTGTAGGGTGAGGGTGCCCGGGGCGCTAAGCAATTCACGCACTTTGCCAGATAAACTGACCCCCCTTATGGAACGACTGAAACCTGTAGCGGTTGCTGTGAACCATATCTCGTCTCCCGAAGGCGACCAGGCGAGGCCGAATATGCTCGACCAGCGCTGGGTTAAATCTTGCTTCTTACCAGTGAGATCCACTACGCCGACGGTACCGCCATCATCTCCTAACAAGTTGTGATCGATGAAACCCAGGCGATCGCCTTTAGGCGAGAATCGGACATTACTGATCCAGCCGGCAGTTTTGTAAAGTACCTTGCCGATCGGATACTCCAGGCGACTCTCCCCGTTAACTACGTGAACCACGGCGAGGCTGTTGCCGTCCGGGTTCCAATCTGCGGCCTCCACATTCTCCAGCAGGTCGCGTGGAGCATCCGCGCCGATCGAAAGCTGAGCCAGAGTACCGATGTGCGTGAAATGGTTGTCGCTCACGCGAAAGTTGCGCAAGACTGCCATTTGCCCACCAGGGGAAACCGCCAATACTTCCGTTCCCGAGAGGCCAAGATCACGAGACTCGGTCGCATTTGGCGAGCTGATAAAAACGCTCTCCGGACTACCCTCCCATGCTGCGCTGTAAACCGCCGAGCGTGGGTCCGGCGCAAACCTTGCTGCCAGGAGAGCACCGCGACGAAAACTCAGCTCGCGAAAAACAGGCACGGGAGTAATTGCGCCTCGCTGTCCTGCGATAAAAGAAACGACACCGACTGCAATTAAGGCCAGCAACGCACCACCAGCGATAAGCGCGGGGTGCATCCTTTTAGTAGAGCCGGGGGCTGCCGATGTCGCAGTTGCCATTGCCAGGTTGGTCGCTGGAGTTATGTCGGCTTCCGGCTCTGGCACGGATTGCTTCGAGGACCCGCGCCGATCGCGCTCCAAGCGCCTGAGATCCGCGCGAATTTCGCCTGCAGTCTGATAACGCAGATCGCGGTCCTTCTCTAACGCCTTGTTGACGATGCGCTCCAACTCTGGGGGAAGCTCGGCGTTCAGCCGGACGGGTGCCGTCGGAACCTTATTCAGGATGGCGTTGAAAATTGCAGCGGAGGTCGTGCCCTCAAATGGCAGGCGGCCGGTGCACATTTCGTACAGTACGACGCCAAAGGAGAACAAGTCGGTACGCGCATCGAGGTCTTCGCCGAGCGCCTGCTCCGGGCTCATATACGCAACTGTGCCCAGTGCAGAGCCTGGCGAAGTGAGGTGCTCGGCACCGACCCCCATTGTGGCGCCCGCCGTAACTTCCGCCGCTTCCAAAACCCTGCTGCGCTGCCCCGTAACCTTCGCTAACCCGAAATCAAGGATCTTCACATGCTTGCGCTCAGTAACGAAGAGGTTTGCCGGCTTGATGTCGCGATGAACGATACCTTTGGCGTGAGCCGCTTCAAGCGCATCAGCGATGTCAATTGCGAAACTGAGGAGCACGCCGACTTCGAGCGGGCGGAGACTCACACGGTGCTTCAGCGTAGTTCCTTCCAGGAACTCCATCGCGATGAAGGACTGGCCATCGTGCGTGCCGATTTCGTAGATGGTGCAGATTCCGGAGTGATTCAGGGCAGATGCCGCGCGCGCCTCACGGCGAAAGCGTTCCAGTGCTTGCGGGTCTTTGGCGAGGTCTTCGGGCAGGAACTTGAGCGCAACAAAGCGCCCCAGTTCAGTGTCTTCGGCTTTGTAAACCACGCCCATGCCGCCGCCGCCTACCTTCTCAACAATGCGGTAATGCGAGATGGTCCTACCGAGCAAACGGCGAGGGCTCCAGCCTCGATCGAACCATCGTAGGGGCCATCCGGCAGCGAAGTCAACCAATCGCTATCAGCAACGATCGGCCTTTATGTGAATTGATATAGGCTCCGTCCGCCGCAAGACCGAGAGGAACGATTTTCATGGGCAGGAAGAATGTGCTGTGAACGTCCGATTTGTTGGCAATTGGGAATTCAACTTCTGGTTTGCCCGTTAGTCAGGCACTGACAGTTACGTTGGCTTAACTCGCCGACCATTAACTGTCAGTGAATGACAGAAAGGGACTTGCGCCAGCTTCCTGTATACCTTCACGTCCATTGCTTAGCGCACGTCATCGGCGCATTCTGGATTGTAGGCTTGGTCCGCATCCTGCGTTTGCTGCAAACCGTGATCCCAAACAATGAGGACGATGCAACGTACATACGTTTCATCTTGACCGTTTGCGGCGCCGAGCTGCGCGCTGATATCAATCTGGAAATCCGCAACCGTCGTCGGCCCGTCCGCACCTTTCATCAGCATCGTTCCCGCAGCGAAGGGAAAAAGCACTTTGTTTTGTTCTCGTCTATCGGGAGGCGCCGTGTGGGTCAGCGTGCCAATGGCGCAACTTGCGTTCTTCTGCGCGCGAGTCCCTCGCCAGGGACTCCATCTAGGTTGCTGGCGTCTCTAAGATCGCCACCATGTGGATACACATGCGTTCCGTGGGAACTACGGCAGGAACCGGATACTTCCAAAGTAGATCAACGCTGATCATCGAGACTGGAGGAACGCATGAAGAAGCTGTCTTGGCTTTGTACAATCTTGATTCTGGGTGCCTCGTTAGGGTTCGCCCAAACGAATGACCGGTCGACAACCGCCGACAATAATCAGGCAAATGCTCCAGCTGCGACTCGCAACAGCGACACAGGGAATGACCACAGTAATTGGGGCTGGATTGGCCTTCTCGGGTTAGCTGGCTTAGCGGGGCTGGGTGGGCGTAAGCGAGAACGTGAAGTGCGGGATATTAGCGCTGGCCGCGAGGGCCGGCGAGTAGCCTAAAGCTCTAGCGCGGAGCAGCGGCACAGGCCGACCGCACCGATGCCGGGGCTCGGAACGGGCCCGCTGTGCCGCTCCCGCTCAAGATAGCTTCAGTGGCCGTTTGCAATTGCGGGTACTGTTCTTGTGGCGATGTGCGCGTTCGGACCGTACCGTGCGTCCTGTGAAGCATCAACGCTACTCACGTGTCTTTGAGCAGACGGTAGAGAGCCGTCTCGAACACTCGAAGCAGGCGGTGAATCTCGCGCACGAGACGGTAGAACGGGCGAAAAAGGTGATCGTGCGGGCACGGGAGGCAGTAGCACAGTCACGCAAATTGCTGCGCGGCGATCTGCCTACAGAGGACCAACTGATCGACCGTGCGAACTCCGAGTGAGAGGGCGGCCGCCGCTTCCTTCCCGCTATACAAGATTCGGTTGCTCTGCATGCAACCGATTCTCAGTTCGTGTGAGCTGGGCGGAAATGGTTGAGAGACAACTGCGGCAGGACTAGCTGAAAAGAATGGTCGGGACGGGCAGATTTGAACTGCCGACCCCTCGCACCCCAAGCGAGTGCTCTACCAGGCTGAGCCACGTCCCGACGGACAAAAGACCGGAGAAGATCCGGTGGGGTTACCAGATGATTTTACACTAGCAGGGAAATCGACTGGACGAACATTCACGCGCTCTTCCGCTCGAGTTCGAAAGGATCTTCCGATTCCCTTTTCACGTGGAGCTCTAGCCGAGGGCGCCTGGCGGGCCGCGCCGGCCTGCGGTTCCGGCGCTGAACACGTCTCCAAATCAGGAGAATGCCAATCGCAAACATCAGTAACACTATCGAACCAACGATGCTGGTCGGCGTCTGGTTAGCGGGAGTGGACTGCGTCGATTCTACTTCCGAGGAGAAACCTGGGCCGATCATGAAAGGCGAATCCCTGAACTTGTGTTGTGGTTGTGCGTTTAGAAGATGAATGGGAGTGGCTGCAGGTTGTACTTATGCGGAGACCAGGTACTGCGTCTGAGAGTTCAGTGCGGCAGCTGCGTGATCCAGGAAACAAATAGCAGAAATGAGATGGCAAGCGTCGCGATACTGTGCCAGCGAACCACACGGAACGTGGGATAAAACGGGAACATCAGCACTTCGAAAACTGGTTTCAGTTTCTCCGGCCAAAATAATCCTGCCAGACCAATCCCCAAAGAGAGCTGAACTGCGACCGCAAGGGCGAGGCCCTGCATTTGCGCACTCCGACGTGAAAAGTGAGTTGCTTTTTTAAGAAGTTTGCAGGAGGCAAGCGATGCCGTCAAGCGGAAAACCTTGCCCGGCATACCTTTCGTGACATCGCCTAAGGCGAACGCCGGAGAACCAAGAACGGCACTTCTACGTTTGCCGGGCCGGCGGCAGAATGAGGCAGCTAAAGTACTCGCGCGCCACAATTTGAGCGAGGAGAAGTGTAGATGGCCGCCAAAGAGGTAGTCCTCTATTTCGACGACCAAAGCGATGCGCTGCGATTTGCCCTGGCTGCCGGCTCGGTCATGTCCGGTGAAGAACAGACGAAGAGCGCGCACGAGCTGATCAGCGAGACACAGCGCGTCACCCGCATCAAGCTCGGCGATTCGACCAATCCCGCCAGTTGCGCACCCATTCTCCAGCCTAGAGCAACGGGCTAAGACGAGTGCAAGACCTCGTCCAAAATTTTTTCGCTGCCCCTCTGATTATTTCGTAATAAACATCGAGGAAATGGCGCCGGTGCTGATCGTGTTCTGAGAGGTCGCCTTTAAGGCCCCGGTGCTATCGTCGATCGAAAATCCTGCCACATTCGCCGACCCCTGATTGCCGACATACAGGAACTTTCCAGAAGGATCTGCAGCAACAAAGAGCGGCCCCGTGCCGGTCGTGTAGGGAGAGCCTGTAATCTGCGTCGGTATGCCGGTGTTTCCGTCCACGCTGAACGCCGACAGATTTCCGCTTCCGAAATTCGCCACGTACAAATACTTTCCTGTCGTGTCGAATGTAACCGAGATGGGATGAGTCCCGGCCGTAAACGGCGAGCCAACGATCGGCGCCAATGCTCCCGTGCTGGATATCGTGAACCCCGTGATGGTCGTGCCGGCGAAGTTCGATGTGTAGAGGAATCGTCCCGCAGGATCGATACCAACCCACGTCGGGTCGAGGTTTGATGGAAACGGAGAGCCCGCCACCGGCGTTAGCGCTCCCGAACTTCCGACATCGAAGGCAGCGATGCTGTTTGCATTCGCCTGAGCCACGTATAGGCGCTTTCCTGAGGGCGTGAGAGCAAGGTGAACTGGGGAACCGGACGCGAAAGGAGAGCCAGCTATCTCCGTCAGCGTTCCAGCGCTCGAGTTGATCGAGTAAACCGAAATGGTATTGGAATTCACGTTTCCGACAAACAGGAAAGCTCCACCCGGATCGATCGCCAGGGGACCTGGCGCCAGCTGGGTCGGAGTTCGCGGCGGCACTTCGGTCAGGGCGCCGGAACTCCCTATGGAGAACAAGGAAATCGTGTTATCGCCGGCGTTGGCGACGTAGGCGAACTGCTTTGATGGTGACACTATGATCGCGCTCGGCGTATTCGAGAAAATCTTGTATGGCGAGCCGGGCAGCGCCGAGAGCGCGCCCGAACTGTCATCAATCCCGTACCCAAGGATCTGGTTTTGCGGCCCGGGCAACGTCAAGTAAGCCGCATGACTGCTGGTCGAACGATGGTTACTGCCGCAACCCGCCGCTACTGCGATCAGTCCTAAACCAATTCCCAATGCCCTGATTCTCACCGACATTCCTTCTCGCTCCCGCGCAGTTCCACCCCGGCCCTTCGTAAAGAGTCTTCTGCTTCTGCCTGAGCGGAAACATATAAGGTACTACAAGAGCCGGACACAGCGGCTCTTGTGATAACGGATGCATGCACAAGCAGAATTGCTGTATGCAGCGGTTGCGTCGATCAGATGTGAAGACACTAACGTGGCCGGTTGGGCGCTTCGGAACAGCCGTGGTCAGTGACGGGCCGAGAGAATCCCGAGAATCTCTTTTAAGCCATTGCGCACGTATTTCAGGTCCGGACCGTTGGTGCGCGTCGGAAAAGGCAGCGGCGACTGGTTCTTGTCAGAGTGGTTCTCAGCGCGAAGGTGCTGGCGTGCACCCGCGATGGTAAAACCCTGTTCGTAGAGAAGCTTCTTGATTGCCAGAACGCTCTCCACATCCCGACGCCGGTACATCCGTTGCCCGGTGCTGCTCTTGGTTGGCTTGAGCTGCGGAAACTCCGTTTCCCAGAAACGAAGCACGTAGGCGGGCAGGTGACATAGGTCCGCGACCTCGCCGATACGAAAATACAGTTTCTCGGGAATGACGATGTCGCTGCTCTTCTTGTTCCTGGCGGTTTTCTTAGTCATAAGCATCAATGCGAGAGCGGCGCAGGCTCAAGTGCTCCCCCGTTAATAGCACGGACACGGGGCGAGGGACAAGAAAAAGCGTGGTGAACATTGCTTGCTTGCCCTCGGCCACGCGACGCGAAAGCCGGAGTCAGCCGGCAATCACTACCCGACAAACAGAAAAGCCTCCCGGGAGGTGCTTCTCCGGGGAGGCGGCAAACCTTTCGCGGCGAGTTCGTCTCGCTGCGGTTAGTGTTTCTTTTTCTTCTTGGCCGCTTTCTTCTTTGCTGGCATGTTTCCTCCGTGAACGATTTTCCCTTTAAAGGGTACTCAGTTGCTGGGCCCTTCTTTCCCACTTCGTGCCCAAATATTGAATGAGCACCACTGCTAGCCCAAGATATTGCGGTGTATTGCCACCAATGTCAATAGCTTTTTGTGTCCCGCGGCCGATTCCCACAGGCCTCTTTCGCCTGTCGTACACTCTTCCGCATCATGCGCGATCCCTTCGAACTGGAGATTTTTAAAAATCTTTATCACTCGATTGCCGAAGAGATGGGCGCCTCGCTTCGTCGCACCGCATTTTCGCCCAACATCAAAGAGCGGCGAGACTATTCGTGCGCGGTCTTTGACTCGCAAGGCCAGGTGATCGCGATGGGCGATCACATGCCCGTGCATCTCGGGTCCATGCCGATGTCGGTCCACGCTGCTGTCCAGAGGATGGAACTTCTGCCAGGTGACGTAGCGATGCTGAACGATCCTTTCTGCGGCGGCACGCACCTGCCCGACATTACGCTGGTCGCTCCCGTGTACATCGACGCGGCACCTCGATCGCGGCCACGCAGGGGAGCGGGCCCCGACTTTTTTGTTGCGTCCCGGGCACATCATGCGGATGTCGGAGGTACGTATCCGGGATCGATGGGCTTGTGCCGTGAGATCTACCAGGAAGGCTTCCGCATCCCTCCGGTGAAGTTGGTAAGCGAAGGCAAGACCGCCAAAGATGTATTGGCGCTGCTGCTCAACAACGTGCGCACGCCGAAGGAGCGCGAGGGAGACCTCGGAGCGCAGATTGCCGCCTGTCATACCGGCATTACGCGCTTACGAGAAATTTGTTTCCGTTATGGCCTCGCTCGCGCAAAGAATGCCGCCCGCGAACTGCTGGAATATTCGGAAGAGATGATGCGGGCCTTCCTGGCGACGGCGCCGCAAGGAAGTTTCGCGGCCGAGGATTTTCTCGATAATGACGGCGTAAGCGATCGCCCGGTGAAGATCGCAGTTGCCGTGACTTTTCTCAAACAGGGCAAGCGGAAATCGGCGACCCGTCATGCCCCGGTCGTCACCGTCGACTTCAACGGCTCTGATCCACAAGTACAGGGGAGCGTGAACGCGGTCGAGGCGATTACATACTCGGCATGCTTTTATGTATTCCGCTGCCTGCTGACCGACGAGGTGCCGGCGACTGCCGGGCTCATGCGTCCCATCCACGTTGTAGCGCCGGCGGGCACAGTGATGAATGCCAGGCCGCCCGCGGCAGTGGCCGGCGGCAATGTCGAGACCTCCCAGCGAATCGTTGACGTGCTGCTGAAGGCACTCGCGAAAGCTCTGCCCGGCCGAATTCCGGCGGCATCTTCGGGAACGATGAACAACCTGACGATCGGCGGCATCGATCCGCGCACAGGAGAGCCCTTTGCATACTACGAGACGATTGCCGGCGGCATGGGAGCGCGGCCTACGAAGGCGGGAGTTTCGGGCGTACATACTCACATGACCAACTCCCTGAACACGCCTGCCGAAGCCTTGGAACACGCGTACCCGCTGCGGGTCAGCCACTATTCACTTCGGCCCGCGAGTGGTGGCGTGGGCAAATATGCCGGCGGGGATGGCATTGTGCGTGAGATCGAGCTTCTGTGCGACGCCGAGGTGACACTGCTCGCGGAAAGGCGCGAGCGAGGCCCTTATGGGCTGGCGGGAGGTGAAGATGGCAAGCGCGGTACAGCCGAGGTTATACGACCAGACGGCTCAATCGAGACGCTGCCGGGAAAATTCAACGTGCGATTGAGAAAGGGAGATCGTATTCGCATCCAGACGCCTGGCGGCGGCGGGTGGGGCCGAAGGGAAGGTTAGGGCCATTCCGCAATAATCCCTGGACCCAGACGCATTGTATTTGACTCAAATGCATAGGTCTTTGCCTGCGCTCAGGATGAGTGTTTTCCGGCGCCGCGCATACAAAAGGGGTGAGCAATGGAGCAGAAGATTGATCTCGCGTCGCACTATCTGGAGGAAGCGCGCCGGCAGTTGCGCGGCCACAAGCGTTTGGCGGAAGGCGCGCTTGCACAGCTCAGAGACGAAGAACTGTTCATCGCCCTCGACAAAGAGGCCAACTCCATCGCGATCATCATGAAGCATATTGCCGGGAACATGCGGTCGCGATTTACTGACTTTCTGACCAGCGATGGTGAGAAGCCGGATCGGCGCCGCGATCAGGAATTTGAGATTACCAGCACGACCACGCGCGCACAGGTCATGCGCTCGTGGGATGATGGTTGGGCTATTGTGTTTTCCGCGCTCGACAGACTCGCTCCCGAGGACGTTACGCGTACGGTCACCATCCGCGCAGAACCCCATACCGTGCTGCAGGCGATCAATCGCCAGATTGCCCATTACGCCTATCACATTGGACAAATTGTATTTTTGGCGAAGCACTTCCGCGAAAGCGCGTGGAATTCGTTAAGCATTCCGCGCGGCAAATCCGAAGAGGTCAACCGGAAATTCCTGGAGCGGCAGCGAGGTCAGGCTGAGCCGGCGGCCAACCGCTGACACGATGGCAGGATGCTAGAATACTGAGTTTTGTGTTCTTGATTTTGGCTTCCAGTCAGGTGCCCTAATGTCCAACACCATGCTGGCGGTGGTCAAGCCGCAAGCTGCGCCGGGAGTGGAAATCCGCGACGTACCGGTTCCCAAGCTTGGCCCTGCCGACGTCCTGGTGCGCGTGAAGGTAGCCTCCATCTGCGGCACCGATTTGCATATCTACAACTGGGACCGCTGGGCGCAGGGGCGCATCCGTCCACCCCTCATACCCGGACACGAGTTCTGCGGCGAAGTCGTCGCGTTCGGCAACGAAGTTACCAGCGTCAAGGAGGGCGATTTCGTTTCCGCGGAAATGCACGTCGCCTGTGGCAAGTGTCCGCAGTGCCGAACTGGTGAGGCGCACATCTGCCAAAACGTGCGAATCATTGGCGTCGATGCGGATGGGGCATTCGCCGAGTTCGTGCGCATACCCGAGTCGAATATCTGGAAACTCGATCCCGCAATCCCGCAGGAATATGCCTCCATCCTGGATCCGCTCGGCAATGCCGTTCACACCGTTTTGGCCGGAGAAATTGCCGCCAAGACGGTTGCGATTACCGGTTGCGGGCCGATTGGGCTGTTCGCGATCGCCGTTGCCAGGGCCGTCGGCGCAGCCCAGGTCTTTGCCATCGAAGTGAATGAACACCGACGGAAGGTCGCAGCACAGATGAAAGCCGACCTGGTTCTTAACCCTTCCAAGGATGATGTCCTTTCGACGGTCATGGAGAGGACTGCAGGGCTCGGCGTCGACGTGGTGCTGGAAATGGCCGGCCATCCGGAGGCAATTCGAACCGCCTTCGACATAGTTCGCCGCGGTGGGCGCATTTCTCTTCTCGGCCTCACATCGAAACCCATTTCCTTGAATTTTTCCGAAGACATCATCTTCAAAGGCATCACCATCCAGGGCATCAACGGTAGGCGCATGTATCAGACCTGGTACCAGATGACGGCGCTGCTCAAGGCCGGCAAATTGGACCTGCATCCTGTCATCACGGATCGCATGGCCATGAAGGACTTCAGCAAAGGCATGGAACGGCTGACGACCGGCGAGGCCAGCAAGATCCTGCTCTATCCCAACGGCGCAAAATAGCCCTGCGGCTAGTCCGGTTACATTTACGCCGTTGCTCGGAATAACAAGGTAGAGAGCTGTGCCCGCGGTTACTTCGCGTCCACGCGCAACACGATGTTCACAACCTGGCGGTTGTCAAACTGGCTTACCGTCTTCGTGTCGCTCTTGCGGCCGTTGAACTGTGCGTAGACTTCGTAGTCGATATTGGGCGAGAGCGCGGGGAAGCGATATTCGCCGTCTTTCCCGACGATGTAGGTTTTGATGTTGCGCGTACGCGTGTTGGTCAGATACACGACAGCATTCGCGACAGGCGCGTCCCCATGATCCAGCACTTTGCCGGTGAGCACGCGTCCGACCTGGTCGTCTTTGTCCTTGTATGGCGACGCGGCTACGGCGGTCATCCCCAACAGAAGCAGCGCCACCGCGATCAACGAGGCCTTCTTCATGAGATCCTCCGCATTCCGATTCCCACCAGGAACTCTACTGTTTTAGATGCAGGCTGATGTCGGTCCGCTCATCATTTTCGATGTGAACAGTAACCTCCGGACCAGCTGCTAAGCTCTTGAATTGAGGTGACTTATAGCCCTTGAGATCAGCCCAGATTACGTAATCGGCCTTGCCCGCCGGCACCCGCTGGGCGAATTCTCCGGCGTGATCGGAATAGTGCTCCCAGCGTGCCTTTTTCTCCGACGCGCGGCGAATCTTGACCTTCACCCCGTAAAGAGGCCGATCATTCGGACCGTAAACCGTGCCATAGATCAACGCGTAAGGTTCTTTCGATTTCTTCCCTTCCGTGGAGGCGCTTTGCTGAGCGGAACTGTTCGACGCCAGCAGCAGGAGCAATACACACATTGCGACAGTGCCAGCAGCCACGTGTCGAGGCCGCGCGCGCACGCAGCCGAATGGTTGGTTAGGAGTAGTCACCGTCTTCGGTTTCCTCTTCTTCCTCCTCGTCGTCCTCAAACTCTTCTTCTTCGACCGGCTTCAACTCGAGCGGATCTATCGTAACAACTTCGAATTCAGTGCCGCATTCAGGGCACGAAACAACTTCACCTTCATCGACCTCGTCTTCTTCGATGTCGAGATCGCTCTCACACTCAGGACACGCAACCATAAATCCTCCGTTCTCTAGAAAAGCGCCCTGCTAATATTTAGTGGCTCCCGCGCCAGAAGGTCAAGTGGGGCAAATTCAGGGTCTCGGCTCTGTGCTCTTGGCGCTAGAAAGATCCCATCTTTTGGCAGATCACATGAAATCGTTTTCCAACAAATCGTTGTTCTCACGTTTCCTTTCTCCTCGTCACTCCGACTCCAAGGGCGAGTCTGGCTTTGTCCGGGCGCAACCAAGCGGCGAACTCCTAAGTTCGCCCGCGAAGATAAGGAGATTCGGAATCGCCTCTTTGATGCTGTTGCTCATCTCATCGCTTCACGCCGGTGCGCAAACCACGGCTGAGAGTCGCGCTGAGCCAGCCGGGATCCAAACAACGGCATCGCAAGTGAACGCAGGAGCACCCGACCCCGGCATCGCGGCAGCGCTGAGAGACGTTTCCGCCGAGAAAATCCGGGCTGATATCGAGAAGCTCGTAAGTTTCGGGACGCGGCTGACCCTATCCGCGCAGGATCCACAATCCATCGTCGCCGGCCGGGGAATCGGGGCTGCCCGAGAATGGATCAAGTCGGAATTTGACCGGTACTCCAAGGATTGCGGCGGCTGCCTCGAAGTGAAGGAGGATTCGTTTCTCCAGCCCGCGGCGGACCGCATTCCCAATCCAATCCAAATCACCAATGTCTACGCCGTTCTGAAGGGCACCGATCCGGAAAGCGCCAAGCGCATCTTCCTGGTCACCGGTCACTACGATTCTCGCAACAGCGACACTTTCGACACCAAAGGCGATGCGCCGGGCGCGAACGATGACGCGAGTGGAACCTCTGTCAGCCTGGAATGTGCACGCGTCTTGAGCAAGCACAAGTTTCCTGCCACGATTATTTTTCTGACCGTTGCCGGTGAAGAACAGGGATTGAACGGCAGCAAGCACTTCGCCGAGACCGCCAAGCAGCAGGGCTGGGACATCGAGGCGGTGCTGAACAACGATATTGTTGGCGGGAACAAGGATCCGCAGCAGGACACGAGCGTCGTGCGCGTGTTCTCGGAAGGCGTGCCGGTCGCGGCGACCGACCAGCAGCTTCGCACGATTCGCATGCTTGGTGGTGAGAGCGACTCCGCGTCCCGAGAACTGGCGCGTTACATCGCCGAGGTCGGAAGAACCTACGATGCCGGCATAAAGCCGATGCTGATTTTTCGCCTGGACCGGTACCTGCGTGGCGGCGATCACTATTCTTTCAATCAGCAGGGCTTTGCTGCGGTTCGCTTCACCGAGTTTCGCGAGAACTTCAATCGCCAGCACCAGAACGTACGCACCGAGAACGGCATCGAATACGGCGATCTGCCAAAGTTTGTGGATTTTGATTACGTCGCGCACGTGGCGCGTCTGAATGCGGCCACGCTGGGCTCACTGGCCGCCGCGCCCGCACCACCTGCGAATGTGCATCTGGTCACGAAGAATCTCGAGAATGATTCCACGTTGACGTGGGATGCCTCGCCGGGATCGCGGGTGGCTGGTTACGAAGTACTGTGGCGGGCGACGACCAGCCCCGAATGGGAGCATGTCGAGAAAGTCGCAAACGTAAACCGCGCCACTATGAGAATGTCAAAGGACAATGTCATTTTCGCGGTACGGGCTTTCGACGATCGTGGCCATGCGAGTTTGCCGGTCGTGCCGATGCCCGAGCGTTAATACTTCCGACCCTGTTACCATTACAAGGACGGATTCACCCCGAGCACGTACAGGTCGCGGAGTCTCTCTGCGTACTCGGTAGAAGATTTCCGCTGACGGCCACGATAGTCATGCGCGGACGCACACTCTCGCTGAGCTTCCCACCGTTCACCTATTGGGTGAAGCGGATCGTAATCGCCTGTTTCGTCATCTTCTTCGCCCAGGTGGTTTTGCGGGCGGTTGCACCTGGCCTTTATCCATATCGCCTCTATGGTTCTCTGATTCCCGATCTAGTTGTCCACTATGGGATGGTTTGGCAACTGGTGAGCTATTCGCTGCTCCACGAAGGCGTTTGGCATGTGTTGCTGAATATGCTCATGCTGTGGATGTTCGGAGCACAGTTGGAACAGGATTGGGGACCGAAGAAGTTCCTCGAGTTTTATGTCTTTTGCGTAATTGGTGCGGCCCTCACCACTATCGCTGTGGCGTACCTTCGCTTCCCTGGATTGTCTCCGTCTACACCAACGGTAGGTGCTTCCGGCGGAATTTTTGGGATTCTTATTGCCTTTGGGATGCTCTACGGCGATCAGGAAGTGTTCATGTTCCCGCTGCCCTTCATGATGAAAGCCAAGTACATGGTTGCAATCATGATCTTCCTGGTGCTCATCGCTACCTTCCAGCCTACTCAGGGAGGCGTAGCGAATTTCGCTCACCTGGGCGGGTTGCTCTTCGGTTTCCTCTACATTAAGTTCCTGCCCCGGCGCGGATTGGTGTATGCGGCTTCTGAAAAGTATTACAGCCTGCGTAACGATTACTACCGCTCAAAGCGGCGAAAGGCTGCACGCAAATTCGAAGTCTACATGCGGGAGCACGGACAGAATCCGGGCCGCTTCGACGAATTCGGCAACTACATCCCACCCGACGACAAGAAGGGTGGCAACGGCAAATGGGTGAATTGACGCTTCGGGGCCTTGAGGTCCTAGCTTCGCGCTTTCAGTAAGAACTCCTCTACGCCTTCCACGATCTGCGGAATGAGTTCCTCGTTTTTCTTCTTTCCTGAGAATCCCAGATCGTGCCCACCGTTTTTTGAGTGAATGATGCGTGTTCTTGCCGGGATCAGCTTCACGGCTGTTTCGATTTCGTCGTCCGATGCGAACGGGTCCTTGCAGCCGTGGATGAATAGTGTCGGTGTAGTGATCCTAGGGAAATGCTCGGTGCGCTGTTGTGGTTTGCCGGGAGGATGAAGGGGATAGGAGAGCAATAGCAGGCCGTGGACGAGCTTCGTGTCGTCGGCAGCCAACATGCTGGCCTGGCGCCCTCCGTAGGACTGGCCACCCATGAGGAGCTTCGTCATGCCCAGGCTTCTAAGCTCCGCGACCGCATTAGCGAGCCCTTGGCGGTCCTTCTCGGCTTCTCCCGGCCTCGGCGAACCGAATGAGCGCGCCTGCCGGAACGGCAGATTGCAGCGGAGCACGGTGATACCGGCCTCCGCCAAGGCTTCTGCGAGCACCACCAGCATCGGTGTGTTGCAGTTCCCTCCCGCACCGTGAGTCAGGACCAGACCCGTTCTACCACCCGGTGCACGATGGAGGAAGCCGCGAACCGCGGGATCCACGGACGCTGCAGCGAATTGTTCGACTGACGCCGTCATCGTGACAACTAACCGGAGAATACCTCGAAGCGGGTTGAGGGTGGTAATCGCGGGACGCGATTACAGCTTGATTTCGTCAAGCGACTCATAGACCTTCAGAATTGTCATCAGGTGGCCAAGCTTGGCCCAGCATTTTTGCGCGGCAGGGTCTTCCTGTGCTTCTCGGCGCGCCGCGTCCGAGGCCCAATGACGGACGAGCACATACGATTCCGGTTTCGCGCGGTCGCGATACACGACGTCGCGACTATAGTTCTTCGCCGCAAGAATGCCGATCAGCTCGCGGAGTGTCGCCATGCACGCTTCTTCCTCGCCCGGATAAGGCTCGAAGACCGCGATCGACAAAACTTCCTGTGCCATTGCGCTCCTAGGACTTCTTTCTGCTTCGATGTTTACGCCTCGCAACCGTTTCCGTACCCCGCTCACGGACCGTGTGCAACCGCATGAAGTTCGTGGAACCCGAGGCCAGGCGCGTCCCCGCGACAACCCCCATTACTTCCCCGGCTCGAATCTTGTTCGCATCCAGGAGTTCGCGTTCCGCCATGTCGACCATGTCCTCGGCCGACCGCGCTGGTTGATGGTAGACCGGCTGCACGCCCCACAGCAGGTTCATTCGATTGCACACGTGCGGCATGTGGCTGAACCCGAAGATCTGCGCCTTGGGGCGGTATTTCGAGATCAGCTTGGCAGTGTTCCCGCTTTCGGTGAACACCGCAATCGCGCCCATGTCGAGGTCGTTGGCCGCGTGCGCGATCGATTCGCAAATAGTCTCGGCTACCGAGAGCCGATGACCATTGCGGCGCCGGCGCTCGGGCGCGCCTTCCTCGCGCATGCTTCGTTCGGCTTCCACGATAATCCGGCTCATGATCGCGACCGCCTCGCGCGGGTATTTGCCGCTCGCCGTTTCGGCCGACAGCATCACTGCATCTGTGCCGTCAAATATGGCATTGGCAACGTCGCTGGCTTCGGCGCGCGTGGGACGCGGATTCTCGATCATCGATTCCAGCATTTGAGTCGCCGTAATCACTGGCTTGCGCCAATCGGCGCATTTCCGGATGACATGCTTCTGAATGACAGGAACACGTTCGGGAGGCAGTTCGACTCCCAAGTCGCCGCGCGCGACCATGACACTGTCCGTCACCTCGAGGATTTCTTCTAAAGCCTCAATCGCCTGCGGCTTCTCCAATTTTGCTGTGACCAGAACATTCCCGTCGCGCGCTCGGACCAGGTCTTTGACCGCCAGGACATCCGCCGCGGAGCGCACAAAAGAGAGCGCCACCAAGTCAACCCCGTGTTTCAACCCGAATTCAAGGTCCGCACAATCCTTCTCAGTCATGGACGGAACGCTCAAAGCTGCCCCGGGAAGATTGATACCCTGGTGTTCGGCAAGCAGGCCCCCGTTGATCACCTCGCACTCGACGTCATCGCCGCGCACGGCCGTGACTTTGAGTTCAATCAAGCCGTCCGAAAGTAGAATCCGCGACCCCGGTTCCACCTCCCGGGCCAGGGTTTGAAAGGTGGTGGAGATGAGCCTCTCGCTGCCAGGGACATCGCGCGGTGTAATGGTAACCGTCGAACCTTCGCTGAGTTCAACTGGCGTATGCTCTTTCAGTCGTCCGGTACGAATCTTCGGTCCTTGCAAGTCCTGAAGGATACAAACCGTGCGCCCTTCCTTTTCGGCGGCACGGCGCAGGCGCTCAATGTTGCGGGCATGCTCTTCGTGGGTACCGTGCGAGAAATTCAACCGGGCAACATCCATGCCGAGGCGCATGAGGTCGCGCATCATGGCTTCCGAGTTGGACGCTGGTCCGATTGTGCAGATGATTTTGGCGCGGCGAGTCGCGGCCGCAATTGCTGCCGGGTCGAGTGCGAGGTCGACGGTGATCGAAGCCTCCGCTGGCGGCAACCCCTCGGTGACTAAATCAATAGTGGGTTCCTTCAACTCACCTCCAACAAGGATCGCTACGGATTCCGAAGGAGCTACCCCGCGGCAACCTTGGGCATCTGACGGCCGAGTTCCTTCCCCAGCATGGCCCGCGGGAACAGCATCGCATTGAATTCAGCGCCGACGAGGATTACAAGCGAGATCATGTACATCCAGACTAGCAACGCTATGGCGACGCCTAGCGATCCGTAGATGACGCTGTAATCGGCGTAGCGATTCAGATACCAGCCAAACAGCATCGTCGCTCCGAACCACATGCCGGTAGCCAGGGTCGCGCCCGGCAGAACGCTGTGCCATGGCTGGGTGCGGGGTACCGCGTTGTGATAAATCAGCGCGATCACCGCGATGCTGGTAAGCGTCGCGATCGCCCAGCGAATTCCCATCCACATCAGCAGCACCATCACGCCGAACTCGTGGCCGATGTAAAACAAAATCCGAGTCTCAATACGGCTGCCGAATGCCACCAGCACCGTGGCAAAGGTCATTGGAATTCCCGCCAGGATCACCAGTGAGAACGCGATCATCCTCTCTTTGATCAGGCCCCAGGTTTTCGGCAGCTGGTAAGCGTTTCGAAATCCTTCCATCCAGGAGATCATGACACCGGATGCGGTCCAGAGTGTCAGCAGCGACGTCATGAACAACGTCCCGACGGAGCGATAGGTGGTACCGTGCAGATACGCCACCGCGGTTGCGCTTCCCGCGGGCACAATTCGGCCCAGCGCGTAGGAGATCTCGCGCAGATACGCATTGAATTTATGGGATGTCGCAAGAATCGATCCCAAGACAAGCAGGGCTGGAAAGAACGTCAAAATCGCGGAATAGGCAGCCGCCTTGGCCACCGCGAAGGCGTCGTGCTGGAAAGCTCGCCAGACCGACAGCCTTAGCAACTGGAAAAAGCGAAACATTGAATAGCTAAGGGTAGGGCGGGAGGACGGCATCTGCAACTGCGAACTGCCGACGTGGGGTACTCGATTAGACAAGTACTCAGGGTTCGCGTGCATAGCGGATAAAGAAACGGGGGCGATTTTACTCGCCCCCGGCACTGTTTGGGTACTACTCAGCGGTCAGTTCCTCGGTTTCACCTTCACGCCGCATCAGTTCCAGCGCGCGTTCGGCTTCCTCGTAAGCCTGCGAAACCTCTTCCTGGACCTTGGCCGCCGCCTCTTCCATTTCTGGCGAGAGGCGTACGTTCCGGTAGTACTCCATACCGGTTCCGGCCGGAATGAGGCGACCGACGATGACGTTCTCCTTCAGACCGCGCAGGTGATCGACCGCTCCCTGGATGGAAGCTTCGGTGAGCACGCGCGTGGTCTCCTGGAATGACGCCGCCGAGATGAACGACTCGGTCGACAAGGATGCCTTGGTGATGCCGAGCAGGAGCGGGCGTCCGGTAGCCGGTTTGCCGCCCTGCGCGATGACACGCTCGTTCTCCTCGCGGAAGCGGAACTTGTCCACCTGCTGTTCGAGGAGGAACTGGGTGTCGCCAACGTCCTCGACTTTGACCCAGCGCATCATCTGGCGCACGATCACCTCGATGTGCTTGTCGCTGATGTTCACACCCTGCAAGCGGTAGACTTCCTGGATTTCGTTCACCAGGTAAGCCTGCAGCTCTTTCTCGCCGAGCACGGCCAGGATGTCGTGCGGGTTGAGCGGGCCGTCCATGAGCTGTTCGCCAGCCCGGATGCGCTCGCCTTCCTGCACATTGACGTGGACGCCGCGCGGCACCGAGTATTCCTTCTCCGTGCCGTTGTCGGCCACGACGTAGATCTTGCGCTGACCCTTCGAAACCTCGCCGAACTTGACGATGCCATCGATCTCGCTGATGACAGCCGTCTCGCGCGGCTTGCGGGCTTCGAACAGTTCCACCACGCGCGGCAGACCGCCCGTGATGTCCTTGGTCTTGGTAGTTTCGCGCGGGATCTTCGCCAGCACATCGCCTGGGAAGGTCTGATCGCCATCCTGCACCATGAGGTGAGCACGGGAAGGCATCAGGTAACGCTTGCTGCCCTTGGCGCCCTTGACCACGATCGCAGGCTGGCGCTTCTCGTCCGGGGAATCGCCGACCACGTGACGCGACAGACCCGTGACTTCATCGACTTCTTCGTGCAGCGTAACCCCTTCCTGCAAGTCCTTGAACTGCACGGTTCCACCGATTTCGGTCAGAATCGCGAAGGTGTACGGATCCCACTCCACCAGCACATGGCCGAGTTCGACCGTGTCACCATCGTTGACCTTGACCTTGGCGCCGTATACCACCGAGTAGCGCTCGCGTTCGCGGCCCTTGTCGTCGACCAGGGCGATAGAACCATTGCGGTTCATGACCACCAGATCCCCCGCCTTCGACTTCACGGTCTGCAGGTTGATGAAGCGCACCATGCCGGCATTCTTGGCGTCCAGTCGAGACTGCTCGGAGACTCGCGATGCCGTACCGCCGATATGGAAGGTACGCATGGTGAGCTGCGTTCCGGGCTCGCCGATAGACTGCGCCGCGATGACGCCGGTTGCTTCGCCGAGTTCGACGAGGCGTCCCGAAGCCAGGTTGCGGCCGTAGCACATGACGCAGACACCGCGCTTGGACTCGCAGGTCAGCACCGAGCGAATTTTCACGCGCTCGATACCGGCTGCCTGGATTGCTCCAGCCAGCTCTTCCGTGATCTCGTGGTTCACGTCCACGATCACGTTGCCTTCGTAGTCCTTGATCTTCTCGAGCGACACGCGGCCAACGATACGGTCGCGCAGCGGCTCGATGATGTCGCCGGCTTCTACGATCGATCCGACGTAGATGCCATCCACCGTGCCGCAGTCGTACTCGCTGATGATGACGTCTTGCGCTACGTCAACGAGACGCCGGGTGAGATAGCCGGAGTCCGCGGTCTTGAGAGCCGTATCAGCCAGGCCCTTACGAGCGCCGTGCGTCGAGACGAAGTATTCCAACACCGTCAATCCTTCGCGGAAGTTGGCGGTAATGGGTGTCTCAATGATTTCGCCCGACGGCTTCGCCATCAAGCCTCGCATACCGGACAGCTGACGGATCTGTTGTTTCGATCCGCGAGCGCCGGAGTCAGCCATGACGTAAATCGGGTTGATCTCGCCGCTCTTGTCTTCCTGTTGCAGGACGCCGAACATTTCGTCGGCAACCTTTTCGGTAATCGCCGACCAGATTTCGACGACCTTGTTGTAGCGTTCGCCATTGGTGATGGCACCGTCCAGATACTGCTGCTGGACGCTGACCACCTGCTTCTCGGCGTCGCGGACAAGGGTCTTCTTGTTGTCCGGGATGACCATGTCGTCGATACCGATGGACAAGCCGGCGCGGGTTGCAAACCGGAAACCGAGCTCCTTGATCTGATCGAGCATCTTGACGGTGGTCTCGAGCCCGAACCGCAGGTAACAGTAGTTCACCAACTGGCCGATGCCCTTTTTCTTGAGCAGGCCATTGATGAACGGCATGCCTTTAGGCAATTGCTCGTTCAGGATGGCGCGTCCGACAGTCGTGTTGATGTAACCGCGATCGACGTTCGTCGGCTCGGTGTGCATCACGTCCTGATCGTCGTACGCAGCCGTGAGGTCGATCAGTTCGCCGGAGTAGCGCAGGCGGATCGGCGTGAGCGTCTCCACCTCGCCAGCTTCCTTGGCGAGCAGAACTTCCTCGATATTAGCGAACGAGCGGCCTTCGCCCTTCGCGCCCGGCTTGCCTTTCGTCAGGTAATAGATACCCAGAACCATGTCCTGCGTGGGCACGGTGATCGGCTGACCGGAGGCCGGGGACAGGATGTTGTGCGACGACAACATCAGCACGCTGGCTTCGACCTGGGCCTCAGGCGACAGCGGAATGTGGACAGCCATCTGGTCGCCGTCGAAGTCTGCGTTGAACGCCGTGCAGACCAGCGGGTGAATCTTGATGGCCTTGCCTTCCACCAGGACCGGCTCGAAAGCCTGGATGCCTAGGCGGTGAAGGGTTGGAGCTCGGTTAAGAAGGACTGGATGGTCCTTGATGACCTCTTCCAGGATGTCCCACACGATGGGTTCCTGCTGCTCCACCATTTCCTTCGCCTGCTTGATGGTGGTGCAATGACCCGTCTGCTCGAGCCGGTGATAAATGAACGGCTTGAACAGCTCGAGCGCCATCTTTTTGGGCAGGCCGCACTGGTGCAGCTTGAGTTCCGGCCCGACCACGATGACGGAACGGCCCGAGTAGTCCACGCGCTTGCCGAGCAGGTTCTGACGGAACCGGCCCTGCTTGCCCTTCAACGTATCGGAGAGGGACTTCAACGGGCGGTTGTTGGCGCCGCGCAGCACGCGTCCGCGACGGCCGTTGTCGAACAGGGCGTCCACAGCCTCCTGCAACATGCGCTTTTCGTTGCGCACGATGACTTCGGGAGCGTGCAGATCCATCAGCTTCTTCAACCGGTTGTTACGGTTGATCACGCGGCGATAGAGGTCGTTCAGATCGGACGTGGCAAAGCGGCCGCCATCCAGTGGAACGAGGGGACGCAACTCCGGAGGAATGACCGGGATCACGTCGAGAATCATCCAGTGAGGCTTGTTGCCGCTCTTGCGGAAAGCCTCGACCACCTTCAGCCGCTTAGCGTATTTCAGGCGCTTCTGCAGCGAGGTCTCGTGCTTCATCTTCTCGCGCAGTTCACCGCTGAGGGTTTCGACGTCAACGCGCTTCAGCAATTCCTTGATCGCTTCCGCGCCCATCATTGCCTTAAAGCCGGTGGGGCGGTACTGCTGATCGAGTTCGCGGTACTTCGCTTCGTCTTTCACCACCTCGCGCTCTTTCACCGGAGCATCGCCGGGTTCCACCACGACGTAGGCTTCGAAGTAAAGAACGGATTCGAGGTCGCGCAGCGAGATGTCCAACAAGTGGCCAATACGGCTCGGCAAGCCCTTGAAGAACCACACGTGCGAGCAGGGCGACGCCAGTTCAATGTGGCCGAGGCGCTCGCGGCGAACCTTGGACAGTGTGACTTCCACGCCGCACTTGTCGCAAATCACGCCGCGGTGCTTCATGCGCTTGTACTTGCCGCAGAGACACTCCCAGTCGGTGACCGGGCCGAAAATGCGGGCGCAGAACAAACCATCGCGCTCCGGCTTGAAGGTGCGGTAGTTGATGGTCTCCGGCTTCGTGACTTCTCCGTGCGACCAGCTCCGGATCTTCTCGGGGGAGGCCAGGCTAATGCGGATGGCGTCAAAGTCGGCTATCGGATTTCCCAGGTCAAAGGGGCTCGAACGAAACAAGGTGTTCCTCCGCTTTTGGCGACCTTGCGCGGCCGCATGCGGTTCTCTTTAGTTCTCAGTCCTGGTTCTCAGTTCTCAGTTGAAAACCGGTCCTGATCAAATCTGCTTTGCTGCGCCGAGAACGGGTCCAGCAGAGCGTGTCTTCTAGTTCTCAGTTGCCAGTTCTCAGTTCTCAGTTGAAAACCAGCCTGATCAAATCTGCTTCTCGCACCTGACGAGGTGCACTACTTCAGATCTCAATGGGCTCCCAGTCCCGGCTCCCGCGTTTCTCAGTGTTTAACTGAGAACTGAGAACCGAGAACTGAGACTGTTTTCAGTCCGCTGCCGCTGCGGCGACCGGCTTCTTCTCCGTCGCCTTGATCAGCTCAACATCCAGGCACAGCGACTGCAATTCGCGGATCAGCACGTTGAAGGATTCGGGGACGCCGGGTTCCATGGCGGCCTCGCCCTTCACGATGGCTTCGTAAATCTTGGTACGGCCATACACGTCGTCCGACTTCGCGGTCAGCAGTTCCTGGAGAATGAACGCCGCGCCGTATGCTTCCAGCGCCCAGACTTCCATTTCTCCGAAGCGCTGTCCGCCGAACTGCGCCTTGCCACCCAGAGGCTGCTGCGTGATCAGCGAGTACGGGCCGATGGAACGCGCGTGAATCTTGTCGTCCACCAGGTGTGAAAGTTTGAGCATGTAGATGTAGCCGACCGTCACCGGCTGCTCGAACTTCTCTCCCGTCATGCCGTCGTAGAGCGTCGTCTTGCCCGAAGTGGGCAAGCCGGAGCGCTCCAGCAGCGCCTTGATTTCAGTTTCTTTCGCGCCGTCGAAGACCGGCGAACCCATGAAAACGCCGCGCTTCAAGGTGTGTGCCACCGATTCCAGAGTCTCGTCGTCGTATCCGGCGACGGTCTCCGCCAAAGCAGTGTCCTTGAACAGAGCCTTCAGTTCGCGGCGAATTGCTTCCGCCCGCGTGTTTTCCTTCAGCAACTCGGTGATCTTGTCGCCAAGCTGAAAGCCTGCCCATCCGAGGTGGGTCTCAAGAATCTGGCCCACGTTCATACGGCTGGGTACGCCGAGCGGATTGAGCACGATTTCCACCGGAGTGCCATCCTCGAGGTACGGCATATCCTCTTCCGGCAGGATGCGCGCAATGACGCCCTTGTTCCCGTGACGGCCGGCCATCTTGTCACCGACGCTGAGCTTGCGCTTCATCGCGATGTAGACCTTGACCAGCTTGATCACGCCCGGCGGCAGTTCGTCACCCTTCTGCAGTTTGTCTTTCTTCTCGTTGACAATCTTTTTGAGCACATCGATCTGACGTGACGTCATCTCTTCGATTTCATCAATCTGCTCATTCACCCGTGGATCCTTGTCGGCGAACTTGATTCGCTTCAGGTTACGGGTCGAGATACGCTCGATGGTGTCGCGATCGAGCATCATGCCTTTGGTCAGGAGCCGCTTGTTGGTGCGCTCATCGTGCAGGTCAGCCTGCACTTCTTTCCCGCCAAGTATGTTTTCCAAACGCTTCAGCCGCTCGTCGGTAAGAATTCGAATTTCATCCGACAGGTTCTTCTCGAGCTTGGCGATCTGTTGCGCCTCGATCATCTTGGCGCGCTCGTCCTTCTCCTGGCCCTTGCGGGAGAAGATCTTCACGTCGACAACCGTGCCTTCAATTCCCGGAGGGCACGTAAGGGAAGCGTCGCGAACGTCTCCGGCCTTTTCACCGAAGATCGCGCGCAGCAACTTCTCTTCCGGCGTGAGCTGGGTCTCGCCTTTCGGGGTGACCTTGCCCACGAGGATGTCGCCAGCCTTGACCGTCGCGCCGATGCGAATGACTCCACTTTCGTCGAGATCGCGCAGCGCCGCTTCGCTGACATTGGGAATGTCGCGAGTGACTTCTTCCGGCCCCAGCTTCGTGTCGCGCGACTCGATTTCGAACTCCTCGATGTGAACAGAGGTGTAGTAGTCCTCCTTCACCATCTTTTCGGAAACCAGGATCGCGTCCTCAAAGTTGTAGCCGCGCCATGGCATGAAGGCGACCAGGACGTTGCGTCCCAGAGCCAACTCGCCGAAGTCGGTGCAAGGACCGTCGGCAATGACCTGTCCCTTTGCGACCTTCTGGCCTTTCTTCACGATCGGCTTCTGGTTGATACAGGTGTTCTGGTTCGACCGTTTGAATTTCGTTAGCTGGTAGATATCGCTGCCCACCTCACGCGACAGTTGCCCGGGATGATGCTCGCCTTCGACGCGGACGATAATGCGCTCCGAGTCGACCGAGTCCACCACGCCGTTACGGCGAGCCAGCACGACCGCTCCCGAATCCCGCGCGGTCACGCCCTCCATACCAGTGCCGACGATCGGCGCTTGCGCGCGCAGTAGCGGCACGGACTGACGTTGCATGTTAGCGCCCATCAAAGCGCGGTTAGCGTCGTCGTGCTCCAGGAAGGGCACGAGCGAAGCCGCAACGGATACCAGCTGCTTCGGGCTGACGTCGATGTAATCGACTTCATCACGCGCAACCAGCACAAAGTTGCCTGTCTTACGCGCGTTGACCAGGTCCGCGGCGATCCGGCCCTTGTCGTCAAGTTCCACGTTGGCCTGCGCAATAACGTGCCGGTCTTCTTCCCACGCCGAGAGGTAGAACGAGTACGGCGCGACTTCGGCTGGACGCTTGCGGCGGTCCTTTAAGTCGCCATTGATCTTTTCGATCTCGTGCTTCTCGACGTGATCGCCGACCCGGAAATCACTATCACCGGCGTTTACGATCGAGACGTAGTCGAGCACGCGCCCGTTTTTCACGCGCCGGTACGGCGACTCGATAAAACCATAGTCGTTGATCCGTGCGTAACAGCTCAGGGACGAAATCAACCCGATGTTCGGACCTTCCGGGGTCTCGATCGGGCAGATACGTCCGTAGTGCGTCGGGTGAACGTCGCGCACCTCGAATCCGGCGCGCTCACGCGACAGACCGCCCGGCCCAAGAGCCGACAGACGGCGCTTATGCGTGATTTCCGACAACGGGTTCGTCTGGTCCATGAACTGCGACAACTGCGAGGATCCGAAGAACTCACGGATCGCAGCCATCACCGGCTTGGCGTTGACCAGGTCGTGCGGCATCGCCGTCGACATTTCCTGGTACACGCTCATCTTTTCCTTGATGGCGCGTTCCATGCGGACCAGGCCAATGCGGAACTGGTTTTCCAGCAGTTCACCGACCGCACGGACGCGACGGTTGCCGAGATGATCGATGTCATCCACCGTGCCGATGTTCTTGCGGAGCTTCAGCAGGTAGCGGATGGTCGCGTAAAAGTCCTCGGGATCGAGCGTGCGCTGATCGAGGCTGGTTGCATCGTTCTTCTCGAACAGCTTGATGTTGAACTTCAGCCGTCCTACACGCGAAAAGTCGTACTTCCGCGGATCAAAGAACATGCCGTGGAAGAGCGCTGTCGCAGTGTCGAGCGTTGGCGGGTCGCCGGGACGCAGCTTGCGGTAGATCTCGATCAGCGCTTCCTGCGGGGTTGCCACTGAATCACGGCGCAAGGTCTGGCTGATTACCGTGCCCACGTCGTCGCGCTCCGGGAAGAACACGTGGATTTCGACAACCCCGGAATCCAGGATTTTCGAGAGCTTGTCCGCCGTAAGTTCCGAGTTCGCTTCCAGCAGGACTTCGCCGGTCGTGGTGTCGACCACATCGCTGGCGACGAACGCGCCTTCCAGGTCGGTCACATCGGCTTCGATCTCGGTGATCTTCGCTTTTTGGATTTCCTTGAAGTTTGCGTTGTTGATCTTGCGGCCGGAGTGGACGATCTCATCCCCCGACTTGTTCTTGATGCTGTGCGCCAGCTTCATGCCGATCAGGTTGGTCGGCTTGTCCGAAGTCGGATCCAGCGCCCAGAAAATCTTCTTGTCGCGGACGGTCAACTTGTCGACCGTGTAGAACGTGCGCAGGATGTCTTCGCTGGAACGCAGGCCCAACGCGCGCAGGAAGATCGTTCCCAGGAATTTGCGCTTCCGGTCGATGCGGACGTACAGAACGTTTTTCTGGTCGTATTCGAATTCCACCCACGAGCCGCGATAAGGAATGATCTTGCCCAGGAAGTATGTGCGGTTGTTGGCCGTCTCGAAGAAGACGCCAGGCGAGCGGTGCAACTGGCTGACGATGACGCGCTCGGTGCCGTTCACGATAAACGTGCCGTTCTGCGTCATCAGCGGTACGTCGCCGAAGAAGACTTCTTGCTCCTTAATGTCGCGAATCGAACGGTTGCCGGTCTCGGCGTCCTTGTCGTAGATCGTGAGGCGCATCGTGACCTTCAGGGGAGCCGAGTAGGTCATGCCGCGCTCTTCGCACTCACTTACGTCGTACTTCAGTTGCAGGCCGACCGGGTCGCCGCACTTGTTACAGAAATCGGGTGTGTTCGCGTTGTACGTGCCGCATTTGTGGCAAAGCACGTCGCCGGGATGAAATGGGTCGGTAATGACCGTCGATCCGCAATTCTTACAAGTCGTGCGCAGGTGGTGCAGACCCTTCAGGTGGCCGCACTTGCATTCCCAGTTGCCGATCGCGTAATCGACGAACTCAAGCTGCGAGACGTTGCGGAAGTCGGTGATCGGGAATACCGACTGAAACACGCTCTGTAACCCCGCGTCATCGCGCTCGCTGGGAAGGCGGTCCATTTGGAGGAAACGGTCGTAAGAACGCTTCTGCACCTCGATCAGGTTAGGGATCTGAATGGTGGCTGGAATTTTGGAAAAATCAAAACGGGTACGGTAGGTGTTATTCTTCGACATTCAAAGACTCCCAACTTTCAGCGCAGCCAGCGGCTGCGAAAACCGCGGATTGTGGGGCGCCGTGAGACGCCGCGGTACCAGAACCAGAGAAAAACTTAAAACGTACAGAAGCGCCCGCAGGGACGAGATTCCCCGTGGGCGCCAATTAGGGCGCTTGCGTTATGTTGAAATTTGTCGTATCGCGCCAGTTCCGTGTGTTCCCATCCCGCCGCTATCGGGATAGTTCGCTAAATCTTTTGTGCAGCCACACTCCGCTTACCCGGGTTGCTATCGGATCGTAGAGAGAAAGTGGGGCCGCGTTCGGTGACTCCAGGGAAGCGGTTGTTGATATAGATGGTAACACCTGCTCCTCGGATTCACCAGAGATCGATTTTCTTGTCGTAAATTTGCACCACCTTTGGTGCAATTTACGGTCCTTGAGCCCGCCGGCTTAGCCCTGAGCCGGGGCGAACCCCGGCTCTACCCAAGGCAAAGTTACTTGACTTCTACCGTCGCGCCGGCTTCGGCGAACTTCTTCTTGATGGTCTCGGCCTCTTCCTTCGACACGCCTTCTTTCACGGTCTTAGGAGCTCCGTCGACCAGGTCCTTGGCTTCTTTCAGGCCCAGGCTGGTGACTTCGCGAACGGCTTTGATCACGTTGATCTTGTTCGCGCCGACTTCCTTCAGGACGACCGTGAACTCGGTCTTTTCCTCAGCCGGAGCCGCTGCCGCGCCAGCACCCGCGCCGCCGCCAGCCATTACGACCGGAGCCGCCGCTGCCGCCGACACACCAAGACGCTCTTCCAGCTTCTTTACGAGCTGTGCTGCGTCCAGCAGCGACAACCCTACGATTTGTTCTTCCAACTGTTGCAGATCCGCCATGTCTGTATCTCCACCTTTCAGTTATCAGTTGCTGATTTCGTTATCCGTGAACCAGGTTTCCAGTGCGACTTGCCTTCCTCTCGCGCCAGACAACGCGAGATTTCCAGCTCCGCAACCCCTGAATCGACTGATAACTAAACCCAAAACCATTTGGTAATTGAGCAATTAAGTAATTTGTAATTTGAAAACCGCCGAACGCGGGGTTTTAAATTGCAAATTACAAATTGCGAATTACAAATTCCCCTACGCGCCGGCAGGCGCATTGTTCGCGAACTTCTGCTTCTCCACGCCCTGGTTGATCACCACGGCCAGGTCGCGTCCGACCGCGTTCATCGCCGTAACCAGGCGTTGCGCCGGAGCGTTCATCAGGAACAGAAGCTTCGAGTAAATCTCTTCCTTCGACGGCATGGTCGCGAGCGACTCGATCTCCTTGATCGAGATCACCCGGCCTTCCACCACGCCCGCCTTGAAGGTGAATTCCGGATTGTCCTTCGCGTACTTGGACAGCGCTTTCGCCAGCGCAACCGGATCGCCCGTGGTGTAGGCGATGGAAGTGACGCCGGTCAGGTCCTTCAGCGCGTCTTCGACCTTGGTTCCTTTGGCCGCCCGCTCCGCCAGCGTGTTCTTCACGACCCGGTACTTAGCTCCCGCGCCCCGAAGAGCCTTGCGAAGCTCGTAGTCCTGGGAAACCGTCAGCTTGGTATAAGTCGCGACCACAAGGTTCGAGACGCTCTTAAGATCGCTGCTCAGCTTGTCAACTTGCTCGTACTTTTTTGCTCGCGTAACCGCCATGTTCGTATCCCTTCAATCTTTCTCTTGTGGCGCGGGCACTCTTGCCCGCGCTGCGCGGACAGGAGTGTCCGCGCCACACTAAACTCTTACGCCTTGGCCGAAGCCTCGATCGCGGTCGTATCCAGTGCGATTCCGGGTCCCATCGACGAGCTCAGGTAGCACCCCTTGATGTACTTGCCCTTGGCCACCGACGGCTTTGCCTTCACCACGCTGGTGATCAGGGTCGTCGCGTTGTCGATCAGCTTATCCGGGGTAAACGAAATCTTGCCCACGGGCACGTGTACCAGCGCAGTCTTATCGGTACGGAACTCTACCTTACCGGCCTTGACTTCCTGCACGGCGCGCGCGACATCGAACGTCACCGTACCCGTCTTCGGATTCGGCATGAGGCCCTTCGGGCCGAGAACCTTACCCAGCCGGCCAACCGACTTCATCATGTCGGGGGTGGCGATCAGCGCGTCAAAATCGGTCCAGTTTTCTTTGGTGATTTTCTCGACCATGTCTTCGCCGCCGACGAAGTCAGCACCGGCCTGCTCGGCTTCCCGAACTTTGTCGCCGCTGGCAATGACCAGGACCTTCTTCGACTTGCCGAGTCCGTGCGGCAGAACGACCGTGCCGCGCACCATCTGATCCGCATGCTTCGGGTCGACTCCCAGGCGCAACGTGACTTCCACGGTCTCGTCGAACTTGGCGTACTTGACCTTCTGCAGCAGAGGCACTGCTTCCTGCAGCGTGTACGGACGCTGTTCTACTGCCGTCCGCGCTTTGGTAATGTTCTTTCCCGCTTTTCTCATTATTGTTTCCTTGTCTCCCACCGCACTGCGATACTTTGCAGGCCGTAGTGTTTTCGACTGGCAGCTACGAGCTTCTAGCTGCTAGCAAACTGATCCTGTGTGGCGCGGACACTCTTGTCTGCGCACACAGCACTATCCAACCACCTCAATGCCCATCGACCGCGCGGTTCCGCGGACGCTCTTGATCGCGGATTCAACCGACGCCGCGTTCAGATCGGGCATCTTCTGCTTGGCAATGTCCTCAACCTGTTTGGCTGTGACCTTGCCCACCTTGTCTTTGTTGGGCGCTCCCGAACCCTTGGCGATGCCTGCAGCGCGCTTCAATAGAATCGAAGCCGGCGGCGTCTTGGTAATGAAGGTGAACGAGCGGTCGTTGTAGACCGTCACCACGACCGGGATGATGAGTCCTTCCAGCTCTTTCTGGCTGGTGCGAGCGTTGAACTGCTTGCAGAACTCCATGATGTTGATCTGCGCCTGGCCGAGTGCCGGACCGACTGGGGGCGCCGGAGTCGCCTTGCCCGCCGCGATCTGTAGCTTTACGGAACCTGTAACCTTCTTTGCCATCTTTCTCCTCGATGCCAGCCCCGGGTCTAGGATTTTCGGCCCGGCGTTCTGGTCGTGTCGTCCCTACGGGACTCAAAATTCTTTTGCTCGCTACCCGGCACTGACGTGCCGGGCTATCCTATGCCGCCCCTTCGGGGCTAAAACACCGTCGCGCCCGCCGAACGTTTTCCCCTCTGTGATCCTCTGCGCGCTCTGTGATCCTCTGCGCCCTCTGTGCTTGATGCGTTCCATCCGCGAAAATCCGCGGCTGTTCTTACGCCACTTTCTCTACCTGCCCGAACTCCAGTTCCACGGGAGTTGAGCGGCCGAAAATCGTTACCATCACCTTCAGGGTCTCGCGGTCTTCGTTGACCTCGTCGACCACACCCGTAAACGTGGCGAATGGACCTTCAGTAATGCGCACAGATTCGTTCTTCTCAAACTTGACCTTGAGTTTCGGCTTGTCCTTCGACTCGCCCACTCGGTAAACGATGTGCTGAACTTCTTCTTCCGAGAGCGGTGTAGGCTGCTGGCCGGTGCCGACGAAGCCGGTGACGCGTGGCGTCGACTTGACCACGTGCCACACATGGTCGTCCATGTCCATTTCCACCAGCACGTACCCGGGATAGAACATGCGCTCGCTGGTGTACTTCTTGCCCCCGCGAACTTCGGTGACCGACTCGGTGGGAATCAGGACGCGGCCGATCTTCTCCTGCAGACCGAAAGCCTGGACACGCGACTCCAGTGATTCTTTGACTTTGCGCTCGAACCCGGAATAGGAGTGGATGATGTACCACTTCATGTTCGGATTGCGCGGCGCTTCCAGTGTGGTTGCGCCCGGGGCCCCGTCCTGGGGCGGCTCCGCGCCGTTATGTTTTTGTTCGTCCGGCATAAAAATGACTCGTAAACCTCTCTACCTATGAGTCATGGTCCGCATGACCCAATCGATGCCGCGCCCGATCGCCGTGTCCACAATAAAGAAATACAACCCAAACAGAAACACGGTGATGATCACGATGGTGGTGGTGGCCTGCACTTCCTTGAACGACGGCGTGGTCACCTTCTTCATTTCAGTACGCACGTCGTTGTAAAACGTTTTGACGCGGTCGGGCCAAGACTTTATCCGGCCAAAACCTTCATCTCCGGCGGCGGCTGCGATTGCTTTTGACATTCTCTTAGTCTCGACTCCCATCACCTTCGTCCAATCCTGGTCACCTAAACTCTGGCAGGGGCGGAGGGATTCGAACCCCCAAGTTCGGTTTTGGAGACCGACAGTTTAACCGTTGAGCTTACGCCCCTGAATTCATTTGGTAGTTTGGCAACTTGCAATTTCGTAATTTGAAAACGGCCGCGCGGGACTGTCTTAAAACTACAAATTACTCAATTACCAAATTACAAATCTATTTCACTTCTTTATGCGGCGTATGCTTCCGGCAACGCCGGCAGAACTTCTTCAGCTCGATACGATCCGGAGTCGTCTTCCGGTTTTTCGTCGTCGAGTAATTCCGCTCCTTGCACTCACCGCACTGCATCGTAATGATCTCTCGGGGCATAACTCACTCCAGCTCTTAACTTGTGTGACGCGAACACTTTTCTCCGCGCCCTTGCTTGCATCGTCTGCGGAGCTTTGCTCCGCCGGACGGGCGAGGACGCCCGTCCCTCCACTACTTAACGATCTCGCTGATCGTGCCCGCGCCCACCGTGTGGCCGCCTTCACGAATCGCGAACCGCAGTCCCTTTTCCATCGCCACCGGCGTGATCAGCTCAATCACCAGCTGCACGTTGTCGCCCGGCATCACCATTTCCGTGCCCGCCGGCAACTCCGCTACTCCCGTCACGTCCGTCGTTCGCAAATAAAACTGCGGCCGGTAGCCCTTGAAGAACGGCGTATGCCGCCCGCCTTCTTCCTTCGTCAGGATGTAGACCTCGCTTTTGAACTTGGTATGCGGCGTGATCGACCCGGTTTTGGCCAGCACCATGCCGCGCTCCACATCTTCCTTGCCGATGCCGCGCAACAGCAACCCGGC
>Ga0070741_10000790_pt1 | contig 105839 bp, 91 predicted proteins | sample Coa_R1_4_FD_66440 | JGI IMG/M metagenome (GOLD analysis project Ga0070741, IMG submission 66440) | Surface soil microbial communities from Centralia Pennsylvania, which are recovering from an underground coalmine fire - Coalmine... | ecosystem: Environmental > Terrestrial > Soil > Unclassified...
TTCCGCTTTCCCCTTTCCGCTTTCCCCTTTCCGCTTTCCGCCTTCCGCTTTCCCCTTTCCCCTTTCCGCCTTCCGCTTTCCCCTTTCCCCTTTCCCCTTTCCGCCTTCCGCCTTCCGCTTTCCCCTTTCCGCCTTCCCCTTTCCCCTTTCCGCCTTCCGCTTTCCCCTTTCCCCTTTCCGCTTTATCTTTTATACGCGTTCAACACCTTCTTGACCGCGTCCACCACATCTTGCGCGTCGGCGTCGGTGATTTGCGGCTGAACGGGCAGCGAGATTTCGCGTTCACCCACGCGCTGCGCGTTCGGAAAATCGCGCGGCTGGTAGCCGTATTTGTCGCGATAATACGGCATCATGTGCAGGGGATGAAAATGCATCGAAACGCCGATGTTTTCGGCGAGCAGCGCGCTGAGCACGGTGTTGCGATCCACGCGCAGTTGCGCCACATCAATCAAAATCGGATACAGATGCAGGACGTGACGACTGCATCCGTCATGCGGGCGCGGTGGAGTCCAAATCAGACCGTCCAGCTCCGAAAACGCTTCATCATAGAACGACGCGATTTCTTGGCGCCGCGCGATGAACGCTTCTTGTTTGCGCAGCTGATGAATGCCGAGCGACGCCTGCAAATCGGTCATATTATATTTGAAACCGGGCACGACCACTTCACTCAACGAAAACGCTTTGGTGTGATAGCGCTTCCACGCGTCGCGCGACAAACCGTGCAAATGATAGACGCGCAATTTTTCTTCCAGCGCGGCGTCGTTCGTCGTCACCATGCCGCCTTCGGCGGTCGAAAGATTTTTGTTGGCGTAAAACGAAAAATTGGTCAGCGCGCTGATGCTGCCGACTGTGCGCCCGTGGTATTTGGTGCCGATGGCGTGCGCGGCGTCTTCGATGATGAGAATGCCGCGCGGGTCGGCGAGGGCGTGGAGCGCATCCAAATCGCACGGCATCCCCGCGTAATGCACAGGGAGAAGGGCTTTGGTGCGCGGCGTGATGGCGCGTTCCACCGCCGCGGGGTCAATCGTCAACGTGACGGGGTCAATGTCCACCAGCACCGGACGCGCGCCGACATGCTCCACCACATTCGCCGTCGCGCCGAACGTCAGCGTGGGCACAATCACTTCGTCGCCGGGACCGATGCCCGACACGACGAGCGAGAGGTGCAAGCCCGCCGTGCACGAATTCAGACCGACCGCGTATTTTGCGCCGACGTACGCCGCAAACTCTTGCTCGAATTGTTTGGTTTTGGGTCCGGTGCTGATCCAACCGCTCCGCAGTGTATCCAGCACTTCGTCATATTCTTCCTGCCCGAAATACGGCGCGCCAAAGGGCAGCATTTTCGCGCGCTGCGGCGCGCCTCCATCAATGGCTAGCATGATTCGTGAGAACGCGAGAACGTTGGAACGTAGGAACGTTGAAACGTTTTAACGTTAAACCCCTTTGAATTCCGGCACAATCTGCGCGAGGCGCGCGCGCACTTCTGCGGTTGTCCCGCGCTGCGCCGCCGCAATCAATTCGTCCATTGCCGCGTACAATTGCGCGTGCATATCCGGCGACGGCGCGATGCCGTTGCGCGCGACAAAGATTTTTTCGCGCGCGGTGCGTTCGTACATTTCGCCCGGCACAAACAATTCTTCGTACATTTTTTCGCCGGGGCGCAAACCGATAAATTCGATGTCAATGTCGCGCCCCACTTGCAAACCGCTGAGTCGAATCAAGTCTTGCGCCAAATCCACAATCTTGACCGGTTCGCCCATGTCCAGCGCAAAAATTTCGCCGCCGTGTCCGAGCGTCGCCGCCTGCAATGTCAACTGCACGGCTTCGGGAATGGTCATGAAAAAGCGCCGCACTTCGGGGTGCGTCACCAACACCGGACCGCCGTTCGCAATTTGCTGCCGAAACAGCGGCACGACACTGCCGCGCGAACCGAGCACGTTGCCAAAGCGCACCGCGAGATAACGGCGTTTGTTCTCTAACGCGCGCGCGTGCACGTACAATTCCGCCACGCGTTTCGTCGCGCCCATCACACTCTGCGGATTCACTGCCTTGTCGGTCGAAATCAGCACGAACGTTTCGACACCCTGCGCGTGCGCCGCATCCAACACGACGCGCGTGCCGAGCACATTGTTGGTCACGGCGTCTTCGACATTATCTTCCATCAACGACACGTGCTTGTGCGCGGCGGCATGAAACACCAATTCGGGCTTGTACCGCGCCATCACATTCGCCATACGCGGCGCATCGCGAATGTCCGCAATCACGGGCACACAGGGAATGTTGGGGAACGCGGCGCGCATCACATCGCTTTGCATAAAGATGCTGTTCTCGCCGTGTCCCAACAAAATTAACTGCGCGGGCGCGCAGCGCGCGATTTGGCGGCACAATTCGCCGCCGATGGAGCCGCCCGCGCCAGTGACGAGCACGCGTTTGCCGCGCAGCAGGTTGGAGACTTGGGCGCTTTCGTGCTCAATCGGCGCGCGGCGCAGCAAGTCCTCGATTTCGACGTTGCGCAGTTTGTTGACTGTGACCGTGCCGTTCAACATTTCATACACGCCGGGCATGGTGCGCACGCTCACATTCGCCTTGAGGCACTGCGCCGTAATCTCGCGCAGCGTTTTGCCGGGCGCCGTCGGCATGGCAATGATTACCTGGTCAATCTGTCCCTCGCGCGCCAAACGCGCAATCGCATCGCGCCCGCCGATGACGGGGACGCCGTGAATCATGGTCTTGTGCTTGTAATGGTCGTCGTCGAGAAACGCGACCGGCAACATGCCGAGCTGCGGATTGCTCAACATTTCGCGCACAATCATGACGCCCGCTTCGCCCGCGCCAAAGACGGCGACGCGTTTCGCCAATTCCCGCCTCGTGCGCCGATAGCGGCGCCGCCGGTCCAACCAGCGCACGCTGCCGCGCGTCGCGCCCACGCCCAACAGCGTCAAGAGCGCCGTAATAAAAGGAACTGAGCGCGGAAACGTGGCGTCCACCAAACCCAGCGGCTGCAAAATCCCAAAAAAGGCAACCAGATTGAACAGCGCGCCGATGCCAACCACTTTGACGACGAACCACAGTTCTTCGACGCTGGCGTACTGCCAATACACGGAATAAAAGCGCATCAGCATAAAAGTGCTCAACCACACCACTACACTGGCGAGGGTATAAACGACCAGCGAAGTCAGATAAGAAACGCGCAGGGAATCGTCGGTTCTCAACGCGAGCGCCAACAGAGGCAGCAGCGTCAAGAGTACCAGGTCCATGAGAAAAAAATGACGATTGCGCATATACAACTTTCGCCCGTAGAGGCGTTGAGCCCAAGCATCCAAGAGCATCTGGAGCCTCGCTTGAAAATGCGGAACGCTTTGCCAAGCCGTTCCCTTGCCCGTTCCTTGCCACACGGCAAGAGCGCGCGCTTGGCGCATCGCTCGCGCGTCTATCCAAATAAAGCCAAACCCGTCCGACCCAAAACTGCCAAATCACTCCAAAACGTGCGGCGCTGCAAATACGCCAACTCTAAATCTAACTTGGCGGGCAGCACCCGTTGAATATACGTCTCTTCCCACGCCGCGCCCTCCAACATTTGTTCTTCGTGCCGAAACGCCAGCGAAGCGACGCTCGTGATGCCGGGCGTTGCGCGCAGCACGGCGCGCTGCGCGGGGCTATAATACCGCAAATAACGCGGGTCTTCAGGACGCGGACCGACCAGACTCATTTCGCCGCGCAATACATTCCACAGCTGGGGAAGTTCGTCCAGTTTAGAGCGGCGCAGAAATTTGCCGACGCGCGTAATGCGCGGGTCATTGCGCGTGGTGATGCCTGCGCCGCGCTGCGCGGCATCGCTGACCATTGTGCGGAATTTGTAGATGGAAAAAAGAACGCCATCCTTGCCGACGCGCGTTCCACGGAAAAAAACCGGACCGCGCGAATCGAGCTTGATGAGGATGGCGAGGGCGAGAAAAAGCGGAGCGCAAATAAACAAAGCGAACGCCGCAATCAAGACATCAAACAACCGTTTGCTGAGCAGCATTGCAAATTGCGAACCAGGGCAACAAGCCAAAATAAATTTTACCCGCGCTCCGCCGGTCCGTCACTGCCCCCCATCGAGTGCGACCGACTGGACACAAAATAAAGGACGACGCACACCTAGTGCAACAACATGATGAGACTGCGAGATACGGATGCGAAAGCGCGCCGCATTATACGGGCAAGAAAAAAGGTGCAACCCCGCAGTTTCATTTTGTTGCACTACTAGTCGTCCTTCTTTGACGCACGAACACGAATATTATACCAAAAGATACCCGAAAAAGGGTTTTTAGATTATAAAGATTCGGTACAAATTTGGTAAAGAATTTTGCGCGCCCGGGGAGACCAAACATCTCGCGCGCGCAAAGTTGTGATAGGATACGAGTCACGCGGGATATCGCCGCGCTGCTCCAAGATATTTTTGCCATGTCCTCCTCCACCTCTGTCGAAAGCGCTGCCGACCGCGCTTTGGTCGCGTTGATATTGCGCGCGTTCCCGCTGCATGCCCCCCCCCCTTTGCGCGCGACTCCCTCAGCGGCATGGGACATTTTGTTGGCGCGCGCGCGCTGGCACGGTCTGGCGCCGCTGTTATGCGCAGCGTTGGACGCGCAGCCGCGCGACGACATACCCCAAGACATCGCGGAAACGCTCACGGAGCTGTATCGCCGCTCAGCGCTGGCGGGCGCGGCAAAATATCATGAACTCGCGATTTTGTTGAATCTGGCGCGCGCGGACAAATTGGACCTCTTGTTGCTCAAAGGCGCGGCGCTCGCGCAGTGGTTGTATCCCGCGCCTGCCCTGCGCCCGTTCGGCGATGTGGACGTGCTGGTGCATCAAAGCGATGTGCCGCGTTTGCGGGCGCTGCTTGAAGCGCGCGCCTATCGCGCAAGCGATGAACTGGCGGACGGTTTTCGCGATGCGTATTACAGCGAAATGGCATTTACGCAAACCGCGCCGCCGCATCTCGCGCTGGATGCGCACTGGCATCTCTTTGTGCCGGTGTATTTTCGCACGCGCATGGATGCGCAGTGGTTTTGGGCGCACACGCAGTCCTTTCCACTCGGCGGCGCGTCCGTTTTGATTTTCAATCCGACCGCGCAGCTCGTCCACTTGAGCATTCACGCGAGTCTGAATCATCAGAACGCGCCGCGCCTCTTGTGGTTGTACGATCTCGCGTTGTTGTTGAAGCAGCATGGAACGGAAATAGATTGGGACGCGGCGTTAACGTTCGCGCGCGCGAGTCACGTCACGCGCTCGATGTACGAGATATTGATGCAAGTGGAACAATGGTGGGACGTTTGCGCGCCGCCGTCGTTTCTGGCATCATTGTCCGCGACGCGCATCGGCGTGAACGAACGCATCGCGTTCGCGTTGATGGCGGCGAATCGCAACGAAGCGCGCGCGTTGAGCGACGCGCTGGCAACGCCCGGCGCGGTCAACAAACTGCGCTACGCGGCGCGGCACCTCTTTCCCGCGCCCGCATATATGACGCAGCATTATCGCATTCCGCATCCGGCGCTCTTGCCGCTGTATTACGCGCGGCGCATTGTGGAGAGCAGTTGGAAATTCGCGCGTTCGCTCGTTTCGTCCGTTGCGCATCGTTAGCGCATCGTGGATTCTGCGGGCTGGCAGAATAAAACCTCAGCGGCGAATCTCCCGCGCCGCGTTGCGCCCCGCCGCGCACGGCAAGCCGCCGGGATGCGTGCCCGCGTCGCACAGGTACAAGCCTTCCAGCGGCGCGCGATATTGCGCGTAACCGGGCACAGGACGCATAAACAAAAATTGGTCCAGCGCGACCTGCCCGTGATTCAAATCACCTTCGGTCACGCCGTACGTCTCTTCCAAATCGCAGGGAGTGAGAATTTGAGACTGGAGAATCAGAGACTGGAGATTGGGCGCATACTCACTCAATATCCGAACCACCAAATCACCCAATTGCTCTTTCTCGCGTCTCCAGTCCCTCGACGATGCTCGGGACAAGTCTCCAGTCTCCAATTCATACGGCGCATACTGCATCCACACCGACAACACATGTTTCCCTTGCGGCGCGCGCGATGGGTCGCTCAGCGTCGGAATTGTCACTTCGAGCAACGGCTGCCGCGACACGGCGCCATACTTGGCATCGTCGTACGCGCGTTCGATATAATCCAAATTCGGCGCGATGGTGATGGTGCCGCGCAGCTGTTCGGGCGATGCCGCGCGGAAATTTGGCAAGCCATCGAGCGCGAGATTCACTTTGGCGACGATGCCATTCATGCGGATATGGCGTACACGCCAAACGAACGTCGGGTCGAGTTGCAGAGGGTCAATCAAATGCAAAAACGTTTGACGCGGGTCAATCGCGGAAACGACGCGCGCCGCCGCAATTTCTTCGCCCGATGCCAGAACGACGCCGTTGATTTTTTGTTCGCGCGCGTTGATGTGAACCACGCGCGCGTTGGTCCGAATCGTCGCGCCGCGCGCCTGTGCTGCTTGCGCCAACGCGTTCGCTACATTGCCGACGCCGCCGCGTACAAAATGCGTCGCGCCAATCGCGTCGCGCGTGCAGCCGCGCAAAAAATTGTGCGCCGTGCCTGTGCCGCGCGGTCCCAACCGCATCCCGCGCACACCCACACTGCCCAACGCGCCTTTCAACAAATCGTTTTCAAATTCATCGTCGAGCAGGTCTTGAACGGGCATCGCCAGCGCGCGCAAAAATGCGGGCATGTCGCGTTTGCCCAAGCCGCGCAGTTTGAAACCTAACACGCCGAGCGCCCACAGCTGCGCCGCGTCGAGTTCGCCGACGCGGGGGGGGGTGACGGCGTGCAGTTCAGTCAAGACCGCCGCGAGTTTTGTCACACGCGTCTTGAATTGCATCCAACGCGTCGCGTCCTTTTGCGAAAAACGGCGAATGGATTCCGCTGCCTTGTTGTCATCGCGCCACAAAGTGATGCCTTCGCCATCCGGCAGCGGCGCGTACAGATTCGGGTCGGCGTCAATGAGTTGCAGACCGTAACGCGCGAGGTTCAATTCGCGCACGACTTGCATGGGCAGCCCGACGACATTGTGCGTCACCGTATCGAATTTGAAACCCGACAAAATTTCTTCGGTCGCCGCTGCGCCGCCAATCACAGCGCGTTGTTCCAACACCAACACGCCCTGTCCCGCTTTGGCGAGATACGCCGCTGTCGTAAGACCATTCAGTCCCGCGCCGATGATAATGGTGTCGAAATGATTTGGCATGCTTGCATCCGATTTTGACTTGCTCACATTATCGTTCCTGCGCAACCGCGAATCGGTGCGAAAAACAGAGAAAGAATGAGCGCAGCTGAGTGTAGATTCGCGGCTTCTAAATATTGGGCAAAAACCGCTTTGCCATTTTGCATACCATCGTGTACGCCGGGTCAAACACATTGCCCACTTCGTAACGCACAGCTTGTCCCATCAACATACTCGCGCCGATGACATCCAACCCGTAATCGCTCATCAGCCATTTGTGCATTTCGGTGGTCGCAATTTGCAGCGCCTGGTCGAGTGGACGCGCGTTGCCGAGCGTGAAAATGAAATCCGCGTTTTCGCCGCGCAGCGTGTTGATTTTTTTGCCTTGGAGCACGCGCACGGTGAACTGCGCCTCCATCGAAATTTCAATCCCCGTACCGACGATTTCGCCGTCGCCTTGCGCCGCGTGTCCATCGCCGAGAAAAAAGAGCGCGCCGGGAACAAACACCGGAAAATAAAGCGTCACGCCTGACACAAAACCGTTCCAGTCCATGTTGCCGCCGTTTTCGGCAGACGTGACCGTCGAAATCGCCTGTCCGTTCGCGGGGGCAACGCCAAAGCAGCCGAGCATCGGCGCCAACGGAACCGCCAATTGTTCCAACCCGCGCGGCGGTGAAACCAATTTCGCAATTCCCTGTTCTACATCCACGTACCAGTCCGCCATTTCGCGCGCCGGTAATGTGCGCGCGTATTCCGGTTCGACCACATTCGTCGCCAACGCGTTGCGCGTCCAGCCCCACGTGCGATTCGGCGCGATGGAATCGAAATGCACCGCGAGCGTATCGCCCGGCCGCGCGCCCTCAATAAAAAACGGTCCCACTTGCGGATTCGGCTCGGACGTAATTTTTTGTCCCGTCGCATCTTTGCCGTGCGCGTCAACGGTCGTCGTAATCACCGTGTCGCCGTCGGCAATGCGCAGAACGGGCTCGTGCGAACCGAGCGTGGTGTGATAGTGTGTTGGTTGAAAGTGGTGAGTGGTCATGTCGCCTGTTGCGCGTCGCGTATCGCGAAGGATTGACGATACGCGATTTGCTATTTGCTCTCCTTGAGAATTTCTATCGCCGCGAGTCTTCCGCCCGCGCCCATGATGCCGCCGCCGGGGTGTGTGCCGGAACCGCACTGCCATAAATTTTTCAACGGCGTGCGATAGTTTGCCCACTGCGGCGACGGGCGCAAGAAGAAAAGTTGATGCAGCGCGAGTTCGCCCGCGAAAATGTTGCCTTCGGTCAAGCCCGTGATTTGTTCCACATCCCACGGCGTCAGCACTTGACGATACAGAATAATGTCTTTGATGTTCGGCGCAAATTCCGCGAGCGTGTTGATGACCGCATCGCCAAAGGCTTCGCGCTGCGCGTCATTCCAGCCGCCGTTGAGATTGTACGGCGCGTACTGCACAAAAATAGACGCGACGTGTTTTCCCGGCGGCGCCATCCCCGGGTCGATCATGGACGGAATAATCATGTCCATGTACGGACGCCGCGAAAAATTGCCGTATTTCGCGTCGTCGTACGCGCGTTCCAAATGTTCGACGCTCGGCGAAATGGAAATCGCGCCGCGCAGCGCGCGCAGCCGAATCTCATCGCGCATTGCCGTAAACTCTGGCAAAGCATCCAGCGCAAGATTCACTTTGCCCGACGAGCCGCGCGTTTTGTAGCGGCGAATGTCTTGGACAAAATCGGACGGCAGTTCTTTTTCGTCCAGCAACTGCAAAAAGGTGCGCTTGGGGTCGAGCGAGGAAACGATGGTGTTCGCATACAATTCATCGCCGTTTTCCAACGCGACGCCGATGGCGCGTCCATGTTTGACAATGATGCGCGCGACCGCTGCATTGCACCGAATCTCGGCGCCGTGCGCGCGCGCCGCGTTCGCAATCGCTTCGCTAATGCCGCCCGTGCCGCCTTTGGCAAAACCCCACGCGCGAAACGCGCCGTCTATTTCGCCCATATAATGATGCAGCAGCACGTACGCCGTGCCGGGCGAACGCGGTCCCAAAAACGTGCCGATGATGCCGCTCGCGGCTTTGGTTCCTTTCAAACCGTCGGTCTCGAACCACTCGTCTAAATAATCGGCGCTGCTCGACGTCATCAATTTATACAAATCGTGAAACCGTTCCTCGCCGAGATTTTTGAAATGCAGTCCAAGATTCAACAACGATTTCAAATCGCGCGGACTTAATGAGGTGGGGTCGCCGGGCACCATACCGAGAATCGGACGCACCGCTTTCGCCATGTGATACATCAAGCGTCCGTATTCGTCGTACGCGTCCGCGTCGCGCGGCGAATGACGATAAATTTCCTTGCGCGTTTCTTCGTGGTCGTCCCAAAACGCGATGGAATCGCCATTCTCCAACGGCGTGAAGGTGCTCGGCAGCGGCAAAATTTCCAGACCATGTTTCGGCAGTTCGAGCTCGCGAATAATTTCGGGACGCAGCAAACTGACGACGTACGAAAATTCGGAAAATTTGAAACCGGGGAAAATTTCTTCGGTGACCGCTGCGCCGCCGATGAGATGGCGTCGTTCGAGCACCAAAACTTTTTTCCCCGCGCGCGCGAGATACGCGGCGTTGATGAGACCATTGTGTCCGCCGCCGATGATAATGACGTTATAGGTTTGTGGCATAGTACCTCACGAAAAACGAGATGCGAGATACGAGATACGAGATACGAGATTATTGAGGAACTGGAATGGTTTTTAGAACAGCATCCAATTCTTTGTCGCTCAATGAACCTTCCGCCAAATTTGCTCCAATCGAACCCAAAGCCTCATAGAGCTGCCCGGACAAATCCACCGTTCGACGGTCTCGCATCAACACAGTCGCATCTACCCATGCCACATCTGCAGCAAACTCTGCCAAACGATACGCTTCGATCTTCCACACCGAATCGCGCTTTAATGCGTCCGGTACTGTTTTTTCCCACTCCAAATAATTCATCATTCTCGTCCCTCGCCTCTCGCCCCTCGCCTCTCGCTTCTCACCTCTCACCTCTCGCCTCTCGCCTCTCGCCTCTCGCCCCTCGCCTCTCGCTTCTCGCCTCTCGCCTCTCGCTTCTCGCTTCTCGTTACTCTACCTTCTCTTTCGCTCCGGCTCAAAAAACGGCAATTTGATGACTCGCGCCCGTGCGCGCTGGCGTTCATGTTCCACCGTCACTTCCATGTCCACCCAATCGCTCGGCGTGAAATACGGCTTGCGAATGTGCGCGAGCGCGATGTATTTTTTCAACAGCGGCGACCACACGCCGCTCGACGCGTAACCGACCTGTTTGTCTTCCACGTACAGCGGTCGGCTCTCGCGCCATGCGGTCATGGGCATTTGCGGATGCAGCCCTTTGCGCGCGTAAATTTCTTCGAGCGAATCCCATTCCACATCCAGTCCCATGAACTGCCATTCTGCGCCGCGTTGTTTTTCTTGAACGAGCGCGCGCTTACCGACAAAATTTTCCTTGTCGAGCGCGACGCACCAGCCCATGTTAATTTCGAACGGCGACGAGGTTTGCGCGGGAATTTTCGCGTAGCGCGCGGAGGTGTAATCGGTCTCGATCAAAATCAAGCCCGCCTCAATCCGCGCCATGTCCAACGCGAGCATTCCGGTCGGCGTAATGCCGTACGCGCCGCCCACGTCCATCAGCGTATCCCACAACGCGAGCGCGTCGTGCGCGTCGCACCAAATTTCATAACCCAAATCGCCCGTGTACCCCGTGCGCGATATCATGACCTCGATGCCGCGCAAACGCGCCGGCGTCGCGCGAAAATAGGCGAGCGCGTCCATATCCGCGTCCGCGCATTGTTTCAAAATTTCGCGCGACAGCGGACCTTGCAGCGCGAGCGCGGCGGTGGTGTCCGAAACATCTTGAAGTTTTATATCAAAGCCGTACGCGTTCTCGCAAAACCAGCGCAAGTTCGAGTCGGCAGAGGTGACCATGAACACATCGTCGCGGATTCGATGTACCGTGCCGTCGTCCAACACTTTGCCCTGTTCGTTGCACCACGGCGTGTACATCACCTGATGCACCGCGCATTTTTCCACATTGCGCGTCACGATGCGATTGACCACGCGCGCTGCGTCGCGTCCGGTGAACAAATATTTGTACAGCGGCGTCACGTCGAGCAGCGCGGCAGAGTTGCGAATCGCCCAATACTCGCGTTCGGGCGACAATTCGTAGGAACCCGCCACAACATATTTGCTCCACCGCCGCCAATTGTGTCCTTGGCACAACGCGCTGGTGCGCGGATGAAATGGTGTCCCCGGCAGCATGAATTACCCTCTCGGTTTTTTTCTCTGGGTTTGCGCAGTTATATGTGTGCGACGATTTTTGGAATCCAAAGCATCCGATTTGACGAACCCCAAATTCCGCGAAATTTGCGCGGCGGTTTTTTTCACTAGCGGAATAAAGCGCGCGATGCGCTCTGGCGTCAAACGCGTCTGCGGACCGCCGACGCTGATGGCGGCAACGACGCGCCCTTCGTGATTAAAGATCGGCGCGCCGACGGCGATGTAATCGGCTTCCAATTCCTGATTGGCAATCGCGTATCCCCGTTTGCGAATTTGCCCCAATTCCCTTTCCAGCGCGCGGTGCGACCGCAGCGTTTGCGCTGTGATTGCGGTCAAGCGCGCGGGCAAAATGCGTTGGCGTTCCGCTGGGGATAAAAAGGCGAGCATCGCTTTGCCGGTCGAAGTGGCGTACGCCGCCCAGCGCGTGCCCACCCAATGCGTTGCGCCGACAAGATGCGCGCCGAACACTTCGTCGAGAATCAATACATCGTTTTCCGCCAAAACTTCCAGCGTCGCCGTTTCGCCGGTTTCGTTCGCCAGCGCCGCGAGTTCGGGATGCGCCACCGCGCGCAGGTCGCTGGAACGCAGCGCGCGCACGCCCAACGCGATTGCTTCGGGACCGAGACGATACGTTTCGCCGCGCGCGCTCTTGACAATCAAACCTTCGCTTTCGAGCGCGGTCAACAGCCGGTACGTCGTCGCCTTGTTCAGCCCGACCGCTTGCGCAAGCGCGGTCAAGCCCAATTCGGGGTGCGCCTCGTCAAAGGCTTTGAGCAGCGCCACCGCGCGTTGGACTGCCTGCGTGCCGGGATATGCCTCGCGCCGCGTCATGGTCAATTCACTGTGGATTCACAATATAAAACTCAATTTCATATTGTGAACCCTATCCTAAAACAAAACGCGGTTTCGCGCAAGCGTATTTTCGGCACGCGCTGACTTGACAATCCAGAACGCTTGTGCTAATCTCCTTGTACCAAGACGTTGCGCGTCTTGATTCAAAAAACCATCGTTCCCGCAAATCAAACCCGACCTGAAACGATTCACGATGGTTTCGGATGCGTGCGGCGCAAGTTTTTTTGCGCGGCAGCATCCCAACGGAGGGATATTCCAAATGACGCGCGAACAAATTCTCCAAATCCTGCGTGCGACGCCGAATGTCGGTCAAGTCTCGCACGAAGAGTTTGCCGATTACGTGGTCGCCCTCACCCAGCGGCGGCGCGGCGAAGACGGCTGGCAGAGCGCCGAACATCCTTATATGACGGTGGACGGCAAACTCGCGATGGCGAATCAAGACCACGCTCGCCAGGGCAGACGCCTCGATTTCGGTCCCCCCCAAGTGCTCGTGGACAATGAAGAACAACTGACACTCCTCGTCACCGTGACGAGCGAAATCTATGGCACGCGTCACGGCATCGCCACATCACGACGCATTGGCGGCACCGCTGCCGAACGCGAATTCCCATGGGAAGTAGCAGAAACGTCCGCGACGGGACGCGCGCTTTCGATGATGGGCTATGGCTTGTTCCCCGGCTCCGGACTCGCGTCCGCCGAAGACATGCTGCGTGTCGGTACAGAAAGCCAACGCGGGGGCGGCGAACGACGCGGCGCGCAAACACCGACGCCAACACGACCCTCGCTAAACGAAGCGCGTCCGACCTATGCGCGCACACATCCCCCGCTGTCGCCCGTTCAACGCAACAAACTCGTCGAACTCTGGCGCGCGCTTCACGGCGGCAGCGAACTGGACGCAAACGAAGGGCTGGATAGGCTTTTCACCGAAACGTACAAACACGGCATGAGCGAAGCGACGTACGAAGAAGGCGCGCGGCTTACCGGACAACTCTTGGCAGAGCTGCGTCAAAAGAATCCACAGTCGTAACAACAGCTGTAACAATCCAAACAAGAATCGCCGCGAAGAGATTCGCGGCGATTCTTGTTGCTGCGCGGTCGGCGCGGGCAAGCCATCACACTGGCGGGAGCAAGAACGCACCATTGCATCAGCAAAGCGCACTATGCGCCGCGTACGACCCGCCGCAGCGCAATGCCCGCGCCGATGGCTAGAATCCCCAACACCCCTAAACCCCACACGAGATTTGAATTGTCGGTGCCGCCTGTTGTCGGTACGGTCGCAGGTGGCGCAGGAGTTGGTGTTTCATTCGCCATTGCCGCTTCGGGCGTTGTCGTTTCTTGCGTCATCATCGCGTCCGATGTAGCGGTTGGCTGCGCCATCATCGCTTCATGCGTCGCGGTCGCTTCCGCCATCATCATTGCGTCAGATGTCGCGGTTTCATTCGCCATTGCCGCTTCGGGCGTTGTCGTTGCTTGCATCATCATCGCATCCGATGTAGCGGTTTCGTTCGCCATCATCATCGCGTCGGCGGACGGGATGTTGCCGCAAAAGACGTACACGGAAATTTCTTGCGCGGACTTGTGCCCATTGATGGCAAAACCACCGGTGGTCAATGTCTCGAGCGCGGCATCAATCGTCGTCGTTGATTTGCCGTTTTCCAAATTGGTCAAGGGAAACGCGACCTGCCCGAGCGTTGGTCCGCATTGTCCTTGATGAATGTGCATCGGCTGTGACGCGCCGTCGGGTTCGCCTGTGAGGCTCACCTCGACCATCGTTTTGCCATTTCCCAAATCGGTCAATGTCGCCGTGCCGGTTTCGCCGGAATTATTTTCCGCCTCCAATTTCACTTGCACCGGCTCGGTCGCCGCGTGTGCGGGAACCCATGCGGTCAGCGTTATGCCCGCGACCATGACGAATGCGACAGCTATCGCCAAATAGACCCGGTTCATACAAATCCTCCTCCTCTGAAAATGTAGGACAAATTTCTGCGCTGCGGTTCATCGCCATTTGCCCTACCACTGCCCATTTCCGTCCACCTGCTGGTGCGCCGCAAGGCGAATGAGCAACTCCTGAAAATAGGGCAAATTAGAAATTTGCCCTACCACCGTCCATTTTCATTGGCTGCGGTGACGCATCATCACGCATCAAGCCCATCGAGTCGTATGGTGCGTGATGATGCGTCAGGATGAGCCAACGGCTCATGGACAACTCCCTTGTCTTGTCACGAAATTCTGAACAGACTCTACAGCAGCATTTTTATGCGCAATGTGTTACAGATGCCTTACCGCAATCTTGCGCATGTCTAAATTCTAAAAATGACGCACTGCGTCAGAATGCAAAACCGTTCGCCTGCTCGTATCAAAGGCGACAAGCGCAATCCGGTATTGCGGCAAGAAAGGAAAAAGGCAGTGAAACCTTCGGTCATTATTATTGGTTCGGGATTCGGCGGTTTGGGCGTGGCAGTGCGTTTGTTGGCGCAAGGGTATTCCGTCAAACTGTTTGAAAAATTGGATAAATTGGGCGGACGCGCCTACGTCTTTGAACGCGACGGTTTCAAGTTCGACGCGGGTCCGACGGTCATCACCGCGCCGTTTATTTTGGATGAAATTTGGGAATCGGCAGGACGACGCGCGCGCGATTATTTTGAATTGATTCCGCTCGACCCGTTCTATCGCATTTTCGACCACGAAGGCAAGCACCTCGATTACAACGGCAATCACGAATTCATTCTCGACCAAATCGGCAAATGGAATCCCGCCGACCGCGACGGCTATGACCGCTTGATTCGCGCGAGCCAAGAAATTTTTAATACAGGCATGCCGCTCATCAGTGAGCCGTTCTTGGATCTCGGAAGTATGCTGCGCGTCGCGCCGGATTTGATTCGCTTGCAGTCGTATCGCAGCGTGTATGGTTATGTGTCGCGTTTCATTCAAAACGATTTCTTGCGCCGCTGTTTTTCTTTTCATCCGCTGCTGATTGGCGGCAATCCGTTTGACGCGTCGTCGCTGTACGTGTTGATTCATCATCTCGAACGCGCGTGGGGCGTGCATTACGTGCGCGGCGGCACGGGCGCGCTGGTCGAAGGTTTTGGCAGATTGATTCGCGAATTGGGCGGCGAGATTCAGTTGAATACCCAAGTCCAAGAAATTGTTGTGCAAAACGGCAAAACGACGGGCGTACGTTTGACGAACGGAGAATTCCACGCGGCGGATTTGGTCATTTCCAACGCCGATGTCGCGTGGACATATCTCCATCTCGTCAAGCCCGAACATCGCCGCCACAACAACAATCGTCGCATCCAAAACTTGCGCTACAGCATGTCGCTGTTTGTGAGCTATTTTGGCACCAAGCGCCAGTATCGCGACACGCCGTTGAAACATCACAATATCATTTTGGGCAAACGCTACAAGCAATTACTGCAAGAGATTTTCGATGGGCACACACTGCCGGACGATTTTTCGTTGTATCTGCACATGCCGACGCTGACGGATGCGAGCATTGCGCCGCCGGGACACGACGCGTTTTACGTCCTTTCGCCGGTCCCGAATTTGCAAGCCAAGATTGATTGGTCGCAGAGGGGCAAAGTGTACGAAGAAAAAATATTGCAATTCCTCGAAGAAAATTACCTGCCCGACCTGCGCGCCAATATTGTGGTCAAGCATCACATTGACCCGCGCTATTTTGAAACACGTCTGAACAGCTATCTCGGCGCGGGGTTTTCGGTGCAGCCGCTGCTCTTGCAGTCGGCGTGGTTTCGCCCGCACAATCGCTCCGAAGATATTTCCAATCTGTACTTTGTCGGCGCGGGCACACATCCGGGCGGCGGCGTGCCGGGCGTCTTGTCCTCCGCGAAATTAGTCGCTAACTTGATTGCGCGCGATTTTCCGCTGGTGCGCACCGCGCGCCCTATGCAGGTTCAAACTAGTGCAACAACATGATGAAATTACGTAATACGGATGCGAAATCGCGCCGAATTATATGGGCAAGAAAGAAGGCGTAACCCCGCAGTTTCATTTTGTTGCACTATTGGTACGGTCTAGAAGATTTTTGCAGGAGACCTTTGGTATGGAAATGGCGCAAACGCAAATGGCGCGTTGGGAACAAGAGCTGCTGCATCTCGCGCTGGAAGGCAGCGAGCATGAGACGATGCCCCATCCTTCGCCGGTCGCCGAACAGGGCTATGTGCTGGCGGAACAGGTGACACGCGAAAACAGTAAATCGTTTTATTTGGCATCGGGACTTTTGCCAGAAACCAAGCGGCGCGCCGTGCGCGTGTTGTACGCGTTTTGTCGCGTGACCGATGATTTGGTGGACAAAGGGCATGGCAACGGCGCGCATCTTGCCGAATGGCGTGCCCGCGCGTTGGCGACACCGCCTGCCGACGACATGTTGCTCAACGCGTGGTACGGCGTGCGCGCGCATTATCGGATTCCGTCCGTCTATGTGCGCCAATTGATTGACGGCATCGGTTTGGATTTGACCCAAAAGCGTTACGCGACGTTCAACGGATTGGCAAAATATTGCTACGGCGTTGCTTCGACCGTCGGCTTGATGGCGATGCACATTATCGGCTATCGCGACCGCGCGGCGATTCCGTACGCGGTGAAACTAGGCGTGGCGCTGCAATTGACCAACATCCTGCGCGACATCGGCGAAGATTTTCAACAGGGGCGCGTGTATTTGCCGCAAGAAGACTTGCAACGCTTTGGGTACACGGAACATGATTTAGCGCGCGGCGTGATTGACGAACGGTTTCAGAATTTGATGGATTTTGAAATCACGCGCGCGAAAAAATTGTACGCCGAAGCGTGGGACGGCATCCGTTTGCTTTCGCCGGACGGGCGTTTGGCGATTGCAGCGGCAGCGGATTTGTATCGCGGAATTCTGGAAAAAATCGTCGCGAATCAATATGACGTATTTCACCGCCGCGCGCATCTCAGCGCCGTCGAAAAACTCGCCCGCCTCCCCAAACTGTGGTGGCAGGTGCGCGCGCGGGATTGAGCACGCGCATGGCAATTTGCGCCGCGCAAACGCGCAATGGGTAAGAAATACCATGGGGTTGGCACACACAAGCTGCCAACCCTTTTTTCATTCTGATTTAATGTTGCATACGTATCAAGAGTAGAGGGTTAGTAGATGACGCCGGTATTCGCACCTATCGGCAGGAGATTACGACAATGAAATGGTCATGGAAAATCGGAGAATTTCTGGGCATTGGCGTATACATGCATGCCACGTTTCCGCTGCTGCTCGCATTTATCGCCCTGCCCGCATTACTCGGCGGCGATGTGCTGAGCGCGCTTTCGAACGTTTTCTTTGTGTTGGTGTTGTTTGTGTGTGTGGTCTTGCATGAATACGGGCATGCGCTCGCCGCGCGGCGTTACGGCATCAAGACGCAAGATATTACGCTGCTGCCGATTGGCGGCGTGGCGCGTTTGGAACGCATGCCGCAAAAACCGTCGCAAGAGCTCGTCGTCGCGGCGGCAGGTCCGATGGTGAATGTTTTGATTGCGGGGACGTTGTTTAGCGCGATGACGTTGGCGGGGGCGACAATTCCCGCGCCCGGATTCAACTTGGGCAGCGATTCGTTCCTGGCGCAGCTGCTCACGGTCAATATCGTGCTCATCGTCTTTAACTTGATTCCCGCGTTTCCGATGGACGGTGGGCGCATCCTCCGCGCGCTGTTGGCAATGCGTTTGGACTATGCGCAGGCGACGCGTTATGCTGCGCTCATCGGGCAGGGCATTGCCGTCTTGTTCGGCATCGTGGGTTTCTTTGTGAATCCCCTGCTGGTTGTCACGGCGTTCTTTATCTTTTTCGCCGCAGGGGCGGAATCGGAGATGGCGCAAGAACGCGCGACGATGGCGAATCTCACCGTCGGTCAGGCAATGCGCACAAACATTCGCGCGCTGGCGCCGTACGAATGGTTATCGCACGCGGTTGATCACATCATGGCGACCGGACAGCAAGACTTTCCCATTGTGGAAAATGGACGCGTGGTCGGCATGTTGACGCGCAGCGCGTTGATGCGCGGGCTCCAGCAATACGGACCGTATGCGCCCATCAGCGCAGTAATGCAGGCGAATGTTCCAACCGTCGAAGCGGACGAACCTTTGGCGGACGCGTCCGAAGCGATGCAAGAGCATCAACTCAACGCGCTGCCGGTCACGCATCATGGCGTGCTCGTCGGTTTGCTGACCTTTGAAGGCATTCGCGAGCTGCTGCGGCTCCAAGCCGTACTCAAGAGTGCGCGCAATCCGGGCGCCACGCGCGTCGTCTGATGAATGCAGACTGCCGGGTTCGCTTCGTAATAGAATCGAGTGCCTCGCCTGCGTCGCTGGCAGAAACGGCGCAGGCGTACTTTTTTGGGGATGCCTTATGTCCTATCCGTTATTCTTGCTGCTTTATCTCGTCGTGCCGATTCTGATTCTCGGTGTGTGGCTGCGCCGCGAGTGGCTGCAAACGTGGTGGCTGCGCGCCGCCGCGTTCACCATTGTTATCGCGTTGGTGTACACGACGCCGTGGGACAACTTTCTCGTCGCGACGCAGGTGTGGTATTACGACCCCGCGCGCGTGTGGAATATTATTCTCGGTTGGGTGCCGCTTGAAGAGTATCTGTTTTTTGTCCTGCAAACGATTTTGACGGGGTTGATTGTGGCAGGCTTGCTGAAAAGGGAAGCAAAAATCGAAATTCGAAAATCGAAAATCGAAAATTAAAATGGACGAACGCTTGACCTATTTCGCGCTGCTCCTCGTTTGGGCGCTGCCGCCGATTGCGCTGCAGTGGCTGGCGGGCTGGCAGTGGTTGAAGCAACACCGCCGCGTGTGGCTGCTCGGCATTTTGATTCCGACGCTGTGGCTTGTGTTTGCCGATTCCACCGCGTTGGGCATTGTGTGGACGATTGCGCCGGAAAAATCCACCGGCATTTTTATCGGCAATGTGCCCATCGAAGAAATGGTTTTCTTTTTGCTCACCAACACGCTGGTCGCGCAATCATTTCTCTTGCTGTATCACGCGCGCGAATTAATTGCCCATTGGCGTAAAAAATTTTCGCGCGAGCCGCTCTCGCGTCACGCCGACAATTCTTTTGCCAAATAAAAAATGCCGCGCAATGGCTGCGCGGCATTTTTTTACGGAAACACTTCCAATGCGTCGAGCACGATGATTGTGTCCGACGAGCCCGGATTCTTGGCGCCTTTGTTCAAAATCCGCAAGGTGTGTGTCCCCTGCGCGAGACCGCCGTACGTTTGCGCTAAACCAAATTGGACTTGGTTGGTATATTGGTCAATCACGCCGACTTTGACGCCGTCAAGGCGCACCACCGCTTTGCCGCGATTGCGATAGCCGATGTACCAGATTTTGATTTGCGCTCCGGTAAACGTGTACGTCAATTTCACGGGCGTGCCTTTGATGCCGCGCCCGTAGTGATAGGTTCCGTTTATCGCGCGCGCGTCATTCCCCAAAATCCATCCCGCGTTGTAAACAATACTGTTGGCGGTGTCATCTACGCGCGTGCCTACAGCTGCCGTCGTCGGCGTCAAGGTCGGCGATGCGGGCGCGCCTTGGGTGGCAGTGGGCGTCGGCGTATTGGTCGGTATGGCAGTGTGGGTGGGCAAAGGCGTGGGCGTATTGGTCGCGGTAGGCGTCGGTGTCGCGGTGGCGCTGCCGTCAACTGTTTTCACCGTCTTTTGAAAATACAAAATGAAACTAACATGATTGTTGGCGGGCAATCCCATGCCGCTCACAACATCACTGGGCAAGCCATCCACATACCCGCTGTACGGACCGGGACCCTGGTCGGGATAATAGTTCGCCCACATCGGGATATCGCCGATGCCGTTGGATTTGGTGAACGCGTATGTTTTGTCATCGGGCCACGCCTGCCACACTTTTTGATTGGCAACGCGCGTGCCGCTCTCATCCGTGATCACATAATACATATCGTGGTCGCCGCCGAAATCGCCGCCGTGCTGAAACGGGTCGTTGTAATCCGCGCGGATGAGTTTCCAATACAACGTGCCCGGCGAAACAGTCGCGGGTTGCAGCGACACATTGAGCCCCGGCAAACGCGGGTCCCAAATCACCGAAGGATCGTCGGGCGTGGGCGCAGCCGGCGCAGCGAGCTGGAATGGAATCAAACGCGGCGGCACGCGCGTATCTGTCGGCGTCGGTGTGCGCGTCGACGTCGGCGTACGCGTGATGCGCTGTGCGACAAATTGAAAGGCATTGGACGCGACGGGATTCGGCGTCTGAATCGCGTCGAGGGTAATAATCGTGTCGGTGGCGTTTGGGTTTTTCGCGCCCGCGTTTTTGATTTTCAGTTGATGCGCGCCGGGCGCGAGATTGAAAAACGATTGCGACAAATTGAACGTCACGCTTGGCGTGTATTGGTCAATCACGCCCACCTTTACGCCGTCAATGACAACTTTGGCTTTGCCGCGATTGCGATAGCCGATGTACCAAATCGTCACCTGTGTGCCGGTGAACGAGTACGTCGCCGAAACCGCCGCGCCTTTTGCGCCGCGCGCCCAGTGATACGTTCCTTGCCACGCGCGCGCGTCCGCGCCTTGCGTCCACGCGCCGTTGTACGTGATGTTCGCGTCGGTATCGTCAATTTTCGTGCCGGGCAGCGGCGTTTGGGTCGGCGCAGGCGTACTCGTCGGGAGAGGCGTTAACGTCTGCGTTGCCGTCGGCGTCGGCGACCACGGCGTCGAAGTCGCCACATTGTTCACTGGATACAAACACGCGGTGTCAAAAAAAACTTTGTTGCGTCCGTCCGTGTGTCCGTTTTGCGCGCGCAGGAAAAAGGTCGCGGTTGTCCCCGGCGCGACAAAATTCAAATTCCATTCCGCGCGATTGAAACCGCTGCCGCCATAATACGGCACCGTCCAAATCACATTTGGCGAGGTCGGGTCTGTGCCGCCGCTGAGGTCCACACCGATTTGGCGATTGATGAGCGTCGCGCGTTCATTGCTGCCGTTGACGTCGTGCAACGCCTGTCCCCACACTATCCAAAAATGATAGGTCTGTCCGGGAATCAGCGTCTTTACCTTTTGATAAATGCCCGCGTCCCACTTGTCCAAATCGCGCCAGATGTACTGTGAACCGTTCGGGTCATAGCCCTCGTTCAAGGCGTTTTCAAAATTGGGAATTGTCGCGCCGACAACAAATGCTTTCCAGCGTTTGGCGACAACGCCGTATGTATTCGGCGTGCCGCCCGCCATCGTGCCATTTTTCAAAAGATTCGCCGCATCTTCGGCGCACGACGCGGCGGACACACGCGCGGGGTATCCCTGCAAAACCGTCAACGCGGCAAGCAGCGCGACAATAACGCCGAGACAGATGAAAAGCAAAGGGACTTGTTTTTGCATGAGACGGGAGACTCTTTTTGATTTGACTATCGCGCCGCGCCGCGCGATAGACAATAGGACAAGAGATTAACAAATTGTTTCGCTTGCGGAAGGTGGCGCGGAATGTCGAAATTGTAATGGCATTTTCGCCCTGCACGCGACAATCCGGCGACGCCATCGTTACAATTTGCTTTCAGCCGCAAGCCAACGAGCTGTGCTAGAATATGCGCGCACACGCGCGGGAGGAAGACATGACGCTCAAGCAATTAGAGAAAAAAATCGCGGCAATGGAAAAACGATTGACGAAATTGGAAGCACGCGCCCGGCGCGGGATGAGGCGCAAAGCGACGCTGCCGCGCAAAACGCAGTCCCGGCGCACCACACGTTCGCAAACCGCGCCGTTGACCGAACGCGAAAAACAAGCGCGCATCTTGGAAACCTTGCGCGCGCGGGGGCTAATTTCCGAACCAACCGAACGCGAAAAACAACTCGCCGCCGAATGGAATGCGCGCCCGGGAGAGGAACGCCGGCGCATCATGGAAACTTATCGCGCAAGTGCGCCAAACATATCGCTTGCGGACATCGTGATGGAGAATCGGCGCTGAGCACATGGCAACTTTTTATCTCGATACCAGCGCGCTCGTCAAATACTATCACACCGAATCTGGCAGCGCTTGGCTTGGCGAACAGATTGACGCGCGCGCATCAAACGGACAACCGCTGCATACAATTTTTATCAGCGAGATTGCTATCGCCGAAGCCGCTGCCGCGTTTGCGATTTTGGCGCGTACCCAGCAAGTTGAAATCGCATTGCGAGACGCAATGCTGCGCGATTTGAGACGCGATACAGTCATCCGCTACCAAACTGTCACACTCACACGCGCATACATCGAAGCGGCTGCCGATTTGACGCAGCGCTATCCGCTCAAAGGATACGATGCGATTCAACTCGCCAGCGCGCTTGCCGTGCAAAATACGCTGCGCGAATTCGCCGTAGCGCTGATTTTTGTTGCCAGCGACAAGCAGCTGCTGCAAGCCGCCCAAGCCGAATCATTGCTGACCGAAAATCCCCAAGACGATTCCGCATAAAAATTCAACGAGGAGTTTTTCGCATGGACTATTTAGAACGCGCGCGCGCTATGCGCGAAAAATTGACAGCGACGCGGCGCGATTTGCATCAACACCCCGAACTTGCTTTTCAAGAAGTTCGCACCGCGCGCAAAATCACCGAACACCTGGACACACTCGGCATCGAATACGCGACCGGCGTGGCAAAAACGGGCGTGGTCGCGCATTTGGGCGAAGGCGCGCCGGTCATCGCGCTGCGCGCCGATATGGACGCGCTGCCGATTGACGAAGCGAACGACGTGGAATACAAATCGCAGAATCCGGGCGTCATGCACGCGTGCGGACATGACGCGCATGTGACGTGTTTGCTCGGCGCGGCGACGCTGCTCGCGCAAGATTTTGCGACGGGACGTTTGAAAGGCACGGTGCGCTTTTTGTTTCAGCCCGCCGAAGAGTGCGAAGACGACGAAGGCAAATCGGGCGGACAGCGCATGGTCGAAGAAGGCGCGCTGGAAGGGGTGGACGCTGTCGTCGGCATGCACGTCATCAGCACCTTGCCGGCGAATCAATTTTTTGTGCGCGAAGGCGCGTTCATGGCGGCGGTGGACAGTTTTGACGCGACCGTCATCGGACGCGGCGGACACGGCGCGTATCCGCACGAAGCGCTCGACCCGATTTGGTTGTCCGCGCAAATCATCAACGCCATTCACGGCGTCGTTTCGCGCCGCAAACATCCCGTCGAAGCTGGACTCATCACCGTCGGCGCGATTCACGCGGGCAAAGCGGGCAACGTGATTCCGGTGCAAGTCGAAATGTCTGGCACCATTCGTTCGTTTTCGCAAGAGACGCGCCAACTGCTGCACCGCGAATTGGAAAATTGTTTTCGCCTCGCGCAAGCGTTCGGCGGCGATTATCGGCTGAAACTTCAGTACGGTTATCCAGTGACTGTGAACGACCCGGAGATGGCGCGCTTTGTGCGGCGCGCGGCGACGAATTTAATCGGCGCCGAAAACGTACACGAAGCGCGCGTCGAAACGGGCGCGGAAGATTTTTCGTTCATGGCGCAAGCCGCGCCCGGCGCGTTCTTTTATCTCGGCGCGAAAAAAGATAATGTTGACCGCCAACATCACGCGCCCGATTTTGATATTGATGAAAATGTATTACCGACCGGCGCCGCCTTGATGGCAGAAGCCGCGCGCAAATATTTGGAAGAGCACGCGGGCAATGAACAATGAACAAGGCGCAATGCCGAACGCTGCCTATCCAACCCATTAACCAACAACAAACACACAACCCCCTTTTGAGCCGATAGCCGATAGCGTACGGCGGCGGCACAGTACGTCGCTTTGTCATTTGCCATCCGCTATCCGCCATCTGCCATTTGCTATGGACTATCGTGACCGCGAAGCAATTTGGAATTTGGTGTGCGAGTACACCGAATCGGAACCATTACGCAAACACATGCTCGCCGTCGAAGCGGCGATGAAATTTTACGCGCGCAAATACGGCGCGGACGAAATCTTTTGGGGCAATCTCGGACTCGTGCACGATTTCGATTACGAGAAATTTCCTGAACGCCATCCGTTTCACGGTCTAGAAATTTTGACCGCAAAAGGTTTTCCCGAAGAATTTTTGTACGCGCTTCGCGCGCACGCGGATTACGGCGACCCCGAAGCGTTGGAAGAAAAATATCGCGAACCCGCGCCGCGCACGCGTTTGGTGGACAAGGCGTTGTACGCGTGCGACGAATTGACGGGACTGATTCTTGCCGTCGCGTACGTGCGCCCGTCCAAAAAATTGGCGGACGTGGATTTGCCGTCCATCAAGAAAAAATGGAAGGACAAAGCGTTTGCGCGCGGAGCAAAACGCGAAGACATCGAACGCGGGGCGGCGGAACTCGGCGTGCCGCTCGACGAACACATTCAAAATGTTTTACTTGCGTTACAAGAAACGCACGAACAATACGGGCTGTAACTCCCCTCTCCCATTGAGAGAGGGGCTGGGGGTGAGGGCGCAGAGGTGAGGGCGCAGGGGTGGGATTCAATGATACCCATTCCACACGCGGTCGAACCAAAGCCATGTCGTCTGCAAAAATGCGAGGGCGCACAGCGCGTACGCGACAAATTGCGCGCGGCGCGATTTTTCAAACAACCACGTCAGCGCGCACGCGCCGCTCCACGCCAACGCCGGCGCTGCCCACAGCGTATAGCGCGTGGAAAATGTGGAACCGATGGTGACCAACGCGAACGCGATGCCCACGAGCAGCCACGCGCTCCACGCGGCGCGCGCGCGCGGCGCAAAATTTTTCCACGCTAACGGAATTCCCGCGAGTCCGAGCAGCAGCAGTACCCAGCCCAATTGGTCGAGCGTATAACGTCCCACATCGCCGATGCGCGCGAGCGTTACGCCGCCGCGTCCTGCCGCGCGCCCCGCGCCAAAATCGCCGACGAAATTTTGCGTTTGCGTCAGCAGCGCATCCGTAAATTCCGCGTAATACAACGCCCAACTCAACCCTAGTCCGACGACCAAGAGCGCGCCCAACGCGACGGCTTCGCGCCGCGCATTTTCGTCGCGCCCCAAAAATCGGAAAACACAGGCGAACGGCAAAAACACAAGCAGCGACAAAAATACGCCGAGATGTCCCATCGCCGCGAGCAGCAGAAAAAACAGCGCGAGCAAAAAATTGCGCGGGCGCGTCATGGATTGCGTCAGCAATAGCGCGAACAAAATTGTCGCGGCGTCTTGGGCAAAAATGTTCGTGTGATTGCCCCATGAATAAATCCAAAACGAAACGGGATTAAAGGCAAAAAGGAACGCGGCAAAAAGCGCGTCTCGCGTCTCGCGTCTGGCGGATGGTGAATTACACAAAAGCGCGCGCGCGGCGAAATAGACGGCGAGAATGGCGGCGGCATCGGCAAGCGCGTTGAACAGAATCAACATCGCGGCATAGTCGCGCGAAAAAGGCGCGAACGGCGTGAGCGCGACATACAACGCGGGCGGATACGGCACCACGCGCCGCACCGCATCCGGCAGTTCGGATGTGAAAAACAATTTCCCTTGCGCGACAAATTCCAACCGATGCGCGTGAAACAACAAATCCGACGAACGGAATTGCGGATACCACGCGCCGCCCCATTTCAATGCAAGGCTCAAGAGGACGATGGCGCTCAAGGCAGTGAATGCGCGTGGGTCAAGAGCAAGCGAGAAACGAGAAGCGAAACGCGGGAGTAACAGGACAAGCAGCGCGGCAACGATAGCAAGGACGATGGCAAGCGTGAGAAACGGCGCAGTAGAGTAGCCCACATACGGACGCGCGAACGCGAAACCGCTGGCGAGCGCGAAAATAAAAATGGCAAACGCGAAATTAACCGCGCGTTTTTGCAAACCGATGCCGCGCGCCGTTCCATACAACAACGCAAATGCGAATGCCCAACTCGCCATTGTGCCAAGCGGCGGCGGCAGCGGCGGCGCGCCCAAATCAAGCCAATAATCTTCGTTGCCGACAAAAGCGCGGCTGCGCGTCGGCGCGAACTCGACCCAATCGAGGGCAGCGCCCAATCTCCGCGTATCGGCGCTGCCCTCGATTTCTTTTTGCGGCACGAACGTATCCGTTTTCAAGACCAGCGTATTGTTGCCCGACCAAACCTCCGGCGCGACATCCCCTTCCAATTCATACACATCCCATCCATCGTGCGCGAGATAGGAATCCACCGCCGCGCCGTTCATTTCGACGACAACGCGCGCGGGGCGATTCGGGCGATAGCCATTCATCCGCAAACGCAGCGTCCACGGCGCCGCCAAATTTTGCGCGTCCAATTCAATCCGCGAAACGTCGCGCGTCCAGCGATACGTTTGCGTACCGTCGTCTTCGGCGTCAAAAAAACGCGCCACGAACGGCGCGTCATAGCGGCTCCCGACATCAATTATCACGCGCGAGTGCACTTGATATGCCAATGTCAATGCCAGCGCCGTCAGCAGCGCGACGACGAGCGCCGCGCGGAGAACGAGGAGAGAGGAATACAGGCGAGCCATGGGATTTGAGATGGAGAGATGGAGTGAAAGAGTAATCCGCGAGTCGAAGGCGGAACTGTATTCCGCACCCTTCGATGAACGATTTGCGCTAGAGATCAACGCCCGCGCAATTTTTCCAACGCCTTGAACGGCGCGGTAAATTTGTCAAGCGTCATTTCTTGCAGCGTCGGTATCGCGCTGATGTGTCCGATGCCGTGCAGCCACAGATTGTATTGCAGGATAAATAGATTGTTCCACACAATCAACGCGATGAGAATGCCAAGTATCGCGGTTTGAGCAACGCGCGCGCGCAATGTGTCAAGGAGCGCGGCGAGCCCCAACGCAAAAAACGGCATGAGCGAAATGAAACGCCGCGCGCCGAACGCTTCGCCGCCCCACCAATCGTTCACGATGCTGTTGACGTATGTCTCCAAAAGAAAAATCAAAACCGCCGCCGCGCCCAGCATTCGATTTTTGCGATACAGCGGAACCAAGCCAATCACCGCCAACAACACAATCGGCGTCCACGAAAACAAACCGCGTTTGGTCGAAAACCACACATTCAAAATTTCGGGACGCAAGAATTGAAAAAAGCCCCCCCCTTGCGGCGCGGTCAACGGCGCACCATACAGAATCTGCCATGCAACCATTTGTGGAAGGAATGCGAGAAACAGACCGCCCAGGAAAAGCAAACCGTCCACGACGGCAGACGGCAGACGACGGGCGAGCGACGCGGTTGTCAGCGGTCGCTCGTCCGTCGTTATCTTGACCCATTCCAACAACGCGAGCAGCGCAATCAAAATATCTTGCCACCGCACCAGCGTCATCAGCCCCGCGCTCAAGCCCCACACAAACCAATCCAATCGCGTCCGCCCCTTCATTCCCTCTCCTTCTGGCAGAGGGCTGGAGTGAGGACTGTAAGGTCGCCACCACAAATACACAAACAACGCGCTCGCAAACAGCGAAAGCACATGCGACGCCGACGGCGAGATGCCCATGTAATACACCACATTCGTCGCCAGCCAAATGCCCAGAATCGAAACCAACGCGGCGAATTTGGAAAACATGCCCGCGACGACGCGATACGTCAGCAGAATACCGATGAATCCGTACGCCATGCTCAAAAACATCAACGGCGCTTCGTCCCACCACGCGTAACCGTCACTCGCCTGCCCTAACGCAGATGCGGCAACATGCGTCAACACAAAAAGCGGCGACCACAACACCGCCGGGCCCACCGAAAACAAATTGGCGGGCATCCCAATCGGCGTAGTGCGATTCAGCATTTCTTGTTTTTTAATCGGGTCTTCGTTGTTGTAACTCTGATAAATTTCATAATCGTTCTTGAAATTCAAATCGCCGTCCAGCACCGCCGAACGCAAATAAACGTAATAATAAATTCCATCGCCGACAATCAACCGCCCGTACCGTTTCGGAATCAAGAAAATGGACGCGCCGTACACCAACAAGAATACGACAAACAACGCGACAAACAACGGCAGCGGGCGCGCCAGCAACGCGTCCAATTTTGTCTCGACCTTCCACCGCGGCGCGGAACGTTCTGCTGCTGCTTGCATACAAATTCAGGATTGCAACACGTTCAAAAAATCATGCGCGCCGCGTTCCCACGCGTACAACGCGCTGACGCGCGCGCGTCCCGCCGCGCCCATTTGTTGACGCCGCGCCGCGTCATTTGCCAATGCGTACGCGGCATCGGCGATGGCATTCGGCGTCGCCGCCACGAGCAAACCCGTCGCGTGGTGTTCCAAAATTTCGCGCGGTCCGCCTTCATCCACCGCAATCACCGGCAAACCTGCTGCGCTCGCTTCCAACACGCTCAACCCGAACGATTCCTTTTTGCCCGTATGCACGTACACATCGCTCGCCGCATAATACGCGGGCAGCTGCTCATCAGGCACAAAACCCGTAAAGCGCACCGCGTCCGCAATATTCAATGCGCGCGCCAACGCGTGCAGCGCATCGTTTTCCGGTCCTGCGCCGACGACCATCGCGACGGCATGGGGCACGCGCGTTTTCAACGCGGCGAACGCGCGCAGAAACAAATCAATGCGTTTGCGCGGATGCAAAAAATTCACCGTCAACAAAACGTACGCGTCGTCCAACGCGTATTGCGTACGCACCGCGCGAATTTGTTTGGGCAACGCGGGCGTAAAATCCGCGCCGTGTGTAATCACTGCCGCCTCGCGTCCGTACGCCGCGCGCAAACGTTCTGCGCCAAAATGACTGTTCGCCAACACCGCGTCGGCGCGGCGCACCATTGCACGGTCAAGCCATTTGTAAAGACCAAACAACGGGCGCGCCAACATTCCGCTCGCGCCCATCCGCTGCGCGATCGCGTCCGCGTCGTCGTAAATGAATCGCGGCGGCTCGTAACAAAAATACAATCGGCGCGCCGTCGGGCGGCGGCGCATCGAATAGCGCGCCAGCGCGGGCAAACTCGGCGGACCGAAAAAGGTGACGGCGGTCGCGTCCGCGCCAATAAAATGCAATAACCGCAGTGAATGCAAATATTCAAACGGCGCATTGAGATAATGATTCCGAAAATAGTTCAAACGGTCGCCGGTTTGCGCCAACTGCACGCGCGGCGAGAGCGCGGGCGCGCAGCTCGCATCAAAATAATGCGTCACGAGCGTAACGGGCGTACCGAGTTGAGCAAGGTGGCTGGCGAGGCGGAGAATGAGACGTTCTGCGCCGGAGAGTTTGCGCAGACGCGGGTAAACAAAATAAATCATTGCGGCGACGTGCAGGCGTTATTATAACACACGCGCGCGAGCAGCGGGGGTCATAGGAATTTGTTCTAGCGCACCTCAAACAGATAGCCCTCTTCGCGTATCGTGTGAATGAAATGGGAGGAGTCTGCTCGGTCGTTCAATTTCTTGCGCAGCTCTGACATCTGGACTTTGACGGCGCCCGTATCGCGAAATTCCGGATTCTCCCAACCCGCCGTCAAGAGGTCGTCATACGTCGCAACGGTCCCCTCGCGCTCCACCAGACATTGCAGCAGCTTCCATTGCAGGGGAGTTAGACGTACGGGTTTGTTATTGACGAGCAGCGTCCGCCGCGAAAAATCCACCGCCAACGTCTCGCCGATGTACCGCATCCCCTGCGCTTTCCAACGCGATGAAGGACGCAAGCGTGAACGCACATGCGCGAGCAGCACTTCGGGGCTTGTCCCTTTGGCAAGAAAATCGGTCACGCCCTTGTCCAGACCGCGAATGCGATTGGCGTCGTGTCCGGCGGCGGTCAACATAATAATCGGCGTATCCGTCACCAAGCGCAGTGTGTCCAATACACGGAATCCGTCCATGCCCGGCATCATGATATCCAACAACACCAAATCGGGATGTTCGGCGTACGCGGCGCGCAAGCCTTCTTTGCCGTCGAACGCCGCGATGACGCAATAATCGGCTTCTTCCAACGTCAGTCTTAGAACTTCGACCATGCGCGGGTCATCATCAATCACCAAGATTTTTGCTTTTGCCGATTTCATTTAACCTCCTATCAAAGCGAACAGCAGTTACGTCAAGAATCCGAAGGCGGAGCCAAGGGTGTCGGATCATCGCTGGGTGTGTCCGGCAGATGATGCACCTTACGTCGCAAAGTAACAAAGAACGTCGTGCCCTCTTTCGCGTTACTTGAAAAATGGATGTCCGCGCCCATCTCGTGCAATTTGGTCTTGACCAACCACAACCCCAAGCCGCTGCCCGGCACGTCATACGTCCCGCGCTGCCATCGTTCAAACAAATGCGGCTGTACGTTTTGGGGAATCGGATTGCCTTTATTGTGGATCTTTAAGATCAACTCTTGCGCGGAAGGACAACTTGCCCACACCGTAATCGTGCTGTTGGGCGGAGAGTATTTGAACGCATTGTCGAGGAGGTTTTCGAGCACGATGCCCAAACGCGCCGGGTCTGCCAGAACAAAATCAAAATCCCCGCCGATGCGAAATTTGCGGGGCGGCTTGCGCAGGCGCAGCGGCTTGATTTTATCGCGCACCAGGTCGCGCAAACGCACTTCGGTTTCTTCGGGCGCTTCTTGCGCGCGTTCGCGTTGAAAGGCGATAAAGCGTTTTTGGAAATCTTGTAAATCCTCTACGCTGTTTGCAATCACCTGAATAAAGCTGGTGCGCGTTTTTTCGTTCAAATCATTCCGCTGCAATTGTTGGGCGCTCATGATGACGGCGCCCAACTTGTTGCCCACCTGATGCGCCACTTCGTTGATAAAGTCCACCTTGGCGCGTTCGCCTTCCTGCTCTTCGGTGCGGTCCCAAAACGCGCACACCGCGCCGCGCACGTTGCCGCTGCGGTCTTGGAGCGGCGTTGCCACTTCACGCAGCGTGATGTTACGTCCATTGGCGCGCGTGAAATAACGCGTGGCTAAGCCAAACCGCGCTTGCTTGTCTGCCATCGCTTCCAAAATCAAAGTATCATCGCGGCGCGCAATGCCCACGCGCGGACCGTCAATGTCCCAACGCTTGCCGACCATTTCAGCAGCGGAAAAACCGGTGATTTGTTCTGCCTGGCGATTCCACGTCACAATCACGCCGGTCGCGTCGGTTGTGAGTACGCCGCTGAACACACTGTCCATAATCGCTTGCAGCTCCTCGCTTTTGCGCTCGAGGGCTTCTTTTTGTTTGATGTTGGACATTGCCAGCGCCAGCGTACTAGCAATCGTCTGAACGTACTGGGTTTCGAGTGGACGCCATGGGTAGGTTGTGCCATGAAAGACCGTCAGCAGCCCCAGCACTTCCTTTCCGACAATCATTGGCGCCATTAAGCCTGCGTTGAACCCTTCTGCCAAATGACGCTGCCGCCAATGTTCGGGCAAATTCGCGGCTTGGGACAAATCGGGAATCGCGAGCACTCTTTGCACATCCAAAAACTCTTTTAACCTGCCGTCAATCGGAATCGAATGCTCACGCGTTTGCGGATTGGCGTACCCGAAACTCGCGCCCGTCGTCAAGCATCCATCCTGAATCAACCGAATACTCGCCGCTCTGGCGCCGAGCATATCGCAAATCCGCCGCACCGCTTCGTGCTGCAGCGCCGCGCTGTCCTGGATGGAATTGCAAAAGAGACTAAACTCGGTGAGTTTGCTCGAGCGCTCAATTCGCTGTTTTTGCTGCGCGAGCAAGCGCGCGTTCGCAAACGCCATCGCTAACTGATTGGCAGCGGCTTGCACCAAACGCTTTTCCGCGAGCGTGAACGCGCGTTCGGCGCGAAAGACCAAGTTGAGCAAGCCAATCGGACCGCTTGCCGTCACCATCGGCGCGGCAAGGTTGGTATGTGCGCCATAAAACGCGAGGTATTCTCGTCCCTGTGGAGATAATTGTGGGAGCTGACCGATTGTTGTGACGAAAGGTTCTTTGTTTTCAAAAATCGCGCGCAGGAGCGGCGTAAGCGGCATGGGCTTGTCGGGAAAGCTGCGCCCGTCCGCCGTGCGCATCGGTTTGAATACATCGCCGTCTACCAGCACCAGTCCCACAGTGTCCGCATCCAGAAGATTTTGCAGCTGCCGCAAAGCCATATCTTGCAGCGAATCTTCGTCCAGATTCATGGCGGTCAGTTCGTGCAAGTCGAGCAGCATTTCGAGTTCGCGTACGCGCGCTTCTTTTTCTTTGAGCACCTTCACTAGGTCGAGCACGCTGGCAATCTGTTGCGCAAATGTTTCGACCAGTTGAACTTCGCTGTCCGTCCAGATACGCGGAGTGGCTTGACTGACATAGAGAATGCCCAATGGTTTGCCCCGACTCAACAGCGGCACGCCGATATCCGCCTTTAGATTAAAGCGCTCCAGGTTCGCGCGAAACGCTTCGTCGCGCACTTGGGTCGCATCATTGACCACCGTGCGCTGCGCCTGTTCCAACACCAGGCGATGATACGCCGCGATGGAATAGCGCAAGCCGGCAAAGGGATGCTGCGGCTCGGTCACGACTTGAAGCATGTCGCCATCCACCAAGTGAAACCCAACATAGTCGGCGCCCAGTACGCGTTTGAATTCATAAGCGATGAGAGGCAGGGAATCTGAAAGAGAACGACTGGTTGCAATCAACTGCGCGCTGCGCGCCAACGCGCGCAAATCGCGCACCTGCGTCCGCGTTTCTTTGAGCAAACGCGTATGCTCCAGCGCCGAAGCGATTTGCTGGGCAAACGTTTCCGCCAGTCGAATCTCATCATTGGTCCAGCGCCGGCGCGTGCGCTGCGAGAGATACAGAATGCCAATCGCTTTGTTCCCGACGAGTAGGGGCGTTCCAATGTCGGCTCGAAAGTTATAGCGCGTCAAAAACTCGAGCTGGGTGGGAGGCAAGTTTTCCGCATCGCGGTCACAAATCACCACCGTGTCCAGTTCCTGCAAGACACGCCGTTGATGCGGATAGATGCGCATGTGTTTCGGCGCTCCAGATTCCCCGGATTCGGCGACCAACAGCAAGGCGTCATTTTCCAGTAAATGAAACCCAACATAATCCACCCGGAACACGTGGGCAATTTCTTCGGCGACAGCTTGCAGCGCGTTTTCCGGGTCCAATGGCGAGCCAATCAAACGCGCCGCGTTGCCGAGCGCGCGCAATTCGCGCAGCTGCTGCGCGCTGGCGTCCAACAAACGTTTGTTTTCCAGAGCGTACGCGATTTGCTGCGCTGCCCGCCGCACAAATTCCACCTGGTCCGCACGCCAACGGCGCGGCGTCACTTGATTGACAAACAAAATGCCCAACGGATGGTCATGGGCAAAGAGGCGCATCGAAAGCGAAGCGCGCAAACCCAAACGCGTCAGAGTCGCGCGCTGCTGCGGGTCCGTCTGAGACGATTCCGAATCGTCCACTCGGAGCGGCATATCGGTTTCAAATATTTTTTGTTCGTAGGGAGCGATGGGATGACTGCGGATGGTCTCGCGCGTATCGGTTGCGGTTATCACTTCGAATTCATCTACGCGCAAGAGTTGAATCACCACATAGTCCGCGTCGAGAATTGTTTTGATGTCGCGCACCACCGAGTGCAGCGCTTGTTCCGCGCGCGGCGCATATTGAATCTTGCGTCCGATTTGGGCGAGCGCCTGCGCTTGCATCGCCGCGCGTTCATGTTCCGCGATGAGATGATGCATGTGAATTGCCAAGCCCAATTGCGCAGCGAGACTGGAACCCAACTGCGTATCGTGCGCGTCAAACTGCTCCGCTTGTTTGGAACCGAGCCACACAACGCCGTACACTTCTTGGTCAAAGTGCATCGGGAAAACCAGATGGGATTGATAGCCCATTTGACGCGCTGGCGAAATATCGAACTGCGGGTTCGCCAAAAAGTCTTGCGTCGTGAGGACGCGCCGTGTGGAAATCAGGTACTCGAACACATTCCGCGTCTTGTCAGCATCAAAACCCGCTTCATAGACGGCATAGTCAAACAACGCGGGGGTGTAATGTTGTGCCAGAACATCGTCGCCGCCGGAATGTGCCGCCAAGTGAAACTGCCCCAATTCCTTATCAACTAGCCAAATCCCAATCGCCTCCGCGTCGGTGAGCGCTTTGATTATGTCGAGACTGGCGGTGAGCGCGGCGCGCGTATCAATCGTCGCATTCATACGCGCTGACAGCTCGTGCAGCAACTCTAAATCGCGCGTGCGCCGTTCGAGTTCCTCGCGCGCTTGCACTTCGGCGGTAATGTCGCGCAGCGTGCCCTGCAAACGCACCACGCGCCCTTCCGCATCGCGCACGACATGTCCAGTGATCGCAATTTGTTTGAGTCCGCTCGCACTCGTCGAACGGAGAACGGCATTGACCACCGAACCTTGTGTCATCAGGGTCGCTATTAACGCTTCAAATTTTGCGACATCTTCTGCCACCAAAAAGCGAGTTTGCTTGACAAGCCGGCCCACTCGTTTCCCAATCAAATCCTCGCGCCGCAAACCCATCAAGCGCGCCGCAGATTCGTTTACGAATGAAATCGTCAACGCTGCATCCGTTTCCCAAAATCCTTCCGGACTCATTTCGACAAACGTGCGGTACCGCCGCACCGATAGTTTCGATTCATCTGCCAGACGCGCGCGCCGCAGCGCCGCCCCAAGGAGATTCCCGAGCAAGCCCAAAAATTTTTCATGGCGCGCCTGAAGTTGGAGCCATGCCTCGCGCGTTTCCGGATGCGAGTCGCCGACCATGACAAGGACTCCCAACACGCGCGCGTCAGCCGTCAACGGCACAAAGCGGGGAACCCCGTACCGGAATTTCCGAAACATTTCATCGAGCTCGGAAATGAGCGACTCCAACCGTATGGCACTGTTCGAGTCATCCAACGCCTCTACCAATTCAGGCGATAATTCAAGCGTTTCGAGATCGGTATCCAGCGTGTGCGGCACTTGGGATTTGTAGAGGACAATGTGCGGCGCGCGATCGGAAAACACAAGCGCGAACGCAAATTGGTAGGGGAGCAGTTTTGCCAACGCGCCAAAGGTCGCGTCCATCCACTCGGAGGGAGTTGGCGTATTGGTTGTGAGAGCGACCAATTCGCTCAACAGTGACGCCTCTAACACCACAGCGTCATTTTCGGACAACGGAGAAAACGCTTCCGGAAACATGATTCTTTTCCCTCGCGACGGATTTGCCCATTGGGGAACAATGTTGTCGCAGTGTCGGTGTCGCGCCAATCATGCGGTGGTCAAGGCGCGCCCGATAAAAACAAAAAACATTATAAACGCCTCACGACGCTAATTCAAGGGGAAAAGGTTTCGATTTCCTAAGCAAACGGTATAAATTTGGTAAGAGTATCGCTCTACGCGCAGAACCGCGACTTTTGCTATAATCGGCACTGTGAGCAGTTTGAACGAACGTTGGGAAATTGTCGGACACAGCTGGGCAGTCCAATCCCTCGAACATGCGATTCGTACGCAGCGCAACGCGCACGCGTTTCTGCTTACCGGACCGCACAGTGTGGGCAAGACGACGCTCGCGCGCGCGTTGGCAAAGCGGCTCTTGTGTCTTGCCAATGACGCGCTCGGTCCACAAACGTCGCTGTTCGACGCCGCGCCGCGCGCGCAGGAACCGCCTTGCAACGAATGCCGCGTCTGTGTCAAAACGACCAAAGGCGTCAATCCCGACATTATGCTTTTGGAAGGCGTGCCGCCGCATTGGGATTATGAGAAAAAAGGCGCGGCGCCGCCGCGCAGCAGCGACCGTGCCAAGCGCACGCTCGTTGTCGAACAAATCCGCGACGCGCAAAAATGGCTCTCTACCGCGCCGTATGAATCAAAAGCCAAAGTGCTCATCCTGCGCCGCTTTGAAGACGCGAACGAAAACGCGCAAAACGCATTTTTGAAAACGCTCGAAGAACCGCCGCCGTACGCGGTCTTGATTCTCACCGCGCAAGATGCGGGACTGCTCCTGCCGACCATTGTTTCACGCTGTCAACCGCTGACCCTGCGTCCGCTCGCGACGGAAACGGTGGAACGCGCGCTCGCGGAAAAATGGAACGTATCGCCGCACGACGCGCAGCTGCTCGCGCGCCTTAGCGGCGGACGTTTGGGCTGGGCAGTGCGCGCGTTGAGCACGCCGCAATTGTTGGAGACGCGCCGCGACGCGTTGGAGGCGCTCCACGCGTTGTTGCGCGAAGGACGCGCCGAACGCATCACGCGCGCCGAAGGGCTGGCAAAAGAGTCCGCCGAACTGCCGCAGATTTTGGAAACGTGGCAAACGTGGTGGCGTGATGTTTTGCTGCTGCGCCATCAAGAAAACGCGCGCCTCACCAACATGGATTATGCCGCGCAGTTGGCACAACAAGCCCAACAATTTTCCACCGACGACATCCAACGCGCGTTGGATGCCACACGCACCGCCGCGCGCCAATTGGGACAAAACGCGAACGCGCGTCTCGTGACCGAAGTGTTGGCGCTGCGTCTGCCCCGCGCGGCGCCGCAATGACGCGGTGCGTCATTTCACATCGCGCCCAAAAAGCCGATGCGGTGAACGCATCGGCTTTTTTCTTATTTCATTTTCGCTTTCGCTTGTTTTAATTTCGCGACGACTTCGATGGGCACATGCGCCTCACCCAGCGCGCTCATGTGTCCCATGCGATGCAAGCCGTGAAAATCGCTGCCGCCGGTCGCAAGCAGCCCGTACTGTTTGGCAAGGTCCACGAGTTCGCGCTGCTGCCATTCGTCATATTGCGCGTAATAACATTCCAAGCCGACGAGTCCCACTTTCACCAAATCGGGCACAATGCGCTGCACGTCGTACGGATGCGCAAGCACGGGCACTGCGCCGACCGCGCGAATCATTTGCACCGCCTGAAACGGCGACGCGCTTTCGTATTCCACATACGCGGGTTTGTCGCTGGCAAGATACAGGTCAAACGCTTCTTGAATCGTCGCGACATGTCCCGCGTCCACCAACGCGCGCGCGACATGCGGACGCCCAATCGCGGCATCGCCCGCGATGGCGGCGACCTTGGCGAATTCGACCGGCACGCCCAGCGCGTCGAGTTTCGCCAAAATTTTTTGCGCGCGTCCCAAACGCCCTTCGCGAAATTGATCCGCGAGCGCCATCGTCGCGGGGTCGCGATAATCTACCATATAGGCGAGCACATGAAGCTCGCGTTTTTCCCAATCGGTGGAAAACTCGATGCCGGGAATTACTTCAATATCGCCAGCGCGCTGCGCGGCGGCAACCGCGCGTTCGATGCCCGCGAGGGTATCGTGGTCGGCGATGCCGAGATAGGCGACCTGTCGCGCGCGCGCAATTTCAATCAGCTCTTCAGGGGAATGTTCACCATCAGACGCGTTCGTATGCGCGTGCAAATCCACGCGCGTGGCTGTCAGCGCGGACACAAAAACTCCGATGTAGGGGGATGATAAAAAGTGAGGATCTCAATGCATGACAACGATGGGATTGAGAGGAGCGCGGAGAACCGCGCTCCTCAAGAATTCGATTTTACACCGCTTCAATATCTACTGCGGCGGCGTGATGACCGTTGCTGTGCGGGACAGCCGGGGCTTCACTCACGGGACGCGACTCGATATAGAGTCGCACCGCCGTACGTTCTTCGCCGTTGATATCCACCTCGGCAAAAGTCGGTACGACGGCAAGGTCCAATTGATCCTGTTGCAGGTAGCTGCGCGCAATCGCAATGGCTTTGATTGCCTGATTCACGGCGCCCGCGCCGATCGCTTGCACTTCGGCTTTGCGGTACTCCCGAATCACACCCGCGACGGCGCCGGCGACGGCGGTGGAGCGAGACTTGGCGGAAACTTTGATGGTATCCATGTGGCATGTTACTCCCACAACACGAGGCATCCCAAACGACGCGGAGCCAGATTGAATCAATCAAAGGGTCATCACTTCAGCGCACGTTGGTCGTTCGTCCGTGCGCTGTTGGGACGGTGTTGTTACTTGGGTCAGCTGCTGTGCCAAACCACATTCACAAACAAAAGTTCCAAAAGCTAATGGATTGAGCAGCAATTTGTAACTGACCGTAACGCTATCTTACTCTCTTTATGCCCGATGGGGAATAAATAATTCGTTAGACTTGACCTCCCATGCCAGCAGGTGTCGCGCGGTCAGTTGCGCAAATTTGCGCATTTGGGCAGGTATTGGGGCAGGCAAAAGGCACTGCCCCTACTTGGCGTATTCGATAGCGCGCTGCTCACGAATAACCGTGACTTTGATTTGTCCGGGATATTCCAAATTCTCTTCGATTTTGCGCGCAATCATTTTGGACAGATTGATTGCGCCCAAATCGTCAATTTGTTCCGGTTTAACTATGATACGTAATTCACGCCCTGCCTGGATTGCAAACGATTGCTGCACGCCGGGCATGGCATTTGCCATGCTTTCGAGCGCTTCGACGCGTTTCAGGTATTGTTCCAATGATTCGCGCCGCGCGCCCGGGCGCGCGCCCGAGACCGCGTCGGCGGCAGTCACCAGCACCGCTTCGATGGATTTCGGTTCCACTTCGCCGTGATGGGATGCAATCATATTGCACACATTTTCGGGCACACCGTACTTGCGCGCGTATTCGGCGCCGATGATGGCGTGCGCGCCGCCGACTTCATGCGTGACCGCCTTGCCGATGTCGTGCAGCAGCGCGCCCATTTTGGCGCTTTTGACATCGGCTCGCAGTTCGGCGGCAATCATGCCCGCCAGCTGCGCTGTTTCGACAACGTGCGCCAGTACATTTTGCCCGTACGACGTGCGGTATTTGAGCGAGCCGAGCATTTTGATGAGTTCGGGATGCAACCCTGCGATGCCGGTTTCCAGCACGGCGGCTTCGCCGGCATCCACAATACTCTTGTTGACTTCTTCTTCGGCGCTCTCGACAATCTTTTCGATGCGCCCGGGATGAATGCGTCCGTCGCTGATGAGTTTTTGCAGCGCGACACGCGCGACCTCGCGCCGAATCGGATTGTGCGACGAGATGATGACCGCTTCCGGCGTATCGTCCACGACGAGGTCAACACCGGTGAGCATTTCAATCGAGCGAATGTTGCGTCCTTGCTTGCCGATGATGCGTCCTTTCATTTCATCGCTCGGCAGCGGCACCAGGGCGACAGTGCTCTCAACGACTTGGTCCGACGAAATGCGTTCGATGGCAGTCGTGATAATTTCGCGCGCGCGTCGTTCGCCTTCTTCGCGCGCGGTCGTTTCAATTTCACGAATAATGCGCGCGGCATCCTGACGCGTGTCTTTTTCCACTTGCTGCAAGAGCACTTGGCGCGCTTCTTCCGTGGTCATCGCGGCAACGCGTTGAATTTCTTGCAGTTTTTTGTTTTCGAGTTCGTCCATCCGCGCTTTGGCGCGGTCCATTTCCTTTTCGCGATTTTCGAGTTTGCGATTGCGGTTCTCGATTTGCTCCAGCCGTTTGTCCATGGCTTCGCGGCGCTGTCGCAGCTGTTCTTCTTCGCGTGACAGTTCCGCGCGTTTGCGCTTGTATTCCAGTTCTTGCTCATTGCGAATTTGAAGCGCCTGGTCTTTGGCTTTCAGAATAATATCTTTTGCCTCTGCGTCCGCTTGCGCGAGTTTTTTCTCGATTTCCGCGCGCTGCGCTTCGAGGGCGACCTTTTTTGCCGTAAAGACACGCGACTGGAGGAGATAACCTGCCGCAAACGCGAGCCCGCCCACAATGAGCGCTTCGACGATTGCAACGATTACAGGTTCCATGTATCCTCCAATTTAGCGTATCGCGTATCGCGTATCGCGTATTGTTCGCGTGATGCGATACGCGATTGGCGATATGCCATTACTCCCAATCTTGCTCTATTTCTTCCGTACCGTTCACTTCTTGCCATAACCGGGTAACGGTTTCGCGCGTGATGGCATAATCAAAGCCGCGTCGCGCGAGAAAGCCGCTCAATTTTTCGCGAAAGGCAGCGGCATCCAGCCCTTTCCAGCGCAATGCTTTGGCGTGCGCCGCACGATACGCGCTGTCGCGTTCATCAATGTTTTGGATTGCCCGCGCCACGTCTTGCGCCGCGACGCCTTTTTGACGCAGCTCGTACGCTAACGCGCGTTTGCTGCGCGGCTTGAACCCTTCGCGATTCTCGACCCAGAATTTGGCAAAATCATCATCCCCCACCAGTTTTACCTCACTCAAGCGGGCGATGACTTGATTGATAATTTCCTCCGAATATTTTTTTCGTCCGAGCTGCCTTCGCAATTCTTGCTCACTGCGCGGACGAATTTCCAGATAGCGCAGTGCACTTGCGCGCGCTTGTTCCAATTGTTCGGCTGCCGCGAGTTGTTCCAAATCCGCGCGCGCGAGTTCTTGCCCGACGCGCACACCCGCCGCGACATACGCGGACAGCCCCAACGCAAAATGGTTGTCAATGTAAAGATTAAAGCGATTGGGGCGCTTGACCTGCGGCTCCAACGCCGTCACGCGTCCGGGCGTCAAGTTTTGCGCTGGCGGGCGGACAGCCGTGCGGGGCTTGCCCTTTTTGGACTGGCGAAATGGTGTTCTCACGTACAGTTCTTGACGCGCTGTCCGTGCATCGGCGCGCGCCAAACAAAAAATCGCGGCGAGCAGGTGCACAGTGCGCACGCGAGCCCACAGCGATTTCGTTATCTCGACAAAAGTGGTCAAACGCCTGCGCCTTGACGCAAGCGAAAGGTCAAGTCCTAGTGCTCTAACTTATGAAATTGCGGAGTTGTTGGTTCCAAGACCTTCAAGGTTTTTGCGATGAACGGCATCGCCGAAACCTCGAAAGTCTTGCCCCGCCGCTTCATATTGGTCGAGTCCTAGTGCAACAACATGATGAGACTGCGAGATACGGATGCGAAAGCGCGCCGCATTATACAGGCAAGAAAAAAGGGGCAACCCCGCAGTTTCATTTTGTTGCACTACTAATGCAGCATTAACCAAGCTCTTGCGCATCCAAGAGTATGAATCGTTTAGAAATGCGCCTTGCCCGAGCACTCACCCAAAACAAGTTGGTTAATGATGCACTAGCGCGTTTTGAAAATCTACACAAAACGCGAAAAGTGCGCCACGGCTATCCTGTTGCAGTCATCACAACAGACCGTCACATTCCATCTGCAAACACCCACTGCTCAGAAAGCAGACTGAGCAGCGGGCGGCGAAGTATCTCTTGGCATGTGTTTTCTACAGTTCAAGCGTGACTCGCCGTTTCCACAACCCCAAGATTTGACATGACACTCATTTGCAATCGCTGTAAGCAGTATTGCCCTTGCGGGAAATACAAGCACGCGCCCGTAACAGCGCGCGTGTTCAAGGTGTCCCGATTATACCACGAACCCATCCGTTTTGGGGATGGGTTCGGGAGTACATTCCTATTCTTCTTCTTCCTCTTCTTCCGCTTCTTCTTCTTCTTCTTCTTCGTCCAAATCGGGCTCGTCTTGCAAGTTTTTCGGGAGCGGGGCGGCGGCTTCGGCGCCGTCCAGACCGGCTTTGGCGCGAATGGCTTTTTCGAGTTCTTCCATTACGCCCGTATTTTCGTGCAAGAAATTGCGCGCGTTTTCACGTCCCTGCCCCAGGCGCTGCCCGTTAAAGGAATAGAACGCGCCGCGCTTTTCGATGATGCCAAATTCGACGCCCGTGTCCAGCATGTCGCCTTCGCGCGAGATGCCTTCATTGTGCAAAATATCAAATTCGGCTTTGGTGAATGGCGGCGCCACTTTGTTTTTCTTGACGCGCACGCGCACGCGCGTACCGATGACATTTTCGCCGCTCTTGATTTGGTCGGTCGGGCGTACGTCCATCCGCACCGATGCGTAAAATTTGAGCGCCATGCCACCGGTCGTTGTCTCGGGATTGCCAAACATGACGCCGATTTTTTGACGCAGCTGGTTTGTGAAAATGACGGCGGTGTTGGACTTTTTGATGGCGCCAGTGAGTTTGCGGAGCGCCTGCGACATGAGCCGCGCGTGCAAGCCCATGTGCGAATCGCCCATTTCGCCCTCGATTTCTGCTCTGGGAACCAGAGCTGCTACCGAATCAATCACGACGATATCCACTGCGCCGGAGCGCACTAACGCTTCGGCAATCTCCAGCGCCTGTTCGCCGGTATCGGGTTGTGAAATCAAAAGGTCTTCGATGTTGACGCCGCATTTTTGCGCGTACGCCGAATCAAACGCGTGTTCGACGTCAATGAATGCCGCGACGCCCCCTGCTTTTTGCGCGTTGGCGATGACGTGTTGGCAGATGGTGGTTTTGCCGGACGCTTCGGGACCGTAAATTTCGGTGATACGCCCTTTGGGGACACCGCCGACGCCGAGGGCTAAATCGAGTGACACCGCGCCGGTGGGGATGGCTTCGACTTTGCCGTGCGGGTGTTCGCCAAGACGCATAATCGCGCCTTCGCCGTAACGCTTTTTGAGGGATGCCAGTGTCGAATCGAGGGCTTTGGCTTTGCCGTCAGATGCCATTTTCTTTGCTCCTTTGCCCGTGCTTGTCCATTCACAGGTCCGCGCTTATGGCGTTCACGCGGGGCAGTGAGTACGGCGAATATACTACAGATAAACTTGGTTTTCAAACCTTCGAGCTTTTTGCAGTCTGGCATATCGCCGAAACGTCAAAGGTTTGCGCTATTCGCCCAAAGAACGGGACCGAAAAAAATTGATGTGACGCAGCACGCGCGAGGAGATTTCAAATACGCATTGCATGGCGTCAACACTGCTGCGATTATACTAGAACGGATGTGCGATGTCAAGCCTCACACCACCGGCAGTTTGACACGGATTTGGGTACCCTTGCCTTCGGACGTTTCGATTTCGAACGTACCATTCGCGCGCTCGGTGCGTTCGCGCATCTGCAAAATGCCCACACTGCCGCGTCCGCGCGCGGCGTCCAACGCTTTCATCATGTCAAAGCCCACGCCGTCGTCGCGCACGGACAGCCGCACACATTCCGAATCGAAATTCAAATCAATCCACACGTTCGTCGCCTGCGCGTGTTTGCGGACATTGTTGAGCGCTTCTTGCACCAACCGATACAACGCCGATTGCACTTTGGGAGCAAGCCATGCGACATCGCCTTGGGCTTGGAACGCAATCCGCAAATCGTTGGCATTCCCGAAATCGCTCACGAATTTTTCCATCGCGGGAACAAAACCGAGCGTTTCAATTTCGACCGGGCGCAGCGCAAAAATCGTCTGGCGCACTTCGCGCACATCGCGGCGCAGAGTCTGATGCAGCTGCTCCAACTCTTTGGCGTAATCAATGGACTTGCCCATTCGCAGCGCGGTTTGCAGAGTTTGCACGCGCATGAGCATAAAGTTAATGTCCTGCGCCAAGCCGTCGTGAATTTCGCGCGCCATGCGCGCGCGTTCTTCGCTGATAACTTTTTCTTCCGACCAGGCATACAGCTGCGCGTTGCGCACGATGAGCGCGGCGGAACTCGACAAGACCGAAAGCAAATTTAGATGGCGCGGACCGAACACGCGCGGGTCGCGGTGCGTCAACACAATCGCGCCTTCGACGCGCGTGCCAACCGTCAACGGCGCGGCAATCAACGAACCGATGCCTTGCATCATCATGTCGGAATCCGTACGCAAAATCGGATGATTCGCGGCAATGGCTTCACGCGCGACTTCGGGCGGCGCGCCGCTGCCCAATTCGACCCACACACTCGATTCGCCGTTTTCGCCTCGGCGGATAAAGATTGCGCCGTTCTGCGCGTCACACGCTTCGGCAATCTGGCGCATCAAACGTTCCAACACCTGCTGTAGATTCGATTCCCCGCGCAGGGTCACATCAATTTCGCGGAAGGCAATGGCTTCGCGCGCGCGCAGACGATGCGATTCAATCACGGCGGCGGCGGTGTGCGCCAGCGTACGCAAAACACCCATGCGGTCCGGACGCACATGTTTGTTTGGCGGCAGATGCAATTCCAGCAAACCAAATTTGCGGTCCCCGCGTAGAATCGGCAGCCACAACACGCCCGGCTGTTCGCGTTCGCGCAGGGTCACACTGTCCGCCGGCGAAACGAATGCGGGCGGTTTCAAATGTCGTTCTTGGTCGGGTGTAAAACCGCTGGACCGGAACAACGTCAATTGATTCGACAAATCTTCGACCAACCACAACGCGGCGCGTTTGGCGCCGGACAAGGTGATGGCAGCCTCCAGTGTAATCGTCGCCGCGTCGTCGAGGTCGAACGCGCCCGCGAGGCGTTGACTGATTTCGCTCATGTTGCGCATCACGTCGATCAAGCGCGCCTGGTCAATCGCCACCGCCGCTTGTCCCGCCAACACGGTGGCTAATTCCAAATCACTTTGCGTAAACGGGGAGATGCCGCGCAAGCGCGACAAATTCAGGACGCCAATCACTTCGCCGCGCACGCGCAGCGGCAGAGACAATGCGGAACCCAATTCCGGTTTTTCGAGCGAGGCTTGCAGTTGCGCGTCGAGCGGCACGTTATCCGCAATTATGACAGGCTCGCCGCGTTCCGCCACCATCCCCGCGATGCTTTTGCCGATGTGGCGGCGCTGGGTTTCCACAATCTCGGGCGGCAAACCGTCCGCCGCCGCAATCGTCAATTCCGCGTGCTCCTCGTCCAACAGCATCAACGAAGCGATTTCTGCGCGCGTTTCCGCGCGCACAGTGGTGACGACTTGATGGAGCACCTCGCTCAATTCGGTCGCGCCCATAAACGAACGCGAGAGTTCATACAACGGCACGAGCGCGCGCAGACGCGCGTTTTCACGCCGCAGATTTTCTTGCTGCAGCGCGGCGACCACCGCCGAGACCAATTGTTCGTTTGGAAAGGGTTTGACGAGAAAACCGGCAAAGCCCGCGCGCATGGCTTCCATCGCCACTTCCCAGCTGCTGTAACCGGTGATGGCAATGCCGGCAATGTCCGGCGTGATTTGACGGAGGCGCACGAAAACTTGAATCCCGTTTTCATCGGGGAGATAAATATCCACCAGCGCCAAATCAAACGTTTGCCGCCGCGCCAGCTCGACCGCCTCTTGCGCCGACGCCGCGCCCTCTGCCGTGTAGCCGGCGTCCGCCAAAATCTTGAGCATTTCAAGACGCAAGGCTTGGTTGTCGTCCAAAACTAGGATTTGCTCGTTGGGCATGGTGGTTTTACTTTTGCTAGTATAGTCTGGTTGAAAGAGTTTGACAAGAGAAAATTTTTCGGGGTGCAGTTCACATTGGGGGTGATTATTCGACTCCTGAGATTGAAATCTCGTGGCAAGGGAACAGATTAAAATCTTTAGATTGTTCCTTTGCCATCAACTTTAAGTTGAGGAATCAAGAAACTGGAGCCGCACCCCACCAGACGCATTTGGATTGCATATTCCGTCGCGCGGGATATAATCGAGTGGTTTATATTTTTCCGTGCAAGGGAGCATTATGGAATTTCAAGTCCAAGTCGGCAACCTCGCCCAATGGAGCGGCGATGGGATTGCCGTCACTGTTTTTCAAGATGAACCATTGAGTCAAGTCACCGCCCAAGTGGATGATGCTTTGGGCGGCGCCATTCAGCGCGCCCGCGCGGCAAAAGAATTCAGCGCGCGCTATACCATTCATTACGCCTTTTATACGCTCGGCAAACTGCCTGCCGCGCGGGTCGCCGTCGTCGGTCTGGGCAAACGCGAAAAATTCAAATTGGACCGCACGCGTCGCGCCGCCGCGGACGGCGTCAAGGATTTACGCAAACTCGGCGCCAAACACGTCGCCTTGACCATCACCACCGACGGTCTCGATTTGGCAGAAGCCGCGCAGGCAACGGCAGAGGGCGTGGTGATGGGCTTGTTCCGTTTTCAAAAATATTACACGCCTGCCGCGAATGATTTGTGGGAAGATGATTTTCGCAATCAAATCGAAAGCGTGACGATTTTGGTGGACGACGCCGCGCAATTGGAAACGGTACGCGCGGCAGTGGAACGCGGACGTATTATTGGCGAAGCGACCAATTTCGCGCGCACGTTGGCGAATGAACCGAGCAATCATTTGACGCCGCTGGCATTGGCGGAACAGGCGCGCGCCATGTGCGAACAAAACGGTCTGGAATTTTTTGTGATTGACCGCGCGAAAGCGCAAGAGCTCGGCATGGGCGCGTTCCTCGCCGTCGCGCAAGGTTCCAACAATCCGCCCGCGATGATTGTGATGCGCTATTGGGGCGACCCCGCGCAGCGCGACAAGGCACTCGGTCTCATCGGCAAAGGCATCACGTTTGACAGCGGCGGCATTTCGCTGAAACCGGCGGAACGCATGGAAGACATGAAAGGCGACATGTCGGGCGGCGCGGCGGTGATGGCGGCGATGCAAGCCATCGCGCAATTGAAACCGCGCGTAAATGTGACCGGCATTGTGGCGGCGGCAGAAAATATGCCGAGCGGCACAGCGTTCAAGCCCGGCGACATTTTGCGCGCCATGAACGGCAAGACAATTGAAATCAACAACACCGATGCCGAAGGGCGTCTCGTCCTCGCCGACGCGGTGACGTACGCCAGTCGGGAATTGAAATTGAATCCGATTCTCGACGCCGCGACGCTGACGGGCGCGGTAGTGGTCGCGTTGGGCATTTACCGCGCGGGCGTCTTTACCAACGACGACGCGCTGGCAGATCTTTTGTACGACATTGGCGAAAAGACGGGCGAGAAAAATTGGCAGATGCCGATGGACGAAGAGTATCTGCTCGCGATGCGAAGCGATTGGGCGGATTTGAAAAACAGCGGTGGACGCCCCGCCGGCGCGATTACGGGCGCGTGGTTCATCCGCGAATTTGTCGAACCGGGCACGCAGTGGGCGCATCTCGACATTGCAGGTGCGGTAGGTTTAGGTGACGGCAAAGAACGCGGTTACATCAACAAATGGGGCAACGGCACGCCGACGCGCACGTTCGTAGAATTCGCGCTGCGTACGGCGAATGAAAAATCTTGAAACTGTTTCAAGAGTCGCGCTTGCGCGCGACTTGTTTTTTGACCAAAAACTGTATTGACAATCGCCGCGCCTTTCGATTATCATTTTCGCGCGTTTTTGTCGCTTTTGTTTGACGGCTGCATCCTCCATGCAGTTCTATATTTTTTCAAGGAGGCACCCGATGCGCTGGTTAAAACGATTGTCGGTTTTGGTGGTGGTGGTTGGGATGATGGTGCTAGCTGTACCAAACACGGTACATGCTGCGAACGTATGCACTTGGAACGGCAGCATAGATTCAAGCTGGTCAAACGCAAGCAATTGGTCAAACTGTGGTGGAGTCACACCTACTGGCAGTGATAGTGTTCTACTTGATAATTCGTTCAAGGCAGGTAGTTATACGGTTAATCTACCAACGGGTGCTGTTTCCACATCAATCACGAAATTGACAATTACTCCTGACTCGGGCAATACCATAACTCTCATTTTGCCAAGCGGCAACACGGCAACAACTCCAACGGGATTGATAGTGGGAGATAATACATCAAACACGGATGATATTATCCTAAATGATGGTGCAATCCTGCAAAATTCTTCCGGCGCGAGCAGTGGAAATGGCATCGAAGTAAACGGCACTAGCAACGGAACAGTTAGAATCAATAATGGTGGAAAATACGTACATAAAACTCCACGCGCAAGCGGCGGAATTGCCCCTCGGCTTTCCACTGTGTCAGGAACTGAAAACGGTTATTTTGAATACGATGTTCCCGGCACAGCCAGTTTCCAAATTACTGCATCGAACGCAAATTATGGCAATTTGGTGCTCAGCCGAACATCCGGAGCAGCAACCTACACCGCAACCGGAAGCAACCCCCTCACGATTCGCGGCAACTTGACCATCAATAGCGGTATAACCTTTAACAGTTCGATGAGTGGCGCATTGAACTTGGCGGGAACTTGGACAAATGATGGCACGTATACGACCAGCTCGCAAACAGTCACCTTCAACGGCACAAGCGCCCAAACCGTCGGCGGTTCTTCTGCGACCACATTCAATAATCTAACCATCAACAATTCCAACGGCGTGACATTGACCACGGACGCAACGGTGAGCGGCGTTCTGACACTGAACAGCGACTTGAACACCGGCTCGCATACGCTCACCCAGTCCGGTACATGTTCCGGCACCGGCGACGTGATCGGCAATGTCGCGCGCAGCGATCTCGGTACCACAGCACGCTGCTTTGGCAATCCATTCAACACCATTACATTGAATAGCGGCAGCGTGCCAAACTTGACTGTGAACCTAACCAAAAGCAGTCCAGCCGGTTTTAGTAATGCCATCAAACGCACTTATTCTCTCAGCCCGGACAGTTCCGGTCTTTCCGCGACCGTTCGTCTGCATTATCTTGATGCCGACCTCAACGGAAACACCGATACCCAACTCAACATTTGGCATCAAGAATCGGGGACATGGACGAACTTGGGGCGCGACGGCAATGTGGACACGACCAACAAATGGGTTGAAAAAAGTGGCGTCACCAGCTTTTCCCCCTTCACTTTGTCGTCAAACAACGCCCCCACCGCCATCGGTCTCGCCAGTTTCAAAGCTAAACTCACACCCACGCGCCAAGTCAAATTGAAATGGAAAACCGGCGCCGAGCTGGACATCCTCGGCTTTAACGTGTATCGCCAAACCATCGGCACGCACAAGTGGGTCAAACTCAACGCCAAGCCCATTAACGCGCGAAATGTAGGGCAAGTACTGGGCGCGACATATATCCGTCTTGACAAAAAAGTCCAAGCGGGCACAACGTATCTCTATAAACTTGAAGTTCTCCACACGGACACCACATCGGATGTCAGTAAAATTGTGCGTGTGACCGTGCCATAAACCGCTGCGCAAAACCCTTGCCCCTGTAAAAAGGCGTCAAGGGTTTTGTGTTTCTTTCGTCCTATTGACCGCGCGCGCGCGCGCATATACAATCGGACTGTCCGTATGAATCTGCGCTTTATTCTGCTCGTCGTCCTGCTCGCGTTACTGGCGGGCGTCGCATTGGGCGTATATGCCGCCACGACATTTTCATCTGAACCCTCTGTCTCTGTCGTCGGCGCACTGCAGCTCGGCGACGATGCCCAAGCCGATTACATCGCCAATGTTGCCGAAGCGTACGCGATGGACGGTGACTTGAATCTAGCGCGCGACCGCCTCGCCCGCCTCCGCGACGCGCAAATTGTCGCGCGCGTCGAAACGCTCGCGCTGAACACGGCAAATCAACACAACCCGACTTCGCAAAATCTCGCGCGCCTCGCTGTCGCGCTCGGCTCCAAAATCAAAGGGCTGGTCGCGTTATACACAACCGCTACCCCCCCCCCCACGCACACGGCGACCGACGAAACGGCTCCGGTCTTTAGCAACATCCGCGCCACACCAACGCCTTATTCATCCGCAACGCCGACGCCCAAACCGACGCAGCCGCCGCAGTACGTCGTCGTGCCCAACGACAATCCGTACATCATCCTGCCCACCAATACGCCCACCATTACGCCGACGCGTCGTCCCGCCACGCGCGTGCCCACCGCGACCCTCACGCCAACGCCGACCGAAGTGCCCCCCCCCCCATATCCGATTTTTGAACCGGACCTCAGTCAATGGTGGGGCACCATTCATTACGAACCCGCCAACGTCCAACCCGGACAAGGGTATTGGCATCTCGCGCACGCGATTTATTGCGACGCGTTCGACGGCAGCGACCCGCGCCGTCACGATTTCGGCTGCGATGAAATGCCGGGCGGAAGCACCGGCACGAACATTTACGTCATGTCCGGCGGCAATCCAATTGACGTTTATGCAGGCGGCAGCAATCTCGGCGATGATGTCAGCATCGTCGGCGACAAGAAAAAGCCCGGCGACATGTGCAACTGCGATTATTCGTTTGAATCCTCCGACTATCGCATTTCCGTACGCGGCGCGCCGAGCGATGCCATCAGCGGTTTTTGTCTGTGCAGCAAAAATTTCGGCTGGGGCTCGCGCGCGCATGTGCGTTACTTTTTGTATTTTGAATATCGCATCCGTTAGCCAAACCCCAAAGGTTTCGCCGCGCGTTTTTTATTGACACCCCGCGCAATTCCCATACAATTCTTGGTACGTTTCGAGATTGCAAACATTCCAATGGAGGAATTCTTATGCCTGCGCGTACCAACAAGAACACGAAACCGATGCGAAAGGCGAAGACCGCCGCCGCAAAAACCGCGAAAAAAGCCGTGCCCAAAAAAGCTGTCAAACGAGCAGTCGCCCAAACCCCACGCTTTACCTACTCCAATCTGACCTTTTCGGAACAAGACCATACGACGTATGACACTGCCATCGCGCATTACCGCGAAGAACTCGGCAGCCATTACAAAAATCTCGTGAATGGCAAGTGGGTCACTGCCGCCAGCGGCGCAGAACAATCTCATGCCAGCCCCGCCGACACGCGCATCATGGTCAGCTATTTTCCGAAATTCGGACGCGAAGATACGGTGGAAGCGATCCGTGCCGCCAGAGCGGCAGCCAACGAATGGGGACGCATGCCGTACCAAAAACGCATCGCCATCATGCGTAAAGCGTCCGATTTGATGTACGAACGCGCGTGGCAAGCCGCCGCGATTATGGCGTTCGAAGTCGGCAAGCCGCGCGGCGAAGGTATCGCGGAGGTGTACGAAGCTGCCGAAATCATTCGCTACTATTCCGACTATATCGAAAAGAACAAGGGCTTTGTCTATACGCTCACCTCGCCGGGCAAAGGCGCGCGCACCCAATCGCTGCTGCTGCCGTACGGCGTCTTTGGCGTCATTGCGCCGTGGAATTTTCCGCTCGCGCTGCTGACCGGCATGACCTCCGCTTCGCTCATCGCCGGCAACACGGTGGTCGCCAAGCCCGCGTCCGAATCACCCGTCAGCGCGTATTTCTTTGCCAATTGTTTGGTGAATGCCGGTTTGCCGCCGGGCGTGTTCAACCTCGTCGCCGGTCCGGGTTCCAGCGTCGGTGAAGAACTGCGCACAAACGAAGGTATTGACGGCATTGCCTTTACCGGTTCGTACGATGTCGGCATGCATTTGTACAAAAATTTCGCGACGCGTTATCCCAAACCGGTAATTGCGGAAATGGGCGGCAAGAATCCGGTCATCATTACCGAAAATGCCGACCTCGACCTCGCGGCGGAAGGGACCGCGCGCGGCGCGTTCGGTTTTAGCGGACAAAAATGTTCCGCCACGTCGCGCGTCTATATCGCCAAATCCGTCAAAGGCGAATTCTTGGACCGTCTCGCGGACTTTACCGCAAAACGCATCAAGGTCGGCTTCCCCACCGAACGCGAATCGTTCATGGGTCCCGTTATCAACGCCTCCGCCGTCCAGACGTGGCAAAAGGCGGTGGACGACACCCTGGCTGCGGGCGGACGCGTTTTATATGGCGGCAATCGCATCAGCGATGGAGATTTGCAGTACGGCTATTACGTTCAGCCGACCATTGTGGACAATCTGCCGCCCGACCATCGCATCTTTAAAGAAGAATTGTTTGTGCCGTTCATCGCCGTGCACGAAGTGGACTCACTGGAACAAGCGATGGTCATGGCGAATGATGTGCAATTCGGCTTGACCGCCGGCATCTATTCCGAAGACGAACGCGAAGTCCAATATTTCTACGACAACATCCAAGCCGGCACGACGTATTCGAACCGCCGCGCGGGCGCGACGACGGGCGCCTGGCCCCAGAACAACACGTTCGGCGGCTGGAAAGGCAGCGGCTCCACCGGACACAACGCGTTCGGTCCGCATTACTTGCAGCATTTCATGCGCGAACAATCGCGGTGGATTGTGGAAGAGTGACGAGAGCAGGGAACTAACAGTCTGTCGGAATTTTTCCGCTTTTGGCATTGGCGGCGGGAATCATGATTCTGATGGACCGATGAACCAATCACCCGCAGCAAATACGCTCGGCGCTCCAATTACGCGCCGAGCGTATTTTTCATTTCCTCAAATTGCTCTTTGGTAATCTCTCCATTGGCGTAACGGCGCTTGAGAATTTCCAACGGCGTTTCCACGTGCGGCATCATCGCGCTTTCGGAAGCGGGACGGGATTGTGTTCCGCCGCGCAACAGCCACACCACACCGGCAATAATCAAGCCCCAAAACAAGAGCATGCCCAATCCGCGCAGCGCGATGAAAGGCAAACCGAACGCCCCGAACACGCCCGGTCGCGCGTACCCAAACCCAAAGCCAAACATCCGCCCCCAAAACGGCAGCAGCAAACTCGCGCCAATGGCAACGAGAAGGACGACCAAAACAGCAATCACGAGCGCCCAAGCAATTTTACTCATACGAAGCGTCTCCTGTCAGCATAACCTATCCCCCGTCCGACGCGGTTCAGACCGCCGATTGAAAATCGGCGGCTAACGCAGAGCAAAATCGGTTAGAAACCGATTGGTCTTGCGCTTGGCGAAACAATCACCCCGATTCTATCGGGTCTCCAGCGATTTCAGTAAATGTCCGCCCCTGTCCGCTTGAACCCTGCGTGGGAAAGACAGATTCTCTTGAAGAGTTATTCTCGCGCCGAACGCTAAAAATTTTGTGAAAGCGCAATTAAAAGTTGCTGGCATTGCCCGCGCCGCGCAGCAGCGCCTCATTGATTTCGCGCACCAGACGCGGACCCCGGTAAATGAACCCCGTAAATATTTGAATCAACGTCGCGCCCGCGCGCAATTTCTCCAACGCGCTCTTGGCATCGCTGATACCACCAACGCCGATGATGGGAAATTCGCCGCGCGTGGTTTCGCAAATATGATGAATGATTTGGGTTGAACGCGCGCGCAGAGGTTCACCGCTCATGCCCCCGCCAAAGTTTTTTATGTACGCAGGAACGCCATCGCGCGAAATCGTCGTATTCGTCGCGATGATGCCGTCGAAATTCACATCACGCGCCGCGTCTACGATTCCGTCAATTTCGTCGAATGACAAATCCGGCGCGATTTTTACCAGAACGGGAACGCGCGGTGACAACGCATCGCGCGCAGCGGCGATTGCTTTTAACAATGGTTCAATCAACGCGCGCGTTTGCAATGCGCGCAAGTTGTGCGTGTTGGGACTGCTCACATTGACGGCGATATAATCCGCGCGCGAATGGACTGCGCGCAGCAATTCAACGTAATCGTCTGACGCGTTTTCAATCGGCGTATCTTTGCCCTTGCCGATGTTGACACCGATACGCGCATCCACGCGCGACAACTTTAATTTTTCAACGCCATCATTTGGAAAGCCCATGCAGTTGACGAGCGCGCGGACTTCGGGAACGCGCCACACACGCGGTCGCGGGTTGCCCGCTTGCGGCAAGCGCGTCACCGTGCCAACTTCGATGTGTCCGAAACCCAACGCGGCGAGTCCGTTTACCGCCACCGCGTTCTTGTCGTACCCCGCCGCGAGTCCGACGCGATTTTTGAATTCCATGCCGAACACATTCACCTGCAAGCGTTCGTCTTGAAAATCCAACAGCGCGCGCAACACGTCGCGCGTGCCCGGCAAATCGCCCGCCCATTTCAACAATCCGAGCGTCAGATGATGCGCGGTTTCGGCGTCGAGGCGAAAGAGGAGGGGGCGTAATTGTTCGTACATGATTGGAGATTCTTGTAGGGGCAACGCCTTGTGCTTGCCCCTCATCCTTGCGCGATTGTTATCCCATCAAAAATTTTTTCACCGCGTCGTATTGCTCCGCCGAAATCGCATTCGTCGCGCGCCAAATTTCCAACAAGCGCGGCAGCGTCGTCACCGCGTGCAGTGTGTATCCCGCGCGCGCGAGCAGTTCCGCCGCGCCTTGCCCGCGATCAATCAACACGACAATATCACGCACGCGCAGCGCCGCGCTCGTCAATTTTTCAATCGTCTCGATTTTCGTATCACCCGTCGTCGCCAAATCGTCCAACACGACGACCGTCTCGCCCGCGTGGTATTCGCCTTCAATCATCGCTTTGGTGCCGTACGCTTTGACTTCGCGGCGCGGATAAAGCAGTGGTCGGTTCGACTCGATGGACACGGCGGTCGCAATCGGCAGCGCGGCGTACGGAATTCCGGCGAGGCGGTCAAATTCCAAATCCGCGAGAATTTTTGCATAGGCGTACGCGACGCGTTTCAAAATCGCGGGATACGAAACCAGCCGCCGCAAATCGAGATAAATCGGCGAAATTTGTCCCGACTTGAGCGTGAACTCGCCAAAACGAATACAGTGCGATTGCAGTAAATCATTTGCCAAATCCATTTCGGATTTCGGATTTCGGATTTCGGATTTTTCGGTCTCCAGTCTCTGTGCTCTGAGCACGTTTATAGCGTCGCGTAATTCTCTCGCCGCTTCGCCGGGAGCCGCTGCCGCCGCGATGGAACGCGATGCGTTGATGAGCAAGCCCATCCCGTCCGCGCGCAAGCCCGCGCGCAGCGTCGCTTCCAAATCGCCGCCCTGCGCGCCGATGCCGGGCACGAGAAACCACATCTCGCGCGCGAGGTCGCGCACACGCGCCAGACGCGCGGGGTCCGTCGCGCCGACGACGAGACCGACATTGTTTTTGGTATTCCACCCTTGCGCGCGCCGCGCGACCATTTCGTACACCGCGCCATCAGCGGTGGCGAGCGTTTGAAACTCATCCGCGCCCGCGTTCGATGTTTTGCACAAGACGAACGCGCCGCGCTCCGCATCTTTCAAAAACGGCGCGAGCGCATCGCCGCCGAGATACGGATTCACGGTAATTGCCGTCGCGCCGAGCGTTTCAAACGCTGCGCGCGCGTACGCCGCGCTGGTGTCGGCAATGTCGCCGCGTTTGGCGTCCAGAATGACGGGAATGTTGTGCGGCACATGCGCCATCACGTCGCGCAGCGCGTCCATGCCCGCCGCGCCAAAGATTTCAAAAAACGCGCTGTTGGGTTTGAACGCGGCGGCATATTCCCATGTCGCGTCAATCACGCGCAGACACTGTTCACGCGCGTCCTCCGCATTTTCCGCGCGCGGATCGAGCCCGACGCACAGCAGCGAATTTGCCGCGCGCACGCGCGCTTCCAATATTTCGATAAAGGTCATGGTTTCATTTTCCGCATTCTGTTTTGCGCTTTCCGCATTTCCATCACGCCTTGCCCAACACCATTGCCAGCAGCGCCATCCGCACGTACATGCCGTATTCGACCTGACGAAAATACGCGGCGCGCGGGTCGCGGTCCACCGCTTCGCTGATTTCGCCGACGCGCGGCAATGGATGCATCAACACCAGATCCGGCTTGGCGCGCGCGAGCGTTTCGGGCGCGATGACGTACGAATTCTTGACCGATTCGTATTCGTCGAGATTGGCAAAGCGTTCTTTTTGCACGCGCGTCACATACAACACGTCCGTTTCGCCCAAGACCTCTTCGAGCGCATTCGCTTCGCGCTGTGGAATCCCGCGCGCGTTCAATTCGTCCAGGAGCTCGCGCGGCATTTGCAATATTGGAGGCGACACATAATTGAGCTTGATGTTATACAGCGAGAGCAAACGCGCGAGCGAATGTACGGTGCGTCCATATTTCAAATCGCCGAGCATGGTCACCGTCGCGCCGTCAATCTTGCCGCGCTCTTCGAGAATCGTAAAGAGGTCGAGCAGCGCTTGCGTCGGATGTTCGCCGATGCCGTCGCCCGCATTGATAATGGGTTTGCGCGCATATTGCGCGGCGAGCGCGGCGGCGCCGGTTTCGGGATGCCGCAGCACAATCACATCGGCGTACGCTTCCAGCGTGCGAATCGTGTCGGGCAGCGATTCGCCTTTGGCAACGGACGAATATTTCACTTCGTTAATGGGAATGATGCTGCCGCCGAGTCGTTGAATCGCCGCGATAAACGACGACGACGTGCGCGTGGACGGTTCGTAAAACAAGACCGCGAGCACTTTGCCTTTGAGCAAATCGAACGAGCCGACGCGTTCGACCATCATGCGCATTTCATTGGCGACGCCAAAAATCAATTCGAGGTCTTGGCGCGAAAATTGTTTGACGGACAAAATGTGTTGATTGAACAACGGACCGTCGCGTTTTTCGCCGAACGGCAAATGCATTGTGCGTCCGTTGCGAGCGTTGGTTACAGCTGTCGGAGTCATTCGAATTCCTTTCTTGTCCCTCACCCTAACCCTCTCCCGTTGAGAGAGAAAAATTGGGGCGAATATTTTTTCCACTGCCGGGTTTTGCCAATACATCACCATTTTCAAAAACGGTCGCGCCGCGCAGCACGACGCGCGTCACGCGCCCGCGCAGGAGGCGTCCTTCAAACGGCGTCCACTGGGCGCGTGTGCGCATTTCACTGCCGCGCGCAATCCATTCCGCCTCCGCGTCCACTTCAATCCACGTTTCCGCTTGCGCGGGCACATCAAAAATGCGGCGCGGATTTTCATAACAGCGCGCGATTACATCGTCGAGCGCGAGGATTCCTTCACGCACCAGTTCCAAATACAACGCCAGCGCGGTTTCCAGACCGGGATAGCCGGGGGGGGGTGAAGCGGAATCTTTTTCCTGCAGCGTATGCGGCGCGTGGTCGGTGGCAAAGCAATCCACAATGTCGAGATTCGCGCGCAGCGCCTCCACATCCGCGCGCGTCGCCAACATCGGGCGCACCTCACAGCGCCCCGCGCCGATCGCTTCGCAATCGTCACGCGTGAGAAACAGATGATGCGGCGTGACTTCGCACGTGACGCGAACGCCCTTTTCTTTTGCCTTGCGAATCAATTCGATTTCATCCTTGCGGCTGACATGACAAATGTGCACGGGACGGTCAAACAACTGCGCGACAAAAATCGCGGCGGCGGCGGTGCGCCCTTCGGCGTGACACAGGACGGGCGCCTCTTTTGGAAACGCGCGCATGTGCGAGACGAGCGGTTCGAGACTGTCGAGTCGGAGCGGACCGAAGGTTTGGTCGAGATACATTTTCAAGCCGATGCATTGTGCGGCGAGTGACGCAGCAATGGCGACATTGTCCGCGCCCGCGCCGAAATGAATGCCGTAATCACATACCGCTTTTTCGGACGCGGCGCGTTGTTTGGCGCGCAGCGCGTCGCCGTCGGTGGTGGGCGGCGTATTGTTGGGCATGTCGAGCACGCACGTGAACCCGCCCGCGAGCGCGGCAGCGGTGCCGCTGTGCCAATCTTCTTTGTGCGTTGCGCCCGGGTCGCGTAAATGCACGTGCGGGTCAATCAGCCCGGGAAGAGTGAGTGTGGTCATTTTGGATTTCGGATTTTGGATTTCGGATTCTGGATTTTGGATTTCGGATTCTGGATTTCGGATTCTGGATTTCGGATTTTGGATTTCGGATTTCGGATTTTGGATTTCGGATTCTGGATTTTGGATTTCGGATTCTGGATTTCGGATTCTGGATTTCGGATTTCGGATTTCGGATTTCTCATTTCGAGCGTAGTCCACATGGACTCGGTTCACGACCAACGCTGAAAATCTCCCTTCGCCCTTTGGGAGAGGGGTTGGGGTGAGGGGTCATTTTCGAATCAGCGTCCGATGCAGTTCATCAGCGAAATCTCTCCATCGCGGGTTGAGATTCCTCACGTTGTTCGGAATGACGGAATCCACCGGACAAAAAAAGAGAGCCAAATCATACATTGGCTCTCTCTGCAATCGCGGGAAAAGAAAAATGGCGCACCCGCCGCCGTAAAGGCGTCCGGTCAGGCGCCATTAGAATTTGTACGAAATTCATATTGCTTGCAAACTTGGGACGCTTGTTTTAATCGCGGGCGATTATAGGGAAAACGCGGCGGCTGTCAAATTTCGCGCGGCGCGTGACGGGCGTGCGGTGGGCACGCGCGAGGCATTGTTCCTACACAATCCCGACGCGCGCGCGATACGACCAATACCACGGTTTCATTTCCGCGCCGAGCGTGCGCTCACAAATTTCGCGCAGCCGCGGGATGCCGATTTCGTCTTCGCTCATGCCGTGTTTCAACAACGCGCGCGTACCGCCTTGACTCAACGCGAGTCCGACCAGTCGTTCCGCGTTTCCTTGTTCCACGTGATGCACGACGAATTCGCGCGCGAAACGAAAATGTCCGCTCGCCTGCAAATTGGCGAGATGTTCTTCTTTGCGCCATTGTTGCACCGCGTGCCGCAGTTCCAAAGCGCGCTCGAGATTCCACACGCGTTCCATCGTTTCGTCCCACGCGGCATCGGCTTGCCAGCTCGGCGTCACGGGGGGCCAATCACAGTCGTACGCCGCAAACACTCCGCCGCGCCGCAAGATGCGCGCGACTTCGCGCAGTGTGGACCGCGGCTCCATCCAATGAAACGATTGGGAACAAGTGACAATGTCTGCGCAGTGGTCGGGCAATCCGGTATCGTGCGCCGCGCCGGCGCGATATTCGATATGGGCGGCGCGAGTTTGCGCTTGCGCCTCGCGCCGCATGTCCTCCGCGATTTCGATGCCGACGACGCGTGCCGCATGATTTTGCCAAAACCGCGTCGAGAGTCCGGTGCCGCTGCCGAGGTCAACGACCAGCGCGGGGCGTTCCGTTTCCGCGAGCGCGCAGAGAATTTCGCGCAGGACCGGCGGGGGCTGTGGACGCACCGCTTCGTACTGCGCGGCAAATCCGCTAAAACGTTCGGCATTACCGGAATAATCTAGAGCATTCATCCGCGTTCGATTCACCTTATGGTGTCGGGGCTTGGACGACCGGCAGCGTTTTCAAATCCGTTTGCGTATCAATGTATTCGGCTGCCACCCAGCCGTCTTTGCCGAGAATGGGCACCGTCACCTTGAGCCACGTATTGTCTTGCGTGCGTCCCGTGATGACGACGATGGTGTCTTGTTTCAGTCCATCAATTTTGTTGTATGACGTGCCGGGACCGGCGCGCAAATTCAACAGCTCGGTGTTGACTTTGCCGCTGGCGGGCTGTGGCGTCGCCGTCGCTTGCGCGGCATTGTTGGCAGGCGCGGCAGCGGTCGCATTCGTGTCGGCGGGAACGAGGACGCTGTTCTGCGTCGGGGTCGCGGAGGGACGCGATAACAACGACGGATTTTGGAACAAAAATAAAATCAGGATGCCAACGACCACCGCGCCAATCAAGCCGAGACATCCCAGCACCGACGGCGAGACAAACCCCTCTTGCACCAACGCGTTGACGAAACGCTCGCGCGGTGACGCTGCCGGACGCAGCCGCTGTGCAAATTCCGTTTTGCCGGAACCGGCGGCTTGGCGCGCCATGCGCTCAAAATCGAAATGTTCGCTTTCGGCGAGCTCGCTTTCTGCCGCGTGGAAATCCAAAAGCAGCGGGGCGGCGCTGCCGGTGTACAACGCGATGCCGTGCCAATCTTCGACCACGCCATCTTTGCCGATTTTGCCGACGCGGCGGCGATAACGGTCAATCACATTCCCGTCGCCGTCAATGAAACCGACTTCTTGATTGTGCTGGTCGCGCACGGTGCCGTTGCGCGGATGGACCGAGCCGATTTTTTTCTTGGCGGCATTCCGCACCGTCCCATCGCGGTCTTGATAACCGACGACGTTGCCCTGCATGTCACGAATGGTGGTGGACATAAACAAATACAAGTATAACACAAGCGGAAAAAGCGCGGTGAGATTCAAGAATGGCCGCAATTTGATAACGCGCCGCGTATTCTGGACAATAAAGCCAATTAGGACAATATAGCCAAAATGGCAGCACAGGACGAATTGACGATGGCACACCGGGAGGGCAAGATGAATAAATCCGTAAGCGTGGCAGAAGCCAAAAATAATTTTTCCGATTTGTTGAATCGCGTCATCTACCGTCGCGAGCGCATCATTGTCTCGAAACACGGCAAGCCCGTCGGCGCGTTAATCAGCACCGCCGATTTGGAACAGTTGGAAAAATTGGAGAAACAACAAGCGCTCGCGCGAGTCAAGGAAATCAAAAAGCGGACAAAGAAATATATTCCGTACAAAGAATTTGTGCGTGAGTACGAGGAAAAATGGGGTGTCAAATTAGATGAGGTCGAAGCGGAGGAGTAAATGTACGCGCTTGAAATCACCACTGAATTCCACGCGATTGCCGCGCCGATGCATCCAAAACGATTAAGCAAACACATTTGCGAGTCTTTGCCCTTATGCAAAACCCGCGTCCACCCGACGCCGAAATGCTCGACACGAACATCTTTCGCGTGCGCGTCGGTCTCTATCGCGTGACGTACGAGATTGATGACAAACGGCGCCGCGTGCGCGTGTTTTTGCTGGAAGCGCAAGAGAGCGCCGAATGAAAAACGGCGCGCTGTTTTCCAACAGCGCGCCGCTCTTTTTTTGCCATCGCGATTCACCAAAGCGAATTGCCATCGGCGATAGGCAATCCGCGAGGCGCGAATTCCTACACTTCGCGATATTCTCCTTCGACCGTGTCGCCGCCGGCAGCGCCGCTCGCGCCGCCATCGCCGCCCATACCGCTGTCGCCGCCGAAACCGCCGCCCGGAGGGGGCGTGCCTGCGCCCGCATACGCCGCTTGCCCAAGCTTCATTAAGGCATCTTGCAGCTCCTGCACCCGACGTTTAATGGGTTCGACTTCGCGCCCTTTCATCACATCTTTCAGCGAATTCACTTTGGATTCCACATCCATGCGCGCATCGGCGGGAACTTTGTCGCCCATGTCGTGCAAAAGTTTTTCGGCTTGATACACCGCCGCGTCCGCGTTGTTGCGGATTTCAACTTCTTCTTTGCGCCGTTTATCTTCTGCCGCGTATTGTTCGGCTTGCTTGACCATCTTTTCGACTTCTTCTTTGCTCAAGCCGGACGACGCCGTGATGGTGATGTGCTGCGCGCGATTCGTCGCCTTGTCCACTGCGCTGACGTTCAAAATGCCGTTTGCGTCAATATCAAACGTCACTTCGATTTGCGGCACGCCGCGCGGCGCAGGCGGAATCCCGTCGAGAATAAATTTGCCCAACGTCTTGTTGTCTGCCGCCATCGGGCGTTCGCCTTGCAGCACGTGCACTTCGACTTGGGTCTGCCCGTCCGATGCCGTCGAGAAAATTTGTGATTTCTTGGTCGGGATTGTGGTATTGCGCTCGATGAGCGGAGTCATCACGCCGCCGAGCGTTTCGATGCCGAGCGTCAACGGCGTCACGTCGAGCAAGAGCACATCTTTGACTTCGCCGCCCAACACGCCGGCTTGAATCGCCGCGCCGAGCGCCACCACTTCGTCGGGATTGATGCTCTTGTCCAAATCTTTGTTAAAGAACGACTGCACCGTTTTTTGCACGAGCGGCATACGTGTCTGACCGCCGACCATGACCACTTCATTAATCGCGTTGACGTCCAGTCGCGCGTCAGCGAGCGCGGCGCGCATCGGTGGAATGGTCTTTTCGACGAGGTCGCCGGTGAGCGCTTCCAACTTGGCGCGCGTGAGTTTCATCACCAAATGCTTCGGACCCGATTGGTCTGCCGTGATGAACGGCAAATTGATTTCGGTTTCCATCGCGCTCGACAATTCTTTTTTCGCGCGTTCGGCGGCTTCTTTCAGACGCTGCAGCGCGAGGCGGTCGGCGCGCAAATCAATGCCTTCCAGTTTTTTGAATTCGTCACACAACCAATTGATAATCCGTTGGTCGAAATCGTCACCACCGAGGAACGTATCGCCGTTGGTGGATTTCACCTCAAAGACGCCTTCGCCCAATTCCAAAATCGAAATGTCGTACGTGCCGCCGCCCAAATCATAGACGGCGATTTTTTCATTGCCTTTTTTGTCAATGCCGTACGCGAGCGCCGACGCGGTCGGTTCATTGATGATGCGTTTCACTTCCAAGCCCGCGATGCGTCCCGCGTCTTTGGTCGCTTGGCGCTGCGAATCGTTGAAATACGCCGGCACCGTGATAACGGCTTCGGTTACTTTTTCGCCGAGGTACGCTTCGGCATCCGCTTTGATTTTTTGCAAAATCATTGCCGAAATTTCGGGCGGGGAATATTGCTTGCCGCCCATTTCGACCCAAGCGTCGCCGTTGGGTGCGCGCACGATTTTGTACGGCACCACTTTTTTCGTCTTTTCGACTTCGGGGTCGTCAAATTTGCGCCCCATCAAACGTTTGATGGAATAAATCGTGTTTTCCGGATTCGTGATTGCCTGACGTTTTGCCACGTCGCCGACGAGCCGTTCGCCGCTTTTGGAAATCGCGACCACGGATGGAATCAGGTGTCCGCCCTCTGCGCTTGGAATGACCGTCGGGTCGCCGCCTTCCATCACGGCGACGACGCTGTTGGTCGTGCCCAAATCAATACCGATAATTTTTCCCATGTGAATTGTTCTCCTTGATTTATACTTGGCGAGCCGGTAGACAGGAAAACAAGCATACAGGCAAGCTCCTGTTCAAACGTCTGCTCGTTTTCGTGTCCGCCTGTTTTCTTGGTTGCCTACTCCCCTTTTGCAACTTTGACACGAGACGGACGGAGCACCCGGTCGTGCAGCATGTACCCGCGCTGCATTTCGCCTACAATTTGTCCGTCGCTGGCGCCCGGACTGGGTTCGTAAAACAGCGCTTCGTGAAAATTCGGGTCAAAGTCTTTGCCCTGCGCGTCAATCGGCGTCACGCCTTCTTGTTCTAAAATTTGCAGCATTTGTCGCTCGACCGCGCGCATCCCTTCGACCCAAGGTTCATTTTTGAATTGTTCTGGAATTGCTTTGAACCCGGCATCAAAACTGTCCAGCACATCCAGCAACCGCTTCAGCAGCCGTTGATTGGCATACTGCGCGTAATCGGCTTTGTCCTTTTCCGCGCGGCGCTTGAAATTTTGAAATTCGGCTGCCGTGCGCCGCCAATTATCCAAATACTCGTCCGCTCTCTTTTTTTCTTCCGTCAGCTTGGTTTCCAAAGCTGCTGTGCTTTCAGCCTGTTCTTGGAGTTCTTGCTCCACACCATTGCCCTGCTCTTGTGCCATTTGTCCTCCCCGCTTTAGAGTGCTTGGCGCTGTCCCGCTTATCCAGTTACATCAATGTACAAAAACTTACGAAACTGACAGTTCGAAATCACCTATCGTCTATCGCAGCTCACAAATTATTCATCAACCGTTCACTGCTTACGGGTTACAATCTCATCTGCTCGTGTAGAAACGCCGCATCAGGTCATCCAACATAATCGAGACATAACGCACCGCGCTCACCGCGCGCGAATACTGCATTCGCATTGGACCGATGACGCCGACCACACCGCTCGCTTCGCCTTCAATGCCATAGCGCGCCATCACCAACGAATAATCGTTCAACTCTTCGCGACCGCCTTCACTGCCAATGACGACTTGCACGCCGTGCGCGGGCGCAAAGGATTGCAACAAGTCTTCGAGCATCGTGCGCTGTTCCAACACTTCGAGCAGCTGCTGCATTCGGTCCACCGCGACAAATTCCGGCTGTCGCAAAATGTCCAACAGCCCGTCGCGATAAATTTCGCGCGACGTGCGGCGGTCCATTTGCTCAATGATTTGGTGAATCCGTTCGGCGACAATCAGAATAAAACCGTTCAAGCCGCGCATTTGCTCTTTGATTTCGCTTGCCGCGCGTCCGGCAAAGCGCTCGTTGAGCTGGTTCGCCATGCGCCGCAATTCCTCCTGGTCCAACAGGTCGGTCGAATACAACATTTGCTGTTTGACGGTGCCAGCTTGCAAAATCAACACCATCATCGCGACCGTTTCGCTGATGGCAATCAATTCCACATGCTTAAAGCGCGTCTGCTGGGCAGAGGGCGCGGTGACCAATGCCGCCATGTTCGACGTATGCGCAAGCACTGCCGCCGAGAGCCGCATCCACTGCTCCACGTCGAGTGTGACCTGATGAAACTGGTGCCGAATCATCTGCTGTTCTTCCGGCGACAGTTCCATATTGTCCATCAACGTCTCGACGAAATAGCGATAGCCCTTTTCGGTCGGCACACGTCCCGCCGACGTGTGGGGATGTGTGAGATAACCTTGCTCTTCAAGCGCGGCGAGTTCGTTCCGAATCGTCGCCGAGCTAATCCCAAGGTCCAGTTTAGCGAGGGTTTCGGAGCCAACGGGCTGGGCTTTTTTGATATATTCTTTGATGGCAAGCGCCAAAATCATTTGGCGGCGTTCGGTCATTTTCATGGCGCAAAGCATTCCGGCAAAAAACAGCACAAAGCAAGCGCGCCGAAAGCCCGCTTGCTCATAAAACCGCTATAATCAAGTCAAATAAAAAAATGTCAACTTCATTAGCACTCTATATATAAGAGTGCCAAAACTATATCACGAAAACGAGTCCAAGTCAATAGATTTTCACATTAAAATTTTGTATAATCGCTGGCGGTGTTTCGCCCCTTTCCTCCACCCGCCTTTCGTCCCGGACCCGACCAACATTCTCTTGCCGCGCTTGTCGTCGGAGCTGTCGCGCCTGATGCATTCTCGCCCCAAGATATAGCCCATTTAGTCGAAAACGCGCACAGGCACAAAGTGGCTCCGATGCTGTTGTGGCAATTGAAACAGCGCGGAATTGACGTGGACGCACGCGCGTGGCATCCGCTACTTGCCGCGCAGCAGCAGGCGCTGCGTCATTATCTGCTTCTCAAAGCCGCTTACCAATCCATTACTCGCGCGTTGGCGCATGCCGAAATCCCCACCCTCACGCTCAAAGGCTTTGCGCTCGCGCACGCGGTGTATCCCCAACCGCATTTGCGCCCGATGCTCGACCTCGATTTGCTGGTGCCGTACGCCCAACGCACGGACGCGCTCGCCTGTATGCAAAACTTGGGCTATGCGATTGACCAGCCGCATCAATCCGCTGGCGTCCAACAAATTTTTCACCATTATCATTTGCGCCAACGCGTCGCCGTCGAACTGCATTATCGTTTGATTCCGCTCCGTTCCCAATTGCTGATGCCCGAACAAATGGAATGGTTTTGGTCGCAAACGCGCGTGCTCGCGTACGACGATTTGCGCCTCACCGCGCTAACCCCTGAAGCCGACCTCCTGTATCTCTGCGCGCACTGCATTTTGATGCACGGCGAATTTTCATTTTTTCTGCAACGGTTTTTGGACGTGCATCTGCTGATTCAAAAAAATCCGCAGCTCGATTGGAACATGGTCGTGGAACGCGCCGTCACATTGCGCTGGGCTTTTGCGGTCGCGCGCACATTGGAACTCGCGCGCGACTACTTTGGCACAACGTTGGATAACGCCATTTTGCAAGAGCTCGCGTCGCGTCGTCCCGCCGCCCAAGACCTCGCGCACGCGCCGCACATTCATCCCCATTCGACGCGTCTGGAAGCGACGCGCCAGCTCATGCGCGGGATGAATGCGCGTGAACGGTGGATTTGGTTTTGGGGTTCGATTTTGCCCACACCGCAATTTATGCGCTGGCGCTACGAGTTTCATTCCAACTGGCTGCTGCCCTTTTTTTATTTTTGGCGGTGGGGCATCATCGCCGCCGACACGATCAAAACGATGGTAAAATGGGCGCGCGCAAAATTTCTTGCATGGTGACACTTTGTGATGTATGGCTATACAGCATACGGGTTGACGCTGCGCTCGGAGCTCATACTGCCGGAACTCATCCCCGCACACGCCGCGCCGGATGTAACAATCACCCTTGGCGCGGTGCCGGAAACTTTAGCTGCCCCCACCGGACGCGGCGTATGGTATCAAGTTTCACCCCACGAATTTTTGCTCAACATCCCCGACACCGCGCGCTATCTCGCCGCTAACGGAAGCACGGTTACGATTGAACGCGCACCGGACGCGCCCGACGCGTTGGTGCGTTTGTATTTGCTCGGCTCGGTTCTCGCAGCAATTTTGCATCAGCGCGGCGCGCTGCCCCTCCATGGCAGCGCCATCAATACGCCGCGCGGCGCGGTCATTTTTTGCGGACCCTCAGGACGCGGCAAGTCCACGCTCGCGTGGGAATTTCAACGGCGCGGCTATCAGCACATGTGCGATGATATTTCCGTCATCGGTTTCGACGCGCACTCCAAGCCGCTCGTGTATCCCGCGTACCCACAGTTGAATTTGTGGGCAGATGTTTTGGAAAAACACCCCCCCCCGCGCGACGTCGTGCGCGCGCTGCATCCTGAACTGCAAAAATATGCCCTGCCCACGCGCGCCGCGTTCGACGCCGCGCCGACGCCCCTGTTTGCTCTTTATTACTTGCAAACCACCAACACGGACACGCTCACGCTCGAACCCATCAAAGGATTGGACAAGCTGCAAATTCTTGTGGCGAATACCTATCGCGCGCGCTGGATTGCGGCAATGGCAAAGCGTACGCTTCACTTTCAGACGGCGGCGCACGCGGGGCAATCTATTCGCACGCGGCGCGTGACGCGCCCTCTCTCGCCGTTTCGCTTGCATGAACTCGCGGACTTGATTGAACGGGATTTGGCGGCATGAGCAAAATTGTGTGGCTCGCCTCGTACCCCAAATCGGGCAGCACCTGGCTGCGCGCGTTTCTCTCCAACTATTGGAGTGACGCGCCAGAACCTGCCAACATCAACGCGCTGCGCGTCGGCGGCATTGCCAGCGCGCGGTTCCCTTTTGAAGACCTGGTGGGCGTAGAATCCTCTGACCTCACACCCACGCAAATTCTAAACTGCCGCCCGATGGTCTATCGCCTCTATGCCGCCGAAAGCGACACCCTCCTTTTTCTCAAAGCGCATGATGCCTATCAACAGACACCTGCCGGCGAACCGCTGTTTCCTGCCGACGCAACACAGGGCGTTTTGTATCTCATTCGTCATCCGTGTGATGTCGCCGTCTCGTACGCGTATCACAATTCCATCTCACTCGACCACGCGATCGCGTGCATGCAAAATCCCGCACACACTCTCGCAGGCACCTCACAGCGTTTGGAGCTTCAACTGGAGCAGAAATTGTTGACGTGGAGCGCACACGCGCGCAGTTGGCTCACATCAGGATTGCCTTGTCATGTGATGCGCTATGAGGACATGCTCGCGCAGCCGCACGAAACATTTCGCGCGGCGATTTGCTTTATCGGCTGGGACGACGACGCGGAGCGTCTGGCGCGCGCGCTGCACTTTTCACGCTTTGACGAACTCTATGCCCAAGAGCAGCGCGAAAATTTCAACGAACGTCCGCCGCGCGCGCCAAAATTTTTCCGCCAAGGCAAAGCCGGCGCGTGGCGCGAAATTTTGTCCGCCGCCCAAGTTGCCGCAATCGTGGACGCGCACCGCGACGTCATGCGACAGTTCGGTTATCTCGACGCGAAAGGAAATGTGCTGTGACTCTCGACACGAAACTCGCTCGCAATCCCAATCTGACCACCGCCGCCCTCGATGGCGAAGTGGTGATGTTGAGTTTGGAAACGAATCGCTACTATGGCTTGAATTCCGTCGGCAGCCGCATTTGGGAAATCCTCGCGCAACCCATGACCCTCGCGGCTGTGTGTGACATCTTGCTGCAGGAATATACCGTCACGCGCGCGCAATGCGAACGCGAAGTCATCGCGCTGGCAAAAAAATTGCTCGACGAAAAACTGGCGTTCGTTGCCGACACCACCGTATGACTCGAATTTCCGTTTGGATTTTCACATGAGCGCACTGTTTGGTCTCTGGCACAAAAATGGCGCGCCCGTCGCGGATGCGCTCGCCGAGATGGAGCACGCGCTGTGCGAGTGGCAGTGCGACTGGCGCGGCACATCGTTCGATGCCCCAGCCATGGCGGGCGACGCATGCCTCGGCATCGGCGCGCGTTTGTTGTGGACGACGCCTGAATCTCGATTCGAACGCGCGCCTTTTACACTTGCCGATTTTCCTCAGCTCACCCTTGCCGCCGACGCATGGCTCGACAACCGCGCGGCATTGTGCGACACCTTCCACATTCCACATCCCGCGCGCGCGACGACGTGTGACAGCGAATTGATTTTGCGCGCCTATGCCAAATGGGGCGACGCGTGCGCGGAAAAATTGCGCGGCGATTTTGCCTTTGCCTTGTGGGACGCGCGCAAAGAACAATGGTACTGCGCGCGCGATTTTTTGGGCGCGCGCCCTTTTTTTTATTTCGACGCGCCGCATCTGTTTTGTTTCGCCTCCGATGTGCGCGGCGTGCTCGCTTGCCCCGGCGCGCCCGCGAAACTCGACTCGGCGATGCTGGCAGCCTTTTTAACGCAAAGCACCCTCAACGCCGAAAAACGCCACACCTTTTACCAAAACATTTTCAAAATACCGCCCGCGCATTTTCTCATCGTCCGACGCGGCGCGACGCGCCTGACGCGCTATTGGCAGCCTGACGACGCGCCTACCGTGACCCTGCCCACACGCGACGCGTATGTGGAACACGCGCGCGCATTCTTGACCCAAGCCGTATGCGACGCGACGCGCGGCATACCACGCGTCGGCGCGCACCTGAGCGGCGGTCTCGATTCCACCGTCATTGCCATCCTCGCCGCGCGCAATCTGCAAACGCGCGGTCAAGTCCTGAACGGCTATTCCTGGTCACCCCCCCCCTCTTTCCCTATCGAAAGCGCCGAGCCTGACGAGCGCGCGTTCATCGAATGGGTGTGCGCGCGCGAAAAGATCGCGCCGCACTATGTGCGCTGCGCCGCCGACGATGTGATTCACATGGTGACGCGCGACCTCACGCGTGTGCCGTCCGACATGGCGCTGCGTGAGGAACGCGTGCAGGACGCGGCGCAGCGCGCGGGAGTGCGCGTGCTGCTTTCGGGCTGGGGCGGGGACGAATTGCTTTCGTACAGCGGACGCGGTTATCTGCCCGATTTGTTGCGGCGCGGCGCGTGGCGCGAGTGGTATGGCGAAACGACGCGGCGCGTTCCGCCGCACCTGCGCGGCGCGCGCCGCGTGCGCGCGTACGGCAGTTTGATCTATCGCCAAATGCTTTGGCAGCTCCTGCCCAATTGGGTATGGGAAATTCATTCGCCGTACGGCAAGCGCCGCACGACCCACTTCATACAGCCCGCGTTTTTTGCGCGGGAACGCGCCGCCGCCGCCGCGCTCCGTGATGTCAACGCGCGTGATTTTCCTTCGGTGCGCGCCACGCAGACGGCGCGCTTGGAAGCCGGGCATTTGACGCGGCGCATGGAAAGTTGGGCAACGCACGGCGCAAAACGCGGCATCGTGTATCGTTACCCCTTATTGACGCGCCCGTTGGTGGAATTTGTGCTGGGCTTGCCGCCGCACTTGTATTTTGATAACGGTTACGCGCGCGCGATGATGCGCCATGTCGCGCGCGAGCTGTTTCCCGCCGACACCCATGCGACGCGCACCAAGCAAGAACCCGCTGCGATGGAGCTGGTTATGGACACGCTGCATCGAGGCACCCGCGCGCTGTACCAGCACACCCGCCCGCGTTTTGAAACGCATCCCGCCAAAAATATCGTGAACACCGCCGCCATCGAACGCGTGATGAGTACGCCGGGGGCAAAGCGCAACGACCCATTTGTCCAACGCGCGCTCGCGTGTTTTTATTTTTCCGCGCTCGAACGATGAAAGCGTTCTCTGCGAAGCCTTGGGCAAAATTGGCGCGCCTATCGTGGCGCGAACGCGCGCGTTTAGGCGAAGCGCTTTTGTATCTCGCCGCCGCGCAGCTCGCGCTCGTTGTGATTCCGTTCCATCGTTTGACGCCGCATCTCGGCGCGCCGCACGCGCAGTCGCCCGAAACCTTTGCCGCGCCGATTCAACGCGCGCAGGCAGCGCGCATCCGCCGGGCAGTGCAGACGATGAGCCGCTTGGTGCCGTGGGACAGCGTGTGTCTCGCGCAAGCGCTCGCGGCAAAGTGGATGCTGGCGCGACGCGGCATGGCGAGTACGCTGTATCTGGGCGTCGCGTACGACGAGCAGAGAAAGCTGCGCGCGCACGCGTGGCTGCGCTGCGGCAATCTTTGGGTGACGGGCGCGCCGCAGCACAAAAAGTTTACGATCGTCGAAACCTTTGCGCCCAGAGCAAAAGTATGAGCCATCCTTCCGCCCAAGCCCAGCGCTTGTGGGCGCAAGCGCGCAAGCAGATTCGTCAGCCGCAACATCCGCGTCTCGCGCAATTGGCAATCGCGTATTTCGAGCAGGCGCTCGCGCTCGAGACGCACAACGTTGACCTCATGCTTGATTTTGCGGAGGCGTACGCGCGTCTTGGACATAAAGAAAAAGCCATTGCCTTGTGTGAACGCGCGCTCCGGATCGCGCCGCAATCACTGCGCGCGCAATGGGCATTGACGTTGTGTCAGATTCCGCCGCTTTATGAGACTCCACAAGAAATTGAAGCGAGCCGCGCCGCGTACGCGGCGCACCTCACTCGTTTTGCCGCGCAGCTAGATTTGTCGTCGTCCGAAAAAATTGCCGCCGCCGCAGATGCCCTGTCGTACGGGCTGCCCTTTTATCTCGCCCATCAGGCGCAAAACGACGTCGCGCTCCAGCGCGTGTACGGCGCCATGCAGCATCGCGTGTTTACCGCGCGTTATCCCAAGTATGCCGCCCCGCCGCGTGTCCCCTCCCCCTCGCCGCAGGAGCCCGTGCGCGTCGGCATTGTCGCGGACGAATTTCGCAATCATTCTGTATGGAAAGTGATTCTCGACGGTTGGGTCACACAGCTGCATCCCGCGCGCATTGCGCTGTACGGGTACTACACGGGCGAACGCGCGGACAAAGAAACCCAAGTGGCGCGCGCCCATTGCCGCAAGTTCGTTCATGCCAAACTGGAACTGCGCGCATGGGCAGAAACAATTCGCGCGGACCGTTTGCATGTTTTGATTTATTCCGCCATCGGCATGGCAGGAATGCCTTCGCGCTTGGCGGCGCTGCATCTCGCGCCCGTTCAATGCGTCGCCACTGGACACGCGCTGACCAGCGGTCTGCCAAGCATGGATTATTGTTTGAGCGGCGCAGCCAGCGAGACGGAACACGCCGACGCGTACTATACCGAACAGCTGGTGCGTCTGCCGAATCTCGGAATTTATTACCAAGAACAAAGAGTGGAACTTGCCGATAAACCGCGCGCGGCATTCGGTCTGCGCGACAGCGCCATCGTTTATTTCATGCCGCACGCGCTGTTTAAATTTTTGCCGCAGTACGATTTTATTTTTCCGACGATTGCGCGCGCGGTGGGCGATTGCCAATTCGTGTTTCTGCAAAACAAACACGCCGCGACGCTCACGCGCCAATTTGAAAAACGCGTCGCCCACGCGTTTGCCAACGCGGGCATGGACGCGCGGCAGTACGTTGTCACACAACCGCGCCTGAATCGCTCCGATTATCAGACCTTGCAGCATCACGCCGATATTTATTTGGACAGTTTGGGGTACGGCGGCATGACGGCAACACTCGAAACGCTGGCGCACAATTTGCCCATTGTGACGCGGCGCGGCGAATCCTATCGCAACAATTTTAGCGCGGCGCTGCTGCACCGCATCAACGTGACAGAAACGCTCACGGCGACTCTAGACGAATATGTCGCGCGCGCCATTCGTCTCGGCACCGACCCCGCATGGCGCGCCGACGTACGCGCCAAGATTGCCGCGCATAAACATTTGGCATATCACGACCATGACGCCATCGAGGGTTTGGAGATTTTTTTGGCGCAGCGCGCAAGAGGGCATTGACGAGCAGATGTTTGTTTGTTAACATATTTCACACTTCAAATGAGTCCCCCTTGCAAAGGAGAACGCCATGAATGAAGCATTGAATTCCGCTCCGGGTGAGTCGCAATCTGACCAAACGAACGCCGCCAAAAAAGTGTGGGAAACACCCGAACTGCAGAGCATTGGCGTGGACGAAACCGAAATTCCGAAAGCATCCGCCAGCGCTGAGACCGATGCGAATGCGTTGGTGAGCGCTTGACCTGCGTGAACCCACATGCCCCGCGTAGGTTGTCCGGAATCTCTCGCGCGATGGAAGAAAAACTTCCATCGCGTCTTGTTTTATAATGTCTGTTATGAATGAATCCACGCGCGCGCGTTATTTGCGTCAAATCATTTTCCATGGCGTCGGCGAAAGCGGACAGGAAAAATTACTCGCCGCGCGTGTGCTCGTCGTCGGCGTCGGCGCCACCGGCTCGGTCATTGCGTCCACACTCGCGCGCGCGGGCATTGGTTTTTTGAAAATTGCCGACCGCGATTTTGTCGAATGGAACAATTTACAGCGGCAGGTATTGTACGACGAAGACGACGTGGCTGCACGCACGCCCAAAGCCGTCGCCGCCGCGCAAAAATTGGGGCGCATCAATTCGTCTGTCCAAATTTTGCCTTGCGTAACGGATGTGAACGCCGAAAACATCGAGGACTTGATAGCGGATGTGGATTTGGTTTTGGATGGCACGGACAATTTTGAAACGCGCTATCTCATCAACGACGCGTGCGTGAAACATAACAAGCCGTGGATTTATGGCGGCGCGGTGGCGAGTTACGGCGCGACGATGACGATTGCACCGCACGCGTCCGCGTGTTTTCGCTGTGTCTTTCGCCACGCTCCCCCCCCCGGCACCCTGCCCACATGCGACACGGCGGGCGTCATCGCGCCGATTGTGAATGTGGTCGGTTCGCTCGTGTCCGCCGAAGCGATGAAATTCATCATCGGTTCGGGCGCGCGCAATCGCGGGCTCATCCACATAGACTTGTGGGAGAACACGTTCGACATCGCCGCCGTCGAACGCCGCGCCGACTGCCCCTGCTGTGTAAAACATCAATTCGATTATTTGGACGACGCGCGCGACGACACCGCGTTTCTCTGCGGACGCAACGCGATTCAAATTCGCCCCGCGCGCAAACACACTCTCGATTTGGCGCAGCTCGCCGCGCGCCTCGCTCCGCTCGGACGCGTTATGCAAAACGAATATCTCGTCCAGTTTTCGCTCGACGATTTTGATGTAACGATTTTTCCCGACGCGCGCGCGATTATCAAGGGCACCGAAGATGCGAGCGTCGCGCGCAGTGTGTACGCCAAATACGTGGGAACGTGAAACGTTAGGGCAGATTCCACTTTGGTTCAAGGGACAGACCATATTACCCCGAGATGTGAGCAATCACCAGTCGTTTTCCTATTGACATGATTGTTATTCCTGCTATAATAGCGTCAGTTGTTATGACATCTGACAACATGATGATTTGACGATATGCCGATGATTCGCTCCGCCCGTTCCTCCCGAAAAACCCTCACCGATGCCGTTCAAGAAGAACTGCGCCAGGCGATTTTTAGCGGCACATATTCACCCGGCAGCCAATTGCCGACAGAAGCGGAACTGGGCGAAATGCTCGGCGCGTCGCGGACGGTCGTGCGCGAAGCCCTACGCATTTTGGAAGAAGACGGGTTAATTTTCCGGCGGCACGGCGTCGGCACGTTCGTTCGCAACCATCAAATCCTCAAAAACCTCAACATCAATTACGGCATCACTGAAATGATTCAATTGGCGGGGCTAGAACCCGGCACCAAGCATCTTGCCATTCAACAAGAGACCGCCGATGAAGAAATTGCGACGCAGCTCCAAGTGCCGCAAGGCACGCCGGTCCTCACCATCGAGCGCGTACGCACCGCCAACGACAAGCCCGTCGTTTATTCCCTCGATACGTTTGCCGAAACTTTATTGCGCGGCACGCCTTTTGACCCCAATCGTTTGCTGACCGAATCGGTTTACAAAATCCTCGAAAGCGAATTTGGACACACCATTGATTACGGCGTAGCGCGCATTCTGCCCGCGTTGGCGCCACCGCCCATTGCCAAACACCTCGCGCTGGCTCCCAATTCGTTGGTCCTCTATCTCGTTCAAACTGATTATTCTGCGCTGGACGAACCCCTACTTTACTCGCGCGAATATCATTTGCCCGATGCTTTTGATTTCATGATTTGGCGGCGCGGTCCCAACAAACTCGGTTCGCTCATTCCGACCAACAAATAATTTCACATCTCGCTCACACCATCTTGTTTGCGCAATGCTTCCCCGCGTCACATTCAGCACGCTGGCATGTCCGCATTGGTCTATCGAAACCATCGTCGCCAACGCGCGCGCGATGGGCTATGACGGCATTGAATGGCGCGGCGGCGCCGACGGGCACATCAATCCCAACGCGACGCGCGACGAGCGCACAACACTGCGCGAACGAATGCGCGACGCGAATTTGTTTTCGCTCGCGGTGACGAGCTATACAAATTTCGTTTCCGACGACGCCAACACGCGCGCGGCGCATGTGGACGATTTAAAAAAATATCTCGACCTCGCTGCCGACCTCGACGCAAAATTCGTGCGCGTCTTTCTCGGCGAACTCGCGCCGCATCAAACGCGCGCCGAAATGTATCCGCGCATCGTCGAAGCGTTACAGCAATGTATGGAACACACGCGCCAAGTCGGTGTCGGCATTGCCGTCGAACATCACGACGATTTTGTGCAGACCGCCGCGCTCGTACCGATTCTGGATGCGCTCACGGATGTTTATATTGGCGCGGTGTGGGACATTGCGAACGCGCACCGCGCGAACGAAAGCGCGCCAGACGGCATCCGCAATTTGGGCGAACGGATTTCGTACGTGCAAATCAAAGACGGAATCGGACGCGGCACAGCATGGCGTTTGACGAATGTGGGGGAAGGAGATGTCGAGTTACGCCAAGCCATCGAATTGCTCCACGCGCAAAACTATCGCGGCGCGTTCAGCGTCGAATGGGAATATGCATGGCATCCCGAACTCGCGCCGCCCGAACGCGCGCTGCCGCACGCTCTCGAACACCTACGCGCGTGGCTGCAACAAACGTGGAGTTGACTGCGAATGAAATTTGGATTCATCCCCACCGAAGGCGGACAATTTTTTCAAGAAGCATTGACCGAAGCCATTCTCGGCGAAGAGCTCGGTTTCGATTCTGTGTGGCTCGAAGAACATCACAGCATCCGCAATCACTATTGGGCGTCGCCGTTGATGGCGCTCGCGGGCATTGCGGCGCGCACCTCGCGCATCGAGCTCGGCACCGATATTGTGGTGATGCCGTTTTATCATCCCGTGCGGCTCGCCGAAGACCTCACGATGCTCGACGTCATGTCCAACGGACGCGTCATTTTTGGCGGCGCCATCGGGTATCGTCCGCCCGAATTTGATTTGTACGGCATTTCGATTGACGAACGCGGCGGACGCTATGTGGAAATGTTAAAAATCATGCGCGCGCTGTGGACGCAAGAACAAGTGGAATTTCACGGCAAATTTTTCAACGTCGTCGGCAGCATCGAACCGAAACCGCTGCGCGTGCCGCCCATTTGGCTCGGCGGCTGGGGCGAACTCTCGTTGAAACGCGCGGCAGCGCTCGGCGACGCGTGGGTGCCGGGTCCGACCGCGAATTTGGAAAAATTGCTGCACGCGCAAAACGAGTACCGCGAACATTTGCGCGCGCTCGGAAAAAATCCGACAGAGTATCCGACACCGCTCACGCGCGAAGTGGTCATTGCCGAAACCACCGAACGCGCGTGGGAACTCGCGGAAAAACATCTGCTCATCAATTATCGCGACGAGTACGGCGGCGGCGTGTGGAAACATCCGCTGATTGGTTCGACCGATGCGACGCCCGTGAATCAACTCGACGCGCTGGCGAATGACCGTTTCCTCGTCGGCAATCCCGACCAGGTGGTTATTCAACTCAAACGTTTTCAAGAAACATTCGGCGTGGACCATCTCATTTGTCGTTTGTATTTTCCCGGAATGCCGCACGACCACATCATGAACGAACTGCGCTTGATTGCAAAACAAGTGATGCCGGCGTTTCGGTGAGCGGTGAGCAGAAAGCAGTAATCCGTAAGCGGTGAGCAAGTAATCGGTTTGTGCATTGTGCATTAGGCATTGAGCATTGTCCATTGAGCATTGTCCATTGTCCATTGTTCATTATGAACGTCTCTTTTGATTTTCAACTCTCGCCTTTCACCGGCTGGACACGCGCGCATTGGGAACACATGCTCGCGCGCGCGACGTACGGCTATGTGCGCGCGGCAGAGAAAAATGATTCAATGGCGCGCGCATTGTATCCCAACGACCGCCGCGATTTGCCCGACGCGGTGGACGCGTTGGAATCGTTCGCGCGCATCGGGTCGGCGTGGGGCGCGTGGTTGAGCAATCCGCAAAATTCGGCGACGTTGACGTTTGAACATCGCGCGCTGAACCTCGAAGAAATTTTGTATCGCGCGCTGCTCGAAGGCACCGACGAAAATAATCCGCGCACGTACTGGGGCAAAATGCGCGGCATGGACCAACGCATCGTCGAAGCAGCGGACATGGCGCTCGCGGTGTGGTTCTCGCGCGAGCGCGTCTTCCAGCGCATGAACGAACGCGAACGCGCGCAAATCATCGCGTGGCTCGCGCAAGTGGACGGACAGGACACGTATTACGACAATTGGGTTTTGTTTCCCGCCGTCGCGCAAGCGGTGCGGTTACAGCTCGGTTATCCGGTGGACGAACGCGAACTCGACGCGCGGCTCGAACAAACGGCGGCGTTTTATCGCGGCGATGGTTGGTACGTGGATGGAACGGGCGCGGAATACGAATTGTACAACGCGTGGATGTTCGGCTGGCATTATGTGTTGTGGGCGCACATTGACGGCGCGCGTCGTCCCGCCCATCGCGATGTGGTGCTCGAGCGCGCGCGTTTGTTTTTGAACGGCTTTCAATATTTTTTTGGCGCGAACGGTTCGTATCCCGCGTGGGGTCGCAGCATCGTGTATCGCTTTGCGGCGATTGCATGTTTTGCCACGGGTTATTTGATGAACATCGCGCCCATGTCCCCCGGCGCGCTGCGGCGTCTTGCGAGCGGCAACTTGAAATATTTTTATGATAACGAATGTTTTGACCCGCACGAACATTTTTTGCGGCAGGGCTTTCACGGCGATTTTCCGCCCGCTGCCGAAGCGTACATTTCGCCCGGCTCGCCGTCGTGGGCATGTCACGGTTTGTTCGCGTTAGCCTTTGATGCGGACGATTTATTTTGGACAGCGCGCGAAGAACCGCTGCCGGTCGAACGCGATGATTTTGAAATCGCTTTAGCGACGCCCGGATTTGTTTTAAGCGGACGCCGCGAAACGGGACAGGTGATTTTGCTCAACGCGGGCAGTGGTCATCAACCTGAAAATCCGCGTCACAATTACATTTCCAAATACGGCAAGCTCGCGTACTCGACGCATTTTCCATTCAACGTCTTGCCCGCAGGGCACACGTACGCGCCCGACGCGATGGTATCGCTTACGAATGACGACGTTGAATTCGCGCATCGCTTCACCAATCGCGCGCACGGCGTGGGTCCGGGCGTAATGTGGAGTGAATTTTTTGAATATGTGGGCGGCGAACCGCAGTTGTTACGTATTGCCATTGTGATGTGGCGCGACGTACAACTGCGGTTCACTTTTGTACAGCCGACGCGGCGCGTGCGCGTGGTCGAAGCGCCGGGCGCGTTGGGCTGCAACGGCGCGGCGTGCGTGACGCGAAAATCGAATGCGCCAGAAGGTTGGGAATACGCGGAAGCGGAAGGACGCGCGCTCGCCATCCAACGTTTGTTTGGGTATGACGCGCAGCGCGCGAGCGAACCGTTCCGCGATTATTCCAACATCAATCTCGCGTATCCGTACGCCGAACAGCCGCTCATCATGGAACGCGAAATGAGTTTGCGCGCGCGGTGTTTGGCGTCTGCTGTGCTTTTGCGTCCGCGCGCATTCGACCCCGCGCAAGAATTTGCCGACATCCGTGTGAACGCGACCGAACGCGGCGACTTTGAAATCGCACTGCCGAACGACGAACGCGCGTTTGTGTCGCTCGCGAATCAATTACCCAAAACTATCCGCGTCGGCGCAACCGAAATCATCGGCAAAGCGATTCGCTATGCGCGCGTCCAGCGCGGCGTGGTTACAGGCATTGGAATTTAGCGCGATGAATTTGAATTTGACCGTGCTCATGTATCACTATGTCCGCGATGCAGGCGACGCGGCGGAAGCGGGTTCAGGAATACGCGGCATGTCCAAACAGAAATTTTGCGCACAAGTGGACACAATCGCGCGAACGTACGAAATGGTTTCGTGGAAGGATGTGCGCGAGGCGGTGCTGGAAAAAAAACCGCTGCCCGAACGCGCGTGTTTACTCACGTTTGACGACGGCGTGTGCGACCACTATTGGAATGTGTTTCCCGAATTGGCGCGGCGCAAGCTTTCGGGACTCTTTTTTGCGCTCGCGCGCGCAGAGGACGCGAATTTGCCGCTGCCGTTCAAACTGCATTTTTTGATTGCGCGGCTCGGTTTGGAAAATTTGCGCGCGGAAATTTGGAATCGTTTGAACGAATCACAACGCGCAATCTATCGCGAAGCGGAAGTGCGGTACCGTTTGCGCGGGAAAGCAGAAACGGACGTGGTCAAAGGAATTTTTCAACGCGACCTCGCCGACGCGGTGAATCCGCTCTTGAGCGAACTAATTGCGCAGCACATCGGCTCGGAACAAGAATTGGCGCGGCAGTTATTTTTGAACGACGCGCAGATAAAAGAAATGCGCGCGGGCGGAATGCATTTTGGCGGACACAGCGCGACGCATCCGTGGTTCGATTTTATTTCGCCCGCCCAGCGCGCCGACGAAATTCGCGCGTCGCGCGAGGGGTTGACGCGTGTGGAACAGCCGCCGTTCGCGTTCGCGTATCCGTACGGCGGACTCGCAGACGACGCGCCGCAACTTTTTCAACAAAATCATTTTTGCGCCGCGTTCACCACGCGCGCAAGCGTCACACACGCCGACCCGTTTTACATCGGGCGATTCGACGGCGAAGAATGGCAATGACGGTAACGCGTTTCGGCATCGTCGGCTGCGGCAGCGCGGCGGTGCCCGTTTGTCAAGCGATCGCGAATTTGCCCGACACGACGCTCGCGCGTGTGCATGATGTCAATGTCGAACTCGCGCGTGATTTGAGCGAACGCTGCAACGTTCCGTACACGACTGACGTGAACGAACTGTTGAACGATTCGGACATTGACGCAGTGTATCTCGCGGTGCCGCATGATTTGTTGGCGGGATTGGCGCGCCAAGTTTTGCAAGCCAACAAACATGCGCTGGTCGAAAAACCGTTGGCGTTGACGCTGGATGAGATTGACGAATTGATTGCGCTCGCGGAAGAAAAACAGCGCGCGCTCGGCGTCTTTTACGAAATGCGCTACGCTGATAGTTTTCGGCAGGCGCGCGAATTGGTGCAGGCGAAGAGATTGGGTGAAATTTTTGGCGTGAAAATGCAAACGCTGATTGATAAAAAATTGACGTATTGGAATGTCGGCTACAGCGGACGTTCGGCGAATCCGTGGCGCGGCGAAAAGAAACGCGCGGGCGGCGGGGTGACGTTGATGAACACGAGTCATCTGCTCGACGCGCTGTGGTACGTGACGAATTTGCAAGTCACGCGCGTCGCCGCCGAAAGCGGAACGTTGGTGGCGCACGTTGAAGTCGAAGATACACTCGCGGCGACGCTGCGCTTTCACAACGGCGCGCTTGGCAGTCTGTTTGCGGGCGCGCACATCGTCGGCGCCCACGCGGGCGAGGCGTTTGAAATTTATGGGACACACGGCACCTTGCGCGTCCCCGACCCGTACAGTGACGAGCCGCTCGAAATTTTTTTACGCACGCGTTGGAACGACATTCCCGCCGCCACATGGCACATGCTCCCGCGCGCCAGCGTGAATGTGTTTGAACGCGCCGTACAAGATTTCGCGCGCGCCGTCCAACACAACGCGCGTGCGCCCATCAACGCCTACGACGCGCGGCGCGTCCTGCAAATTGTTTTGGCGCTGTATCGCGCGGCAGAGGAACAGCGCGTGCTTGAAATCGAAATTCACTAAAAATTCTCCCCTCTCCGCATAGGAGAGGGGTAGGGGGTGAGGTTATTCTCCCCTCTCCGCATAGGAGAGGGGTAGGGGGTGAGGTTATTCTCCCCTCTCCGCATAGGAGAGGGGTAGGGGGTCAGGTTATTCTCCCCTCTCCGCATAGGAGAGGGGTAGGGGGTGAGGTTATTCTCCCCTCTCCTCATAGGAGAGGGGTAGGGGGTGAGGTATGCCAATTGATTTGCGCGGGATTATTCCCGCGATTGTGACGCCGATGCTGCCCGATGGCACGTTCGACCGCGCGAGCATGAAGCGCTATATCGAATGGCTCGTCGCGCAAAAACCGATTGCGCTCGCGGTAAATGTGGACACGGGCGAAGGACCGCATTTGAGTTTCGACGAGCGCGGCGAAATTTTGAAAGCGGTCAAGGAATTTGTGAACGGACGCTGTTTGATGGTCGCGGGCATTGGCGGACCCGCAACGGCGATGGCGGTGGCGAATGCCAAACAAGCGCGCGACGCGGGCGCGGACGCGTTATTGATTTTTCCCATTCCCGCGTATCTCGGACAACCGTTGAACCCGGAAATCCCGTACCGTTATCACGCGGCGATTGCGGACGCGGCGGACTTGCCGTTGATTTTGTTTCAATTGCAGCCCGCGCTCGGCGGCTTGAATTATTCGCGCGAGGTGATTCATCGCCTCATCGAAATTCCGCACGTCGTCGCCATCAAAGAAGCGAGTTTTGACGCGATGCGTCATGCCCAAATGCGCGTCATACTCGACACGGCGAGTCGGCGCATCACGATGCTCACGGGGCAGGACAATTTTATTTACGAAAGTTTTCTGTTGGGCGCGGAAGGCGCGCTGTTGGGCTTTGCCACACTCGGCACGCGCGAACATGTCGAGATGCTCAACGCAATTCGCCGCTGTGACTTTGCCGCCGCGCAAACGTTGGGCAAACGCTTGCAAGCTTTGGCAGATGTGATTTTTGCGCCGCCCGTGAGCGATTATCGCGCGCGGACGAAAGAGGCATTAAAGCTGATGGGCATTATCGAGCATACGGTAGTGCGTCCGCCGCTGTTGGATGTGGACGACGCCGAACGCGACAAGATTCGACGCGCGTTGCAGCGCGCGGGAATGCTGTAACCTATCGCACAATAATTTTCGCGACAGAAAAAAAGAGAGGAGCTTGCGCTGTGGAAAGGCATTCAAGCTCCTCATCGGTACATCGGACGCGCAGCCCTACGCGACGTTCGGCTTGGCTCGCCGTATCGCGGTGGCACGCCGCTGTCCGTGTGCATTCATTATAGCGCACAATGCCCAGATCGCGCTGTCGCATGGTGGAGGAGGAGACTGCCGCCGAAAACGAATCGCACCAATTGCAAAAGAATCGAACCATTCAAGGAGGAGAGATGAAAACGCGAATATGGCTCACATTCGCTGCAATGGCAATTGCAGTGTTCGTTTTAATTCAATGCGGCACGCCGGCAACGCCTGCCCCGCCGCCCGCGCCGGTCGTTCAAACCGTCGTCGTTCCTCAAACCGTCGTCAATACGGTCAAAGAAACCGTTCCCGTACCCCAAACCGTTGTTGCCCAACAGACCGTCGTCGTCGAACCCACCAAAGCGCCGCCCTCGGGCGTAGTCAAAGTTTTGCTCATCGGCAAACCCGACGAAGACAGCATTGACCAAGTGACCGGCAAGCCGGTCCCGGGCGTCCAACAGCTCAAAAAGATGTTTGAAGAAAAATACCCCACGATTGACATGCAAATCATCAACATCCCGTGGGGCTCCGGCGCAACCGGCTATGGTCCCAAAACCGAAACGATGATTCAGGCGCAAGAGGCGTGCGTCTATCACATGCCCGGCGCGTTCGATTATGGTCGGCGCGGGTACCTGCAAAACCTCGACGATTTCATCAAGAACGACCCGGACTTCAAGAATGTGTGGGGCGACAATCTCGCCCAATGGCGCGGTTGGGGTCCCGGCAATCCTGACAATCAGTGGGGCTTGCCGTACTCGGGCGGCAATCGCGTGATTCATTACGACGCGAAATTGTTCGAAGATTGGGGCGTCGAACCGTTGAGTCTGCATCCGACGCTGCAAGAGATTGAAGAAAAAGCCGCCAAGATGACCGGCAAGAATCCCAAGACCGGCGAACAGAATTACGGATATTGGTATCAGGGCAAATACATCAACTGGCAATTCCAGGTCATCGCCCACGCGTTCGGCGCAACGTGGGGCAAAGTGAATGACGACGGCACATGGACCATCAATTGGAATACGCCGGAATACTTGAAAGCGCTCGAGTGGCTTGTCAAGATGAGCAAATATGCGCCGCCCGGCGCGCTCGCCGCCGATGCGATGCCCGATGGCTTTCTCACTGACCAAAACGTCGTCGCCATCATTCCCGAAGGCGAAACTGGTTACTATTTGCAGCCGTTCGTTTCCACGCCGGGACTCGATAAACGTTTCCGTACCGTGTACAACATTCAAGGTCCGGATGGCAAAGGCGGTCTGTTCATCGCCGACCCCATTACAATGGCGGCGAGCTGCCCGAACAAAGATGCCGCGTGGGTCGTGATGAAATGGCTCGCGGGCAGTGTGGAATCGCAAAAATACAACTTTGATTCCGGCGGCAACTTGCCTGTGATTGACGCCAAGTTGACCATGGAGGCAATTCCCGAACTCGGCAAACTGACTGACGCACAGGCGATTCTCGACCAGAACGCGCACGCGGAAAAACGTTATCCGTGGGCATCTTCGCAGCCGCGTTTCTCGCTGCAAACAGCGATCGAAGCCGCGCTCGCGGGAACGCTGACGCCGCAGCAAGCATTGGAGCAAGCGCAAAAGGAAACGGATGACTGGTTGAAACAACAGCAGGCGAGTAAATAAAAGAAAGAGAGACCCCAGGGGTTTTGCCGCGCCATCGCGCGTCCATTCACGCGGTGAGCTAAAACCCTTGGGGTCTTGACCGATGCGAAAACAACTCCGCGACAGTTTGATTTGGTACACGCTCATTGCGCCGACCTTCATTCTCTTTGCGATTTTCGTCGCCTATCCGACCATCGAAACCTTTCGCCTGAGTTTGTACCGCGAAGTGGCGACGAAACAAGAATTCGTCGGACTCGCGCATTATGCGCGCTTGCTCGGCGACCAAATTTTTCGCAGCGCGCTCTTGAATACCGCGCTGCTCGGCGCCGCGTTCTTGCTGATTGTGATTCCATTGGGTTTGGTGCTCGCGTCGCTCTTGAATAATTTGAAATACGCGCCCAATTTTTTCAAAGTCGTCTATTTCTTGCCGCAGATTACTTCGTCCGTCGCGATTGCGCTCATCTTTGGCTATGTCTTTCAACCGAATTGGGGTTTGTTGAACAACGGGCTGCGCGCGTTGGGTGTGGACCCCCTGCCGTTGTGGCTCGCCGACCCGACGTACAGTTTGACCGGCTCGCGCGCGGCGGCGACAATTCTCGCGGTGTATGTGGCGCTCGGCTATTACATGCTCGTCACGCTCGCGGGGCTGCAAGCCATTCCGCAGGAACTGTACGATGCCGCAGTGGTGGACGGCGCGAATTTTTGGCAGGCGTGGTGGTACATTACGATTCCGAATTTGCGTCCCACCTTTATCTTTTTGATTATTACCGGCTCGATTGAAGCGCTCTCGCGTTTTGGCGATTTGTACACGCTCGGCGGACCCGGCGGCTCGCCCGCGCGTTCCCTGCAAACGATTGTGATGTATTTGTATCAGACCGCGTTCGAGTCGAATGATTTCAATCTCGCCTCCGCGACGGCGGTGCTTTTGTTTCTCATCATGTTAGCCGTGACGATTTTCAATTTCCGCACGCTGCTGCAGCGCGAGTTCAGCCGCCGCGATTAAACACTATGAGCGATTTTACGCTTTCCAAATCCATCGCCGAACGCTTTGCCATCAGCCAGCTCTGGCGTTCGCACAAACGGAGCAATCAACTCAAGCAAATCATCATCCTGTTGATTCTCGGCATCGGCGCGTTCTTGATGATTATGCCGTTCGAGTGGATGCTGGCAACGTCGTTTTCGCGTTCCGCCAATATCGCCATGCCGCGCGTCGTACGTTTTTTCCCCGCCGACCCGTCGCTGTTCAATTATGAAGTCGCTATCACCAATCTGCCGCTGCCGCGTTTGTATCTCAATTCGTTCATCGTCACTGCCGTCGCCACCGTCGGCTATTTATTTTTCAGCGCGCTCACGGGTTATGCGTTCGCCAAAGGACGCTTTGTCGGCAAAAGCATTTTATTTCTCATTATTCTCATGACGTTGATGATTCCGTTCGAAGTGCGGATGATTCCGCTGTACTTTTTAATCAAAGAGATGGGCTTACGGAATAATTTGCTCGCGCTGATTCTGCCGTTTCTCGCGGGCGGGTTCGGCGTGTTTCTCATGCGTCAATACATCAGCACCATTCCCGACGATTTGGTGGATGCCGCGCGCGTGGACGGCGCAAGTGAGTTTACGATTTTTTGGCGCGTTATCTTGCCATTGTGCGGTCCGCCGCTCGCCGCGCTGGCGGTGCTTTCCGCGTTGTGGCGCTGGAACGATTTGATTTGGCCCCTGCTCGCGATTTCTGACCGCAACATGTACACGGTCACACTCGGACTCGCGGTCGCGGGACGCTCACAAGGCACCTACACGGGTTCCGCGTTGGCGAACGCTGCCATCGCCATTATTCCCATTACGATTGTTTATCTCTTGCTGCAGCGCTATATCATCAAAGGCATCGCCATGACAGGATTGAAAGGATGAATGCACCTCACCCCCAACCCCTCTCCTATGAGGAGAGGGGAGCCATACATTTGAATCTTGACGCACCGTCCGCGTCACATTCGCTCCAACCCCGCTCCTCCGAGAAGCGGGGAATCATACGCATCGCTCATCGCGGCGCGTCGTTTGATTATCCGGAAAATACAATGCTCGCATTTCGCCGCGCGATCGAAATGGGCGTGGATTATTTGGAAGTGGATGCGCAATTCACGCGCGACGGCGAAATTGTCGTGATGCACGATACAAGCCTCGACCGCACGACGAACGGTACGGGATTCGTACACGACTATGCTTTGACGCAGATTCGTGAACTCGATGCCGGACGCGGCGAACGCGTGCCGACGTTGGGCGAAGTGTTCCAACTCGCGCGCGCAAATGACATTCGCTTGTGCATCGAGGTCAAAGGCGCGGATGACAACGCCAGCGCGGAAATTGCCGCCGTCGTCGTGAGCGCCGTCCAGCGCGCGGATTTCGTGCCGTTCGCTGTGATTACTTCGTTTTATGCGAACGCGCTGCGTCGCGCCAAACAACTCGAGCCGCGCCTGGCAACACTGCTCGACCCATCGCCGCAAGACGGCTCGCTCACGCCGCGCGAAATTTGTGAGCAAACGTTGGCGGCGCACGCCAACATCATTTCGTACGACTTTCAATATGTGACGCGCGCGGTGGCGCGCGAAGCCGCATTGACTGGACTCGCCTTGTGGCCCTGGGCGCCGAATACGCCGCAAGAAATTTCGTCGCTGCTCGCGCTGGATGTGCAGGGCATCATGACCGACCGCCCCGATGTGTTGAATGAAACATTGGCGCGGACGTTTTGACAAAACGCGTGACGAGACGTTTTGACAAAACGCGTGCGGAGACGTTTTGACAAAACGTCTCTACTGATTCTTATGAACCTTCCATTTGACCCCGCTTCTCCCGATTTCAAAAACGCGATTCGCGCACTGCCCGGTTATCCGCCGAACGAGGACCTGCCGATTCACGCGATGGTGTTTGAATCGGACGCGTACGCGCGCCTTCCCGAATTGCTCACGCAAATTGGCGCGCAGCGCGAACAGCCTTTGCTCGTCGTCGTGGACGAACTGCCCATCCAACGCGCGGGCGTGGAACTCAAACCGTTCCTGCTTCAATTTTTACAAACAGGGGGCTGGAACGCGGAACGCGTCGTGCTCGCTCCGCACGACCATACGCCGGTACATACGGACATGTATCAAATCGAATGCGTGCAAGCGCGCTTGACGCGCGGCGCGACCATTCTGGCGCTTGGTTCCGGTACCGTGACCGATGTCTCGAAACACGCGGCGTATTTGTTTGAGCGCGCGGGCGGCGGAAAAATTCCGTTCGCGGTCATGCCGACGGCGAATAGCGTCAGCGCGTACACCTCCAACACCGCGTCGGTCGAAGTGGGCGGCGTGAAAAAAACATTGCCCTCGCGTTATCTCGACGCGCTGGTGTGCGACCTTGAAACGTTAGCGTCCGCGCCGCGTTCTGCCACCGTCGCGGGCGTCGGCGACCTCGTCGTCGCGTTCGGCAGTTTCGCCGATTGGTTTCTTGCCGCGCGCGTGGGGCACGACCCCAATTACAGCGATTTGCCGCGCACGCTCATCGGTCCGCTCGACGAAATTTTTTTGGAAAACGCGGCGGACGTGCGCGGCGCGACGCCGCGCGGCACGGCGCTGCTGGCAAAATTGCTCGCGTTGGAAGGCGTTTCGCAGTCGCTCGCGCACACCAGCGCGCCGTTTTCTGGATTCGAGCATTCGATTTCGCATCTGCTCGATTTGATGGTCAAACAGCAGAAACAAACGCCCATCTTGCACGGCACCCAAGTCGCGCTGCTCACGGTTTTGACGACGCTCGCGTTTCGACAATTCATGGACGAATTCGACCCGGCGCGCGTAAATCTCGACGAATGTTTTCCGTCGCGCGCGGAAATGCAAGCGCGGATTCAACGCGCGTTCGCGTCGCTCGACCCGACCGGCGCGATTGCAGACGAATGTTGGAGCGAGTATCAAAAGAAACTCGACCACTGGCACGCACAGCGCGCGAGGTTTGAAACGTTCCTGCGCGAGTGGGACGACATTCGCGCGCAGCTCCAGAGCATGGTGCGTCCGCCCGAACTGCTGATTGAAATTTTGCGCCGTATGGGTTCGCCGACGCATTTGGAGCAATTGAACGCGCCCATACCCGAAGCGCAGCTGCGTTTTGCATTTGAAAACGCGTCGTTGATTCGCAGTCGCTTTACGCTCGGCGATTTGCTTCTCTTTTTGAATTGGGACCGCGAGCGTTTGTGGACGCGCATTTGGAACGCCTCGCGCGCGCTCGCGTCGGCGCCCATTTCCGAACGCTGAAACCGATGATTGCTCACTGCTCACCGATTCCTGATTACTGAAATACTCTATCTTTCCCAGGAGGCACTTTTATGTCCAATTCCACAGGCAAGACGATTCGTTTGAATCGTTTGATTCAACGCGAAACCAACACGTGCATTATTTGCGCGATTGACCACGGCATGACGTCGCCGATTTTTCTTGACGGTTTGTACGAGACAAAAACGCGCGTGCGCGAAGCGATTGACGGCGGCGCGAACGTGTTGATGCTCGGACGCGGCGTGGTCAAAGACACGTGCGACCAATTTCGCCGTGATACATCCCTTGCGCTGATGTTGACCGCGTCGGCGGCGGGGAAACCCTCTGGCGCGGTCGTGACGCCCATTAGCTCGGTGCAAGAAGCGCTGCGTCTCGCGGCGGATGCGGTGGTCGTGTACGTGGCGCTGGCGGGCGAAAACGAACCCGAAATGATTCAATATCTTTCCGCCGTCGGCGCGGCGTGTGAAGAATTGGGCATGCCTTTTATCGCCGAAGCCGAATATCCGAACGCGTATCAAAGTTTGAACGCGATGGGCGAACAATACGGCGCGGATTATTTGAAACGCAACGCGCGCTTGTGCGCGGAAATGGGCGCGGATATTGTCAAAGTCAATTGGTCGGGTGAACAAAAATCCTTTGGCGAAATTGTGCGCGCGTGCGCGCGCCCGGTGGTCCTCGCCGGCGGCTCGTTGATTTCGGACGAGGAATTGCTCACGCGCATGGAAATGGCGCGCGATGTCGGCGCGATTGGTTGTTCCGTCGGACGCAACATTTTTCAACACACGCACCCCGAAGCCATCACGCGCGCGATTTGTCGCGTCTTTCGCGAGCATTGGTCGGCGCAAGAGGCTCATGCGGAATTACAAGACCGCGTCAATCACAAAAAGTCGCGTAAATTTTCGAGACCCGAAAGGTCTTTGCCCGCGCGCGTTTGACAGCACGCGCGCAGAAATTCTTTGGAGCTTTAGCGTATGGATTACGTGATTGGCTGCGATGTCGGTTCGCAAGGCACCAAAGCCGTGCTAGTTTCGCTGGACGGCAACATCGTCGGCGAAGCGTACGCGGGCTATGAAATAGATTATCCACATCCGCTGTGGGCGCAGCAGCCCGTCACGCGTTGGACCAACGCGCTGCGCGACGTAATCCGCGCATTGCTCCACACGACCGGCGTCAGCGGCAATACCATTCGCGGACTCGCGCTCGCTACGCAAGTGGACGGCGTCGTGCCGATGGACGCGAACGGCAGCGCGTTATATCCCGCCATCATTTGGATGGACCGCCGCGCCGTCGCGCAATGCGACACACGACGCAGTCCTGAAAACGAAAATAAATTTTTCAAGCTCACGGGTTTGAATCTCGACGCGACGCACGTCGCGCCCAAAATCGCGTGGCTGCAAGAAAACGCGCCGCGCCTCGCCGAGCGTGCCGCGTATTTTTTGCTGCCCGGCAGTTTCATGGCGTTTCATCTCACGGGCGAACGCGCGGTAGATTTTTCCAACGCCTCGTCAACGCTGCTGTTCGATGTACGCGCCAAACAATGGTCGCCCGAAATGTGCGCGGCATTTCAAATTGATGCCGACAAACTCGCGCCGGTGGGCGCGGCGAGCGCGGTGTTGGGAACATTGCGCGCGAACATTGCCGATGAATTGGAATTGTCGCGTGAAACGCGCGTGATGATTGGCAGCGGCGACGAACACGCGGCATGTGTGGGCGCAGGCGTGCTGACGCCGGGCATCGTCGGCGACATCGCGGGAACGGCGGAACCGGTGTGCGCGGCAAGTGACGCGCTTGCGTTCGACGAAACGCGTTTGGTCGAATCGCACTGCCACGCGGAGGAAAAACAATGGCTGCTCGAAAACCCCGGCTTTGTGTCTGGCGGCAACTTGCGTTGGTACCGCGACCAATTTGGGGCAGCGGAAATGCGCGCGGCAGAGGAACGCGGCGTGACCGCATATCAATTGTTTGACGAAAGCGCGCGTAACATTTCGGCGGGCGCGGAGGGCTTGGTTTTTTTGCCCTGTCTCATGGGCGCGATGACGCCGACGTGGAATGACGCCGCGCGCGGTACGTTCATGGGGTTTACGCTCGCGCACACGCGCGCACATTTCACACGCGCGCTGCTCGAAGGCACCGCGTACGCCGTGCGCGACGTGACGGACCGTTTCACGGCGATGGGCGTGCCGACGCGCGAACTGCGCGTGATGGGGGGGGGGGCGCGCAGCGCGCTGTGGAATCAAATCAAGGCGGACGTGACCGGCTTGCCAGTCTGCGTGCCGCAAGTGACGGAAACGACCGCGCTCGGCGCGGCATTTCTCGCGCTCGTCGGCATCGGCGTGTACAAAACATTACAAGAAGCGAGCGCGCATATCGTGCGCCTCGTCCGTTATTTTGAACCGCACGCGGACACGCACAAGCAATACAACGCGCTGTATGCGCTCTATCGCGAAACGTATTTTGCGTTACTGCCCGCGTTTGCACGCGCGGCGAAAATTTCTTGATGGTCAGTTCGAGCCGCAGTGGCGAGAAATCTTTTGTGCGCCACAATTAGATTGCTCACTGCGTTCGAAATGACCGTGTCTCGTACATGAATCTACACTTTGCAGACACCATCGTTATCGGCGGCGGCACGGCGGGCGCGGCAGTGGCAGGACGGCTCGCCGAAAAATCGGAGCGCTCGGTGCTCTTGCTCGAAGCGGGACCCGATTACGGCGCGTTGAATGGCGGCAACTGGGCAAACGAATTGCTCGACGCGCGTGCGCTGCCGCCGAGTCACGATTGGGGTTACACCAGCGCCGCCAAGCACGGAATCCCCAATCATCCACTCGAACGCGCGCGCGTCATCGGCGGTTGTTCGTCGCACAACGGCTGCGCGGCGATTTGGGGCAGCCGCGCTGATTACGACGCGTGGGCGGCGTTGGGCAATGACGGTTGGTCCACGAACGCGCTGCTCCCGTTTTTTGAAAAGGCGAACGAACGTTTGCGCGTGCAGGTGATTCCGCAAAAGGAATTGACGCCGTGGTTCACCGCGTGTTTAGAGACCGCGCGCAAGATGGGTATTCCGCTCACCGCCAATTTGAATGACCTCGACGAAAATGTCGCGATGGGTCCTTCGCCCGTCAACATTTTCAATCACATTCGCTGGAATACCGCGTTCGCGTACCTCGACCCCGTGCGCGCGCAAAAAAATCTTACGGTTGTCGGAAACGCGTTGGTGCATCGCGTGCGCGTGTCACACGGACGCGCTATGGGCGTAGAAGTGATTGCGGCAAACGAATTGCGCGTCATCGCGGCAGACCAAATCATCGTTTGCGCGGGCGCGTACGAATCGCCGTGCCTACTCATGCGTTCGGGCATCGGCGATGCCGACGAACTGCGCGCGTTGGGGATTGAACCGCTGGTGAATTTGCGCGGCGTGGGAAAGAATTTGCAGGACCATCCGACACTGTATTTGAAATACAGCGGCACGCCCGAATTGATTCGCGCGATGCGGGAATTTGAAGCGCGCGGCGGGATGCTTTACAGCGAACAGTCCATCGCCAAACTCCGCAGTCGTTATTGTGAGACCGCGTTTGATTTGCATCTCTTTCCGATTGGCGGTCCGTTCCCCGGCGCGGGCGGCAGCGCCGCCGATGACGGATGGCAATTTGTTTTGCCGATTGCAAACATGACGCCGCGTTCACGCGGGACAATTCATTTAACGCGCGCCGAACCCAATGCGAAACCGCGCATTGATGTCGGGTATCTCACCGACGCGGAAGACCGCGATGTGAAAATTTTGGCGAGTGGTCTGGAGATTGCGCGCGCGTTTGCAAACAGCGCGCCGCTGAAACATTGGATTGGTGCGGAATTGGCAGAGACGGCGGCGATAGGCGACCTCGCTTCGATTCGCGCGCACGTGATGCATTATTATCATCCGGTTGGCACGTGCAAAATGGGTGCGGCTTCAGACGCGGAGGCAGTGGTGGATGCGCGCGGGCACGTGCACGGTGTCGAAAATTTATTTGTCGCCGACGCATCCATCATGCCCAGCATTCCGCGCGCCAATACCAATATTCCCGCGCTCGTCGTCGCGGAACGGATTGCGAGCTGGCTCTAGTCGCCAATAAAAATCTCCCCTCGCCCGTTGGGAGAGGGGCTGGCGACGCATCATCACACTCTCTGCTTGACGTACGTTGAGTGTGATGATGCGTCGGGGGTGAGGGGTCGTTTTCGAATCAGTCAACATGAACTCCGTTCACCACCAAGGATGAAAATCTCCCCTCGCCCTTTGGGCGAGGGGTTGGGGGTGAGGGGTTATTTTCGAATCAGTGCGTTGAACAAAACAGCGCCGCTCAAGCGAGCATCGCGCGCGCGAGGCGCACGGCGCCGTACACCGGCTGATGCACCAATTCAATCGGCGCGCCTTCGCAGTGATAGTATTCGAGTGCGCGCCATAATTGTTCGCGCAAAAATGCCGCGCCCAAAAGCAAACCGCCGGTCAACGCCAACGGAAAGGTATCGTCTTGCATGTCCAATTTGCGACTCACCGCCGCCGCGCTGCGCGCCAACGCGTCCGCCGCATCCGTCACCACACGCGCGGCAACCGCATCGCCGCGTTCGGCGCACTGCACGACGACGGGCGCGAGTTTGGCAATCTCGGCATGCGTCAAGCCGGAACGATACACGCGCGCGACCAAATCCGGCGCGGCGGACAGCTGCCAAAATTCCAAAATCGCGTCGAGCAATTCGGTTTGCGCGCCGCGTCCGTCGGCGTATTGCGTCGCCGCGCGCAAGGCTTGGCGCGCCACATCGAACGCGCTGCCTTCATCACCCATGATGTAACCCCAGCCGCCGGCGCGCGCCGTTTCGCCCACGCGATTTCTGCCCCACGCGAGCGACCCCGTGCCCGCAATCAACGCCACGCCCCAATTTTCCGGCGTTCCCGCCGCCAACACAATTTGCCCATCATTGACGACCTCGACGCGTTCCGCCAATGTTTCGCGCGCCCACGCGACCAATGCTTGTTGTTCGCGCGCGCGTCCCGCGCCGCCCAAACCCATGCACAACGCGGCGACGCGTTCGCGCGGGCGCTGCGCGTCGGCGAACGCGCGCGCAATCGCCGCCTCCAATTCGCGCTGTGCTGCCATGACGCCGTGCACGAGCGGATTCGATGTCCCCGCTTGCCCCGTGCCCAACGTTTTGCCGTCCATATCGGCGAGCACCGCGCGTGTGCGCGTGCCGCCGCCGTCCACGCCAATAATCATTTTGTTTCTTCCAACGCGCGGCGCACCGAATTCGCGTGGCGCGCCAAACGTTCCCGCGCCATTTCGGGTGAAACGCGCGCGTGATGCGCCACAATCGCAGTTTTGACATCGCCGCAAAGGTCGAGCAAAGTTTGCGCGTCGGCAGCATTCAGACCGGTGGTGCGTTCGACAATGCGGCGCGCGCGTTCGCGCAATTTTTGATTCGTCGGCTGCAAATCCACCATCAAATTGCCGTACGTTTTGCCGAGTTTTATCATGACGGTCGTGCTGAGCATGTTCAAGACCAATTTGGTCGCGGTGCCCGCTTTCATGCGCGTCGAACCTTCAATCACTTCCGGACCGGTCAACGGCGCAATGCGCATTTCCGCCACTTGATGAATCGGCGCGGGGTCGGTGCAGGCAAAACTGATAGTGAGCGCGCCGCGCGTTTTCGCTGCTTGCAGCGCGCCGACGACGTACGGCGTGCGCCCACTGGCGGCAATGCCTACAACCGCATCGCGCGCTGTCACATGCAAACGCGCAATATCCTCGCGCCCCAACGCGACACTGTCCTCCGCGCCTTCCACCGAACGAAACATCGCGGCATCCCCGCCGGCAATCAAACCGATGACGGTGCCATGCGGCACACTGTACGTCGGCGGCATTTCGCTCGCGTCCACAATGCCCAAACGTCCCGACGTGCCCGCGCCGACGTAAATTAGACGTCCGCCTTGCGCGAGTCGCGTGTAGATTGCGTCGGCGGCTGCTGTGATATGGTCTATTTCGGCGCGCACTGCGTCAATCACGTTTTGATCTTCGGCGTTGATGATTTCCAAAATTTCGCGCGTCGAGAAACGGTCAATCTCGGTAGTGCGCGGATTGTTGGTCTCGGTCAGCGGAAGGGGGGGGGGAATATTTGACATGGAGGATGACCTCATGTACCGTCACTGAACGGCATCGAAATCCATTCGATGCCAGAACAAATACAATGATTGAACTCGGACTCGAAGTATTCTTGCGTGAACACGAACGCATTTTGCGCGGGCGGCGCGTCGGTCTGGTGACCCACGCGGCGGCGACCACGCGCGATTTCATATCGAACGTTGATGCGATGCTGCAGCGCAATGTGCGTGTCACCGCGCTGTTTGGACCCGAACACGGATTCGACGGCGCGGGCGCGGATGCGACGGCGATTGACGATGCGACGGACGCGCACACCGGCTTGCCCGTGTATAGTCTGTACGGCGCCACCAAAGAACCGCGCGCGGAAATGGTAACGGATGTAGATGTGTTCGTATTCGACATGCAAGACGTCGGCGCGCGTTTTTATACATTCATCAGCACGCTGGATTATATCCTGCGCGCGGCAGAAAAATTTGACAAAGAACTCATCGTGCTCGACCGCCCCAATCCGCTGAATGGCATTCAAATCGAAGGACCGCTCGTGGATGCCGGACTGGAATCGTTCATCAGTCACATTCCCGTGCCGGTTCGTCACGCGCTCACCACCGGCGAACTCGCGCGTTTCATCGCACACACGTTTCAGCGCCGCGCCGCGCTGCAAGTGATTCCAATGCGCGGTTGGCAGCGGCGCATGTGGTTCGACGAAACCGGTTTGTCATGGATTCCATTATCGCCGGGAATGCCGCGTTTTGAAACGACCATCATCTATCCCGGCACATGTCTCATCGAAGGCACAAATTTATCCGAAGGGCGCGGTACCGCGCTGCCGTTTGAAATTGTCGGCGCGCCGTGGCTCGATGGTTACGCGCTTGCGCAACAATTGAATCGGCTCGAACTCCCCGGTGTACGGTTTCGCCCGCACGTGTTCACGCCCACCGATTCCAAACATCGCGGCATCAAATGCGGCGGCGTGCAAATCCATGTGACCGACCGCGCGGCGCTGCGTCCCGTGTATGTTGGTTTGCGCGTGCTCGCCGCGTGCCGCGCGCAAAATCGCGAACGCTTTGAATTTCTTGCCACGAGTTGGGAAGGCGCGCCGCCGCATCTCGACTTGCTTGCGGGTACGGCGCGCGTGCGTGAAGGTTTGCTCGCGGGCGAACCCGTTGACGCCATCGTCGCGGACTGGGAACCCATCGCGGCAACCTTTCGCGCGACGCGCGCGTTTGCGCTCTTGTACGCCTAGAGCGCTTTCCACATCCGTTTGTGGGAATGGAATCAACGCTTTAGCGGGTTTTCGGACTGAACCGCATAAATGCTCGATTCCAAATCCCACAAGCCGAATCGGAATCTGCTCTAACGCGTTTGCGCTTCCGCTTGCCTTCTCATTGCTCATTGCTCATTCCGCATTCCTTGCCACTCTGTAACGAACCCCTTGACAAAGGCAGGGTCTCCCATTATACTTGTGGTATAGACCAGATGTCTAGCCCTTTCTCCTCGTACTTTCCATTTTTGATTCCAATGTAAATTTCGCCCATTTTCCGAGAATATGCGCATCCCCTCTGTTGCCGGGCAGCCCAAAGCGGCAGCGCTGCCGTCTGCCATAGGTCTAGACCAATTGTCCGGTCTGCGCGTCAACCGCCGCAGCGATATGCCCATTTTCAAACAAATCGCGGCGCAGCTGCGCGAGCAAATCGTACAAGGCAAACTGCGTTTGGGCGACGTCATTCCGAGCGAACGCGAGCTCGCCGACGCGCTCACCGTGAGCCGCATGACCTTGCGCGCGGCGGTTGACGAATTGGTCAACGAGGGACTGCTCTTGCGGCAGCGCGGGCGCGGCACCATCGTCGCGCATGTCCGCATCAGCAAACAAGCCCAGGTGCTCGGGTTCATGTCCTTTAGCGAAGAAATGCGCGCGCGCGGATTGACGCCGTCTTCGCGCATTCTCGAATTCAAAAGTGAAATTGCGGACGCCGCCGTTGCGGCGCAATTGGATTTGCCGCTCGGCGCGCAGGTGATTTTGTTGAAACGCGTCCGCCTCGCCAACGGCGAACCGATGGCATTGGAACGCTGTTATATGCCGTACGAACGGTTCAGCCGACTCTTGCAGTTTGATTTGGCGACGCGTTCGTTGTACGACATTCTCGAAAAAGAATTTGAAACGCGTCCCACCGTGTGTCAGGAAACGGTCGAGGCGATTGCGCTCGATGCGCCCGAAGCGCGCGAACTCGGCTGCAAACGCGGCGCGCCCGCGCTGCTCGTCACGCGCGTGACGCGCGATGCGCGCGGCACCTACATCGAAGCCGAACAAACGCTGTACCGGTCCGACCGCTATCGCATGGTCTTTATGCGTGAACGCTGACCCCCGTTCATCAATGCAATGCGACATCCCAAAAATGCGTTAGAGCGAATTCCTATTTCATTTGGGGCGCAAAACCTTCGAGATTTTTGCGCGGACGAACTGCGTCCGATGGACTGCATCGCCGCAACCTCGAAGGTCTGTCCCTTGAACCCAAGTGGAATCTGCCCTAGGCAAATCCATACAAACAATATTTGGTGTTTGGTGAAACGGCATGATTATTCTTGGCATGATGTCGGGAACCTCCGCCGACGGCATTGAAGCGGCGCTCGTCGAACTCACAGAAGCAGAGGGACAGGACGCGCCGCAGTGGAAATTGCTCCAGCACGCGAGCCTGCCGTTCGATGACGCACTGCGTCAAGAAATTCTCGCGTGCGTTCGCGCCGATACGGGTACGGTGGACCGCGTGTGCGCGTTGAATTTCAACTTGGGCGTGGTGTACGCCGACGCGGCATTGCGCACCATCCGCGCGGCAGGACTCGACGCGGCGCAAGTGGACCTCATCGGCAATCACGGACAAACGGTGTGGCACATTCCGCAGCACTCGACCCTGCAAATCGGTTCGCCCGCCGTGATTGCGGAACGCACCGGCATTACGACCATCAGCAATTTTCGCGCACGCGACATTGCCGCCGGCGGACATGGCGCGCCGATGGTGGCATTTTTTGACCAATTGTTTTTTACGCATCCGACGTTGAATCGCGCGCTGCAAAACATCGGCGGCATTGCCAATGCCACATACTTGCCCGCGCACGCGCCGCCACAATCCTTCGCGTTCGATTCGGGTCCGGGCAATCTGCTGATTGACGACGCGGTACAACGCGCGACCGGCGGCGCGCTGGAATACGATGTGGATGGATTGATTGCCGCGCGCGGGCAAGTCAATGAAACATTGCTCGCGCAGCTGATGCAGCACCCGTATTTGAGCGCGCCGCCGCCGAAAACGACGGGACGCGAAATGTTCGGCGCGTCGTACGGAGAACAGATGTGGCGCGCGGCGATGATGCTAAACATCGCGCCCGAAGATATTGTGGCGACCATGACAATGTTCACCGCCCAGAGCATTGCCGCTTCGTATCGCGCGTTTTTTCCCGCCTTGCCCGACGAAGTAATCGTCTCGGGGGGGGGGGCAAAAAACCCGACGCTTTTGAAAATGCTCGCCGCGCAGCTGCCGGCAACCACGCGCGTGCGCACGATGGATGAGTTCGGTATTCCTGTCGGAAGCAAAGAAGCGCTCGCTTTTGCGGTGCTGGCATACGAAACATGGCGCGGGCGCGCGTCGAATGTGCCCGCCGCTACAGGCGCGCAGCATCCCGTCATTCTCGGCGATCTTACACCCGGGAAAAATTGGAAACCCGCGAACCAATGAAAGGAGGGACAGAATTTTCAACCCATTCCCCATTCACCGATTTACCGATTCACCAAATTATGATTCCGGAGGAGAAGAACGATGAATAAAAAATGGCTCATGCTCGGTTTGCTGACGCTCATTGCCGCGTTAGCGCTTGTCGGATGCGGTACGCCGGCGGCACAACCCACCGCTGCTCCACCGACCGCTGCGCCCGCACAGCCCACCGCCGCGCCCGCGCAGCCGACGACTGCACCGGCACAACCGACCGCGGCGAGCGGACCGACCGCTGTGCCAACACCAAAACCCACCGTCGTCCGTTCGGCAAAAGGTGGTGACGTGCGCGTGAGCAAGAGCGGCTACAAAGGTACGCTGAATTTGTGGGTGCTCGGTTACACACCGGGCAATGCGTTTGCAAATCCGTTCGACAACGCGGTCGCGCAGTGGGAAATCGAAAACCCGGACATCCAAGTCGAAATCACCGGCTATCCGCCGAACGACGAAGGTTTTACGAAATTGCAGACCGCGCTGCAAAGCGGTCAGGGCATTGACCTCTTGCGCTTGCCTTCGGACCGATTGCCCGGTTTTGTGCAAGACGGCTTGATTGAGCCGATTGACGATTATCTCACCGCTGCCGACAAAGCGGACATTCTGCCCAACGTTTTGGATGTGACGCGCGCGTCGGACGGCAAAGCGTACGCATGGCCCCTCTGGGTCGTGCCGATGGGCATGTACTTGAACAAAGATGTGTTCGCCGAAGCGAATGTGCCTTTGCCGCCAAAAGATTGGACATGGGACCAGTTCGTCGAGACCGCGCAAAAGTTGACCTTCAAACGCGCGAATGGCGACCAGGTGTACGGCTGGGCGGGTTTTGTGGACCCCGGCGTTGTCAACACGTGGGCGTTGTGGATGAATCAAGACCCGAGCGTGCGCGCGATTACTGCCGACGGCAAATACGGTTACAACTCGGAAGCCGCGTACGCGGGTTTGCAGCGCGTGGCGGACCTCGCGTTGAAATATAAAGTGACGCCGCCCGATTTTGGCTCGATGAAAGATTCGGATGTCAAAGGCGGTTTCACCAACAAACAAATCGCGATGATTGTGGACGCGACGGGTCCTGCCGCGCAATTCAAAGGCGCGGGCGTCAACTTTGAAATCTATCCGATTCCGACGTACAATGGCAACAAGTTGACCGTCGGCGCGGTCGGTTTAATTGCCGTCGCGAAACAATCCGACGCGGTGAAACGTCAAGCCGCCATGGATTTGGCGCGCTATCTCACCAGCGGTGAAGTCCAAGAAGATGTGCCGCCCGGCAGCAACGTGCCCACCGGTTTTTATCTCGCCCCCGGCGCGCGCAAATCGGTCAAGGTCGTTGACCCGCTCGACAAGTTCATTCCCGTATTACCGGATATGTGGATTACGCCGCTCGTGCCCGATTGGGCAAAATTCACCCGCTTGTTCCATCCCGAATATCAAAACATTCTCTTTGGCAAAGAAACACCGCAAGAAGGGATGAGCAAGATCGCCGCCGAAGCCGCTCAGTACCTCAACATTAAATAAATCTCTGCGGCGCAGCCGTGTACGTAGGGCAACCCGGATTGCGTACCTTGGCATTCTGCAAGGTACGCAATCCAAACCCTCCCGCGCGAATCATGACCCGAGTCCGAACCTTTCTCAAAAAGTACGGTTGGAGTTATCTTTTCATCCTGCCGAGTCTCGCCACGTTCGCGCTCTTTACGCTCGTCCCCGTCGTTTGGTCGTTCATCATTTCTTTTCAAAAATACAGTCTTGTGCGCGGCGGCACGTGGGTTACGCCAATTTATGCGAACTATGCGCAAGCGTTCACGATGCTGAACGGCATTTTTGTCGCGTCCATTCGCAACACCTTGCTCTATACCGTTTTCACCGTCACCGCGAATATTTTTCTCGGCTTGATTCTCGCCTCGCTGATTCAACCGCTGAGTCACCGCCTGCGCACCTTTTTCCGCGCGGCGTACTATTTGCCCGCCGTGACGAGCGCGCTCATCATCGGTTTGACGTGGGCATACATTTTCAACGCGCAGTGGGGCTTTGCAACCTATTTGACGCGCGCGCTCGGTTTGCCGCCAGTGCGTTGGTTGTCGGACCCCGACATCGCGTTGTGGAGTATCACGCTCTCGGCAGTATTGACCATTCCGGCGACTGCGATTGTTTTGTACAGTGCAGCGATGGGCAGCATTCCGCAAGAATATTACGAAGCCGCCGAACTCGACGGCGCAAGTCCGATTCAACGCTGGTGGAGCATTACTGTGCCGCTGTTGAAATCTACCACGCTCTATCTCGTCGTGTTGTACACCATCGCGAGTTTTGAAGTGTTCGAGCGTATCTATGTGATGGTTCCCAGCGGCGTCGGCAATTCCACACAAACAATCGTCACACAAATTTACGCGAACGGTTTCAAAGAATTTGATTTTGGCATTGCGTCGGCGCAAGCGTTCGTCTTGTTTGCCATGATTGCCGCCATTGCGGTTGCGCAATTCCGCGCGCTGCGCAGCGATGTCGAATACTGATGTCTGACCCCTGATTACTGGAGACTGGAGACCGGATTATGGCGACCGAGCAGGCAACCGAGACGGCAATTTTTCCCAAAACCGAAGAACTGGCGCCAAGACGCTTTCCATTGGATGGGACCGCTTTCGTGCGTTGGGTCGTGCTAATTGTGACGACCGTCGTCGCGCTTTTTCCGATGTATTGGTTGTTCGCCAACGCGTTCACGCCGATTTTGGCAACGCCTCCGCTCACGCCGATTATTATTCCCGCGTTCCGCCTGGACAATTTCGAGCGCCTGTTGGTCAACAACAAGTTTTACCTCAATTGGATGGTCAACAGTCTGGTCGTCGCGTTCGCCGTCACCGCGTTTCACGCCGTCTTTGATACACTCGCGGGGTACGCGTTCGCCAAGAAACGTTTTCCCGGACGCAATCTTTTCTTTGTGCTCATTCTCAGCACGTTGATGATTCCCATTCACGTCACGTTCATTCCGCTGTATATCATCAATCGCCAACTCGGTCTGATTGATTCGCTGTGGGCGTTGATTCTGCCCGGCACCGCGTGGGTCTTTGGCATTTTTCTCATGCGCCAATACATTCAAACCCTGCCGTCGGAATTGGAAGACGCGGCGCGCATTGACGGCTGCAGCGAGTTTGGCGTTTTTCGCCACGTCATCTTTCCGCTGTCGCGTCCCGCCATCGCCGCGCTCGCGATTTTCACATTCGTGCGCAGTTGGAATGATTTTTTGTGGCCCGTGATTGCGCTCAACAAACCGCAAAATTACACGCTTACCGTCGGCGTGGCGAATTTGCAAGGCGAGTTCATGACTGATTGGGGCATCATCTTTTCCGGCGCGGCGCTGGCGGCATTGCCGATGATTGTTTTCTTTTTATTCTTTCAAAAGTATTTCCTCGAAGGCGTTCGAATGGGCGCGTTGAAGGGATAAAAGCGGGGAGAGGGTGTGAGGGAGTGAGTGAGAGGGAGATGGAGCGATAGAGAGAGGGAGTGAGGGAGTGAGAGGGAGATGGGGTGATTCGGTGATTCGGTGATTCGGTGATTCGGTGATTGGGACATTGGGGCATTGGGCGATTAGCGAGCTGCAATCTGCGATACGCGATATGCGATACGCGATGTGCGATACGCGATATGCGATACGCGAGAGGCGATAAAGATAACGAATGAAAATCGGCGTCATTGGCATTGGCATCTTGGGTTCGCGTCATGCGCGCGTGTGGCACGAACTGCCGGATACGGAACTCGTCGCGGTATGCGACCTTAACGCGGCGCGCGCACAAAACATCGCGCAGCAGTACAACGCGCGCGCGTTCGCTGACTATCACGAAATGTTCGCGCAAATGGAACTCGACGCGGTGTCTGTTGCGACGCCCGACCATTTGCATCGCGCCCCTGTTCTCGCCGCGCTGGAGGCGGGTGTGCATGTGTTGCAAGAAAAACCGTTGGCGACCAATGCGGACGATGCGCGCGCCATCGCGGACGCGGCGGAAAAATCCAAGCGTGTGGTGATGGTGAATTTCAGCCAGCGTTTTGTGACCGATCACATTTGGCTGCACGATGCGATTGCGCGCGGCGACATCGGAACACCGCGCATGATTCTTTCTATCAAGCACGACAACATTTCCGTGCCGACGAATATGATTCGCGGTTGGGCGCAGGATACTTCGCCACTATATTTCATGACGAGCCACGACCTCGACCTCGTGCACTGGTTTGTTAAGGTTGACCCGATTAGCGTCATGGCGCAAGAAACGCGCGGCATGCTTGACGCGCAAGGCATTCCCGTTCACGATGGTTTGAACGCGCTGATTCGATTCGGCGCCGACATCCTTGCCAATTTTCATTCGTCGTGGATTCATCCAAACACATACCCGCGCCTCGCGGACGGTTTTTTGCAAATCATCGGCGACGCGGGCGCGCTGACATACAACAATCGCACGCGCACCGCAGAACTCTATAACGCGCGCGGCGGACAAAAAATCGAATTCACCGGACCGCACACCGCCGATATTGTGGACGGCAAAGTGACCGGCGCGTTCGTTTCGGCGCTGCAATATTTTTTGGAATGTGTACGCACCGGACGCGAACCGGACACCTCGCCGAGACGCGTGCTGGCAACCGCGCTCGCGCAAGCAGGCGTGATGGAGGCATTACACACACAACAACCCGTTTCGCTGAAATAAAAAAATTCGCAGGTCATTCACACCTGCGAATTTTTTGTTTCTCGTACGCTTTTTCCCGTCACCCCTCACAACTCTTTCACCAACATTTGATAACTGCGGTGCGGCTTGAAGCCGAAACGTTCATAGTACGCAACGAGATGCGTCCAATCAATGATACAGCCGCGTACGCCGCGCGCGCGTAAATTTTGCAGCGCCGCATCGAGCAGCGCGGAACCACAGCCCGCGTTGCGGCGGTCCGCGCTCACGCCAATGGAACCCGCCTGTCCCCACGGGCGCGGCAGCGGCGATGGATAAAAACGTTCAACCGGTCGCTGTGAATCTTCCAGCGTGATTAGACAGCACGCGTCAATCCCACGCTCGCTCAACAGAATCATATAGTCCGAAATGCGCGCGCCGTCGCGCAGGTGCTGCTCGAATTCATAACGCCAGCGTCCGGGGAATTCGCGTTCGAGAAACGCGTGCAGCGCGGCAATGTCGCTTTCCCGCGCGGGACGCATTGTCGCATCGCGCGCGCGCAAAAACGCGGGCGAAACATATTCGCGCAAATCGAGTCCGAGATCCCACGTCTCGGCGTTTTTGCCGCGCGCGGCATATCCGTGCGCGCGAAAAAAATCCGCGCTAGCCAGTTCGGTCGGCACGCCAGGCGCAAAGGTGCGCAAACTGCCGCCCAAACGCGCGGACGCGCAACCCTGCGCGCGCAGCCACGTTTCCGCCCATTGCAGCAGCGCGCGACCAATGCCGCGTTTTTGAAATTCGGGTGCGACGACGAGCGCGTCAATCCAGCCGTGTTCGGGAGACACCGCGCGCGGGTCGTTACGTAAAACGCTGGCGAGAACAAAACCAGCGCGTGCGTCGTTCACCATCGCGAATTGTCCCGCTTGCCGCGCGCCAAAACACGGACGCGTGTTGTACGCCAACGCGTGCGGCGACAAGGCAAACGCTTCGCCGCACGCGCGCGTCCACAAATCCGCCGCGTGCGCGTGCGCGTTGGCTTCGTCCAAGACAAAGGCGCTCAGTTCCATGCGGAATTCTTTTATCAGCACCTCGACACTTTTATTCGCCCAGGATTTGCGCAACCAATTTTCGCGTGCGCGGGCGCGTGTCAAATTCACAAAAGACGATTTGCTGCCACGTGCCCAGCGCCAACCGTCCATCCACAAAAGGAATAGTGATGGAAGGACCCATCAACGCGGCGCGCACGTGCGAACTGCCGTTATCATCGCCCCACCGCTGATGATGTTGATAATCGCGGTCAGGCGGAATGATTTCGTCCAGCACCTGACGCAAGTCGGCGACCACGCCCGGTTCAAATTCCAGCGTCGTCAATCCGCCAGTCGAGCCCGGGCAGAAAATGGTCACGATGCCCGCTTGGATTTTCGATTCTTCGACCGCGCGAAAGACTTGCGGCGTGATGTCCTGCACGTCATACCCCGCTTTTGTTTTCAATTCGAGTACGCGCGTGACAATCATATTCACCCATTCCACCTATCCATAGACCGAATCAATGAGACGTTTCAGCGAATGCAGTTCATTCGACGAATGCAGTTCATTCGACGAATGCAGTTCATTCGACGAATGCAGTTCATTCGACGAATGCAGTTCATTCGACGAATGCAGTTCATTCGACGAAACGTCTCTACGTCACCCCATCACCCCTGCACCTTTTCACCCGTTCATCCTTTGTCGTTCATCCTTCCGCCTTCAGCCTTTCCAACACGCGCCACGGCGTCAGCGGAAATTCGTCGAACCAAATGCCGGTCGCATCATGCACCGCCGCGATCACAGCGGCAGCGAATGGAATGTACGGCATCTCCGCCATGCCGCGAATGCCCCACGCGCCGACCTCGCTTGGAAACTCCAGAATCACCGAGTCCACGCGTTCGGGAATATCCAACACGCCCGGGATCAAATACGTGTTCATGTACGGCGTCAGCACTTGTCCATCTTTCATCACAAAATTTTCCGTGATGGTGTAGCCGAGCGCCTGCACCACCCCCCCCTCGATTTGTCCTTGAATCATTTGGGGGTTGACCGCTTTGCCGACATCATGCGCGCTCGTCACGCGCACCACGCGCACGTGTCCCGTTTCCGTGTCCACTTCGACCTCGACGGCTTGCGCGACATAGCCGTACAAAAAATTGGATTGCCCGTGCCCGTCCACCGCGTCAATCATTTCCGTCGGCGGAGCGAGATACGTGTATTCGGCGCGGGCGGGGCGTTCCTCATTGCGCCATTTTTCCAACGCGGCTTGCGCGGCGCCCACAATCGCGCGGCTCGCCAAAGTGGTCATACGCGACGCGGACGCGCTGCCCGAATTTCCGGCGAACGCGGTATCGCTGACGACGAGTTGGATTTTTTCGAGCGGCACATCCAACGCGTGCGCGGCGACTTGCGCGAATACAGTGTGCGCGCCCTGCCCGACCTCCGCGCCCGCGTGATACACAAGCGCTTGTTCAATTTCGCCGCTGCCGCGCAGTTCGACCGCCGCCCAACAATTTTCCTGATAGCCGATGGAAAAACCAACATTCTTGAAACCCGCCGCAAAACCGACGCCGCGTTTCAAAACGCTCTCAACGCCCCAGCCCTCATTTCCCTTAGTTCCCTTAGTTTCCTCTCCGCCCCAGCCGAACCTCTTGGCACATTCCCCCGTCACTTCCGCCAATGACACTTTGCCGCCGCTCAAAGGCGCTTGTGTCACCGTTGCGTCGCCGTCCACGAGTAAATTTTTCAAACGCAGTTCCACCGGGTCCATGCCCAATTTTTCCGCGAGCTTGTTCATTTGCGATTCCGCGACGAAATGCCCCTGCGGCGCGCCGAACCCGCGAAACGCCGCTTGCGGAATGTTGTTGGTATAAATCGCGTACGCGTCAATCGCCACATTGGGGATGCGATATGGACCCGCGCACGTGAGCGTGGTATTGAACAACACTTTCGGCGAGGTGTAACAATACGCGCCTGCGTCGGCAATCGCTTCAATCGCCGCGGCGACGAGCGTGCCGTCATGTTTCGCGCCGAGTTTCGCGCGGAAAAACATTTGATGCCGCTTCGAGTGATACTTGATCGATTCTTCGCGCGACCAAATAATTTTTACCGGGCGCTGTAATTTCCATGCCGCGAGCGCGAGAATGATTTGTACGGTCATGTCTTCGCGCCCGCCGAACGCGCCGCCAATCGCGGGATAGATGACGCGAATTTTTTCCGGCGGCAAACCGAGCGCGTGCGCGATTTGATGTTGGTCTTCCCACGTCCATTGCCCCGCGACGACGACCGTGACGCGCCCTGCCTCGTCAAGGTACGCAAGCCCCGCTTCGGGCTGCAAAAACGCGTGCTCTTGCATTGGCGTATGATACGTCTCTTCAACAATCACATCCGCGTCCGCGAACGCTTTTTCGACATCGCCTTTGCGGACGCGATAATGTTTGAGCATATTGTCGGGATACGCGGGATGCAATTGCGGCGCGCCTTGCTTGATTGCGTCGCGCGGGTCGAACACGGCGGGCAAATCTTCGTACGTCACCTCGATTAAATCGCGCGCGTGTTCGGCTTGCCGTTCCGTTTCGGCAATCACCAACGCGACTTTGTCGCCAATCCAACGCACAATCGCTTGCGCGTCGCGCGGCAAAAGCGTTCCATCCGCCACCGCGTCGGGTCCGCACAATACGGGATTGTCGAAAATGCCCAAACCGTATTCATTCACCGGCACATCTTTTGCCGTAAAAATGGCGATGACGCCCGGTGCGGCTAATGCTTGTGTCGTATCAATTTTGGTGATGCGCGCGTGTGGACGATTCGCAAACAACACTTTCATCCACACTTGCCCCGGCAGGTCAATGTCACCGGGATATTTGGCTTCGCCCGTCACTTTGGCGCGTGCGTCAACGCGCGGAATGGATTGTCCTATCATTTCTTACCCTTTTTCTTTTTTCGTTCCCTTTCCAAGACCGCGTCACTCTCTATCAAAAACATCCGAAAGGAATTCAATTCGTTCTCTAAAATTTCATGCACGCGTTTGTCGTCCACCTCGCCATACAAATGCGCCAACCCGACGATATTTCGTCGCGTCCAACGCATCTTTAGCGTCCAAGAAATCTAAGCATCCGCTTGAGCGCGGGCAATTTTCGTTTCAATACCAATCGCAAATCCGGTTTCATTTCCTATTGCTATAGACGTTCAGATTTGATTTTGCGCAATCTTTCCCAAACCTTCGAGGTTGGTGCGATTCGTAGAAT
>Ga0070741_10000791_pt1 | contig 105689 bp, 104 predicted proteins | sample Coa_R1_4_FD_66440 | JGI IMG/M metagenome (GOLD analysis project Ga0070741, IMG submission 66440) | Surface soil microbial communities from Centralia Pennsylvania, which are recovering from an underground coalmine fire - Coalmine... | ecosystem: Environmental > Terrestrial > Soil >...
GTCGGCGGCGGCAGCACCGGCTTCGGCTCGAGCATGACGCGCGACGTCTACGAAGAGGGGCTCCAGATCCGCTCGGTCAAAATTTACGACGGCGGCAAGCCGAACGCGGAAGTGCTCCGGCTCATCGAGGACAACATCCGCTTCCCCGAGTCGTCGATGGGCGATCTGCGCGCGCAGATCGCGTGCTGTCGCACCGGCGAGGAGCGCCTGGCGGAGATCTGCCGGAAATACGGCGCCGCGGTTTTTGAGGAAGCCGTGCGGACGATCTGGGACCAGACCGACAGGCTCGTGCGCCAGTCGGTGCGCGCGATTCCCGACGGCGTTTATCGCGCGGCGTCTTTTCTCGACGACGACGGGCGGGATTTCACCAAGACGATTCCGATCAAAGTCGCCGTGGAGGTCCGCGGCGACGAGCTCACGGTCGATTTCTCCGAGGTCGCGGATCAGGTGGCGGGATTCATCAACTGCGGCTCGTCGGGCGGCATGGCCGCCGCGCGCGTCGCGTTCAAGGCGCTCACGTCGCCGCGCTCGGAAGTGAACGAAGGATCGTTTCGCGCGCTCAAGGTCGTGCTGCCGCCGGGAAAATTGCTCAGCGCCAAACGGCCCGCGCCGATCGGCGGCTGGAGTCTTTCGCTCCCGACCGTGCTGGATACGATCATCCGCGCGCTCGCGCCCGTTCTGCCGGAGCGCATCCCCGCGGCGCACAAGGGCGACATGGGCGGTTACGCGATCTTCGGCACGCATCCGAAAACCGGACGGCGCTACGTCTGCCAGAACATCATCGGCGGCGGCTGGGGCGGCCGTCCCTTCGAGGACGGCGCGTCGTCGGCGGTGTCGATGTGCCAGGGCGACGTTAAGAACACGCCGGTCGAGCTGCAGGAGCTCTATTACCCGCTGCTTTACGAATGCCACGCGTTCCGGCCGGACAGCGGCGGCGCGGGAAAATTTCGCGGCGGCATCGGCGTCGAAGTCCGCGTGCGGCCGCTGCACGATATGCTCGTCAGCCGCAACACCGACCGCATCAAATGCCCGCCCTGGGGGCTCTTCGGCGGCGCCGAGGGGCAAACCAACGCGACGTTCATTCAACGCAATGGGAAGTCGGAAAAGCTCGCCGGGAAATTCAGCCACATGCTCGCTCGTCCCGGCGAGACCGTGACATTTCTCACCGCCGGAGGCGGCGGCTACGGCGCGCCGTCGGAGCGGGACGCCTCGGCGGTCAAACGCGATGTCGCTTTGGGCTACGTCTCGCCGGAAAAAGCCGCGGAAGAGTATCCGCAGGCATACAGATAGCTCCGTTCGCTCGCTGTAAAGCTTTCAGTAATCTCCATATCGGCCTAGTATAGGGTGCAATGGCATCCTGTGATTCTTTAACCGCGGAGGTAACCACGGCATGATCAGAGCCAGCTTCATGGCGGGTGTTTTATTCGCGCTTCTCCTGGTTCGTCCGGCGACGGCTCAGGAGCTCGACGGAACACTTAAAAAAATAAAGACCAGCGGAGTTTTGACGATCGGCTATGTCGAGTCGGCGCCGCCATTTTCTTTTCCCGGACCGAACAAGCGGCCCGTCGGCTACTCGATCGAATTGTGCCTCCGTGTCGCGAGCGGCATCGAAAAACAATTGGGTATCGAGACACTCAAAATTGAGTGGATTCCGGTGACCGTCGATAACCGAATCGACATGGTGGCCGGCGGCAAAGTGGACATCGAATGCAGCACGACGACCGCCACTCTCTCGCGCCAGGAGCGCGTGGATTTCAGCTTGATGACATTCGTCGACGGCGGCGGCCTGCTGACAACCTCGGACTCGAATCTGCACACCGTCGGCGATCTCGCCGGTAAGCGCATCGCGGTCATCCCCGGGAGCACGACAGAGAAGGCACTGGCGGCTTTTTTGAAAAAAGACTTCGTCACGGCGGAGATGGTTCACGTCAAAGACCATCTCGAAGGCCTCGCGGCGCTCGACAAAGGCGCCGCCGACGCGTTCGCGTCCGACCGCGGCATTCTCATCGGACTCGCGGCGACCTCGAAAGATCCGTCGCGCTTCGCTCTGGCCGGCGTCCTTTTCTCCTATGAGCCTTACGGCTTTATGGTGCGGCGCAACGACGGCGCGTTTCGGCTGGCGGTCAACCGCGCCCTCGCCGCGCTCTATCGCTCGGGCGAGGTGCTCTCCATTTACGATCATTGGTTCGGCGGCTTGGGCAAGCCGAGTGCGGCGATCCAGGCGATGTATCTCTTGAACGGCCTGCCGGAATGATCCAAGAATCTTAAATCCACTAATCTGCACGGTTGACAACACGCGACCGACTTTATAGAAAGCTGTCGACAGCTCTGTAGACAGCTTATATGAAAGACGGCACCGGGACAGAAACTCTCGTCGATCAGGTCGTGCGGCATATTCAGACCGAAATCGCGCAAAACCGCCTGCGCGCGAACGAAAAGATCAGCGAGATTCCGATCGCCGCACAACTGGGCATTAGCCGCTCGCCGGTTCGGGAAGCATTTCGCATTCTCGAGCGCGACGGGCTCATAAAGCTGGTCCCCGGCAAAGGCGCCCACGTCACCGAAGTGACGCCGGAGGACGCGTGCGAGATTTTTCTCCTGCGCTCGTATTTGATCGGGCTTGCCGTCCGGCTCGCCAGCAGTGGACTGACGGCGAAGGAGCTGTCGAAGTACAAGAATTGGGTCAAGCAACTGCGGGTCGCCGCGGCGGAGCGCGACGCGGGCAAATTTTTGGAGATCGCTTCCGCGGTCGAGAGATTCTTCACCCGCCACTGCGGCTCGCCGCGGCTCACGCGCTTCATCGAGATGCTCGGCAATCCGTGTCTCCGCTACCGCGCGTTTTTGACGTCGGTGCCCGGCTACATGGCGCAAGTGGCGGCGATGCACGCCGGCATAGCCGCGGCGATCGAGCAGAACGATCCCGACAGAGCCGAAAGCTTGAGGCGGGAAATCAGCGAAAAGGGCAGACAATTAATCGACGAGTATTTTTTGTCCCACGGTAAATAGCGCGAGCGGACGCCCGCAGGATCCCAGCGCGGGAGCAGGCATGAGCAAATCGATCCAGCAGCTCGATCAGGAGCTCGAACAGAAAAATCTCCAAGGCCTTTGGAACGAGGAACTGTGGAATTCCGACGCCAGGCTCTTTACGAAGGATCCCAAGACGATGGTTCAGCCCTGCGTCTGGAAATGGGCCGATATCGAGAGCTCGCTGCGCGAAGCCGGAGACCTCGTCGGCTTAGGCGGGAAAGTCGAGCGGCGTACCGTACGACTGCAGAATCCCGGCCTCAAGCAGCTCAAGGGACAGAAGCACGCCACCACGCACACCATTCATATGTCGGTGCAGCTGCTGAAGCCGGGCGAGCTTGCGAGCAGTCACCGGCACAATTTTGGCGCGTTCCGCTTCGTCGTCAGGGGCCGCGGCGCCTACACGGTCGTCGACGGCGAGCAATTTTTCATGGAGCCCGGCGATTTGATTCTCAACCCGCCGATGACCTGGCACGGCCACGGCAACGAGAGCGAGCCGATTATGTGGCTCGACGGCCTGGATTATCCGCTGGTGCTCTCGCTTCAGGTCTTGACGTGGGAGCCGTTTCCCGGCGACTTCCAGCCGGTCAAGGAATCGTACAAGTCCACGGTCCATCGCCTCGGCATGGTCCGGCCGCTGTGGGAGAAGGCCGCGGGGCCGCTCGCGTATAAATGGAGCGATACGTACCGCACGCTCAAAAATCTCGAAGCCAGCGACGGCAGTCCGTTCGACGGCGTCGCGCTCGAATTCGTCAATCCCGCCGACGGCGGGCATACATTCACAACCATGGCGTGCGGCGCGCAGATGCTGCGTCCCGGCGAGATTACGCGGACGCACCGCCACAACAGCAGCACGATCTATCACGCGTTCCGCGGCGGCGGCGTTACGACGATCGACGGCAAAAAATACGAATGGAGCGAAGGCGACTGCTTCGTCGTGCCGCTGTGGAGCTGGCACAGTCATCAGAACGCCTCAAAGAAGGAAGAGGCGATTCTTTTTTCCGTCAACGATCAGCCGACGCTGGAAGCATTGAAGCTCTACCGTGAGGAACCGGGCGAGGCGGGCAAATGAAGCAAAGAAGCCGCGTCTTTTGCGCCGCGCTCCTCGCCGGCTGTTTGGTCTTGGATGCGGCGCCGGCGCGCGCGCAGGCGAAGCCGGATGCGAAAGAGCGCTGGGCCAAAACGGTCGCCGACGCGAAAAAGGAAGGGCAGGTGGTCGTGTTCGCGCCGCCGGGTGAGTTCATCCGCGGCGCCTTCGTCGACGGCTTTAAAAAAGCGTATCCCGAGATCGAGATGGAGTTCTTCGCCGCGCGTACCGGCGAGCAGGCGGTCAAGATTCAGTCGGAGCGCGACGCCGGCGTCTACAGCGTGGACGTCTTGGTCGGCGGACCGACGACGGCGAATTTTCAGCTGAAGCCGATGGGCGCGCTCGATCCGATCCCGCCCATACTGATGCTGCCGGAAGCGGCCGACTCGAAGAACTGGCGCGACAACCGCATCGAGTTTTCGGACAAAGAGGGGCAGTTCAATCTCGTCTTCGGCATCGAGCTTTCGCCGCCGGTGCTTTACGATCCGAAGCAGGTCAAACGCGAAGAGATCGAGCGGCTGAGCGATTTGTTGAATGCCAAATGGAAAAGCAGGATCGTTCTCAACGATCCTCAAGTTACCGGCACCACCGTGCCGCTGCTGCGCTTCATCTGGGTGACGCTCGGGCCCGAGAAGGCCGCGGACTATTATCGCAAGCTCCGCGCGCAGGTCGGCGCGGTCGACCGCGATCTCAGACGGCAGATCGAATGGGTCGCGCAGGGGAAATATCCGATCCTGGTAGGGCCGAGCGCGCGGACGGCGGGCCAGATGCAAAAGCGCGGGCTGAAATTCGAATTCCTGCCGGAGTTCAAAGATCTCGGCGGGGTCACCGGCTCGAGCTCCGCCACTGTGGTGAGAATCAACAAGGCGCCGCATCCCAATGCCGCGGCGGTTTTCATCAACTGGCTCTTGACCAAAGACGGTCAGACTTTGTGGAGCCGGGCAACGGATCAGATGAGTCTGCGCGTCGACGTTCCCAAAGATCACGTGCCGCCGTACCTGACGCCCGCGCCGAATGGAAAATACTGGAAGTCGTACACGGAAGAAGCACAGAAACGGACCGCGGAAGAGGAAAAGATTTTGAAGGAGCTTTTCGCGCGCTGAGCTATTGTGCGCGCGGCGAGTCTCGCGTTTAGGAGGCCGAACGTCGAATGTCAATTTCCCATCCGGTTCCCAACGATAAGCTCTATCTCGAACAAGTAAAGTACGGGAAGGACGAGCAGCAGCGCCGCAAGGAATCGCCGATCTTCGTGTCCGGCGACGAGGTCGCGAAGCTGCTCGAGACGAACCGCGGCGTTTACATGGTCGATCCGCGCCTGGGATTCAACAACCGGACGCATCGTTTGTTCGTGAGCAAGCACGTCCCGACCGAGACCCAGGATCAATTACAGTGGAAGACGCTTGGTCATCGCCACACGGTCGAAGCGGTGATCCACTGGCTGGCGGGCAAAGGCTACAGCATAGTCGACGGCGTGCGCTACGATTGGGAAGCCGGCGACTTCATCAATGTGCCGGTGTTCGCGTGGCATCGCCACGTCGCGCTCTCGAAAGAGCCGGCGCTGCACGTCGCGTCGACGACGGGTCCGCTCTACATGGGCATCGGACAGGCCGTGTACGAGGACGAGAGGTACCCCGAATATTGGATTTACGCGCAGCAGGGTGAAGACGCGCTGCGCACGCTAATTCCCGGCGGCGCCGTCATGGAGGCCGAGGACGACGGCCACAGCGAAGCGAGCCGGCTCTACGCCGAGCAGGTGGCGTTCGCATACAATGAAGAGCATCGCCGTCGCGCCGGCCGCGTACTGGTCAAGGGTAGCGAGCTCAAATTCGAATCGACCGCGATGGGGAATTTGGCCTACGTCGTCGACAGCCGGCTGGGCTTTCACGCCAAGGCGCTCGCGACGGTCGTCGCGGAGATTCCACCGGGCAAGCGCTCCGGCGCGCACCGCCATCTCTACGACGAGATCGATTACGTCCTCGCGGGCAGCGGGCGCTGCATCGTCGACGACCAGTCCTTCGAGATCAAGAAAGGCGATACGCTGGCGATTCCGGTCTTCGCATGGCATCAATACTTCAACACCGGCGACGCGCCGCTGCGCATCCTGGCGCACAGCACGCGCCCGATGCTGGAAAATCTGGGCCTCGTTCTCACGCATCAGGGAGAGCACGCGGATCATTAGTAAATGCGAGTAAACGCGCGACGAGCCCAATAAAGTCGTCAAGAGAAATCAAGGAGGATAGTCGAATGGCGGACAAGGAATTGCTCGATAGTTTCGACCGTGAGCTGGCCGGCAACGGTCTCGAAGGGCATTGGATGGGCGGCTCGTCCGAAGAGGACAAGGTAGCGTACGAGAAGGACCCGCATACTTCCGTGCAGGCCCACGTGTGGAAATGGAGCATCATCTATAAGCATCTGATGCGCGCGGGCGACATCCACGGCCTCGAAGGCATGGCCGACCGGCGCACGCTGCGTCTGATCAACCCCGCCTATCAGAATCTACCGAGCCGTCGCCGGCGCGCGACCACGCACACCATCCAAATGTCCGTGCAGCTCCTGAAGCCGGGCGAGCTCGCGAGCAGCCACCGCCATAACTTCGGCGCGTTCCGTTTCATCGTCGAGGGGCGCGGCGCCTACACCGTGGTCGAGGGCGAGAAGTTCGTCATGGAGCCCGGCGATCTGATCCTCAATCCGCCGATGACTTGGCACGGCCATGTCAATGAGGCGGAGCCGATCGTCTGGCTGGACGGACTCGATTATCCTTTGCTGAACGCGCTCCAGGTGATCACGTGGGAGCCGTTCCCCGGGGATTTCCAGACGATCAAGGATTCGACCAAGCTTACGGCGCATCGCATCGGTATGGCGCGTCCGACCTGGGAAAAGGCCGCCGGGCCGCTCCAGTATAAATGGGACGATACGTATCGCACGCTGAAAAATCTCGAAGCCAGCGAAGGCAGCCCGTTCGACGGCGTCGCGCTCGAATACGTCAATCCGGTTAACGGCGGCCACACGTTCCCGACGATGTCGTGCTGCGTTCAGCTCCTGCGTAAAGGCGAGACGACGCGCACGCACCGCCACAACAGCAGCACGGTGTATCACGCGTTTCGCGGCAGCGGCGTAACCGTCATCAACGGCAAGAAGTACGAATGGGAGCAGGGCGATTGCTTCGTCGTGCCGCTCTGGAGCTGGCACAGCCATCAGAACGCATCGAAAAGCGAGGAAGCGATACTGTTTTCGATGAACGACCAGCCGATGCTCGAGGCGTTGAAGCTTTATCGCGAGGAGCCGGGTGAAGGAGCGTAGCAGCCTTCGCAGCACGGTTCTACTCGAAAAGAAGAACCGGCAGTTGCGGGGCATTCGCGGAATTTGATATGTGACGGTGCGATTCTTCCGTCCACGTTCTCAAGCTGAACCAGAAAGGCATTTGCATGAAAACGTCTCGTAGCAGCGCGTCGCGGTACGGCGTCGTTGCCGCGGTATTTTGTATCGTCGCCGCGTCGCTCGTTTACACATCTTTCGCGTTGGCGCAGACAAAGCCCGCCTGGCAGGAGCGCTGGGACAAGGTCCTAGCCGCCGCCAAGAAAGAGGGAACGGTCGTCGTGCTCGGCCCGCCCGGCGACGTGATCCGCAACGCCATGATCGACGGGTTCAAGAAGGCGTACCCCGGGATCAGTATCGAATACTCGGGCGGCCGGAGCGGCGAGCAGGCGGTCAAGCTGAGCACCGAAAGGGACGGCGGCATCTACAGCGCGGATGTTTTTCTGGGCGGCCCGACGACGGCGAATTTTCAGCTCAAGCCGATGAAGGCGCTCGATCCGGTCCGGCCCGCGCTTATCCTGCCCGAAGCCGTCGACACGAAATACTGGCGCGACAACAAGCACGAGTTCTCCGACAGCGACGGCCTCTACGACCTCGTCTTCGTCGGCCAGGCCTCTTCGCCGATCATCTATGACAGCCGGCAGGTCAAGCGCGAAGATGTCGAGAAGGTAAACGATCTCCTCAACCCGAAGTTCAAGGGCAGGATCGTTGTCAACGATCCGATGGTATCCGGCGCGGCCGTGCCGGTCTTCCGCTTCATCTGGGAGATGCTCGGGCCGCAAAAGGCGACCGACTATTACAAGAGGCTGCGCGAGAACGCGGCCGTCGTCGATCGCGATCAGCGCCGGCAGATCGAGTGGGTCGCGCAGGGCAAGTATGCGATCCTCGTCGCGCCGAGCGACGGCGTGATGGCGCAGCTGCTGCACCGCGGCGTCAAGTTCGACGTGCTGGAGGATTTCAAGGACATCGGCACTTACATCGGCGCGAGCTTCGGCACCGCGATGCTCATCAACAAGGCGCCGCACCCGAATGCCGCGACGGTCTTTCTCAATTGGCTGCTCACGAAAGACGCGCAGACGCTCTGGAGCAAGGCGATGAATCACGTGAGCCGCCGGCTCGACGTGCCCACGGACCACCTGTTTACCTACATGGTTCCCAAGCCCGGCGTGAAATATTGGGCCGGGTACAGCGAGAAGGCGCAGACGCGGACTCCCGAGGAAGAGAAGATTTTGAAGGAGCTGTTCGGGAGGTAGCGATTTTCGCGCGTTCGACGATCTCTCGGGGCATGGGCTTGTTTTTCCCCAAAGCGAGCGCGCTGCCGACGCCGTGGACGTGGTTGGCGCTGCTGCCGCTGATCGCGCTCGTCTTTCTCGTCACGGCCTATCCTGTCGGCCTCATCTTCCTCAAGAGCTTCGCGGTCAGCCGCCCCGGCCAGCCGGCGGTATGGGGGCTTCAGGGCTGGATCGCGGCGTTCAACGATCGCACGCTCTTAACGGTTCTGCTCAACACCTTCAGCCTGGCGACCGTGCGCATCGTCATCACGACGGTGCTCGCGATCTTCTTCGCCTGGGTGGTCGCGCGCACCGACACGCCGTGCAAGCGGACGATCGAGTTCGCCTTGTGGCTCGGTTTTTTCCTGCCGCTGCTGCCGATGACGATGGGCTGGATTCTGCTGCTCGACCCGCACAGCGGGTTGGTCAATAGGGCGCTGATGGGGGCGTTCAATCTCGCCGCCGCGCCTTTCAACATCTTTTCCTATTGGGGCATCATCTGGTGCCATCTGGCCTTCAGCACGTCGGTCCGCTTCCTGCTGATCACGCCGGCGTTCCGCGCGATGGACGCGGCGCTAGAGGAAGCCGCGCAGACCTCCGGCAGCAACACTATCGGCACGCTGCTGCGTATCACCGTGCCGGTCCTCGCGCCGGCGCTGCTGACGGCGACGGCGCTCGGTTTTATCCGCAGTCTCGAATCATTCGAAATCGAATTAGTACTCGGCATTCCCGCGGGCATCTACGTGCTGCCGACGCGCATCTACGATTTTATCCATTGGGAGCCGCCGCTGTTCGGCCAGGCAACGGCGCTGTCGAGCATCCTGCTGTTGGTTATCTTCGCGCTCGTGTGGCTGCAAAAAATTATCCTCGGCCGGCGCGAGTACACCGTCGTTACGGGGCGGAGCTATACGGTCCGGCCGACCGCGCTCGGCCGCTGGCGCTGGCTCACATTCGCTCTCTCGGCGCTTTTCATCTTCGTCATGATCGCGCTGCCGCTAGCCACGCTCGTCATGGGCACGTTCATGGAGGTATTCGGCTTCTTCAATCTCGCGGTGTCATGGACAACGCGCCACTGGACCACGGTTTTTCACGATCCGATTTTTCTCCGCTCGCTCGGCAACACGCTGATTCTCGGACTCGGCGCGAGCATCGCCGGCACGCTCTTCTACGCACTGGTCGCCTACTTCATCGTGCATACGAAGCTGCCGGGGCGCGGCGTGGTGAATTTGCTTTCGTGGCTGCCGTGGTCGCTGCCGGGCATACTGATCAGCCTCGCGCTGCTCTGGGCGGTGCTCGGCTCGGGCAGCTGGGTGAAAATGCTCTACGGAACCGTGTCGCTTCTCGTGACCGCGATCATCATCAAGGAGATGCCTTTCGGCACGCAGATGATCAAGTCGGCGGTGATGCAAATCAGTATGGAGCTGGAGGAAGCATCGGCGACCGCCGGTGCATCGTGGCTGTCGACGTTTCGGCGCATCATGATCCCACTGCTCAAGCCGACGCTGCTGTCGGTCGGTATCATCATGTTCATTCAGGCGGTGCGCGAGATCCCGGCGGTGATCTTTCTGTCGACCAACCGCACGCGCACGATCTCGCTGCTGATGCTGGACTCGATCGCCGACGCGAACCTGGAGCGCGCCGCGGTGATCGGCTTCTTCATCGTATTCCTGCTGCTGTGTCTCTTAGCGTTCGGCCGCGCGCTCGGCTTCCGGCTTCAGCCCGGTGGACGATAAGCCGCGATTGGGATAATCCGTTGAAGGCGTTCTAGAAGGGAGTCGGCGTTGGCGTATTTCAAAGACATGCGCGAGCATCTTGTGGCGCTGGAGCAGGCGGGCCTGCTCGTGCGGGTGAATCGCCCGATCAACAAGGATACCGAGCTGAATCCGCTCGTGCGTTTGCAGTTTCGCGGGCTGCCCGAAGCCGAACGCAAGGCGTTTTTGTTCGAGCACGTGACCGATCTCGCCGGGCGTCGCTTTTCCATTCCCGTCGTAGTGGCCTGCCTCGCGGGCTCGCGGCGGATTTACGGCGCGGGATTGCAGTGCGATCCGGCTAAGATCGCCGAGCGCTGGACCAAGGCGCGCGAGAATCCGATCGACCCGGCGCTCGTCGCCAGCGGGCCGGTGCATGAAGAGGTGCATCTCCAGGACGAGCTGGACCGCCCGGGGATGGGTTTGGAGGAGTTTCCGATCCCGATCTCGACGCCCGGCTTCGACGCGGCGCCGTTCACGAGCTGCAGCCAGTGGATCACGAAAGACCCGGAGACCGGCGTGCGCAATATCGGCACTTACCGCGGCATGATGAAATCGCGCACGCGGCTCGGCATGAACGCGGGCGGCGGCCAGCACATTACGCAGCACTGGCGCAAATGGCAGAAGCTCGGCAAGCCGATGCCCGCCGTGGCCGTCGTCGGCGCGCCGCCCAATGTGGCATATGCCTCGGTGATAAAAATTCCTTATGGCGTCGACGAATATGCAGTCGCGGGCGGGCTCGCCGGTGAGCCGGTGGCGGTCGTCAAGGCGAAAACCGTCGATATCGAGGTACCCGCAAGTGCGGAAATAGCCTTGGAAGGTTATATCCGCACCGACGTCCTGGAGCCGGAGGCCCCGTTCGGCGAGTTCACCGGCTACATGGACCCGCAGCAGCTTAATCCGTTTTTCGAGATCACCTGCGTGACGCATCGTAAGAATCCGCTCTGGATAACGATGCTTAGCCAGTTTCCGCCGTCCGAATCGAGCATGATCCGCACCGTCGGCAGCGAAGGCAACGCGATCTCGTACTTGCGCGGCCGCGGCTTCGCTTGCGTGAAGGACGTGGGCTATCACGAAGCGAGCGGCGGCTGGGGACTATGCTGCATTCAGATAGCTGAGCCGAAGGACGGCGAAGTGAGCGGCATTCTAGAAGCGTGCACCGCTTCGCCGAGCATTCGCGCCAAAATGATCGTGGTGGTCGACGACGATATCGATCCGCGAAATGTCGACGCGATCGTGTGGGCGATCACCTACCGCTTGCAGCCGCACCGCGACATGAAAGTGAAGATGATGCCGCTCATCTCGGCCGACTGGTCGGCCTTTCCGCCCGGAACCGGCGACCCGGGCGGGTTTCAGGCGAGTGGAGGCGATTCGAGCGTCTCCGTCATGCTCATGGACGCGACGCGCAAGTGGCCGTACCCGCCGGTCTCGCTGCCGCCGAAACGTATTATGGAGCGTGTCATTCCGATCTGGGAAGAATTAGGCCTGCCGCGCCTCGAATTGCGCCGCCCTTGGTACGGCTATGATCTCGGCTGGTGGACCGAAGACGAAAACGCGGCGGGAAAGCTCGCGATCGAAGGTAAGCACTACGAAACCGGAAAAAAGATGGAGCGCGAGCGCGTTCCCGCGCCGAAAGACGAATCGAAAAAAAGCTGATATAGCAGAATCAACGCGCATCGCACGGCAAATTCGATTTTTAAGGAGGGACCTACTATGATTACCGCCAAAGACCTCAAAGGCGCGCTCGCCATTATGCCGACGCCGGCCAAAGAAGGCGCGGAGCGCCTCGACGCGACGAACACGGTCGATCTCGACGAGACCGCGCGCATCAGCGAAAATCTCGTGCGCGACGGCGCCGCCGGCATCATGGCGCTCGGCACGATGGGCGAGTGCGCGACGACCGCGCAAGACGATTACGAGAAATACGTCGATTGCATCCTGAAGACGGTGCGCGGGCGCATTCCGACCTTCATCGGCACGACCGCGCTCGGCGGCCACGAAGTCGCGCGGCGTATCAAGTTCGTCAAAGGGCTCGGCGCGACGGGAACGCTGCTCGGCATTCCTATGTGGCAGCCCGTCACGCTCGACATGGCCGTGAAATTCTACGCCGACGTCGCCGAGACGTTTCCCGATTTTCCCATTATGATCTACGCCAACCCGCGCGCCTTCCGCTTCGACTTCGGGGCCAACTTCTGGGGCCCCGTCGCCGCCAAGGCGCCGACGGTCATGTCGGCCAAGTTCGCCAACCGCGCGATTCTCAAACAGGTCGTCGAGGCGACGAAGGGGCGCATCAATTTCATTCCACCCGTCGGCCTCGCCTACGAGTTCGCGCAGATCTCGCCCGAGACCCAGACGACCTGCTGGATTCCGTCTGTGGGTCCGCAGCCCGCGGTCGCGCTGATGAAGGCGCTGGCCGACGGCAACGCCAAGCAGGCGAAAGCGATCGCCGACGACATCGCGTGGGCGAACGAGCCGGACCACCACATCGTCGGCTCCGCCGAGATATTCGCCTCGAACAACATCCAGCTCGAAAAAATTCTTATGGCCGCGTCGGGATACTGCAAGACCGGTCCGATCCGCCCCCCCTACGACGTCGTCTCGGACGACATTCGCAAGGGTGCGACAGAAGCCGGAAAGCGCTACGGTCAGCTGAGGGAAAAATATTCCGCGCTAGTGCGCTAAGAGCGGAAGAAGTTATTCCAAAACTGGAACCGCTTTTCGGTTTTGTAAGCGCTGGCAAAGAAGTCGTACGATGTCTTTTGCTTGACCGCCGACGATACGATGAAAGAGAACGTAAAACGGCTCGTCGACGAAGAGATCCGTCAGGCCATCGAGAAGATCGACGATCAACGCTGCGGACTGGCGAAGCGTGGCTAGAACTTAGGACCGTTTCCGGGGACTCTGCCGGGTATATGATCGAAAGAAAGGTCCGAGGAGCGATTTAGCGGCAGTTCGCGTACGACAGCATTCCCGTTGCTCGCGGTAAGATGCATCAGCGTTGCGTGCGTCCCCTCAACTTCGGCACCACGCGCCTCGGGCGCAGGTTGAAGTCGCGTGTATTCGCCGTTCGGCGTCATGACCCAGGCCTGCCTGCGGTCGGTGAGATTGATCTCGAGAATTTCCCAAAGGCGCTGCCTCAGGCTCGGCGCGGCTACAGGCGTCACGACTTCCACCCTATGTGAAAGATTTCGCTCCATCCAGTCCGCGGAACCGATGTAGAAATCGCCGTTCCGCGGATCGTTCTCGCCGTTGGCGAAATAGAAAATTCGCGCGTGCTCGAGGAATCGCCCGATGATTGAGCGCACGCGAATAGTCTCCGTCCGCCCGGGCACCCCCGGTTTAAGGCAGCAGAAGCCACGGACGATGAGGTCGATCGGGAGGCCGGCGCCGGAAGCCAGCACGAGCTCCTCGGCGACCTCCTCGTCTTCGAGCTGATTCATTTTCGCGACGATGCGCGCGGGCCTGCCGGCCCTCAAGTGATCGACCTCTCTGCGGATCAACTCGATAAAGCGTTCGCGCATGTTCCAGGGAGCGACCAGCAGCCGCTCGAAATGATGGCTCCGAGCGTGTCCCGTGAGCGAGTGAAAGAGTTGAACGACGTCCCTGGTGATTTCCGGATCGCAGGTAAAAAGTCCGAGATCTTCATACAGCCGGGCGGTCTTTTGGTTATAATTTCCGGTGCCGATGTTGCAATAGCAGCGGACACCTTCGCCCTCCTGGCGTACGACCAGCGCGACCTTCGCATGGATCTTCAGCCCGAGAACGCCGTAGGACACGTGCGCACCGACTTTCAGCAGCTCGTTGGCCCAATGAAGATTCCGGTTTTCATCGAACTGCGCCTGAAGCTCGATGACGCAGGCGACCTGCTTGCCGCTTTCTGCCGCCTGGATGAGCCAGTGGACGAACGGGGTGTCGTCGCCGATGCGGTAGACCGTCATCTTCACGCCGAGCGTCTTCGGATCGCAGGCGCCTTCGTGGATGAAGCGTTCTACCGTGCCGTCGAAACTCTCGTAGGGAAAATGCACGAGGATATCGTTGCGCTGGATCGTATTGACGAGCGGCGCGTGTTCATTCTTCAATAATGCCGGCATGCGAGGCGTCCAGTGAGGATCGCGCAGCTCCGGCAGCTCCATTTCCGCCAGCATCCAAAGAGTATTGAAATCGAACGGTCCCGGCAGCTCGTACGCCTCTTCTTCCGTAAGCTCGAGGAGCGACAGCAAGATCTCGCGCAGCGCAACGTCAGGATTGGGGCCGAACTCGATGCGCACGGCGGGCTCATAGCGACGCAGCCGGATGCGCTCGGCGACGATCTCGTGCAGGCTTGCGTTGCCGTCTCCCTGCCATTCGACTTCGGCGTCGCGCGTGATGCGGAAAAGTGTGTGATCGTAGGTCTGGAGACCGGCGAAAAGATCGTCGAGATGCGGGCGGATGAGCTCCGCCAGGCTTAAGAACCAGCGGCTCCCCGCCGGCGAATCCTCGCGGATGCGAATCCAGGGCGAGAGGCCGGTTGGAACCTTGACGCGGCCGTAAAGCGTCGCGTCGGAGCCCGGCTCGCGCAGCCGGCATCCCCAGGAAAGCGAAAGATTCGAAAGAAACGGCGTCGGATGCGCCGCGTCGACGACGAGAGGCGTCAGCGCCGGCAGCACGTTGGATTGGAAGAACTTCGAGGCCTCGTCGCGCTGGCGATCGGTCATGTCGTGCCAGCTGATGATGCGCACGCCGTGCTCGGCGAGCCGCGGCAGAAGCGCGGCGAAGCAGTCTTGCTGCTGCCGCACCATATCGACGATGACCGCGCGGAGCTCTCCTAAAATCTTCGCGTGATCGCCGTTGTTCTCGATGCGAAGCGCGGCGATGCGCTTCATGAAGAACTCGTCGAGATTCGACGTAAAGATGGCGAGGAACTTAAGCCGCTCCAACATCGGATTGCGCTCGTCGAGCGCCTCGGCGAGAACCCGGCGGTTGAACTCGAGCCAAGTCAAATCGCGGTCGAGCCACAATCCTTCCAGAGCTTCCGTCAGCATACCTTTTATATTCTCCTCCGGCGTGCGCTAAAGTAAAGACCCCCCTAAGTGACACGTTGTCCCGGAACCGTTGAGCGCGGCAACCGAAGCGCCTTTTTCCGTATCTGGCGGTTGACAACCTCATACCTGTGTTATAGGAGTCGACCGACCGGTCGGTAGAACAGCGGAGGTATCTTTGTCGCGTATCATTGTGTCTCATCACGGACCTGTAGTCACGATCCAGTTAAATCGTCCTGAGAAAAAGAACGCGATGGACCCTGCGATGCACCGCGAGATGGCTACGGCGCTGGCGACGTTGAAAGCGGACGATAGCGTGCGCGTTTTAATTCTTACGGGGTCCGGCGACAGTTTCTGCGCCGGCCAGGACCTCAAGGCATTTTTCGCCGAGAACTTCGACGATCCTCTCCGAGCCCGTCGGATTACGGACGTAGCTATGGATTGGGCGGAGGTTCTACGGACATTTCCCAAACCGACCATCGCTGCGGTTAATGGTTGGTGTATCGGAGGCGGGCTGCGGGTCATGGGGCTTTGCGACATCGCCGTCGCTTCGGACCGCGCGCAGTTCGGCCTATCGGAAGTCAACTTCGGCAATTTCCCCGCCGGCGGATCGATGAAAATCACCATGGAACTCCTGTCGCATCGCGATGCCCTTTACATGGCGCTCACCGGCGAATCGATCGATGCCGCTACGGCCGAACGAGTTCGGCTTATCAACCGTGTCGTCGCGCATGACAGATTGATGAAAGACGTGTCTTTGCTTGCAGAAAAGCTATCGAAAAAAAATCCCGTCGCGATGATGATCGCAAAGGAAGTTTTCTGGCGCGACAAGCAGATGAGCTATTCGGCCGCCGTTGAATGGGAGCTGGCCAAGCAAGCCGAGCTGTCGTACCTGCAAAAAGGCGAGTGGGTGCGGCAGGGAATCCAGAAGTTTGTCGACGGCGATTACAAGCCCGCTTACGGCAGCTATGCGGCAAGCGGCGCGAGCGCGCCGGTGGCGAAAAAATCCCGCGGTTCCGCGCGTGCCAAAGCGTCGCATGCAACTAAAGTGAACGGCCGGGGGTCGAAATGAAGCGCATGTTGCGCGGCTTGCTCGTCTTCATGTCGATCGTGCTGATGCATAGGGCATCGGCTTTCGCCGAGGACGTCATCCGGGTCGCCTATCCCGCCCCGGACGCCGGCTACGCGGCGCTGTGGGCCGCCAAAGACCTTGGGATTTTCGATAAGCACGGCGTAAAGGTCGAGCTCGTCTATATCGCCAGTACGCCGATAGGCATGGCCGCGCTCATGTCGGGTGAAATCGACGTCATCAGCGGGGCCGCCGGCGGCATCATCGCGGCGAATCTCGCCGGGGCGTCCGATCTGGTTCTGTTCGCCGGAATGACGCGCACGCTGCCGTTTGCGATGTACGCGAAGCCGACGATCACGTCGATCCAACAGCTCAAAGGCATGAAGATCGGCGTCACGCGATTCGGCAGCACGATCGACTTCGCCGCCCAGTGGCTTCTGATGCACGCCGGCATGGATCCGCGGAAGGACGTCGCCTTGATTCAGGTGGGCAGTGTCCCGGGGATTGTCGGCGCACTCAAAGCCGATTCGATCGCCGCCGGCGTGCTCTCGTTTCCGTCTTCGCTGGTCGCGAAAAAGGCGGGATTCCGCGAGCTCGGCGATCTCGCCGCGATGGGCGTCAAGTACCAGAAGGAAGCCTTCGGCGCGAAGAAGGGCTATCTCGAGAAAAACAAAGAGCCGATCAAGCGCTTCATCGCCTCGCTCATCGCGTCGATCGATTACGTCAAAACTCATCAGCCGGAAGCGGTCAACATCATCGCCAAGTACACCAAGATCGACGATCGCGACGCGCTCAACACCGCCTACGATCTCCTCATACGGAAATATCTCCCGCCCATTCCGACCGTCAGCCCGGAGCATCTTACATTGATCCTCAACGACATCGCCGAGAAAAATCCCAAGTACGCCAACGTCCAGCCGGGGCGATTCATCTTCGACCTATACGCGCGCGAAGTAGCGGCGGCGATGAAGCCGGGAGCCGCGCAGTAGGTAAGCAGGCGTTTTATGTTCTACGATTGGCTCCTGAAAAACGGCCGTGTGATCGACCCCGCAAGCGGGACCGATCGTGTTGCCAACATAGGGATCGCTGACGGCGAAGTCGCTTACATCGGAACTATTGACGACACTGCGAGCGCGCGCGAAGTCGCGGACCTCGCCGGTTGCATCGTCTGTCCGGGTTTGATCGATACGCATCTGCATGCCTACGGCGCGTTGAGTTGCCTCAACCCGGATACTCTCGGCATTCTGTCGGGCGTCACGGCGATGGTCGACGCCGGCAGCTGTGGCGCCTACAACTACCCCGAGATGCAGGTCCTTCTCGACGAGGCCTGCGAGACCGACTGGTTCGCCTTTCTCCATTTGCAGCCGCTCGGCGTCACCGGCGGCACCGGCGAACACTACAAGTTTGTCCGCAGCATGTCGGGGATTCCGCTCGCGCAGATGTCCGAGTGGGTCGGGCCGGAAGGCCGCGTCCGCGGTCTCAAGATACCGGCATTCGGGCCGATCGGCATCGAGCCCGTGCATCTCGCCAAATCGGTCGCGCGGATGCTCGGCATTCCGCTTTACATCCACATCGGCGATTTCATGGTGCGGCCGCAGCTGATCACGACGCCCGCCGTGCTCAACCTGCTTGAGCAGGGCGATATGGCGACGCACGTCTACACGGGCGTTTACGGCGGCCCGTACACCGAAGGCGGACTCGCTGCCAAGGAGCTCAAGGCCGCCCGCGATCGCGGCGTCATTCTCGACGTTGGCTTCGGCAGCTTCAACTTCAATTTCACGATGGCGCGGATCGGCTTCGAGCAAGGCATCTTTCCCGACACGATCAGCAGCGACCTGCAGAATCGCAACGTCACCGGACCGGCGAAGTCCCTTTGTCACGTGATGTCGCTATTCCTCGCTATGGGAATGTCCGTCCCGGAAGTGCTCGCATGTGTCACCAGCAACGCCGCGAAGGCGATCTACGCCGAGCCGTGGCGCGGGCGCATCACTCTCGGCGGGAGGGCGGATATCACGGTGTTGAAGTTGGAAGAGGGCGATTTTCGCTTCCGCGACTGCGACGGCCAGGAGATCTCCGGCAGGCAGCGGCTGGTTCCGCTCAAAGTCTGGAAGGCGGGCAAGAAAATCGATTGCCGTCCCGAAGCCGTCGAGGAGCTGGAGAACTGGATGGTAGAAAAAAACGAGGACGGTCCGCTACGCGTGGAGCTGGACGGCGTCGACCGGGAATTTCTTCGTCTGCTCGATAAGCGCGCGCGCAAGATTCCGTGGAAGCTCCAGAATATTCACGAGACGCTGGAGCAGAGTATGGCAGATTCGGAAATTCCGCTGCGGCGCGCGATCGCGCTCGTTCAGTCGATGTGTCTGACGAAGCCGTTTCCCATGTGCACGGCGACCCTGCTGCGGGATTTGGGACAAGACCGGACGGGCAAATATATCGAATCGATGCTCGCGGCATAGCCGCGCCGGCTCCGCGGACACGCAGAGAAAAGGAAAAGCATGGCCACGCTAAAAACCGCAGCAGCGAAGCCCGCCTGGGACGCGCGCCGCTCCGAAATCTCACGAGCGGCGGCGACGCTCATCAAGCAAAGAGGCTTCAACGGCTCGTCGATGGAGACGTTGGCGAGAAAGCTGCGCATTCGAAAAGCGACGCTCTACTACTACTTTTCCAGCAAGCAGGAGCTGCTGTACGAGACCCTCGTCGAGGCCGTCGGCGGCGCGCTCGCGCGCGTGGAAAAGATCGTCAAGTCCGATCTTAGCTCGCGCGAAAAGCTCCGGCTCTTTTTGATCGATCACATCGACAGCATCGTACTCAACTTGGAGCCCGTCTCGGTTTTCATCGAGGAGGGACGCTTCCTGCAGCGGCAGTATCGGGAAAAATATGTCCAGATGCGCGACGAGTATGAAAAGTTGCTCCGCGCCATCCTGAAGGAAGGCATGGCGCGCGGCGAGTTCCGCAAGGTCGATCCCAAGGTGTGCGGCTTCGCGATTCTCGGCATGTGCAACTGGATCATTCGCTGGTACAACCCCGAAGGACCGCTCAGCTCCCACGACATCGCGCTCCAGTACACCGACTTCGTCGAAAACGGGCTCGTCAAGACGAAGCCGAAAACGCGCTAAGCAGGCACGGATATATGCCCCGATTCGGAATCAGTTTCACTCCCAACAACCTGGAAGAGTTCAAGCAGTGCTGCGCCGCCGCCGAGGGTGCCGGCTTCGAGCAGATCGGAGTCGTCGACTCGCAGAGCGTCTACCGCGAATTATACGTCGCGTGCACGTTGGCGGCCGGCGTGACGCGCAAGGCCAAATTCGGTCCGCGCGTCACCAATGCGCTCACGCGCCATCCGGCGGTGACGGCGAGCGCGATCGCTTCACTCGACGAGATCGCCCCCGGCCGCGTCTTTCTCGGGCTCGGCTCCGGCGACAGCGCCGTCTACAACCTCGGACTCAAAGCGGCGCCGATCAAAGCCATGCGCGAGTACATCCAGGCGATCAAATCGCTCTACAAAAACGGCGAAGCGACGTATCAGGAAAAAAACATCCGCCTCACCTGGACGCGGCCGAAAATCCCCATTTACATCTCCGCGCACGGGCCGAAGACACTGCGCTGCGCCGGCGAGATCGCCGACGGCGCGATCGTCGGGACGGGCGTTCAGGAGGAAGTCGCCGCCGACGCGCTCACCGATATCGCGGCGGGCGCTGAGATCGCCGGCAAGACGCTCAAGGACATGGACGTCTGGTGGCTGGTTATCTGCAATTTCGGCAAATCGAAGGAAGAAGCCACCGCGGGAATCCGGATGTCGCTCGCCGCGCCCGCCAATCAGCTCGCCCGGTTCACTATGGAGAACAAGCACATTCCGCCCAAATACGCCGACGCGATCCGCAAGCTGAACGCGAGCTACGATTTTCGCGTCCATTTGAAAGGCGAGACCGAGACGACGAACACGCGGCTGGTTCAGGAGCTGGGGCTGGAGGAATATCTCGTCGACCGTTACGCGGTAGTCGGCACTCCGGAGGAATGCCGCGAGCGCATCAAGACGCTCGTCGGCCGCGGGGTGGAGAATATCTGGCTGAGCACCTATTTCCCGGACAAACTCCAGTTCATGAAACAGTGGTCCGACAAAGTCATGGATCGTTTATAAACAATGGATTTTGAACTCGACGAAGAGCAGCAGATGATGATCGCCGGCATCCGCGAGTTCGTCAAGCAGGAGTGCCCGGCCGGAGTCGTCCGGCGCTACGACGAGGCGGGAGAATGCCCGCTCGATCTCTACCGCAAACTCGGCGCGGCGGGTTGGCTCGGTCTGCCGGTGCCGAAAGAATACGGCGGCGCCGGAGGGAACTTCGTCGCGGTCGTGCTCGTGATCGAGCAGCTTGCGCAGGCGATGCCGGCGCTCGCGAGCCTCTACTTCAGCAGCTGCGTTTTCGGCAGCCGCTCGCTGCTGCTTTACGGCAGCGAGGAGCAGAAGCGAAAATATTTGCCCGCCATCGCCTCGGGGGCGATGTTCGTCGGGCTCGCGCTGACGGAGTCGGATTCCGGCTCCGACGCGGCGTCCCTGCGGACGCGGGCGGTCAAGGATAACGGCGGATTTCATCTCTACGGCAGCAAGATGTTCATCAGTGCGGCCGAGCTTTCCGATCTTCTGCTCGTCGTCGCCCGCACCTCGACGGAGAAAAAGAAGGAGCAGGGGCTGACGGTCTTTGCCGTGGAAAAAGGCACGCCGGGAGTCGAGACGCGCCGCTTGAAGACGCTCGGCCGGCGGTCGATCCCGCTGAATGAGGTGATCCTCGACGCGCACGTCGGCCAAGACTCCGTCGTCGGCGGCATCAATCGCGGCTGGCAAAACCTCGGCAAGACCCTGGAAGGCGACCGCTCCTGCGTCGGCGCGCAGTACGTCGGCAACTCACAGTCCGTCATCGGTATGCTGGTTAAATATCTGAACGAGAGGGAGCAGTTCGGCAAGCCGCTGTCGGCCTTTCAGGTGCTGCGCCACCGGCTCGCCGACATGCAGACCGCCGTCGATAGCGCCCGATTGATGGTCTACCGCGCCGCCTGGATGGTCGATCGGGGACTGCCGTGCCGAATGCAGGCCTCGATGGCGAAGCTGATGGCGTCCGAGACCTACGTGAAAATCGCGAGCGACGGCGTCCACATGATGGGCGGCTTCGGCTACACACAAGACTGCGAGATGGAGATCCATTTCCGCGATTCGCGCGCCGCCACGATCGGCGGCGGCACTTCCGAGATCCACCGCGAGATCATCGCGCGGGAAATCCTCTCGTAAACGCAAGAGACTTCATGGCGAATAGACCGGCAATCGGAGCTGCGAACTGGCGCGAGCCGCTTTACCTCGGCGTCGACGTCGGCGGCACGTTCAGCGACTTTTTCCTGGTGGAAAGAGGCGGCCGGTCCTCGACGTTCAAGCATTTCAGCACGCCCGACGATCCTTCGCAGGGAGTTCTCGAAGGCCTGCGCGCGATGGGCGCGAGCCTGGGCTTCGCCGAGCATGATTTCATCCGGCGCATCGCGAGAATCGTCCACGGGACAACCATCGCGACCAACGCTTTGATCACCGGCAGGACGGCGAAGACGGGATTTCTCACCACGGCGGGGTTTCGCGACATCGCCAACATGCGGCGCGGGCTGAGGCCGTCGCCGTTCGACGGCAAGCTGCGCCCGCCGGCGCCGCTGGTGCCGCGCCATTTGATCGCCGAGGTGGACGAGCGCGTCGATTGCGAAGGGGCGGTTGTCCGCGAGCTCGACCGCGAATCGGTCAAAGCCGCGGTCGAAAGATTGCTCGCGGAGGGCGTCGAATCGCTCGCCGTCAGTCTCTTGTTCTCGTTCCTCAATCCGGCGCACGAGCAGATCGTCGCCGAAGTCGTGCGCGATGCGGCGAAGAAAGCATATCTTTCCACCTCGCACGAAGTGCTGCCGCAGATCGGCGCCTACGAGCGCCACTGTACGACAATCATTAACGCGAAGGTAGGTCCGGTGATCGACGGCTATCTCGAAAAACTCTCGACCGCGCTCGCGCGCGAGGGTTTCGCGGGGGAGCTTTACATCATGCAGTCGAACGGCGGCGTCGGCTCGCTGGCGTCGATCCGCCGCACGCCGGTGAACACACTGTTGTCGGGTCCGGCCGCCGGGCCGACGGCCGCCGGAGTTTTCGCGGGCAAACATCCCGGAGTCCTCGTCGGCGACATGGGCGGGACCAGCTTCGAGGTGAGTCTCATCCAGCGCGGCGTCGTATCGCTCACCAACGAGCGCGAAGTCGGCGGCTACCGCGTGGCGACGCCGGGGCTGCGGATTCATTCGATCGGCGCGGGCGGCGGCAGCATCGCGTGGGCGGAGGAGGGAAAAATCCTGCGCGTCGGGCCCGCGAGTGCCGGCGCGCTTCCCGGCCCGGCATGTTACGGCAAAGGCGGGAATAAGGCGACTGTCACCGACGCCCAGCTCGTTCTTGGCTATTTGAACCCGGGAGCTTTCCTGGGAGGGCGGTTCCGATTGAATCCCGATCTTGCCGCGAGTGCGGTGAGTGCCGTCGGAGCGCCGCTCGGTCTCAGCGTCGAGGAAACCGCCGCGGGAATTTACCGTATCGTCAACGCCAACATGGCCGGCGCGATCCGCGTCGTCACGATTCAGGAGGGCATCGACCCGAGAGATCATTTGCTCGTCATGGGCGGAGGAGCCGGGCCGATCCACGCCGCGGAGATCGCCGCGGAGCTGGGCATTCGCGATGTATTGATACCGCGCGTCGGCGCCGTTATGTGCGCCTACGGCATGCTCATGGCGGATTTTCATCATCATTATATTCGCTCGCTGATCCGCCCGCTTCGCAACGGCGTCGAAGCGGAGATCCGGCGCGCGCTGGATGAAATGACCAAAGAGGCGAGAAATCGGAGCGACGCGGGCGCCCTTTCTCTCAGACCCACGCTCGACGTGCGCTACACGGGACAATTTCACGAGGTCGAAATCCCGCTTGCCGATCTAGACGCGAAAAAAATCACCGCCGCCTTTCACGCCCGGCACGAAAGCCTCTACGGCTACGCCGATCCCGCCGGAGAAGTAGAGCTGGTCAACGTCCGTCTGCATTCCACCGCGGGCACGAAGAAGCCGGCGCGGATCCGGATAGGTAAGGACGGCGGCGTAAAAAAATCTTTCAAAGAAACGCGAAAAGTATTCTTTGCCGGAAAGTTTGCCGCCGCTCCGGTATACGACGGCGCGACGCTCGGCGCGGGCGCCCGTCTCCAGGGACCGTGCGTCGTCGAGTACCCCGATACAGCCGTCGTCGTCCAGCCGTACTGCCGCGCGCAGCTCGACGGCGGCGGCAATTTCAGATTGGCGCTGGGTCTATAATGAAGCCGTCGAAGCGAAAAGCCCGAATCAAATTCGACCCGATCGTCGCTTCGGTGATCACGGCGAAACTCGCAAATATCACCCGCGAGATGGGCGAGACGATGCTTCGGACTTCGCGCTCGCCGATCTTCAGCGAATCGCGCGACTTCGTCACCGCGGTCTTCGACTCGCGAAACCGGCTGATCGCGCAATCGACCTATATTCCCGTGCTGCTCGGCTCGCTGCCATGCGCGATGGATGCCGTCACTGCGCGGTACAGGGATGCCTGCGAAGGCGATCTGTTTTTGCTCAACGATCCTTACGTCGGCAATACGCACATTCCCGATTTGACGGTGCTGAAGCCCGTGTTCAATAGCGGAAAACTCACCTTCTGGGTCGTCAATAAAGGCCATCACGCCGATCTCGGCGGCGCCGGCATAGCCGGTTACAACCCCGACGCGCGGACCGTTTTCGACGAAGGGCTGCGTTTGCCGCCGACGCGGCTTTTCAGCCGCGACAAACGGATCGACGAGGTGTGGAATCTCCTACTTTCGAACGTGCGCAACCGCGAGCTGGTCCAGGGCGACCTGCTGTGTCAGATCGGCGCGACGCGCCTCGGCGAGCTGGCGCTGCACCAGCTCCTCGAGCGCTACGATCACCGGGAGGTGGAGCACGCGATCGCGCTTGAGCTCGAAGCGACGCGGACGCAGATGGAAAAGGCGATCGCGCTGATTCCCGACGGCAGCTACAGCGCCGAGCGCCCGCTCGACTTTCGCGATCCGTCGCTGCCGCAGCCGCGCATCCGTCTGAAAATCACCGTCAAGAATAAGCACGCCGCCTTCGATTATTTTGGTACGGACGCCGAAGTCCCGGGGTTCCTCAACAGCTCATATGCCAATACCGTCTCATCGTCGTGGCAGGCGCTGCTCGGCGCGCTCGGAAAAGACGTGCGGATGAATCACGGCTCGTACGAAGCGATCAGCGTTGCGGCCCCGGAAGGAACGCTCGTCAACGCGCGCGACCCGGCGCCGACGACCGCCTGCACCGTCGTGACATGCGCGGCGATCGTCGAAGCGACATGGCTCGCGCTCGCCGATGCGATTCCCGACCGCATCCAGGCATGCTGGGGAAAATGGTGCGGACCGCACACCGAGGGTTTCAACCCGCGGACGCGGCGGCGCTTCGTCAGCATCCATCATTTCTGCAAGGGCGGCGGCGGCGCCACCGAGGGCATCGACGGCTGGAATCACGTCGGCCCGATCAGCTCGATGGGCGGGGCGCGCGCGCCGGACCCGGAGCGGCACGAGATGACGTGCCCTTACTTTCTCGAAGCGTACGAATATCTCCGCGACAGCGGCGGGCCGGGAAAGTGGCGTGGCGGCCTCGGCGTTAGATATCGGTTCCGCGTGCTCACCGACAACGTCCAGTTCGTGGCGGCCGGCGGCGGGCTGCGGCCGGAAACCGCGACCTTCGGCACGGCCGGTGGCTGCGCCGCGCCGTTGTCGATTCTGATGCTGGAGCGCACCGGCGGCGCGAGCGAGCGCCTCGACGTGAATCGCCGCTATGTGCTCAACCATGGCGACGTCGTGGAAATTCTCGCCAACGGCGGCGGCGGCTTCGGCGACCCGCTGGCGCGCGATCCCGAAGCCGTTTTAAAGGACGTAATCGACGGCATCGTGAGCGCGGAATCCGCACGCCGCGACTACGGCGTGGCCGTGGAGACGACTTCACGCATCGTCGATCGAGCGGAGACAGCGAGATTGAGAAGCGGCGCTAAAAACAACGGATCAGCGGAAAAACGTAAGGCCGAATTTAATCAACGAGAGAGGGAAATCACTACCGAGGAGGAAAATAATGCGAAAGCCTGATTTTCAGATCGAGGTCGAGCCGGGCGACACAGCCGACGAGGCGAGCATTCATTACTGGGCGAAGCAGCGGCAGCGCGCGCTCAACGGCACCGTCGTCATTAAAGGCGACGACTGTCCGTGGGAGCGCGGCAAGATGGGGCAGATCAAGTTTTATATGAGCCCTTACGCGTATCCCGACACTGCGGTGCAAACCTGGGTCGTTTTCGAGGAGCGGCAGCACACGCACTCGGGGAAGCACATTCACCAGGGCGGCGTGGTGCTCTACGCCCTCGAAGGAAGCGGCTACACCGTCATGGACGGGAAGCGCTACGACTGGGAAGAAGGCGACCTGATCATTTTGCCGATCCAGGCCGGCGGCGTCGAGCATCAGCAGTTCAATACCGATCCCAACAAGCCGTGCCGCCTGCTCGCGTTCCTCTACCAGCCCCATTTCATGGAGTTGGGCAATTTCTACACGCTGCTCGGCAAGCCCGGCGAAGACAAACTACAAAAACAAGCAAAGTAAGGAGATCGTCATGGCCACGCTTTTAGATCAACTATTTGAACTGCGCGACAAGCAGCGCGCCAGTATCGCCAAAGGCCTCCGGGTCGTGCGCGCGAAGGAGCGTCCGCTGGAGAAAAACCGCAACGGGCTCGTCAAATGGTACATGCACCCCCTGCTCGACGACACTGCGTCCAAGGCGCTGATCGTCTACGCGCAGGAAATTCCCCCCGGGAAGAGAACCGGCAAGCAGAAAGTGCAGGGCGGCATCGTTCAGTACGTGCTGGAAGGCGCCGGCTACCTGATGCTCGACAACGACAAGCACGAGTGGAAGCAGGGCGACATGATCAATATTCCCCAGCGCGACCACGGCGTGACGGTGCAGTATTTCAACAGCTCATCGACCCAGAAGGCGCGGCTGCTCTCCGTTCAACCGAACCTGGTGGACTGCATCGGCGTCGACCGTGGTGCGGGCTTCGAACAGCTCGAGGACGCTCCCGAGTAACGCCGGAGGTATAAACGGGAGATCATCATGACGGACATCCTGGAGAAACGCTTCATCGCGGCTCTCGTTTGGCTCCTCTGCCTCGCCGGCGCGGCCGCGCCGGCGAGGTCTGCGGAGCCGCTGGAGAACGTCACGATCTCTTTTCCCACCCTGACGCTTTCGATGGCGCCGTGGTGGATCGCCCGCGATACGGGCATCTTCGCATCGGAAGGGATCAACGCCGAAATCACGTTCATCCGCGGCTCCGGGACGATGGTGCAGGCGCTGGTGGGCGGGAGCATTCAGGCCGGCTACGCCGGCGCGCCACCGGTGGCAGCGGCGATCGCCTCGGGCGCGAAGCTCGTCGTCGTCGCCGTTCCTGTCAACCGCATGGACTACGTTCTGGTGAGCCGGCAGCCGGTCAAATCTCCCGCCGAGCTCAGAGGCAAGCGGTTCGCGATCGGCCGGCTCGGCGATTCGAACGAGATCGCCACCCGTGTGTCGCTCGAAAAGATGGGGGTCGATCCGGGCTCGGTGAAGCTCCAGTCGTTCGGCGGGTCGCCTGATCGAATCGCGGCACTTCGCTCCAACTCTGTGGACGCAGCGATTTTGTCGGGAACGGAATTCCTCGGCACCGGCTCCTCGGAATTTCACACCGTGTTCGATCTGGCGGAGGCCGGTGTCGAATATCCGTTCGACACGATTTTCGTGACCCGCCGCTACCTGGCGGAAAAGAGAAAAACCGTTCTCGCCATCATGAAAGGGTTTATTCGCGGCGTCCGGTTTCTCCGAACGGAAAAGCAGCAGTCGTTGAAGATCGCGGCGCGCTGGCTGCGCAGTCCCGACCCGGCAATTCTCGACCGACAGTGGAAGCACGTCGCGTTCAACCTTTACCAGGAGAATCCGCAGCCGACCGACGCCGCGTTTCGCATGGCGTTCAAAGGCATGGCGCAGATCAATCCGAAGGTGGGCGAGCTATCGATGTCCGACGTCGTCGATACGGGCCTGATCGAGGAGCTTGAGCGCTCGGGATATTTCAGATCGCGCTGAAGCCGCTCGACGCACGATACTGGATATGAAGATCGATATTCATACGCATGCGTTCCCGGAGCAGTACGTCGCGGCGATCAAGCGTAAGCTCCCATCGCCGCCGGAGCTCAGGCCGCACTGGACATGGAATCCCGATGTTTTTCTCGGCGAGATGGATCAGTGGGCCGTCGACGTCAAGGTGCTTTCGATGTCTGCGCCGAGCGTTTACTTCGACGATCCCTCTTTTTCGCTCGACATGTCTCACCTGTCGAACGATGCCTATGCCGAGATTTGCTCGCGCTGGCCCGACCGGTTCAAGATGTTCGCTTCCGTCCCCATGGGCGACGCCGACGTCTCTTGTCGCGAGCTCGAGCGGGCGAAGACGCTTCCCGGCTACGTCGGCCTCGCTTTGGGATCGAACATTCTAGGCAAAATGCTGGACGAGCCGGCCTTCGGCGCGTTTTTCACAATGGCCGATGCGATGAAGGCTGTCATCTTCATACATCCGATGGGATACCGCGCCGAGGAATTCGAGCTGCCGGAGCCGTGGAAAGCCTATCGTCTGCACCACCTGATCGGCTGGCCTCTCGACACGACGTTCGCGATTTCGCGGCTCGTGCTCGGCGGCTTCTTCGATCGTTATCCGAATCTACAGCTGATCGCTGCGCACGTCGGCGGCGCGATTCCATACTTATCGGAGCGACTGGAGCGCGGCTTTCAGGAAGGCCGCGCGAAAAACAAGCCGAGTTACTACTTCCGTAGAAATATTCTGTACGACACGGCGGGGCCGACGCATCCGGCGATCATCGACTGCGCCGTCAAAATTTACGGCATCGACCGCATCCTGTTCGGCACCGACTATCCCTTCGGGACCGGGCAGGAAGGCATGCAGTACATGGAGAAAGCGATCTGGAATGTCGACCATTCGGAGTTGAGCGCGTCTGATCGCGAAAAAATATTTTCCGGCAACAGCCGGAAGATCCTTGTAATGTGAGGCGTCGATCAATCGCATGCCAGACGAAGCGCCATGGACGCTTTTCGGGCCGGAATCGGAGGTCAGACAAAAGGGATTGGTCGGACGAACGATCAACGGCCGGGAAGTCGCTGTTGCCGCCGCGGGCGAGCGCATCGTCGCGATTCAGCGGCGCTGCCCGCACGAGGGCGCAAATCTCGACGACGGGCAGGTTTTCGCCGCGAAGGCGATCAAATGTCCCCTGCACGGATTTATCTTCGATCTTTTCACCGGAAAGGGCCTGAATTGTCCGGCGTTTCACATCGCGACGTATCAGACGAAAATTGAGAACGGCGTGGTCTACGTCAAAATCGACTGAGGCTGCCACGGGGAAGGAATAACATTGACCGGAAGCGGAACGATCCTTAACGCCGTTGTCCTGCCGATGACGGCAGAGTCGCATATCATCAGGGGCGGTTATGTCACCGTGCGAGACGGCGTCATCACCGGCATGGGCGCCGGTGCGCCGGCGCGCATTGAGCCGGGCTGGCTCATCGACGCGCATGATACGGTGCTGATGCCGGGACTGGTGAACGCCCATACACATTTGTACCAGGTCCTGCTGCGGGCGATCTGGGAGGACATTCCGCTGTTCCCGTGGCTGAGAAAAATCTACGGCGCTGCGCAGGCGCTGCTGCCGGAGCATTTTTACGCCGGGACGCTATTGGGCTGCCTGGAGTCGTTGAAGGGCGGCGTTACGACGATTTGCGAACATAATTTTTTGAATCCAAATCCCGACTGCGCGCCGGAAACAGTGCGCGCGCTCAGGGAATCCGGCGTTCGCTCGGTGTTCGCGCGTACGATCATGGACACGGGCGAGATCGTTCCGAACTGCGTCAAAGAGAAGCCGGATGCCGCCTTCAAGCTCGTCGAATCGATCGTCGGCGGAGCACGGAAGACATTTTCGGAGACGCAGACACGAAAGCTATCGTTTATGACGGGCCCTAATACGCCGCCCATCAACGCATCGCCGGAGCTTTTGCGGCAGCTCCGGGCGTTTGCCGACAGCAACGCGATCGGAATCAGCGCGCACGTCGCCGAATCGGCATCGGTGCTCGATTACGTGCGGCAGCATTGCAGCGCGCCAGGCGTCGTGGCGTATCTGCGGCAGTTCGATATTCCGGGCGATAACACGATCTTCGCGCACTCGGTGCACATCTCGCTGGAAGAGATTCAATTGCTGAAGCAAACTGGCACTTCGGTGTCGCACAATCCCGTGAGCAACATGATGCTCGGCGACGGCGTCGCGCCTGTTCGCGAGATGCTTGCCGAGGGGGTCAACGTCGCGCTCGGCACGGACGGCGCGGCGAGCAATCACTCGCAAGATATGTTCGAGACCATGAAAGCTGCCTCGCTGCTGCAAAAGGTCCATCATCGTGATCCCGGCGTGATCGACCCGTATAGCGTGCTCAAGATGGCGACAGTCGGAGGAGCGCGAGCCCTTGGACTAAGCGATCTTTGCGGCACGATTGAAGAAGGGAAGCGAGCCGATCTGATTTTGGTCGATATTCACGCGCCGCACATCCAGCCGGTCAATCATCTATTTAGCCAGCTCGTCCACTGCGCAAAAAGCACAGACGTGTCGACGGCGATCGTCGACGGGTGCCTGCTGATGAAAAATCGCGAAATGCTTTTTCTTGACGAGGATAGGATCGTCGCCGCCGCGCAGGCGTCAAACGGCCATCTGCTCCGGCGCATCGAGGAAAAAGGCATCTGACGGTATACACATGGGCTCCGAGACGCGATTGACGGTGGGCTGCGGGTTGTACGACCGTACGCTGCCGCTGGCGAACGGCACGATTCGCGCGAAGGGCCTCGCTCTCGAATGGTCCTCGGCGCCGCCGCAAGAGCTTTTCAATGAGGTGCTGAAGGAGAAGTACGCGGTCGGAGAAATGTCGCTCGCGTATCTATCGATCGTTCGCGCCGCCGGCGACCGGCGTTTTGTCGGGCTTCCCATTTTCCCTTCGAGAATGTTTCGCCATTCCGCTCTGTATGTGCGCAGTGATTCGCTGCTGACCGCCGAGGCTCTACGCGGAAAAAAAATCGGCGTCAACAGCTACACAATGACGGCCGCGGTTTGGGTGCGCTGGCTTCTGCGCACGGAATACGGCATTTCGCCTGAGGATATGACCTGGTATATCGGGCCGAGCGTGGTGCCCACGCATTCGAGTCCGCGCGCTTCGATCGTCGTGGGAGGACGCGCGGAGCTGGAGCGCATGCTGCTCCGCGGCGATCTCGATATTCTGCTATCCGTGATCGCGCCCAAAGATTACGCCGCGGGAAAGCTGCGCCGCTTGTGGATCGACGCGCGCGCGGCGGAGCGCGCATCGGCGGAGAAACACGGTATTTTTCCGATTATGCACACTCTGATCATGCGACGCCCCCTTTACGAAGAGAATCCATGGATCGCGGATAGCCTGTTTGCCGCGTTTTCGGCGGCCAAAGAGCTCTGCTACGAGCAATTGCTGGACACCGACGCGCCGCGCGTGACGCTGCCGTGGCTGAGCGGCGATGTCGAGGAGGCGCGGCGGGTGCTGGGCATGGATTATTGGCCTTACGGGCTCGACGCGAATCGAAAAGTGCTGACGACTTTTCTCGACGAATTGTACGCCGAGGGTCTTATCGGCAATCTGCCGGCGCCTGACGATATTTTCCTGCCGCTCAATGCGGAGCCCGCCGGTCGCGCGCCCGAGGCAAAAACATGACTCCGATTCACGGCGTGCGCGTACTGGAGATCGCGAGCTTCATCACCGGACCTTACGCCGCCATGCTGCTCGGCGATCTCGGCGCCGATGTCGTCAAGATCGAACATCCCAAGGGCGGAGATCCCTTCCGCACCTGGAGTCGCGGCAGCTACAGCCCGCAGTACCGCGCCTACAATCGCGGCAAGCGAAGCCTAACACTCGATCTGAAGTCGCCGCGCGGCATCGAAGTCCTGCGCGATCTGCTCGCGAAGGCCGACGTTCTCATTGAAAATTTCCGGCCGGGAACCGCCGAGCGCTTGGGTTTCGGCTACGAGGCGCTGGCCGAGCGCTATCCGAGGCTCATTTATTGCTCGGTGACCGGCTTCGGAAAAACCGGACCGTATCGCTCGCGGCCGTCGTACGATACCGTCGGCCAGGGTTACAGCGGGTTACTCCGGCTCCTCCTGAACACTGAAAATCCGCGGCCGCTGGGGCCGGCCTTTTCAGACTGCATCACCGGTGTGTTCGCCTGCTACGGCATTCTCGGCGCGTTATTGGCGCGGGAAAAGACCGGCTTGGGGCAAAAGGTCGAGCTCAGCATGCTGTCGGCCACACTATCTTTTTTGATCGAGCCGGCCGTAGCGTATTTGTCTGCCGACGAGGTGAACGACTGCTTCACCCGCCCGCGCATCTCGCAGGTGTACGCCGCCGCGTGCGCCGACGGGAAGCTCCTGGCGATTCATCTCTCCTCGCCGCCGAAATTTTGGGAGTCGCTGACGGAGGCGATCGCCATGACCGATTTACGGCAGGATCCGCGCTTTGCCACGCGCGAGACAAGAATCGCCAATTACGAAAGCCTCGCGGCGATTCTGGTGGATGTCCTGAAGCAAAAGCCGAGAGCTCATTGGCTCGAACTATTCGAGCGCTTCGACGTGCCGTGCACGCCGATTTACGACATGAGCGAAGTCTTTGCCGACCCGCAGGTAAAGCACGCCGGCCTCGAAATCGAGTACAGCCATCCGAGCGAAGGCGTCACGCGGTCGGTTCGTCCGGCGGTTTCGTTCAGCCGGACGGAATTGGAAAAGGCCGCTCCGCCTCCCGCGCTCGGCGAACATTCGGAAGGAGTTCTTTCGGAATTAGGTTACGACAGCGACCGAATCCGGCGCTTGCGCGACGAGGGCGTCATCTGAAATAGAGCATTAATTCAGGAGGAAAAATGACGACATTTTACGACGAGTGGCTGGCAGTCGGCGACCGCATTCAAGAGGAGTTCAAATGCTCCCCGGTGATCGCGCGCGATCGCGACATTCCGTGGGTGGAAACCGTGCAGGACGCGAAGGTGAAGCTCATGCTTTCCAACGAACTCGGCTTCCCGACGATGGGCGGCGCCGTGCTCAAGGCGGAAATCCCCGTCGGCTGGCACACCGGCCGCCACTCCCACGGCGAGGAATCGATCTTTATCCTAAAGGGGAAAGGCTTCACCATCATCGACAACAAGCGGTTCGATTGGCGCGAAGGCACCGCGCTGCAAATTCCGTATCGCGCCGTGCATCAGCACGTCAACCTAGGAGATGAGCCGGCGCAATATCTTTCAGTCATGTGTTTTCCTCTGGAGGCTTTTGTCCGCCTCGCGAGATTGGAACAGTTCGAGAAATGCGGCCCAAATACTCCCAGCCTGTTGAACATTCCCTCTCACGGCTCGCAATATTTGGAAAAGGATCGCCGCGTATCGATTCACATGGACGAGGCGCCCTCCGGTCTCGACCCAGCGGAAACGATACCGGGAAATACCAATCAGCATTACTTCCGGAGATACCTGATCATTCCGAGCAACGGATTCAAAGCCAAGAGCGTGGCCATCGCGCGTATGTTCGAAGAACCGGCCGGATATCATACGGGGCGCCACAAACACCTGGAGGCGGTGCTCTACGCGCTCGAGGGGACCGGCGTCTCGGAAGTTCACGGTCACGAAGTCACCTGGGAGCCGGGTGACGTCCTCCACGTTCCGCCCGCGATGTTCGAGCATGAGCATTTCAATAACAGCAACAACAGCTACAAACTCCTGCAAATAAAATTCGGAATGCGCGCATGGTTCACCGATATTTGGCCGGAAGGCTATACCTCGCAGCGCATCTACGACAAAGCCGGAAATCCGATTATTTCAGGCCGCATTTCGAATTAAACTGTGAGGATGCAAGTTATGCTCAAATCCGCCGCGTGGACGTTATCGATCTTCTGTTTGCTCGGGACCATTGCCACCTCCGGCGACATAGCCTTGGCTCGAGATATGCCAGAAGTCCTGAAAGAACTGCGAGGCCTCCAGGAAGACGAGCGAGAGGCGAAGCTTATCGAAGGCGCGAAACAGGAACGCAAAGTCGTTTTGTACGGCACGACGGGCGTCGACGATATGAAGGTCCTCTTCGACGCTTTTAAGAAGAAATATCCGTTTCTCGACGTTGGTCATTACCGGAGCGGCGCTCTCGGTGTTTACAACCAGGTGGTAACCGAAGCGCGCGCGGGCCGCTTCGAGGCCAACGTCGTCGAAGCGACGAGCTTGACGGCGCTGCGGCTGAGGGAAAACAATCTGCTCGAGCCCTACATATCTCCTAAACGCGCCGGCATCGGAAAGGACTTCATGGACAACGACGGTTATTGGACCGCCTGGTTCCAGCAGGTCGTCGCGATGATCTACAACACGAAATTAGTCCGAAGCGATGAAGCTCCTAAAAGCTACGACGATCTGCTTGATCCAAAATGGAAAGGAAAGATATCCATGGATCAAGAAGACGACGACATCTTTGCTTCGCTCATGGGTTATTGGGGCAAAGAAAAGGGCATGAGCTATTTCAAAAGGCTCGCCCAAAACCAGCCCACACTGCGTAAGGGGCACAACCTCCAGACGAGTTTGCTGGCTGCCGGAGAATCTCATATAGCGCCGTGGATATTCGCGTTTCGGCCGCTGACCATGAAGCAGCGCGGCGCTCCCATCGGCATCTCCCTTTTAGACCCCGTTTTGTCCGATCCAAAATACGTGATGGTGGCGAAAAATAATCAGCGTCCTTATGCCACGATTCTCTTTATCGATTGGATGCTGACGGACGGGCAAAAGATCGTCGTGGAGAACCTCGGAAGAACGGGGACGCGCCCTGGTTTAAAGGAACGCTTTCCCGAATTGGTGCGTCCGCGCTATTTGGTTCAGACTCCGGACCGCTTGGGAGCCAATTCGAAGAGCTATGCCGAGCTGTTTTGCAAGACGTTCGCCACGTGCTGAGACGGCGAAGCGGACGATGCGGCGAACGCCGGCGATTGTTCGTTGGAGAATGATGCGATGGAATACTTGATGGATTTAAGGCTCTGGGCGAAAAAGCTCGACGCGATCGGCAAGCTCAAGAAAATCAAAGGCGCGAGCTGGGATCTGGAGATCGGCACGCTGTGGGATATTATTGGCAGCCAGCCCGATCCTTGCTCGGCCCTGTTCAGTGAAATTCCCGGCTACCCGAAAAACTTCGCTGTCTTAGTCAATCCGCAAAACTCGCAGCGCATCTCCGCGCTCGCTTGCGGCATGAGCGAGGAGGATAGCCTTCTCCCTCCTCTCGAATACGTCCGCAATTTGAAGTCGCGCATGAAAAAGATCCACGATCAGCCGCGCATCCCGCCGGTGACCGTCAAGGAAGCCCCGTTTTTCGAAAACGTCGACGAAGCCGGAAATATCGATCTATATAAATTCCCCGCGCCGAGATGGAACCAAGGCGACGGCAACGAGGACCAAAACCGCTACATCGGCACCGGATGCGTCTGCATCACCGCGGATCCGGATTCAGGAACCGTAAACCTCGGCATTTATCGCATCGTGATTCACGACGAAAAAACGTTAGGCCTCTACATGTCGCCGAATAAGGACGGCATGGCCAACATGAAAAAGTATCACGCGGCGGGCAAGCCGATGCCGATCGCGGTGACTTTCGGCCAGGACCTCATCACCTATTGGGCGGCCGAGCACAAACATCCGCACGCCGAGTCCGAATACGAGTACGCGGGCGGCATCAGACAAAAACCGATCGAGGTCGTGATCGGCGCCCACACCGGCCTGCCGATTCCGGCCAGCGCGGAAATCGTGATCGAGGGCTTTGTCCATCCCAACGATCTCCGCGATGAAGGCCCGTTCGGGGAGTGGGTCGGTTACTATTCTACCGGCACGAAGCCCGAATCAGTGATTCATGTAAAGTCCGTAATGTTCCGGAACGATCCGATCATTTTCGGCCATCCGCATTTGAAGGCCGAAGCGGTCGGCATGCCGTGGCGCTGGGCCGCGGCGGTTTGGAACCGATTGGATGCGTGCGGCGTGCCCGATGTTAAAGGTGTGTGGGCGTACGGCCAGCTTTGGACGGTGGTGTCGATCTGCCAGCGCTATCCCGGCCACGCGCGGCAGGCGGGAATCGTCGCGTCGCAGACGAAACCGGGTTCGATCGGCGCCCGCTTTACCATCGTGGTGGACGACGACATCGATCCCTCCGACAGCCAGGCGGTGCTGTGGGCGATGGGAACGCGCATGAATCCGATCGAAGACATCGAGATCATTCGTCGAAGCTGGAGCTCTTCCATCGACCCGATGATTCCGCCCAACACTCCCGCGGCGGCGTGCTTTACCTCGAAAGCCGTTTTCGATGCGTGCAAGCCTTACGAGTGGCGGCAACAATTTCCGTCGGCGACGGGACCGTCTCTAGAGCTACGCGCCAGCGTCTACGAGAAATGGAAGAGCTTGCTCTGAAGTTGTTAAGCCGATCTCTCCATCGCTAATCCGTTGCGTCGGAGTAATCCTCTGAATCTCCGCGATAATCGCCGCCCAAAAAACATGACGCGCGCTAGCATCGGCAAACCGCTGCCGCGCATCGAAAGTGAGGAGAAAGTCACCGGCGCACGCCGCTATACCGCGGATATCGTTCGCCCGGGGAGCCTCTGGGGAAAAATCGTGCGCAGCACGCTGCCGCACGCGCGCATCCTCAATATCGATATAACCAAGGCTCTGGCTTTGACGGGTGTCAAGGCCGTCATCACCGGAGCGGATACCAATCGGCATCTTGTGGGAGCGAAGCTCAAAGACCTGCCGGTACTGGCGCGTGAGCGGGTTCTCTACTTCGGGCAGGACGTCGCCGCGGTCGCCGCGATCGATCGCGACACCGCCGAAGAGGCGGCCGAGCTGATCGAGATCGAATACGAGGAGCTGCCCGCGGTCTTCGACCCGCTTGAAGCGCTGACCCCGGAAGCACCGCTGCTGCATCCCGACTACGACACCTACGAAGGCCCGAAGGCGGTCGGCCAGAAGAATGTTCAAAGCGTGGTGCAAATCGCGAAGGGAGATTTCGACCGGGGATTGGCCGAATGCGACGATGTCTTTGAAAACGTCTATCGCACCCAGATGGTACATCAAGCGTACATTGAACCTTACGCGTGCACGGTCGACGTCGACGCCGAGGACCGGGTGGAAATCTGGGTCGCGGATCAGGGTTTTTTCAAGCTGCGCCGCGAACTCGCGCACTACCTCGAATCAGGCGAAGACGACATCGTCGTCCATCCGAGCATTATGGGCGGCTCCTTCGGCGCGAAGGATTTTCTCTACGCCGTGCCGGCGGCGTATCATTTGTCCAAGCTGACCGGCAAGCCCGTCCGCTTCGTGCGGAGCTATGCCGAAGAATTTCTCGCTTGCGCCCCGCGGCATCCGGCGGTCGTGGTCTTGAAGACCGGCGTCAAAAAAGGCGGAATTCTATGGGCGTGGGAAGCCAAGACCTTCTATAACGCGGGCGCTTACGCGGCTTTCCGGCCCAATCCGCAGGCGTCGATGAGCGGCGCCTTTTCCGCCGCCGGCTGCTACGCGATTCCCCATACCCGAATGACGGGCACCTGCGTCTACACGAATCAGCTGCCTTGCGGCTACTTCCGCGCGCCCGGCGAGCCGCAGACGCTTTTCGCCGTCGAGAGCCATATCGATACGATCGCCCTCGCGATGGGCTTGGACCCGATCGACTTTCGCTGCCGCAACGTCCTGAAGCAGGCAGACACCAGGCCCACCGGGGAGCCGATCAAGAATCCGCATGGCCTCGACGTCCTCAAGCGGGCGCGCGCCGTCTCGCGCTGGCGGAGCAGCCGACCGAAGCCGGCACACGGCCGCATCGTCGCGGGCAGAGGCATCGCATTGGGCGACCGGCATATCGGACGCGGCGAATCGAGCTTCATCTCTCGGCTGCAACCCGACGGGACCATCAAACTGATCAGCGGCGTAGGCGATACGGGCGTCGGCTCCTACACCATGCACCAGCAAGTCGCGGCCGAAAGACTGGGCGTCGAATCGCGGCTCGTTGAAATCGAAGTGCAGGAGACGTCGACCGCGCCTTTCGACGAAGGCATCAAAGCCACTCGCGGAGTCCACATCGAAGGGCAGGCCGTGATGCGCGCGACCGACGCGCTGATTCAAAATCTGTGCGCAGCGGCGGCGTCGCATTGGCGCACGGGTTTGGAGAATGTGATTTATGCCGGCGGCAAGGTCTTTCTAAAAGGAAGATCGCGCCGGAGCCTCACGCTGCGCGAGCTCGCGGCTCTTTCGAGCGAACCGATCGGTGGATTCGGTCACTATTCCGGCGCGAAGCCGAATCTCTACTCGTTTCAAGCGGTAGTCGCCGAGGTCCGAATCGATACGCAAACCGGTCACATTGAGGTGCCGAAAGCGCATTTCATCCTCGATGTGGGTACAATCATCAATCCGCTCATTCATCAAGGCCAAATCGAAGGCGCCTTCATTCAAGGGCTGGGATATGCGTTGACCGAGAAGATGGGGCTCGATGACGGCCGCGTGACCACGCTGAGCCTTGGCGAATACAAGATACCGAGCATCTGCGACATACCGCGCTTAATCACCTCGCTCGTGCGCTGCAACGAGGGCCCCGGTCCGTTCGGAGCCAAGGCCGTCGGCCAGGTCGCCATCAGTCTGGTCGCGCCCGCCGTCGCGAACGCCGTCTACAACGCGACGGGAGTTAGGGTCCGCGAGCTTCCGATTAACGCGGAAGCGATTCTAGCTGGTCTGACTTCCGGCTGTTGATGACGCCTCTCGCCGCATGCTATGACCGCAAACGCAGGGCGGATTTTTTCTTCCGAGAAGCGACCGATATGCCTGTCGTCACGCGTGCCGCCTTATGGTTGTTGGGAGCCGTCTGTTTAGCGCTCTCCGGCGCCGACCGGCTGCCTGCCCAGGAAAGACCTCTTCTTGTCGATGTCTCAATCAGCTCGCTGAGCTTTGTCCAAGCGCCATACGTCGCCGCGCGCGACAAAGGTTACTTACGCCAGGAGGGGCTCGAGCCGCGCTTCATTTATCTCAACAGCGGCGTGGCATCGAAGGCCCTAGTCAGTCACGGCATCGATTTCAACACGCTCGGCTCGCCCACGATCAACGCGGCGATCGCCGGCATGCCGATCCGCTCGGTCTTCGCCAATGGCAGCCGAACGGACATGTATCTCATCGCAGCAAGCGACATTCGTTCGCTGGAGGACCTAAAGGGCAAAAAAATCGCCACGGGAGGAATCGGCGGGCTGGCGGATGTGGGCGCGCGGAGATTTCTCGAATCGAAGGGCATCGATACTAAAGACGTGACTTTCCTCGTCATGGGCACCAGCGGCACGCGGATGGCGGCGGTGTTGTCCGGCGCCGTTTCCGCCGCGCCGTTGTCGCCGCCGCACGACTATCTCGCGAAGAAAGCGGGGCTAAAGGTGCTCGGCTATTTCGGCGACGCCTTCCCCTCTTATATGGGCGGCATCGGCATCCAGCTCGACGCGCTCGCCAACCGTCCGGCGGTCGTGAAGGGGTTCGTCAAAGCGGCGCTGAAGGGGCTGAGATTCGTTCACGCTCGTCGCGCGGAAACCATCGATATCATGATGCGCCACATGAAAACACAGAACCGGGAAATGGTCGCAGCGATGTATGATTCCAGCGTGCCGTCTTTCACGAAAGACGGGATGATCGGTACGGAAGCGCAACAGGCGATTATCGCGATTGCCGCGCAAGCGATCGGCCGCAGCGAAGCGATCAAGCCCGACACGGTATTCGACTTCCGCGTGGTGAGAGAGGCGAACCGCGAGCTCGAAGCGGAGGGTTGGAGGCCGTAAGCCCCCCGCTCTCCGCTATTGACAGCCGCGCGGCGAACGGAGGAAACTTAAGCTCGAACGACAGCTTTGAAGATCGCAAATAAGGAGGATCAGCCATGATCAAGACGAAGGGACTCTACCACATCGGCATCCCCGTAGATGACGTGGAGCGGGCGGTCAAGTTTTATACCGAGGTGCTCGGCATGACGATCGCCAAGCTCAACCGCGACGACATGGGCGACCACTTGAACCGCGCGGACTTGAGATCCGGCAACGACATGGTCGTGCTTTTCCAGCGGCCGAAGCCGCTCAACCGCGACGGGTTCGTCGAGGACGGCGCCACCCATCACGCGTTCGTCGTCAGCCGCGAGGACTTCGATCTCGCGGTCAACAAAATGAAGGATTGGGGCGTCCGAACTCACAGCACGCCGACGGTCGACCGCCCGAGCGGCAGCGGCTTTTACTTCTTCGATCCAGACGGCAATCTCCTCCAGCTTTACACCCCGCCGAAAGGACACTCGGCGCCGGTAGGATGATAAATCCGGCGCCGTTGCCGATCTTTCTTCGATGGACAGCAAGGTAGAGGCGCTGCGCGTCATCGGGCAGCCTGTGCCCCGCAAGGACGGCCGGGACATTGTCACCGGAAATGTCCTCTATGGCGCGGACGTGACGCTGCCGGGCCTGCTCCACGGCTTCATCGTCCGGAGCGCCATTCCCAGCGGAAAAATCGCGCGCATCGACGTCGAGCGGGCGAGAGCGGCGCCGGGCGTCAAGGCCGTGCTCACGGCCGCCGATGTGCCGTCGGAGCGCTTCGGCTACGGCGTCAAAGACGAGCTGATCTTCGCTTCTGAAAAAATTCGCTACGCGGGCGAGCCGATCGCCGCGGTTGCGGCAATGGATGAACAGGCCGCGGAGTCGGCGGCACGCCTCATCGACATCGATTACGAAGAGAATCCGGGCACTTTCGATGTGCTCGACGCGATGCGCGCCGACGCTCCTCTCGTTCATGAGGAGATGGCCGGCTATGAGCCGAACCGGCTGGTCACCCGCGAATGGAAACCGCGGCCGAACACCAACATCGTGCACCGCAACGAGTTCGCCCGCGGCGACACGGAGCTCGCGTTTCGCGAAGCCGAGCACGTTTTCGAGGACACGTTTCGCACCAAGCGCGTCCACCACGGCTACATGGAGCCGCACGCCTGCGTCGCGAGGGTGGAGAGCGACAAGATTACCGTCTGGACCTCCACGCAGAAAGCTTTCATCGTCCGCGCCACGCTCGCCGATATCTTCGGCATTCCGGAAGGATCGATCCGCATCATCTGCACGAAAATCGGCGGCGGCTTCGGCGGAAAAAACGGCGTCCGACTGGAACACTACGCCGTCGCGCTGGCGCTCAAGACCGGACGGCCGGTCCGGGTCGTTATGCGGCGCGGCGAAGAGTTCACCGCCAGCGCCGGCTCGGTTCCTGCGGCGATCGTGCTCAAGACGGCCGTAGGCCGCGACGGGACGATCACGGCGCGCCAAGCGGAATTTTTCTGGGACTGCGGCGCCTATACCGACGGCCTTCCGGCGAGCAACCGCGCGCTGAAAGACGCCGCCGGACCCTATCGCATTCCCAATCTCCGCGTCACCTCCAATCTGGTTTACACCAACACGATGCGCGGCTGTCCGTTTCGCGGACTCGGCGTGCCCGAGGCGACCTGGGCCGGTGAGTCGCAGATGGACATGATCGCGCATCGCCTCGGAGTGGACCCGGTGGAATTCCGCATGCGCAACCTGCTCGACGAAGGCGATGTCTCGCCGAACGGCGACGTGGTCGACGGCGTCATGGCGAAAGAATGCCTCAGGCACGCCGTGGACGAGATCGGCTACCGCAAAGCCGGCGCGCGGCACGGCGACCGCGCGATCGGCCTCAGCATGGTTTATAAAACGCCGACCGGCGCCGGCGGGTCGTCGAGCGCCGTCGTCTCAATCCAGCGCGACGGCAGCATCCAGGTGCTCGTCGGCTCTTCGGACGTCGGCGGCGGCATGGAGACGGCAGTCGCGCAGATTGCCGCCGAAGAGCTCGGTGTCGAGGTCGGCGACGTCGGCGTCGCGAGCGCCGACACCGCCACGGTCCCGTTCGATCACGGCACCTATTCGAGCCGCGTGCTCGTATCGAGCGGCATGGCCGTGCTGCGCGCGGCCGCCGATGCGCGCGCGGAGCTGCTCGAGGTCGCGGGGGAGATTCTCGACGAAGAACCGTCGTCGCTGACGCTCAGGCAGAAGAAGATATACCGCCGCAGCGGCGCCGAAGCCGCGACCGTCGAAGCGATTTTTCGCGACCGCCGCTGCAAGCGGAAGAACATCGTCGCGACGGCGTCGTTCGTCGACGACGGGCAGAAGAGCGGCTGGCGCTTCGGCGCGCAGGCGCTGGAGATCGCGCTCGACCGCGAGACCGGTCAGATCGAAGTCCTTCGCGTGATATCGGTGCACGACGTGGGCAAGGCGGTGAACCCGCCGCTCGTCGTCGGGCAGCTCGAGGGAGGCATTGTCATGGGGCTCGGCTACGCGCTCGCCGAAGAGCTCGCGCTCGACGACGGGCGCATTCTCAACACCGATTTTTCCGATTACGCGATAGCTTTCGCCGAGCAGGTGCCGCCCATGAAAACGATTCTTCTGGAGTCGCCGCTCGCGGACGGCCCCTTCGGCGCCAAAGGCATCGGCGAGATCGGCTTGTTCGCAATCGCCCCGGCGATCGCCAACGCGCTATACAATGCCTCCGGCGTTCGCATGACGGAGCTGCCGATGCGGCCCGACAAGGTGCTCGCCGCGCTGGAAGCGGCGGCGGCGAGGCCTTGAGCATGGCGCGTTATGTAAAGCCGATTGTAGTTTTGGCGTTCGTTTGCCTCTGGATTTCACCGGCGCCGGCGCGCGGGGCCGGCGAGAACAAGCTGACCGTCGCGATGCTCCGCAGCGCGACCCAGACGCCTTACTACGTCGCGGCCGAGGCGGGACTCTTCAAGAGCCACGGCCTCGACGTCGCTCCAGTCCAGTTCTCCGGCGGCACGCAGTCGTTGATGGCGCTGATCTCCGGCGACGTACAGCTCAACACGTCCGGCGGCCCGGCGGCGATCAACGCGATGATGAAAGGCGGCGGCGTCGTCATCATCGCGACCAACGTCGGCGTGTTCCCGTATATTCTTTACGCGCATCCGGCGATCAAAAAACCCGAGGACTTGAAGGGCAAGCGCGTGGGCATCGCCGGCCTCGGGGGCGTGACGCACTTCGCGATGATCTTTGCGCTGAGAAAGCTGGGCCTCAATCCTGATACCGATGTAACGTTGACAACCATCGGCGACGCCGGCGCGCGCCTCGCGGCGGCGGTGAGCGGCACGATTTCGGCGACGCTCGTGCAGCCGCCGGAATCGTTAAAGGCGAGAGAGCTCGGGCTCAATCCCATTTTCAACCTGGCGCAAAGCGGAGTTAAATTTCCCGGCAACCAGATCACCGCCAATCTCAGCTACCTGCGGAGCAATCGCGACAGCGTGAAAAGATTCATGATGGCCGCGATCGCGGGATTGGCCAAGGTCAAAGCCGACCGGACGTTCACGATGAAAGTCATGGAGAAGTATCTCCGCATCTCCGACCCCAAGCTGCTCTCGGAGGCTTACGATTTCTGGGTCTCGGTCTACAAGCCGAAGTACAACGCGGATCCGGAGGAGATTGAGACCTATTTCACGATGAGCAACATTAAGGCGAAGCCGCAGGACTTCGTCGACAACTCCATCCTCATCGAATTGGACCGCGAAGGCTTCTTCGAGGAGACCAACAAGAAATACGGAATCCGCTGAACGTGCCCATGAACCGAAAAGAAAAAAGCTTCAAAGTCGTCGGCGCGCCGGTACCGCGCGCCGACGGAGACGGAAAAGTGAGCGGCGGCACGCGCTACGCCGCGGACGTCGAGCTGCCGGGAGCGCTGTGGGGCAAGATTCTCCGCAGTCCCTATCCGCACGCGCGCATCGTCCGGGTGGACGCTTCGCGCGCGGTTCGCGTCCCGGGAGTCCGCGCCGTCGTCACGGGCGAAGACGCGAAGTCTTGCTACATCGGCAAGCAGATCCGCGATATGCCGGTGCTCTGCTGGGACGTCGCCCGCTTCATCGGCGATCGCGTGGCCGCGGTCGCGGCGGATACGCGCGAAGCGGCGGAAGAAGCGGTGGACTCGATCGACGTCGAATATGAGCAGCTGCCGGCGGTCTTCGATCCGCTCGAAGCGATGAAGCCCGGCGCGCCGTTGCTGCACGCGAACGTCGCGGCTTACGGCGGCGCGCCCAAAGACACGCTCGCGACCGACTTCCAAAACGGCCTGACGCGTCTCGCGTGGAAGAAGGGCGACGTCGAGAGCGGCTTCCGCGCCGCCGATCTCGTCATCGAGCACACGTTCCGCATCCCCGCGCGCCATCAAGGATACCTCGAGCCGCACGCTAGCGTCGTTGCGATCGAAGACGGCGGGCGCATTCAAGTGTGGATGTCGGCCAAGAATCCCTTCGGCGTGCGCAGTCAATTCGCTTATGCGATCGGCGTCCCTGAGGAATCGATCCGCATCAACGCCGTGAACGTCGGCGGCGAGTTCGGCGGCAAAGGCGATGGCATCGATCTGCCCATCGCGTACCTGCTCGCGCGTAAAGCGGGGCGGCCGGTCAAGATCGTGATGACGTATGCCGAGGAGTTGACGGCCGGCAATCCCGCCCATCCCACGATCGTGACGGTGAAGAGCGGCGTCATGCGCGACGGCCGCATCGTCGCGCGCAGGCTCCGCGCCGTGCACGCGAGCGGCGCCTACGGCGCGCTCAAGTCGAAGGCCTCTCTCGCCACCGGCCATTACGTCGGTGTGCCGTATCGCGTCGAGAATTCCGAATTCGAATTTTTGCAGATCTACACGAACACGGTACCCGGAGGTTACTATCGGAGCCCCGGCGCGATCGCGACGGTCTTCGCACTCGAGTCGCATACGGATCTCATCGCCCGAGAGCTGGCGATGGACGCCGCGGAATTTCGCCTGAAGAATCTGATCGGCGACGGCGAGGAGGATGCGGTCGGCCACCGGTTAACCGACGTGCGCTTCCGCGAGGTGTTCAAGGCCGCGCTGGACGCGGCGGGCTGGAAAAAGCCCAAACCCGCTCGCGTCGGCCGCGGTGTCGCGCTCACCGCGCGGCATATCAGCGGCGGCGACACCGGCGTTGTGCTCACGGCCGAGCGCGACGGCAAATTCGTCGTGCTGAGCCCCACGATCGATCAGGGCTCGGGCACGCACACGATCTTGCGGCAGCTCGTCGCCGAGCGCATGCGGGTCTCGGTCGATCAGGTCACCGTCGTCGTCGGCGACACCGATACGACGACGAAGGACAGCGGGGTCCGGGCGAGCCGCGTGACTTACGTCGCCGGCCATGCCGTAGTGCAGGCATGCGATACGCTCCGCAAAAACTTTTTGAACCAGGCCGCGCGCCTGCTCGAATGCGCTCCGGGCGACGTCGAGTACGGCGACGGCAAATTCTGGCTGGCGCAAGAGCCCGCGCAGCAGGTGAGCCACAACCGCGTGCTCGCGCAGCTCGACGGCCGCCGCTCCGTCACCGTCTACGAAGATTATCCCTATCCCGACGGCGTGAGCTATTTCTGCGCTCAGGTTGCGGAGGTCGAGGTCGACCCGGAGACCGGCGCGGTGCGCGTGCGCCGCATCGTGAGCGCGCACGACGTCGGCACGATCATCAATCCGATCGGCCATCAGGGACAGATCGACGGCTCCACGGTCATGGGCTTCGGCCAGGGCGTTATGGAAGAGCTGGTGATCGAAAACGGACGGGTCCTCAACAGCAATCTCGGCGAATACAAACTGCCGTCGATCAAGGACATCCCGAACCTCGACACGGTCTTGTTGGAATCGGCCGGCGGAGTCGGGCCTCTCAACGCGAAGCCGATCGGCGAGTTCGCCAACAACTGTCCGCCGGCGGCGATTGCCAACGCCGTCGCCGACGCCGTCGGGGCGCGCCTGTTCTCTTTGCCGGTGACGGCGGAAAAGATATACGCCGCTTTGGCGAAACAAGGCCGATAAAAAAAGAATGGAGGGGTTGGCGTGAAGTTGTTGGAGAATAAAGTCGTTATCGTGACCGGCGCGGGCCAGGGCATCGGGCGCGCGCTCGCCAAAGGGCTCGCGGCGGAAGGCGCGAAAGTCGTCGTCGCCGAGCTCAACGGGGAGAACGGCGCGCGGGTCGCCAAGGACATCGAAGCGGCCGGCGGAACCGCCCTTGCGGTTCGCACCGACGTTTCGAGCGAATCGTCGGTGAATGCGATGGTCTCCGAGACGCTTCGAGCTTACAAAAACATCGACGTGTTGATCAACGATGCGGCGGTCTTTCCCGCCTCGTCCGTCGCGGAGATGAAGAACGAGGAGTGGGACCAGGTGCTCAGGACCAATCTCACCGGCACGTTTTTTTGCGCGCGGGCGGTGATGCCGACGATGAAGCAGAACCGCGCCGGACGCATCATCAATTTCACCTCCGGCCGCGCGCTCGCGGGCTCCGCGCACGGCGCGCACTACGCGGCGTCGAAGGGCGGCATCATCAGCTTCACCAAATCGCTCGCGCTCGAGCTCGCGCCGCACGGCATCACCGTCAACAGCATCTGCCCCGGAGCGATCGACACGCCGCAGCCCAAAGCGCACGTGAAGAGCGAAGAGGAGTTTTACGCGAAAGCGAAGAAGATCCCGCTGCGCCGCGTCGGGCAGCCCGAGGACCTCGTCGGCCCGGCGCTTTTTCTCGCGAGCCATTGGTCGGAGTACGTCACCGGGCAGATGATCGTGGTGAACGGCGGCTCCATCATGTGGTGACCGGACGGAATCGAAAGGAGAGGATACGATGCGTCATGTGTCGATCCTGTTGGCTTTGCTGGTCGGCCTCGCGTTCACGTCGCGCGCCGCGGCGCAATCGGAGGACGAGCTCATCCGCGGCGCAAAAAAAGAAGGACAAGTCTTATTTTGGAGCTCGATGCGCATCGAAGACTCGCGCGCGCTCGTCGCGGGATTCGAGGCGAAATACCCGTTTCTCAAGGTCGACATCTTCCGCGCCGGAGGAGAGCAGATCGTCAACCGCGCGATTACCGAGGATCTGTCTGGAAAACCGACGTACGACGTTCTCAACGCGTTTGCGTTGAAAGTGATCCAGAATCGCGGCCTGCTGCAGCCCTACGCCGCGCCCGAGGCGGTCCATTACGCCGCCGGATTCAAAGACCCGCAACATCATTGGGTATCGCTCTACAGCGGCTATAACGTGATCGGCTACAATAGCAAGCTCGTGAGCAAAGCGGATGCTCCGAGAAACTGGGAGGATCTTCTGGCCCCGCGTTGGAAGGGCAAATTGGGGATGGACAACGAGGAGTATTTTTGGCATGCGGGCATGCTGCAATACTGGGGCGCCGAAAAGGGAATGAAATATATGGAGGCGCTGAGTCGGCAGGATCTCCAGTTCCGCAACGGTCACGCCCTATTGTCCGATTTGATGTCCGTCGGCGAGTTCCAGGTTGTCGTCGTCGTGTACCCGGATCAAATGGAGCAGATGAAAGCGAAAGGCCAGCCGGTCGATTGGGTCAAGACCACGGATCCCATCCTGGTAAACTTGGCGCCCGTCGGCATCGCCGCCAAGGCGCCGCATCCGAACGCGGGCAAGCTCTTCATGAACTACAGCATTTCTAGGGAAGGGCAGAATATTCTACAGAAAACGCGGCGTGCGTCGGCCCGCCTCGATGTTGCGCCGCTCGTTCCCGACATGGACCAGCGCAAGCTGAAGCTCGTGCCGCTCGATCCGGAGATCCCCACCAACACCGAGCACGTGAAGGATTTTCGCCGGGCCTTCAACCTGAATTGACGAAGGCTCGCAGCCACGCCCGATGAAATTCGATCTGCTGGAGCCGGCGACGATCGGCGAGGCGACCGCGCTTTTGAGCGCGCGAGCCGATGCCCGCATTCTCGCGGGAGGACAGTCGCTGCTGCTCATGATCCGCTCCGGACTGGTGCGGCCGGCGACGCTCGTCTCCTTGAACGCCGTCGGCGGCCTGGCGGAAATCACAGCAGGGCCGACGGACGGTCTCTCGATCGGAGCTCTCGCGACGCACGCGAATATATTGGCCTCGCCGCTCGTGCGCGAGCGCGCTCCGCTGCTCGCGATGGCGGTCGAAAGGATCGGCTCGACGCCGGTGAGAAACTTCGGCACTCTCGGAGGCAATCTCTGCCATAACGAGATGGGCGGCGACCCGCCGCCGGCTCTGCTGGCGCTCGGAGCCGAAGCCGAATGTGCGGGCCCGCGCGGCCGCCGCAGGATTCCGCTGGCGGATTTCTTCACCGACTATTTCTCGACCGCGCTCGCGGCTGACGAGATCCTGACGGGCATCGCGATCCCGCGGCAGCCTGCGGGCAGCCGAGCCCTTTATCTCAAGCACGCGATGCGGCCGGGAGATCTGGCGATCGTCGGCGTCGCGGCGCTTCTCGAAATGGACGGCGGCGTCTGCCGGCGTGCGCGGCTCGCGCTCGGCGGCGTAGGCCCGGTCGCCTTCCGCGCGTACGAAGCGGAGAAGCTGCTCGGCGGCGCGCGGCTCGACGAGGGAGCGATCGACGCGGCGGCCGAGGCCGCGGCGGCAATGTGCGACCCGATCGACGACGCGCACGCGCCGGCGGAATACCGGAAAAAGATGGCGCGCGTGTTCGTGCGGCGCGCGCTCCGCCGGGCGGCGGCTGGGGAAGAGCGATGAAGCGCATCGTCCGCCTCTGCGTGAACGAGGAGGAGGTCGAGCTCGCGATCGAGCCTTCCACACTGCTCCTCGACGTGCTCCGAGAGCAGATGGGGCTCACGGGCGCCCGACGCGGCTGCGAGTCGAGCTACTGCGGCGCGTGCACCGTGCTCCTGGACGAGCGAACCGCCCACTCCTGTACGCTCCTCGCCGCGCTCGTCGCCGGCCGCAAGATCACCACGGTCGAAGGGCTTGCGCGCGGCGCCGCTCTCGATCCGTTGCAGCAAGCGTTCATCGAGCGCAACGGTTTTCAGTGCGGCTATTGCACGCCGGGAATGATCCTTGCTGCGCGCGCGCTGCTGCTGCAAAATCCCGATCCCAGCGAGGCGGAGGTCCGCCGCGCGCTCGACGGCAATCTCTGCCGCTGCACCGGCTATCAAAAAATCGTCGAGTCGATTATGGAAGGGGCGAAGCACTACCGCCGGGAAAAAAAGTAACGCGTTGAACGGCTCGGCGAACACGGGGGAAAGATGTCACTGCCGAAAAAAAATAATGCGCGCGCGGCCGGCGTGTTGCCGTCGCCGTACGAGGACGTGCGGGAATGGCTGAAGGTCGTCGAGTCGATCGGCGAGTTAAAACGCATCGACGGCGCCGACTGGGACCTCGAGATCGGCACGATCGCGGAGGTCATCTACCGCGAGCGCAAGGGCGCGATTCCGGCGCTGCTCTTCGACCGAATTAAAGGATATCCCAAAGGCTTTCGGATTCTCTTCGGCCAGCAGACCTCCTATCGCCGGCTGGCGCTGATGGCCGGCCTGCCGCTGGACAGCGTTGGATTGAAGCTCGTCGCGCGCTTCAAGGAAAAGCTCGCCGCGCTCCGTCCTCTGCCGCCGCGCATCGTGAAGCAGGGGCCCGTATTCGAGAACACGATGTCCGGCGACGCCGTCGACGTGCTCAAGTTCCCCGTGCCGAAAGTGCACGAGCTCGACGGCGGCCGGTTCATCGGTACCGCGTGCATCGCCATCACGCGCGATCCCGACGAAGGCTGGCTCAACCTCGGCACCTATCGCGCCATGGTGCACGATAAAAAATCCGTCGGGCTTTTCATGTCGTCCGCGGGCAAGCACGGGCGCCAGCACATGGAAAAATATTTTAAAAAGGGGAAACCGTGTCCCGTCGTGCTGTGCGCCGGCCAGGATCCGCTGCTGCTGCTCGCAGCGGGCAATCCCATCGAGCTCGGCTATTCGGAATACAATTACTGCGGCGGCATCCGCGGGCGGCCGTACGATCTCGTCGAGGGCGAAGTCACGGGCCTGCCTTTCCCAGCGTCTGCGGAGATCGCCATCGAAGGCTTTCTGCATCCCGGCGACGTCAAAGCCGACGGCCCGTTCGGCGAATGGCTCGGCTACTACGGCACGCGCATGGAAGACACGCCGGTGCTCCGCATCGAACGAATTCATCACCGCAACGATCCGATCCTCTGCGTCGCGCGCCCCGGCCGGCCGCCGACGGACTATTCGCTGTCGAAGGGAATGATCCGCGCGGCGCAGCTCTGGGACCGCGTGGAGAAAGCGGGTTTGCCCAACGTGAGGGGCGTCTGGTCCCTGGAGCCGGGCATCGGAAGCCTCTTCAACGTCATCTCCATCAAGCAGGCCTACCCCGGCCACTCGCGCCAGGCGCTGATTCTTGCGTCGCAGTGTCTCGGCGGCGCCTACAACGGGCGCTTCGTCGTCGTGGTCGACGAAGACATCGACCCAACCAGCGAATTCGACGTGCTGTGGGCAATGGCGACGCGCTGCGATCCCGAGCAGGCGGTCGAAATTATCCGGCGCGCGGCGAGCGGCTCGCTCGACGTCTGCATTCCGCCCGAGAACAAAGGCCACAGCTCGCGCTGCCTCATCGACGCTTGCATGCCTTACGACCGCCGCCACCAGTTCCCGCCCATCGCCGAGTCGAGCGAGGAGCTGAAAAATAAGATCCGGGAGAAATGGAAAAATGAAATCTTCGGCTAAGAGGAAGGCCGCCGCGCTCGCCTGCTTGATTCTTCTCGCGGCCGTCTCGGCAGCATTGGGCGCGGAAGCGCCGCTTCGCGTCGGCACGATCTTCAGTGTCACGCAGGCGCCGCTCTGGGTCGCCGTCGAGGCCAAGCTCTTTGAAAAGTACGGCATCAGGAACGTCGAGGTTATCCGCTTTTCCGGCGGACAGCCGGTGACCCGGTCGTTGATCGCCGGAGACATCCAGGTCAGCACGACCGGCGGCGCGGCGGTGATCAATGCACGGCTAAAAGGCGCCGATGCGATGGTGATCGCCCGCACCGTCGGCGTTTTTCCGTACACGCTCTACGTCTCCAAAGACATCCACGAGCCTGCGGACTTGAAAGGCAAGCGGCTCGCGGTAAGCGCGATCGGCGGCTCCGGCTACGTCGCCACGATTTACGCTTTGAAGCAGATGGGACTCGACGCGAACAAAGACGTGACCATGCTGCAGATGGGCGATTTCGGCACGCGCCTCGGCGCGGTCGCGACGGCGGCCGCCCAAGCAACACTGTTGCAGCCGCCGTTTACGATCAAGGCGCGCGAGCTCGGGCTCAGACCACTTTACGATCTCGTTGGTAGCGGCATCCAGTATCCGATCAACCAGATCGCCACGCGACAGGCTTTCATCAAGAGCCAGCGGGAGACGGTGAAGGGTTTCATGCGCGCGATGGTCGCGGGTCTCGCGCGCTTTCGCAGCGACAGGAGCTTTGCGATCAAAGTCTTGGCCAAAAATCTGCGCGAGAACGACGGCAAGGTGCTCGACGAGACCTATGACTTCTGGTTGACGGTTTTTCCGAAGCTTCCGTTCGTCGGGCCGGAAGACGCAAGCGTTTTTCTCGTCATGGCGGGAGTCAAGGAAGCGCACGACCCAAAAGAGTTCGTGGATTTCTCGATAATGGAAGAGCTGCAGCGCGAAGGATTTTTAAGTTCGGTTTATCAGTGACTGAAAAAACTGGAGCCACCCGCCGGACTCGAACCGGCGACCTGCTGATTACGAATCAGCTGCTCTACCAACTGAGCTAGGGTGGCTTACATCGGTTTGAACATGTGCACGAGCGCGGCGACGATGAAGGAGCCGAGGTACGCGATCAGGACATCGAAGAGCAGCGCCATGCCGGCAACTTGATCGAGGATCGGCTGCAGGCCGATGTACCGGACGCCGAACTGCCCCACGAAGCTTCCTAACGCGCCGACGATCAAGTAAAGGGCGAAATTCGATTTGCCCGACTGCGCTACGGTCTTGCTCGCTAGAAAGCCCACGACGAACGCGATAAAGAGCGCAAGGAGGACGTTGTCCTGCAGGTAGGTTAGGGCTTCCGTCGCGCTCTCGTTCATTCGTCGGGGTTCGTCTTAAGCCGCCGTAAAATCACTTTCGCCGCCGCCGCAGGATCCGGCGCGGCAATGATCGCCGAGATCAAAGCCGCGCCTCGGGCACCGGTCTGCCTTGTCGATTCGACGTTCTCCTTCGATATACCGCCGATAGCATAAACGGGAATCGAAATTTTTTCCACTACTTCCTTCAGTTTCTCGAAACCTTGCGGCGCGCCGTAGGCGGCCTTCGACGGCGTGAAATAGACCGGTCCGAAAAGGAGGAAGTCCGCGGCGGCGCGCGCCGCCGCTCGCGCTTCTTCGAGCGTATGGACCGACGCGCCGACGAATTTTTCTTCGCCTAAAAGCGCGCGCGCCGCGCCGACCGGCATCGAGGAGGCGCCGAGCTGGACGCCGTCGGCGTCGACGGCGAGCGCGACGTCGACGCGGTCGTTGATGAAAAGGCGGGCGCCATGGCGCGCGCAAGCAGCTTTAAGCCTCTCGGCGAGATGAAAAAGCTCTGCGCCGCCGAGATCCTTCTCGCGCAGCTGGACGGATTTGACGCCGCCAATCAGCGCCTGCTCGACGACCTCGACGAGATCGCGCCCGCCTGTTAGCGTGCGGTCTGTGACCAGATAAAGGTCGAAATCGGGGCGCGGCACTTAGCCGAGGACGCCTTCCAGCGGGCTGGACGCGGTCGCGTAGAGTTTTTTCTGGATGCGCCCGGCGAGAAACGCCTTGCGACCGGCATCGACCGCAAGCCGCATCGCCTCCGCCATGAGGATCGGCTCGCGCGCGCCGGCGATCGCCGTGTTCATCAAGACGCCGTCGCAGCCGATCTCCATAGCGACCGCCGCGTCGGAGGCCGTGCCGACACCGGCGTCGACGATGACCGGCACCGTCGCGTGCTCGAGAATGATACGGATGTTGTAGGGGTTGCGGATGCCGAGGCCGGAGCCGATCGGCGCCGCGAGGGGCATCACGGCCGCGCAGCCCATCTCCTGAAGCTTCTTTGCCGTGACCGGATCGTCGTGGATGTAAGGCAGCACGACGAAGCCTTCCTTGATCAGCTGCCGCGCTGCGTCGAGTGTGGCTGGAATGTCGGGAAAGAGCGTACGGTCGTCGCCGATCACTTCGAGCTTGACGAGATTGCCGACCCCCGCTTCGCGCGCGAGCCGGCAGGTGCGCACGGCGTCGTCCGCGGTATAGCAGCCTGCGGTGTTGGGGAGAATCGTGAATTTTTTAGGATCGAGATAATCGAGCAGATTTTCCTTGTTCGGATCCGTGATGTTGACGCGCCTAACCGCGACGGTCACGATCTCGGCGCCCGAGGCCTCGATCGCCTTTTTCGTCTCCTCGAAATCCTTATATTTCCCGGTGCCGACGATGAGGCGCGAGCGGTACGTCTTGTCTCCTAATTTGAACGCATCGTTCATAAAAGACCTCTTATCCGCCGCCGACGAAATGCACAATCTCGACGGCGTCTCCTTCCTTTAAAAATGTTTCCTCGTGCGCGGCGCGCGCGACGATGTCGCGGTTGAGTTCGACCACCACCCGTCCGGACCGGATGCCGAGCGCGTCGAGCAGCTGTGCGACGCTGAGTCCGTTTTCGATCTCTTTTTTCTCGCCGTTGATCTGAACCAGCATGAAAATAAAAAACCGTATTCAACTCGGCCAGCGTCTGGCCAGGGAATACGGTCTAAGCTCGTCCCCAAACTACGGGACCGTGACTCTCGCGCTTCCCTACGCCGGTGTCATCCGGATCAGGTTCGGAGGGTTGCCCGATGTTTTCGGGCTCTCAGTCCGCCTCGACGGACACCCCTAGCATCAAGATCACACCTAACAAATGGGTCCGGGCAAGTCAAACTTCGATGGCGACGCTCGCATAACCGACGACCTCGTCCATCGGCTTGGCGTCGCCCGAGTGACAGTGCTTGAGAAGACGCGATTGCTTCGCGCCGAGCTCCGCCGCAGCGAAGAGCATCACCGCGGTGGGCGCGGCGCCGCACATCGTGATGCGATTTTCCGCGACGGTGTGAAGCAGACCGGCCGGGTCGAGCGCGAGGATACTTTCCAGCGCGAGGCCGTCCAGGCGCTCGGTCTCCGCGGGTGAGCGATAATGGTTCAAGTCGCTGCTCGCGACGAGCAGCACCTTCTGGCCGGCAGCAGTTTGCGCCTCATAGAGCCGCGCCAGCGCCTCGCCGAGCCGGCGGCATTCGTCCTCGGAGACATGCGCGAGGCTGATCGGTAAAAAAGTGAATTCGTCCAGGAGTGTCTGCAGGAACGGCAGCTGGACTTCAATGCTGTGCTCGTCACGATGCGCGCGCTCGTCGACACTGAGAAAATCGACTTCGCCACGGAGACAGTCGCCGGCTTCACGGTCGATCGGAACGCGGCCGAGCGGCGTCTCCCAGAACTCCGCCGGGCTCAAAGCGGCGCGGGCGCCGCGCCCGCGATGATTCACGCCGACGACAATCGCGAGTCCGGCGGCTGTATCGATGCGGGAATAAAGATGCGCCGCACACGGGCCGGAGTACATATAGCCGGCGTGCGGCGCCATGCCGCCGAGAAGCGAACGCGTAGGGGAGCGGTTTCCTTGAGGGCCGAGCGGGTGAGCGTCGAAGCATTCGTCGAGCAGTGCGCTCAACTCTTCGGCATCGGCGGGATAGAACGAGCCCGCCACGGCAGCAGGCCGCACGCGCTCCATCACGTAAGTTTCTAGTTTCAGGTGTTGAGTTTCAAGCCCCGTGCAAACTGAAACTAGCAGACGTGTGCCTTATGGCGCCGCTGCGATCTCGACCTGCAGCACGCCGATGCTCTCGATGTCCGCCTCGACTTTGTCGCCGGGCTTCAAGAAAAACGGCGGGACGCGGGCGAACCCGACGCCCGACGGCGTGCCGGTGCTGATGATCTCGCCGGGCTCGAGCGTCATGCCGGCCGACAGCGCCTCGATCGTCGTCGCGATGTCAAAGATCATGTTAGAGGTCCGGTCGTCCTGCATCGTTTCGCCGTTGACGCGGCAGATGAGCCGCAGCTCCTGCGGATTCGGGAGCGCGCTCTTGTGCACGATCCATGGCCCGAGCGGGCAATAGGTGTCGAGCGACTTGCCCTTGAACCACTGGCCGTGCTTGCGCTGCAGGTCGCGCGCGGTCATGTCGAGGCAGATCGTGTAGCCGAAGATATAGTCGTAGACTTTGTCCTTCGGGATATCGCGGCCCTTGCGGCCCATAACGACGGCGAGTTCGACTTCGTAGTCGAGTTTCTCGGTTGCCTTCCAGTGGACGACTTTGCCCATGTGGCCGATGACCGATGTCTTCGGCTTGGTGAAGAAGACCGGGGCTTCGGGATACTTGAGCTCGATTGAGCGCGCCCGCGCGCCTTCCTCGATGTGCTCCTTGTAATTGACGCCGAGGAGCACGACGTTCTTCGCCGGCCGCGGAATCGGCGAGATGATTTTCACCTGACTCGCTTTGTACAGCGCGCCGCCCTGTCGGAGCTTCTTCTGCCCGTCCTCGTCGCGGCCGTCGACGTACTTCGCCGCCTTCTTGGCCAACGCGACGGCGGCGCCGCCCGCCTCGATGAACTCCTGCATGCCGCTCAAATAAGGCGCGGCGCCGGCTTTCATGTAGCGCCGGTTGAGTTCTGCCAAGTCGATCACCTGGTCATCGCCGGCCATGAGGCCTAGGCGCTGCTGATTGTTTTTTATGAACGTGACGAATCGCATCGGCATCCTCCACGAAGTTTTCGAAGGTACAAGACCCTCACCTATAGGAGCGGCGGCCGGGATTGTCAAGCTGATGGAAGCGATTGGCCGCGAGGCGGCTTCATGGTAGCTTGCCGTCTACAACGAGGAGCATCGCCGATGAAACGCATCACGTTGGCCGCGCTGCTACTTTGCGCCGTTTTGCAACCGCCGATTTTCGCGGCCGAGACAGTTCTGATCTCTTATTCAAGCCGGACGTACGCCTTTCTGCCGGCGGAAGTTGCGGCGGTGAAAGGGTTCTTCCGCGACGAGGGCATGGAGCCGGTGCTGGTGCAGATGCGCAGCCAGATCTCCGTGCCGGCGATGATGAACGGCGACATTCAATACACGCTCACATTCGGCAACATCATGACCGCGGCGCTCCAGGGCATGCCGTTCAAGCAACTCGCCGTTTTGACGGAAAAGCCGCTGCACCACATCGTCGCGCGGCCGGAGATCAAGACGATCGCCGACTTGAAAGGCAAGCGGCTCGGGACGCAGCGAATCGGCGGCTCGGATTATCTCGCGGCTGAGGCGATCCTGCACGCGAAGGGCCTCGATATGAAAGACGTGCGGATGGTCACGCTCGGCGCCGACGAGCCCGTGCGCGTCGAGATGCTGAAAAAAGGCCTCGTCGACGCGGTCTGCGTGTCGCCGCCCGGGCCGATCCGGCTCCAGCGCGAGGCATATAACATCGTCGGCGGGCCGAAGGACTTAAAGGTCGGCAGCCCGATCTCGGCGATCTCGATCACCGACCAGCGCCTGAAAGAGCATAGAGATTAGGCGAAGCGCGTTGTGCGCGCGATCGTCCGCGGGCTCCGCGTCGTGCGCGAGCGCAAGGAAGAGGTCGTGCCCATTATGGGCCGGTGGCTGCAGCAGACAAAGGAGGTCGCGAGCGAATCGTACGACTTGATCCTGCCGTCGTTCAGCGCCGACGGCGGCGTGAGCGACGCGACCTATCAATTCGCCGTTGACGCGCGGCTGAGGGAGCTCAAATCCGATAAGCGCGTGCCGCTGTCGCAGCTGCGTGATTTTTCCCTGCTCGTCGAAGTCCAGAAGGAGCTTAAGCTGCGGTGAGCGCGGCGCTGTTTGCGTGCCGGAATTGCCGATGTTAATTTTCATCTATGCGCAGACGCGATCACCGAAGAGAGCCCAGGCGCGAGCCGAAGCCGGAGATGCAGGTCGGCGACCGCATCCTCGTGAACAAGGGCATCGCCAAGCGCGTCTATTTGATCGCGCGCACCGAAATTCCGCACTCGACAGAAAAAATCTTCGTAACGAAATCCGGCGGCAACTTCACCATCGGGCTGAAAGTCTGGAAGTCCGATTATATATGGAGTGAAAAAAGTCGCATGTGGGTTCCGAGACGATAAAAAATAGTTTCAAGTTTTGGTTTCGAGTTTCAAGGAAAAGAGGTTGCGGTTACTCACTGCATTTAATCAGAATGTGAAACTTGCAACTTGAAACCTGATTCCCATTTCGATGAAGCTTACGGTTGACTCCATCCTATCCGACATCCGCAAGGGCGTCGCGCATCCGCTACTCTTGCTTCACGGCGACGATTTCAAGGTGCGGAGCGGGGCGCAGGCGCTCGTCGATGCGCTCGTGCCGGAGGAAAACCGCGCCTTCAATCTCGAGCGCTTCGACGGCCGTAGCGCGCCATGGGACCAGATCGAGGCCGCGCTCATGACCGCGCCGTTTTTTCCCGGGGTCAAAGCCGTCTGGGTCGAGAACGCGCCGTATTTCGCGTCGGCCGAAAACAAGGGTGAGATCGGCGAGAAAATCCTCGGTTTCTGGAACGACGGTAAAAAGGACGACGCAGCGCGCGCGCTGCTCGAGCTCTTGAATCTCGAAGGCTGGACCCAGGATCGCTGGCAGCGTGCCGAGCCGCGCGCCGAAGCGGCCGAAGTCGCCGCCATTGTCGGGGAGGGCGGGCGCGACACGGCGGAAGCGATTCTGCTGCATGCGCGCGCGCAGAATATGGAAATCCGCCGCGGGCGCGGCGAAGTCGACCGCCTGGCCGATCTGCTCGACAGCGGCCCCCCGGTGTGGGGCGTGCTTTTACTGAGTGCCGATCACGTCGACCGCCGCACGCGGCTCTACAAGAAATTCGCCGAAAAGGGCGCGGCGCTCGATCTCGCGGTCGAGCGCGACCGCACCGGCAAGATCGACGCCGTAACCTTGGCGCAATTCCTCGACCGCCGGGTGACGGAAGCCGGCAAGCGCATCGAGCCGCGGGCGCGGGAGATGATGCTCGCGCGCGCCGGCACGCAGCTCTGGTCGTTCCATCAGGAAGTGGAAAAACTCCTGCTCTATGTTGGCGCGGCGCCGGTGATCCGTGCCGAGGACGTCGAGGCGGTCGTGATAGACCAGGGCGAAGGGTGGGTCTTCGATATGACCAATGCGCTCGGCGAGCGCAACGCGGTCGCCGCGCTAGCGCAGGTCGCGCGCTTGATGGCGCAGGGGAGCCATCCGCTAGCGCTGCTGGGCCCGATCGCACATTCCGTCCGCCGACTGCTTATCGCGCGCCAGTTCATCGATCAGGAGACGCGCCGCGCGAAAAAGCGCATGTCCGCCGACGAGCTCGTGCGCAACATGCCGGAAGAGACCGTGCGCATACTGTCGAACCCGAAGGCGGCCTATCACGCCGTCTCCAAGGCGCAGAGCTTCACCACGAAGAAGCTCGCGCGCGACTTGGAGCTCGTCTACGAGACCGATCTCCGCCTCAAATCGAGCAACCATTCGCCGCGCATTACGATGGAGCGGTTGATCCTCGGTCTGTGCGAAAAATGAGCGCGAAGGAGTTGCTGCGCAAGGCCGTCGTACCCGCGGTAATCGCCGTCGCTTTCGCCGGCGGCTTTCTCGTGCATTTTTTTTATCAGAGATGGTATCCCACGGCGCCGGCTGCGGTCGCGCCGGTCTCGGTTGTCACGGCGGCCTCGCCGCCTCCTGCCCCCATCGCCGAGTCCGACGTCGTCCAGGCGCGCGAGGTCGATAAGATCAAAGAGCTCGCCGGCGCGCAGGCGAAGATCCGCGGGCGCGTCTACCGCGTCGGCAAATCCTCGAAGAGCAATACTTACTTCATCAACTTCGGCCCGTCGCGTGCGGCGTTCACGGCCGTGATCTTCGCCTCGGCCGTCGAGCGTTTCGAGCAAAGCAACCTTGCGCCGAAAAGTTTCGAAGGCAAAGAGATCCAGGTCACCGGCGAGGTCAAAGACCACCCGCAATATGGCTTGGAAATGATTCTCGAAGACCCCGCACAAGTAAAAATTCTCGCCGATTGACGGTTTTCGCTTCGCCGAACGAATATGCTTGGCAAAGCGATCTTTTCGGGTACAATAAGTGGGATGGCGGCGGAGCCGAAAAAATGCATGGTATGCGGCCAGGCGCGCACGCTCCAGGGCGGCATCTGCGACTCGTGCCGGCAGCGCATCCGTGACGAAGCGCTCGGACGCCAGTCGGGCGAGCGCGGCGACGCCGAGCGCGAGCTGAAAAAGCACGGGGTAACGCCGGAGCCGCCGCTCAAAAAAAACTAAAGCCATGGACGAGCGAGAGAGCCTCGAAAAAGCGGTCCGGCTCTTTCACGAAGCCTACCGCTTTCAGATGGAAGGGAAGTTCGACGTAGCGGTGCGCCTCTACCGCGAGTCGATCGCGTCCCGCCCCACCGCCGAAGCGCATACCTTTCTCGGCTGGACCTACAGCTTTCAGGGCAAATACGAGGAAGCGATCGCCGAATGTCAAAAGGCGATCGCCGTCGATCCCGACTTCGGCAACCCCTACAACGATATCGGGGCCTATCTTATCGGCCTCGGTCGCCTGGATGAGGCGATCCCCTGGCTCGAGAGGGCGACGCGCGCGCGCCGCTACGAGGCCTACCACTATCCGCATTTCAATCTCGGGCGGGTCTATTTGAGCAAAGGAATGCTCAAAAAGGCACTCGAGGAGTTCCAACGAGCGCTCGCGATCGAGCCAAAGTACACACTAGCGCGCCAAGCGATCGATGCCGTCCAGCAACAGCTTCAATAAATTGCTAATTACTGCACAATAAGTCTGTTCGCCCGCCCTCCATTATGTTATAAAGGGAGGCGTTTTTCGTCTAAGTGTAAGGAGGCTCGTCTGTTCTGAAAGCACTACGACATCGAGCTTGGCTTTTTCTGCTTTTTTTCACAGTCTGTCTCACCAATCCGCCGCTGGCGCGCGCTGATTTTCCGGACGAGGGCCTAACCGCCCGTGCCGCGCTCCTTATGGACGCGAAAACCGGCGAAATCCTCTTCCAGCGCGACGCCGATGTTGAGCTTCCGCCCGCGAGCACGACCAAAGTCATGACTGCCATCGTCGTCCTGGAGAGCGGCAGGCCGCTCAGCGATATGCTGACCGTCAGCAAAACGGCGACACAGGTGCCGTCTTCAAAACTCTATCTTAAGACCGGGCAGAAGATGAGCGTGCGCGACCTGCTCTACGCGCTGCTTCTCACCTCCGCCAACGACGCCGGCATGGTGCTCGCCGAGGGCATCGGCGGGTCGGTCGAGCGCTTCGGCCAGATGATGACGAAAAAGGCGCACGATCTCGGCGCCGTCAATACCCACTTTGTCAATCCGCACGGCCTGACCGCCGCCGAGCACTACTCGACCGCGCGCGACCTCGCGCTGATTTTCAACTACGCGATGAAAAATCCGACGTTCCGCGACATCGTCGCGGCCAAAGCGAGCGCCGTCACCACGACGCCACCCGGCCGCGGCGCGAAGCCGCGCCAGCTCATGGTGCGCAGCCACAACCGCATGCTGTGGAATTTCGAAGGTGCCCTCGGCGGCAAGACCGGCTACACGCTCGCGGCGATGAAATGCTTCGTCGGCGCTGCCGAGCGCAATGGCAACACCGTAATCATTTCGATGTTGGGCTCGCACAACCTCTGGGGCGACAGCACGAAGCTCCTCGCCTACGGCCTTAACAATTACGAGACGTTGAAAATCGCCGGCGGCCGCAGCGACAGCGGGATCGCGGCCGCGGCACCCGCAATCCCGGCGGCAAGCGAGCGCAGCACCTCGGTGCTCTTCACGATGGACGAGCAGCGCCGTCTCGAGGCGTCACCCGGCTACATGCTCCAGGTCGGATCTTTCCGCGAGCGCGACCGCGCGGAGAATTTGCAGAAGATGATCGCTTCGAACGGCATTCCGACGCTGCTCGAGCCCGCGCCGGTGAACGGCCAGACGACCTATCGCGTTAAGGTGGGGCCATACACCAAGCTCACCGACGCGCAGGAAGTAGCGCGCGAGATCGAGACCAAGAGCGGTTTTCGCGCCATCATTCTACCGGCCGCGCAGAGCCAGTCGACGCAGAACCCGAGCTAGCGTCTAAATTTCGACAACCATCCCGTCTTCAGCAAGCGGCAAGTCGATATCGGCTTTGCGCGCGAGCATCTCCTCGCCCAAATGCGTGAGCAGGATTTTTTTACACTCCAGACGCGGCAGGTTTTTCCGCAGCGTTAGATAATTCATGTGGACCGCCGAGTCGCGGTCGTAGAAGCAGCACTCGCAGAGAAAGAGATCGGCGCCGCGCGAGCGCGCGACGAATTCCTCCGTCCAGGCGGAATCGCCGGAGAAGAGCAGCGTCCTGCCGCCGCATGAAACGCTAAGGCCGAGCGAGACGTCGCGCGTCTGATGCGGCACGCGGAAAGGCGAGGCATGGATGCCGGCGATCGTCGCGTCGCGACCCGGCGCGAACTCGTGGAACTCCGTCGGCGGCGGGTCGCGCGGTTCCGCCCGCTCGCCGAACATCCAGCGGAACATGCCGCGGACGCGCTCTTCGGTGCCCGCCGGGCCGCCGACGTGGAGCGGCCGCGCGCGCGGATGCTCGTGCAGATAATCGGTGAAGAAAAACGGCAGTCCCGCCGCGTGGTCGCCGTGGAGGTGGCTTAGAAACACGGCGTCGAGGCGGCCGGGATCGTAGCCCGCGCGCTTCAGCGCGAGCAGCGTCGTCGGCCCGCAATCGAGGAGAAATACCCGGTCGCCTGCTTCGACGAGATAACCGCTATTGTTGCGTCCGCCGCTGCCGAAAGCGTCGCCGCAACCCAGAATCGTCAGCTTCATGAGAACTCCATCCGCCGTGGACTTAATCTTGCTTTTTCGTACCTCTAAGTCTAAGCTTTTTGGCGTGCCCGTAAATACGCATCCCTTTTTCACGCGGTACACGACCAGCCTGTGGGTGCGCTTTCTGCGCTTCAATCTCGTTTCGAATAAAAAACTCCAAGACGAGCTGGAGCGTCTCGACCTGACACCGCCGCAGTTTTACGTGCTCGCGACAATCGGCTACGCTGGCGGCCTCCCGTTCGGCGAGATCGGCGAAAAGATGATGGTAACGGTCAGCAATCTCACGGGCATCGTCGACCGCCTCGAGGAGAAAAAACTCGTCGTCCGCGAGCGCGACGCGCGCGACCGGCGCGTGGTGCGCGTCACGCTCACCGACAAGGGCTCGAAAGTCTATCGCAATACGATTCCCGTGTTCGAAAAGAGCATCTCGCAGTTTTTCTCGCCGCTCAGCAAAACGCAGCAGAAAGAGCTCGCCGGCCTCCTGCGCAAGCTTATCCGAATTAGCTCCTCAGCTTAAATTGACTGTCGCGTTCGCCCGATGAATAATCCGCCGGGCGAAAACTTGAAACACGCATCGATATTTCGATATATTTAATACCTTAACTATCTTCATGGATGTAAAAACGAAAGAGCCGTCCGGCCTCGCGCGCGTCAGGCGCTGGCTCTACGTTCCCGACGCGGGCGAGCGGGGGACGGGCTGCGTCCTCTGCGGCTCCTGTTACGGCCACGGACCGGTCAATCCGATGGAGGACGACCCCGGTCCGAAGACGAAATGCCCGCCTTACGACTACTATCGCTTCCAGCGCTTTACGCCGAAATCGCGCTGGCTCATGACACAGCGTGTTTTTCATGGTCTCGATGCGATCACGCCGGAGCTGAAGGAAGTCATCTATACCTGCACGAACTGCCTCATGTGCCAGGAGACCTGCGGCGTGCGCGACGACGGCGCGGGTCCGTGGGATATCGCCGTGGCGATGCGCGAGGAAATCGCCAATACCGAAGGCCCGATCGAGCCGCATCGTCCGATGTACGAGGCGCTCCGGCGCGCGAACAACCCGTGGGGGACGGACGCGCGCGGCGCATGGGCCGCCCGTCTAGGATTGAAAACGCTGCGGGAGCATAAAGCGCCGACATTACTGTTTGCCGGTTGCTCGGCCGACCGGCCGGAGGGCCGCGCGGCGGCGGTCGCGCTCGCGAAGCTGATGCAGAAGGCCGGCGATGATTTCGCGATTCTCGGCGCGGACGAGAGTTGCTGCGGCCTGTATGCCCGCGACCTCGGCTTTCGCGACGAATACACGCGCTTGCGGGATATGAATATCGAGACGATCCGCCGCGCCGGGGTGGGCACGGTTGTGACCGCGTGCGGCAGCTGCCGGCGGATCTGGGGCGAATATCCCAAAGACGATCTGCCGAGCGTCCGCGTCGTTCACGGCGTGGAATATCTCGATGAGCTTGCGCGCAGCGGCAACCTCAAATTCAGTAAAAAGATCACTAAAAAAGTCGCTTACCATGACCCATGCCATTTGGGCCGCGGCGCCGGTGTCTACGACGCGCCGAGAAATCTGCTGCGCGCGATTCCCGGCGTTGAGCTGATCGAGATGCCGCGCAACCGTCGGTGGTCGTCGTGCTGCGGCGGGGGCGGCGGCGTCCCGGAGTCCTATCCCGACCTCGCCAAGTGGAGCGCGGAGGACCGCCTCGCCGAGGCGAAGGCGGCGGGCGTGGAACTGCTGCTCACCACGAGCGCGGTCTGTCACCGGAGCTTCGCCCTCGCTGGAAAAATCCTGCCGACCCGGGAGCTGCTCGAATTCATCGCGGAAAGCCTCTAAGCGATGGTGAAAGAACCGCATTTTACGCCCGCCCGCATGCTGTCGATGCTCGGGCTCAAGTCCGATTCGCTCGGCCGTTATGCGCTGATCCCCGGGCCGAAAGAGCGGAGCGACATGATCCGCGGCCTGCTCGAGAATCCGAAAAAAAATTTCTCGTTTCTCGACTACGAGATGCACACCGGCAGCTACGGAGGGAAAAGTGTCACGGTCGGCAACGGCGGCCGCTACGCGCCGGATACGGCGATCACGACGGAGATCCTCTGCGCCGGCGGCGCCGAGATTCTCGTGCGCATCGGCAGCTGCGGCTCGCTTCAAGAACATATCAAGGTCGGCGATCTCGTCATCGTGACCGGCGCGCGCCGCGGCGAAGGGACGACGGAATATTACGTCGCGAAAAATTTCTCGACCGTCTCGGATGCCCGCGCCGTGGGCGCGTTGGAAAAGGCGGCGAAAGAGGCCGGGGTGCGCTATCACTTGGGCTCGGTTTTTACGACCGACGCGCTCTTTCAGGAGACGCCGGAGCTGATCGGCGACCTCGAGCGCCAGGGCATCGCCGCGATCGACATGGTGACGTCGGCATTTCTCACCATCGCGCAGGTGCGCGGCAAGCGCGCAGCCGCGATCATGGCGGTCTCCGACGAGTGCCTGTGCGGCAAATTCGGCTTTCGCGACCCGGCGTTCATTAAATCCGAAGAGAAGATGGTCGACATCGCGCTCAAAGCGCTCCGCTTCATGGATTGACTTCGATGAACGTCAAACAAAGCCCGCTCTTCGAGCCCGTCGTGTGGCAAGGCGAGGGATTCAAGATCCTCGACGAGACGCTGCTGCCCTGGCGTACGGAATACATAGAGGTCCGCGCGCTGCCCCAGGCGCTCGCGGCGGTCAAAGACATGAAGACGCGGGCCTTCGGCCAAGTGCTGACTTTCTTTTACGCCGCGGCGCTGGTCGCGCGTCGCGAGAATTCCGGCGCGGGTCTGCGCGCGCGCATGAAGCGGCTGGGCGAGGAGTTCGCCGAGGCGCGGCCGACTTTCGATTTCAAAGGGCTGGCGGAATTTTTCGAACCCTGGTTTGCGCAGCCGAATGGGAATCAAACGGGAGCCTGGTTCGAAGGGAAGGTGCATGAGTTCATCGGGCGCATTGTCGGCGCCCGGCTCTACCGCGCCCGCAAGGCCGCCGAGCTTCTGCCGGCGCGCTGTCGCCTGCTCACGCACTGCAACGTCAGCGGCGAGCTGGTCGCCGTGGCGCAGGCGTGCCGCGACTTAGGAAAAGATTTGACTGTCATCGCGACCGAGACGCGGCCTTATCTTCAGGGCTCGCGCCTGACGGCGTGGGAGCTGAGCCAGGCCGGCGTTCCCGTCGAAGTCATTCCCGACGGCGCGGTCGCGCAGGTCATAGCCGGCGGCAAGATCGACGCCGTCATCGTCGGCGCCGACCGCGTCGCGCGCAACGGCGACATCGTCAACAAAGTCGGCACTTATCCGATCGCCGTCGTGGCGCAGCGCTATGGCGTGCCGTTTTATCCGCTGGTGCAGGACCCCGGCGCGCTCAACAGCGCCGCCGACGTCGAGATCGAAGAAAGACCGGCGGCCGAGCTCTATCAGCTCGAAGGCCGCTCGCTTATCGAGACGCCCGTCGCCGGACGTTATCCCGCCTTCGACGCGACCCCGTCAGGACTGATTACGCGGCTCGTTGGTTTCGAGAACAGCTATACTCCCGAGGAGTTTCGCGAGAAATATCGACCCGCGAATGTTTTGGAGAAGCCGAAGAAAGCGGCCGATCACCTGCTCGTCTACGGCGTGCCGAAAAAATCGGAATACAGCGCGCTCGCGCGCACGCTTAAGCTCGAAAAAGCGCCGCATGTTCTCGTGCCCGAGATGCGTCCAGGGCTCGCAGGGCTCCAGACCGTCGCAAGGGAGCTGTCGGAGCGCGGCGTTGCGGTGCAAATTATCTCCGACAACATGATGGGGACGTTCTTCGCGGACGGCGCGATCCGGCGATTATATCTCTTCTACGATGAAATCGGCGGCCAAGGCCCGGTCGGCGGCTGCGGCTCGCTGCTCGCCGCGCTGCTCGCGCGGGCGCACGGCGTGCCGATCGAGCTGCTTGCCGGAGAAGCGGCGCCGGCGCCAGTCGACCACGACGTCTCGACGTTCATGGGCCGCCGCGTCATCACCGACGGGATAAACATTTATCCCGTGGAGAAGGAAATCGTTCCGTGGGCGCTCTTCAAGGAGGAGGGCGGCGCGTGAAAGCCGCGGAGCTGATCCGCTGGGGCAAGCTGCTCTTCGAGCGGCGGCTGATTACCGGCTGGGGCGGCAACATCAGCTGCCGGCTCGGGAAAAACCGCTTCCTCATAACAGGGCAGCACGCGCCGCTCGGCTTTTTGACGGTGAAAGATCTCGTCCAGATCGATCTCGACGGCAAGGCGATAGACAAGAAAAAGCGGCCGTCGAGCGAGACGCCAATGCATCTCGCGATCTACAAAGGCACCGACGCGCAGGCGATCGTGCACGCGCACCCGCCGCTCGTGCTGACGTTTTCGCTCACGCACGATAACTTCGCGCCGCTCTCCTTCGAGGAGAAATACACGATCGGCGAAGTGCCGGTCGTGAGCCACGATACGCCGACCGTGACCGACCCGGCGCAGGTCGTGGCGGAGCTGAAGCTCCGGCCGATCGTCATCCTTCGCGGCCACGGCAGCGTCGCGATCGGCAAAGATTTAAAGGATGCGTTTCTCCTGACCGATCTCCTTGAAGAGGCTGTCCACTGCCAGCTCGTACGCGATCAAGGAGTCGCCCGTCCCACGGCCGCCGAGCCGAAGCCGGTGAAGCTCGCGCCGCCGCCGCGACGCGACGGCCCGGCGCATGCGCTGTTTTCCCGCCCGCACATGCAGGCGCTCGTCGACGTTGCCAACGCCGACTTGGAGTATCGCCGCCACGGCCGGGAAAGCGCGCTCAGCACGACTCTCACGCTCCGCATGGAAGGCGACGGCGCGCCGTGGACGGTGCATTTCGACGGCGGCGCGATCACGCGCCTCGAGCAGGCGGACGACGGCGAGTTTTCCATCGGCGGCGCGCGCGAGTGGTGGGAGGCGGTTTTCCGCGGACGCCTCGACGCGTTTCTCGCGACGCAGCAGGGCAAGCTCAAGCTCGAGCGCGGCGAGATGCACAAGCTCTCCAAATGGTTCAAGCCGTTCCAGCGGGCCTTCGCATTATGGCAAACGATTCCCATCAGCTAGCATTTTTCCCGGACCAGGTTCTCGCCGCGACGGCGCGGCGGCTGCCGGACAAGACCGCGCTCGTTTTCAAGGACGAATCGCTGAGTTTCGGCGCGCTCGACAAGCAAGTGTCATCGCTCGCCGTCAATCTCCGTATGGAAGGCATCGCGCCGGGCGACCGCGTCGGCGTCCTGCTGCCGAATTCGATCGCGTTCGCGCTCGCGTATTACGGCACGCAGCGGGCCGGCGCCGTGACCGTCGTGCTCGACGCGCGCCTCAAGGGCAAAGAATTAGCCGGCGTGCTCCGCGACGCGGATTTAAAATTGCTCGTGACGCATCAGAAGCTCGCAGCCGACGCGCGCGACGCGATGCGCGAATCGAAAAACGTTCCGCTGTGGATTGCCGAAGGAGAAGGCGTCGAGAGCTTCGAGCGCAGGCTGCAAAATGGCGGAGATTGCACGCCGACCGCGCGAGCGTCCGATGACGACGCGCTGATTCTCTATACCTCCGGCACGACCGGCGAGCCGAAGGGCGTCGTCCTCACCGCCGTCAATCTCGCGCAGTTCCCGCGCGTGATGGCGGCGATGCACAAAACGAACGCGGATACGATCTGGGGCTGCATCCTGCCGATGTCGCACATCTCCGGGCCGATTTACTTGAACGAGATTGTCGACAAGGGCAGCCGCATGGTGATCTTCGACCAATTCAATCCGGTGACGCTGCTCGAAGGCATCCAGAGACACCGCGTCACATTTTTCCACGGCGTGCCGATTATTTTTCAGCTACTGTTGAATCTGCCCAATCTCAAATCCTACGACACCTCGACGCTCGAACTCGCCGGCATGATGGGGACGACGGTGCCGCTAGCGCTGATGCGCGCGTTCAAGAACGCGCAGCTGCACGTGAAAGTTATCCAGGGCTACGGGTTGACCGAGACTTCGCCGCTCATCACGCTTACGGAGCCGCAGGTTGCCGACGCCAAGATGGCGAGCATCGGCCGCGCGGTGCCCGGCATTGAAGTGAAGATCGTCGACGAGAACGGCAGCGAGGCGCCGGACGGCGAGCCGGGCGAGATCGTCACGCGCGGGCCGCACGTGATGAAAGGCTATTTCCGCCGCGCCCCGGCGACCGCCGAGCGCATCCGCGGCGGCTGGTTTCATACCGGCGACATCGGCAGGAAAGACGCGGACGGCTACTATTATCACCTCGGGCGGAAGGACGACATGATCATCACCGGCGGGCTGAACGTCTATCCCGCCGAAGTGGAGAACATGCTGGCCGAGCATCCCGCCGTCGCCGAGGCCGTGGTTTTTCCGATCAACGACGCGAAGCGCGGCCATGTGATCGGCGCCGCAGTCATGCCGCGCCCGGGACAGAAGCCCGCGGAAAAAGAGCTGCTCGCGTTTCTGCGCTCGAATCTCGCGAGCTTCAAGGTGCCGCAGAAGATTGCAATTCGCGAGTCGCTGCCGCGGAACGCGACCGGCAAGGTCATTCGCGACGCCAAAACGCTTTTGGGCGAATGAATTCTCTTTGAGGGGCGGTTCGCGAACCGGCCCTAGGAATCGCGAAACATGGCGGTCGCTTCCGACACCGACAACCTCCTCGGCCGCGTCAAGCGCGCCGGCGTGATCATCCTCGGTGTCTCGGGCAATCGGCCGTGGATCGAGGTCTGCTACGAAGGCGACCTCATGCACACCGAGCGCTTCGAGCTGCCCGCGAGCGCCGCGCAGGTCTTCGTCGAAGAATTGCCGCAGAAGACCATCCTCTTCGAGCCGCCCCGTACGATGATCTATCTCGATGGCGCACACAACATCGAGATCCGCCGCGAAGGCGACAACGTCGTCGTGCGCGGGACGAGGGCGGGCGAGCCCCAGGTGTAACGGAAAACCGATACGCTTCCGCCCGTGAGGCATTCCGGCTAAAGCGGGAGTCCAGGCTTTCCGTGGTTTCCGTACTCTCACAGCTTGGCGAATTGGGTCACAATCACCTTTCAAAAATAGGACCTACCCCTCATTGCCGCCCGTCGGCCCCGTCGCTATAAGAGCGACGAATTTGCGTCGAAAAAGGAGGTTCCTATGAAGCGTCGCATCGTCATGTCCGCGGCCGTCGTCGCTCTCGCCGCCGCCGTGGTGGCGGGGAATTTCGCTATCGGCCGGGGCGCGCTTACGCCGGTGCCGACCGCCGATGTCGTGCTGCTCCGCTGCGCGTCGAACGGCGGCGGCGACATCACCGTCGCGGAAACCGACAGCAGCGTCGCGGCACCGCTGTTCAGCGTCGACTCGTCCTGCGCCGCCGCGCTTTCGAGCCTGGTCAAGAAAGGCTTCCGCTTCCAGTCGGTCCAGGGCGACGACGTGTTTCTGTACACGATGGTGAAGCCGTAGACGTCGAACAAAAAAATATTTGCAGCACGATCCCCGTTTTCGGTATAAAGGGCCGTCCGTCCATCTTTGGTGGGAGGGGTTATGGCGCTTAAAATTGCTGCGGTCGTTTTGGTATTCGTAGGCTTTTTAGCTGTCCACCAGCAGAATGCTTTCGCGTTTAACGGTGAGGTTTTTGAGATTACCGGTTCGGGAACGATAACACACTTTCACGATGTTACTGCTGGAACGAAGCCTTTTGTCAACAAAGTAACTGCCGCGATGATTGTACAGTGTATTCAAGGCACGGCGGGCGGTTGTACCGACGGCGTGACCATTGTTGCCGACCCAGACGGGAAGGCTTACGTGTATTTCTTTAGCGATACTGAATGGGGAATCGCGACGCAGCCGGATCTAGCCTGTGGTAGTGGATCGATCACGCATCTCGATGGACTCGTGGCTGGAACTGGTCTGTTCGTCATGGAGGGACAGCACACGCTTTCCGGCTCGACCTTCGTCATCCATGGAACGGTTTCATTCGTGAAGGGCACAAAAACTCCGACCAGCATGAAGAAAGCGAGCATCCTCGGCGTTGCCGAAGGTCAACAGCACTCGGCTGTTGGAACGGTCGCGACGGTCGGTGCGGCCGTGGATAACTGCCACAACCATTAAACTCACACCCGGTCCCTCAGCGCCGTCGCAGGGTCGAGCCGCAATATCCGATAGAGCGGCACGATCAGGACGGCGAATGAGATTCCCAGCACCCACGCGCCCGCGAGCAGTAAATTCTCTCCAGTGACGATCGGGTAGATCACGCTCGTGCCGGCGAGCGCGCCGGGAAGGCGCGCGCCGAGCGCCGAGACGTTGACGCCCGTCCGCCCCAGCCAGCCCGCCACGACCCCGAAGGCGCCGCCGACTCCGAGCAACACGCCCACCGCGACCAGCACCGCGACCTCCAGCACCAGCAGCGTAAAAATTTTCTCCGGCGACATGCCGACGGCCATGAGGGTGCCGAACTCGCGCCGCCGCTCGTAGAGCGACATCGTAATCGTGTTGAGGATGCCGAGGCCGACGAGTGCGAAGAGGACGCCCGTGCGGATCGATTCCATGACGCGGAGGACTTCCATCGCCTCTTGCATCTCCGGAGCCGCCTCGCGCCAGCTCGCGACGCTAAGATTGGTGAGGCGAGGGTCGCGCGCGAGACGGTCGGAGATCTCCGGCGCGGCGAGCGGTTCGCGCACGCGCGCGACGACCTCCGTCGCGTCGCCGCGGACGAGCAGCATGCGCGCGGCGATCCGCCGCGGAATGTAGGCGACGCCGCTGTCGAACAGCGTCGCCCCGGTATGGAAGATTCCCGCGACGTTGAACGGCTCGGCGACGAGCTCGCGGTCTTCGCCTTCGACGAGGAGCGCCACTTTGCCTCCCAGCGGGACGCCGAGCCGGCGCGCGAGATCGCGGCCGAGGAGAATCGGATACGGTGCGATGACATTCGTATCGGGGAATTTCCCTTCGACGATCGCGCGCGCAATCCAGGTGACTTTCGCCTCGTCGTCCGCGTCGAAGCCGACGACCGAAACACCGGCGGAGCCCGCGGCACCCTGCACAAAAGCCTCGAAGCGCACGCGCGGCGCGGCGGCGACGACTGCAGTGTCTGAGAGAAGCGTTTTTGCGATCGCGGCGCCGTCCGGGATGCCCGGCTGATTCGCGTCAGCGGAGCGCACGACAATATGGCCGATCGAGAGGCCGAGCCCCTGGTCGAGCCGCTGGGCGACGTAACCGTCCTGCAAGCCTTTCAAGAAGACCAGGACGAAGAGCCCGCCGGCGATCGCGGCGATGGTGAGGAGCGAACGGCGGCGGTTCCGCCAAACGTTGCGTGCTGCGAAGCGCGCGAGCGTCAGCGAGCAGCTGCTCATCGTGGGCCTCGTCTCGATACGCGTCCGCCCTTCGACAAGCTCAGGACGAACGGAATAAAAATTCGATCGATGTCCGTCAGCGCCACCGCCGGATTCCCTCGACGGTGAACAGATCGTCCGCCAGCTGCCGGTTGGCTTCATATGAGGTGAAGCGGAGTTCCGATTCTCCGCCTCGGGGACCGAAGGTCCGCGCCCACCACCGCACAGGAAACGGCATCCTGCCGCCGCTCTCCGCGACGACCTCGCGGATGAGCGCGCCGTCGGCCGAATAAAATTCCTGGCGCAGCGGCATGCCGCCGTCGCGCGCGATCCAGAGCCGCGCCGCGGCGTAGGGCGCATTCTTCGCGTCGCGCGGCTTCAACTCGAAGCGCCGCGCCGCAGTCCCGGAAAGCGTCTCGGCGCTTTCGGACGCCGGCGCGAAACGCCCGGTGACGTCGCCGAACGCGAGCAGGTCGTCAGCGGAAAAATCACTGCCGAAGAGCGGCTGGGCGCCGACGCCGGCCGGCAAAGTGAGCAGAAGCTCGGCGCTCGGGAAATAAAGATACACGCGTCCGTGGGTTCTAAGGGCGATGTTGCCGAGATCGCGCTGCGACCCGGTCACTCGGATGACTCCGCGCGACGCGTCGCGCACAAAGAACGTAAGATAGATGTTGCGGCTCCAGCTGTGGCGCCGGATGGCCAGCGACGCGCCCGCGGTAAACGGCCGCGCGAACACTTTCGTATAACCCGCACCGAACAAGGGCGGCGCTTCGGCGGACGACAGGTTGTCATCAAGCCGCAAGCATACTAGCAAAACGATAACGAACAGCGCGCGTATCACCTCAATCCTCGACAACGGCGCCGTCACGCAACCGAATCACGCGATCGGCACGGGCGATCACGGCGGGATCGTGGCTCGCGACGACCGCCGCCATGCGCCGCTCGCTGACGAGCGCCTGAACGAGATCGAGCAACGCCGCGCCGGCCTCGGAGTCGAGATGCGCCGTCGGCTCGTCTCCGATGAGCGCCGCCGGATGACCGGCGACGGCCCGCGCCATCGCGACTCGCTGCTGCTCGCCGGTCGAGAGCGCATCGGGAAACCGCCGCGCCAGGTGCGCGACGCCCAATCGCGCGAGCGCCGAGTGCACGCGCTCGCGCCGCTCGCGCGCCGAAAGGCCGCGCAGCGCGAGCGGCAGGTCGACGTTTTCCGCCGCCGTCAATGCAGGGCTCAAGTTGTGCTCGGAAAAGAGCAAGCCGATTCGCTGCAGGCGAATCTCCGCCTTGGCATTGCGAGAGAGAGCGCTTACCGGCTGGCCTTCGATGAGGATTTCACCCGCACTCGGCGCGTCAACCGCGGCGAGCAGGTGTAGGAACGTCGTCTTGCCCGAGCCCGAAGGACCGGCGACGACGACGAACTCGCCTGGATGGATCGTGGCGCTAACGCCGCGCACGGCGTGCACAGGCGCGCCGCCGCCGTGTTCGGTGAAAGTGCGGCTTGCGCCGCGCGCTTCGAAAACGGGAGCGCCGATCGAGGTCATCGGGGGCGGTCAACTTGGATTATCTTTGACAAGTTTTCTGTAAAGTCGAAAGCGACTTTCGCCTTCTCGCCGCCGCGATTTTTCACAATGTGAAGCTCCAAGCGGCGCGTGAAGGCGTCGCTGGATCCATTGTCGCGGAGCACCATGACGGCGGCGGCGCCGGGCGCGCGCTCCGCCCATCGCTGCGGCGGGTCCCGGTCCGATTCCGGCCATGTCGCCAAGAGCGGCAATTCCAATCGCGCGGCCAGATCGCTCAACCGTTCGACGACGAGCGGTAGCCGCGCGTCGATCGCAATCGAGCCATCGCCAAGGCGCTGCGCGTCATCGATGATCGCGAGCAGATGTTGCGTATTCGCCGCTTGCCGCACGGCCGCAACCTGCCGCTCGATGCCATCATAGGTCGACGTGAGATCGCATTCGATGATGTACAGGCGCGCAAGCCAGCTCTTGGCCTCGGCGGCGACCGCCTTGACCTTGTCCCAGCCCGCCGGCGGCTCATCCGCGCCCGGCTGCTTCGCGGCGCCATAGTTGTGGAGCAGGTATCCGGCGCCGCGGCGGATCTCGTGCGTCTCCAAGCCGCTCAAGCGCGCAAGCGTGCGGACGCGCAGATCGTCCTTTAATTCCGCGAACGTAAAAAACAGCGCCGCGATGTCATTCACTCGAAGCATTTGATCGGCGAGTTGCTTCGCGAACGCCGTCTTCCCCGACCCGGATGGGCCGATCAGCAGGTACAGGCCGCGCGAAAGGCCGTTCAGCGCCCGATCGAGCGCCGCGAAACCCGAGCGCCATCCCGCGACATCTCTCACATCGTGCGCCGCTTCGAGCGCGGCGACGAAGCCGTCGATCTCCGCGCCCTCGGATTTGAGCGGCCCGTTCGCCATGACCGCCGACGAGATTACTGGCTTTGCACAGTCGAGGCAAGGCGGGGAAAACGGGCCGTCCCCATCGTCGCAGCGGCGCGCCGGGTTACAAAGAAAAACCCAAAAACGTGGCTGTATATGAACAAATTACCCGATTGCATGGTAACACTATCTTCACTATTGACCATTTGACGACGGGACATTGGCAATGCTATCCATTGGGGCGGTTTGGGAGGAAGTTGTGCATTCACGATCCGGTGAACCGGGGTGTGACCGCATGGCCAGGAGCTTTTACGTTCGTCTTCTAGCGATTGCCTTTGGGCTTTGGCTCGCGCCGCTAGCGCCAGCGCGCGCCGTCGAAACGTCGCTGAAGCTTGATAGCGAGCTTGGTGATTACGCAGGCTTAGCACAACAATATTTTTTCACGCCATCCGACGGTACTTTCACCGCGCAACGACCCTGGTCGACTTCCAATGCCGTTTACATCAGTGTCCAGACGAGAGCTTGGCCCTTTTGGCAACTTTACTTCGCTGCACCCAATAATCAGCCGTTAACAGTTGGAACGTACGAGAACGCGACCAGATTTCCATTTGAGGCGCCGCCGGTCCCCGGATTGGCCGTTTACGGTGCCATTGGTTGTGATTCCACGGGACGTTTTACGGTTCGTGAAATCGCCTATGGTGCCGGCGACGCCATCGATTCCTTTTGGGCTACTTTCGAGCATTATTGCGGAACTGGCGCTCCCGCTCTCATCGGCGAAATCCGCTTCAACGCTCATGTCGTCGTTACAATCACCGCGCCCAAGAAAAAAACGATTGAACAAAGCCATGGCCTTACCTTCAACGTTAACGCCACGGAAGCGAACGGCAATATCGTCGCGCTGACTGTGTCGGGACTGCCACCGGGCGCGACGTTCACCGACAACCACGACAATACCGGTACGTTCGCATGGACGCCTGACGCGACCCAGAACGGACCATTCGCGATAACCTTCCAGGCCGATAACGGCCTGGGTGCGATTGAAAGCGCGACGACTGATATCAGCGTAGGCACGCTCATCCATGTGCCTGCCGACATGGCAACGATTCAAGGCGCGATTAACTCCGCTTTTTCCGGCAGCCGAATTCTCGTCGCGCCTGGCTTCTACCGGGAAAATGTCGACTTTCTCGACAAGGACATCAAACTCGTCAGCGAGGAGGGCCCCGAGGTCACGATCATCGACGGTAACCGGGCCGCGCCGGCGGTTACGATCGGCAACAGGCAAAGCCGCGAGTCGCTGCTTAGCGGCTTCACGATTCAAAACGGCGATGCCTATGGCGCCGTTTTCGTGCGACGCTCTTATCCCATTGTCACCGGCAACTTCTTGACTTCAACATCATGCGGCGGAGGCGGCATCGGTATCGAAGACGGCGAGCCGATCATTCAGGCGAATACGCTGAAAGGCAATGAAAACCCGCTTTGCCCGACGGGGGGTATCGGCGCGGGTGGGTGGATGTCGGCCGCGCAGATTCTCGACAACGTCGTTTACGACAACGCCGGCGCGATCGGCGGCAGCGGCCGCCCCGGCCATCCGACGGTCATTCGCGGCAACATTCTTTTTGAAAACCGTTTCTTCTCAGAGGGCTATGGCTATTTTTGCATCGACGCCATCGCCGCCATTGTCGCCATGAACGATAGTGTAGTTACGCAGAATGTCGTCTTCGATAATTACGGCGTCTGCAGCGGAGGCATTTGGGCCACGGGCAACGCCGTTATTACAAACAATACGGTAGTAGGGAACTCAGGCCGAGAAGGCTCGCAGCTCTATTTGGACTTCTTCACCGGACGGGTAGCAAATAATATTTTCGCGGGCGAGGGTACGGCCCCGATCGTTTACTGCGAGCGTTCCACACCGTCCATGTTCAACTTCAACGACTTGTTCAACCCGACCGGCATGCTGATCGGCGACGAATGCCCTATCGACCTCACCAACATCCCAGCCGACCCGCAATTCGTGGACGCATCGTATGGGGACTTTCGCCTCAATCCCGGCTCGCCCGTGGTTGACCGCGGTGATAACAGCGTTCCCGAGCTGACCGACTTCGACATCGACGGCGTGGACCGGATTGTCGATGGAGACGCAAATGGCCAGGCCGTCGTCGACATGGGCGCGCACGAATTTGCGCCGAACCCCGGCGAATTCCACTTCGAATCGGCCGGCTTCAGCACGCTCGAGAACAGCGGAACCGCATTGATAAGTGTGCTGCGCAAAGCCGGCAAGACCGGAACAGTATCCGTCGATTTTCACACGGCAGATGGGACGGCGCGCGCAGGAAGCGATTACAATTCCACGTCCGGCACGTTGTCATTCGCGGATGGCGAAACGCGCAAGACGTTCTCGGTTTCGATCCTCGACGACTCGATTGTCGAAGGAAAGGAAACGGTCAATCTGTACCTAAGCAACCCGTTCGGCGGCGCAATCCTGGGGCGTCAAAGCAGCGCTGTCCTTACAATTGATGAAGTAGGGGCGACACTGACGGTGGATGCGAACGCCGGGACCGCTCTGAACGTCACAGTCACCCCAAACGATAGCAACGGTCAAGGCAATGGTGCCACGAGATTTACACGCCTTTTCAGCAAGAACGCCTCGGTGACTTTGGTCGCGCCGCCGACAGCGGGAGATAAAAATTTCATCAGCTGGACAGGTTGCGACAGCGTTTCGGGTGCGACCTGTGTCTTGTCAATGAGCAAGGACAAAACCGTGACAGCGATGTATGCGAAGCCCTCGCCTATTTCAATTCTGTCGCCAGCTAACGGTGCAGCCTGGCGCGTGGGTAGCAAACAATCCATCCGTTGGAGCACGGCGGATGCGAGCAATATGGCTGTTCTAATTTCCCGCAACGGCGGCGCTACCTGGTCGGTGATTTCGAAAAAGACCCCTAACGTCGGCGACCTCCTCTGGAAGGTCAAGAAGCCGGCAACGGGGCAGGCGATCATCCGTGTTTGTGGCGTGACGATTCCGGTGGTCTGTGCCGACAGCAGCCCATTCGCCATTCAATAAAGATTGGATCTTCCCTCTGATCGTCGCCACACGCCCGACCGCGTCGTCTCTGTCAGCGAGGAGGTCTAGTGTAATTAATATTATCGAGAGCTCCTCCATTTTTCTTTTCCCCTCCCTCCGTGCTACACTGATTTCGTTCCACTTTCCCGGAGCCCAAGTTATTGGACGATTGGATCGAGCGCTACGGCGATCATCTGAAGCTGGAGAAGAACGTCTCGCCGCACACGCTGCGGAACTATTTGAGCGACTTAAGGCAGTTCGATGCGTATCTCGAGCAGAGAGCCAAAGAACATGACGAGAAGAAGACTTCGATCGAGGACGTGAACGTCCATCTCGTCCGCGCCTATCTCGCGTCGCTCGCCAAGCAAAACAAAAAGAGTTCGATCGGCCGGAAGCTCGCCGCCTTGAAGGGCTTCTACCGTTATCTTTTGCGCGAGAAGCGCATAGCGCGCGACCCGCTGGCGCTCTTCGCGACGCCGAAGCAGGAAAAGCCGCTGCCGGTTTTTCTTTCGGTCGACGACGTCTTTCGCCTGCTCGGCGGCGTCGAGGGCGAGGGGATTCTCACGCTTCGCGACCGCGCGATTTTGGAGACGCTTTATTCGACCGGTGTCCGCGTGAGCGAAGCCGTCGGACTCAACTGGGGCGACGTTGACTTTCGACTCGGCATCATTAGAGTGATGGGGAAAGGCTCGAAAGAAAGGATCGTGCCGATCGGCGCAGTCGCGCTGAAGGCGCTCGAAGAATACGGCGCGGAGCAGGCACTGGTATGGAAGCGCGCGGCGAAAGGCAATCAGCCGGTGTTCTTGAACCATCGCGGCAAAAGAATCACGACCCGGAGTATCGCGCGGGTCGTGGATAAATATCTAAAAGCGGCGGACGTTCCCGTGCGCATGGGGCCGCACGGGCTGCGCCATACGTTCGCGACGCATCTGCTCAATGGCGGCGCGGATCTCCGCGTCATTCAGGAGTTGCTGGGCCACGCGAGTCTCTCCACGACGCAGCGCTACACGCATCTCAACCTGGACCAGCTCACGGCGGTTTACGATAAAGCTCATCCGAGGGCATAGAGGCAAGAGCCGCGAGGCAGGAGGCGTGAGAAATCTTTCACTCACGCCTCTACTCGCGCCTCGCGCCTGAGTTTCAATGTTTCACGCGACAACGATATTGGCGGTGCGCCGCAACGGGAAGATGGTGATGGTCGGCGACGGCCAAGTAAGCCTCGGCCAGACCGTGATGAAGCACACCGCCCGCAAGGTGCGGAAGCTCTATCACGATAAGGTCATCGCCGGCTTCGCGGGCGCGACCGCGGACGCGTTCACGCTGTTCGAAAAGTTCGAGGCGAAGCTCGAGCAATTCAACGGCAATCTAAAGCGCGCCGCCGTCGAGCTGGCGAAAGACTGGCGCACCGACCGCGTGCTCCGGCGGCTCGAGGCGCTGATGGTCGTCGCCGACGCGGAGAATACGCTGGTGGTTTCCGGCGCCGGCGACGTGGTCGAGCCGGACGGCGGCGCGATCGCGATCGGCTCGGGCGGCAATTACGCCCTCGCCGCGGCGCGCGCGCTGCTGAAGCACACCGAATTGGACGCGCGCGCAATCGCCGAGGAAGCGATGCGCCAGGCGGCGGACATATGCGTCTATACAAACGAGCAACTTAGCTACGAAGAGCTGCCGTAAGGAACTAAAGTGAAGGATCTACGAACCGAAGGAGTGATCGATGCGACATCCGGCTCACACGCGCCGATGATGACGCCGCGCGAGATCGTCTCCGAGCTCGACCGCTACATCGTCGGCCAGCGCGATGCCAAGCGCGCGGTCGCGATCGCGCTGCGAAACCGCTGGCGCCGCCGGCTCGTGCCGGAGGAGCTGCGCGAGGAGATCGCGCCGAAAAATATCATCATGATCGGGCCGACCGGCGTCGGGAAAACCGAGATCTCGCGGCGACTCGCGAAGCTCGCTCAGGCGCCGTTCATCAAAGTCGAGGCCTCGAAATTCACGGAAGTCGGGTACGTCGGCCGGGACGTCGAGTCTATCATCCGCGACCTGACGGAGCTCGCCGTCGGCATGGTCAAGGAAGAGGAGAAGCAAAAAGTCGAGATCCGCGCCCGTGAGATGGCGGAAGAGAAGATCCTCGACATTCTGCTGCCGCCGATGCAGTTCGGCAAGAGCGAAACCGAGGACGCGGATACGGCGCGCGCCGCGGGCACGCGCGAGAAGCTGAAGAAGATGCTGCGCGAAGGCCGCCTCGACGAGCGCTTCGTCGATATCGAGATGAGCCAGACGATCATGCCCATGGTCGAGGTGCTGACGCCGCAGGGCATGGAGGGAATGGAGTTCAACTTAAAGGATATGTTCTCCAATCTCATGCCGAAGCGGACCAAAAAGCGCACGGTCAAGGTTCCGGAGGCGATAGCGATCCTCACCCAGGAGGAAGCGGGCAAGCTCATCGACATGGACAAGGTCACGTCCGAGGCGGTGCGGCGGGTCGAGCAGTCGGGCATCGTCTTTATCGACGAGATCGACAAGATCGCCGGCCGCGAGGCCGCCCACGGCCCCGATGTCTCGCGCCAGGGTGTCCAGCGCGACCTGCTGCCGATCGTCGAGGGCTCGACCGTCAACACGAAATACGGCATGGTGAAGACCGACCATATTCTCTTCATCGCCTCCGGCGCCTTTCACAGTAGCAAACCCTCGGACCTGCTGCCGGAATTTCAGGGTCGCTTTCCGATTCGCGTCGAGTTGGGCTCGCTCGGCAAGGAGGAGTTCGTCCGCATTCTAACGGAGCCTAAAAACGCGCTCATAAAACAATACACGGCGCTGCTCGAAACAGAGAGCGTGCGACTTATCTTCCGCGAGGACGCGATCGCGGAGATCTCCCGCGTCGCCGCCGAAGTTAATGAGCGCACGGAGAACATCGGCGCCCGCCGGCTGCATACGATTCTGGAGCGCCTGCTCGACGAGGTCTCTTACGCGGCGCCCGAAATGCCGGGTAAAGAAGTCGTGATCGACGCGCAGTACGTGCGCGATCGCTTGAGTCCGATTTTGAAAGACGAGGACCTCTCGCGCTATATATTGTAGCGTCCAGGCTAGCCTGACGCTCAGGACGATTATGGAACGATTCATCGGTAAGGCCGAGACGCTCATGGAGGCGCTTCCATATATACGGCGCTTCTACGGCAAGACGTTCGTCGTCAAATACGGCGGCAACGCGATGGTCGACGAGGAGCTGAAGGACAGCTTCGCGCAGGACATCGTCCTGCTCAAATACGTCGGCGTCAATCCGGTAGTCGTTCACGGCGGCGGCCCGCAGATCAACGAGATGCTGCAAAGAATGGGCACGCCGACGCAGTTCGTCCGCGGCATGCGCGTGACCGACGCCGAGACGATGGACATCGTCGAGATGGTGCTCGTCGGCAAGATCAACAAGGAGATCGTCAATCTGATCAACCAGCACGGCGGCATGGCGGTGGGGCTTTGCGGCAAGGACGGCGGCCTCATCCGCGCGCGGAAGATGATGATGACGATCAAGAACAACGGCCAGGAGCCGGAGACCGTCGACATCGGCATGGTCGGCGAGATCACGGGCATCAATCCAATGGTGATCAACTCGCTCGACGACAATAAATTCATTCCCGTGATCGCGCCGATCGGCGTGGGCGACCGCGGCGAGACCTATAACATCAACGCCGACCTCGTCGCCGGCCAGCTGGCGGAAGCGCTCGGCGCCGAAAAGCTGATCCTGCTGACCGACGTCGCGGGCGTGAAAGATAAAAAGGGCGAGCTCTTGAGCACCCTCAAGATCAACCAAGCGCGCAAACTCATTCAAGACGGCGTCGTCGGCGAAGGCATGATTCCGAAGGTCGAATGCTGCATCGACGCGTTGAAGGGCGGCGTCGGCAAGACGCACATCATCGACGGCCGCGTCAAACATGCGGTGCTGCTCGAGGCGTTCACGAAGGAAGGGGTGGGGACGGAAGTGGTGCAGAAGTGAACAATCGCCAGATCATCAACATCACCGAAAAATATGTAGCCAACACTTACGCGCGATTTCCGGTCGCGCTCGTCCGCGGCAAAGGCGCGCGTGTGTGGGACGCCGACGGCAAGGAGTATATCGACTTCGTCGCCGGCATCGCCGTCAACGGCCTCGGTCACAATCATCCGGCGGTCGCCCGCGCCATCCGCGCTCAGGCCGGGAAGCTGCTCCACGTCTCCAACCTTTACCATATCGAGCCGCAGTCGCTGCTCGCGCGCGAGATCTGCCGTCACTCGTTCGCCGAAAGGGTTTTTTTTTGCAACAGCGGCGCGGAGGCGAACGAGGCGGCTATCAAGCTCGCGCGCCGCTACGGCGCCGAGTGGCTGGGCGGCAAATACGAGGTTCTCTCCACCTATAACTCCTTTCACGGCCGCACGCTGGCCACGCTCACCGCGACCGGACAAGAAAAGGTGCGCGCCGGCTACGATCCATTGCCGACGGGTTTCCGGCAGGTTCCTTACAACGACCTGCGCGCCATGGAGGCGGCGATCGACGAAAAGACGACCGTCGCGATCCTCGTCGAGCCGATCCAAGGAGAAGGCGGCGTCGTCGTGCCGGACCGGAATTACCTCCAGGGACTTCGGGAGCTCTGCGACGATCGCGAGATTCTCCTCATCTTCGACGAAGTCCAGTCCGGCATGGGGCGGACGGGGAAGCTCTTCGCCTATGAGCATTACGGCGTCGAGCCGGACATCATGACGCTCGCCAAGGCGCTCGGCGGCGGTTTGCCGCTCGGCGCGATGGCGGCGAAAGAAAAGGTGGCGCGGAGCTTCGTCCCCGGGGCTCATGCTTCGACGTTCGGTGGAAACCCTTTGGCCTGCAATGTCGGTCTTGCCGTACTCGATACCCTGCTGCGCGGCGGCGCGCTCAAGAACTGCGTCCAGATGGGCCGGTTTCTCGAAAATCGGCTCGAGGAGATGCGCCGGCGCTTCGGCTTCGTGCGCGACATTCGCGGCCAGGGCCTGATTCTCGGCATGGAGCTGGAGCAGGACGCGGGCAAGATCGTGGAGGATTGTTTGAAGGCGGGCCTATTGATCAATGCCACGGCGCACAAGGTGCTGCGCTTTATTCCCCCGCTCACAATCGGCAAAAAGGATATCGAGCAGGGGCTTGCAATCCTGGAAAAAGTCCTCGCGCGGCAATAACTCCCTCTTGAATCGCCCCGCGCGTGAAACTAACATAAGGTTTTTTCCCAGCCCCGGATTTGCCATGACTACCGATCGGAATCAGAAACGCGATCTATTGAGTTTCCAGCCGCTCGCACGGAAGCAGATCGAGGCGATCTTCGCCTTCAGCCGCAAGCTCAAGCACGAGCTGAAACGCGGCATCGTCCGGCCGCGGCTGCCCGAGAAAGCGCTCGCGATGGTATTCGAAAAGCCGAGCCTCAGGACGCGTGTGAGCTTCGAGACCGGCATGATCCAGCTTGGCGGCAGCGCGATTTTTCTCGGCCCCGACGAAATCCAGCTCGGGCTTCGCGAAAGCGCGGCCGACGGCGCGCGCGTCTTGAGCCGCTGGGCGGATCTCATCGTGGTCCGGACTTTTTCTCAGGATACGCTCGAAGAGATGGCGCGCTGCGCGTCGGTGCCGATCATCAACGGACTGACGGATCTGTACCATCCGTGTCAGGTGCTGGCAGATTGCTTTACGTTGATCGAAAAAAAGCGCAGGCTCGAAGGACTAAAGATCGCATTCGTCGGCGACGGCAACAACGTGGCGAACAGCTGGGTCGAAGCGGCCTCGCGGCTTCCTTTTTCGCTCGTTGTCGCGAGTCCGAAAGGTTACGAGCCGGACGCGCTCCTGGTTGCAGAGGCTAAGGAGACCGGGGCGCGCGTTCAGGTGACCGCCGATCCTGAAGAGGCCGTCAAGGACGCCGACGTCATTTATACCGACGTGTGGACGAGCATGGGCCAGGAGGCCGAGGCGGAGGCGCGCCGTCGCGCCTTTCGCCGTTATCAAGTCAACCGTGAGCTGGTCGCTCGCGCGAAGCGCGATGCCGTCGTGATGCATTGCCTTCCGGCGCATCGGAACGAAGAGATCACGCACGACGTCATCGAAGGGCCGCAGTCGATCATCTTCGACCAGGCGGAGAACCGCCTGCACGTCCAGAAAGGCATTATGGTCTGGGCGCTCAAAGGCATGAAGGGTTTGAAGAGCTAAGGGAAACAATGCCGAAAATCGATCGCGAAGACATGCAGGTAAACAAAGTCGTGCTGGCGTATTCCGGAGGCCTCGACACTTCGGTCATCCTGCGCTGGCTGATCGAGACGTATGACTGCGAAGTGGTCGCGTATTGCGCCGATCTGGGGCAGGAAGAGGAGCTCGAAGGCGTTCGCGAAAAGGCGCTCAAGACCGGCGCGACCAAGGTTTACATCGACGACCTGCGCGAGCCGTTCGTGAAAGACTACGTCTTCCCGATGCTGCGCGCGAACGCGGTTTACGAGGGGTCGTACCTCCTGGGCACATCGATCGCCCGGCCGCTCATCGCTAAGCGGCAGATCGAGATCGCGCTGCAAGAGAACGCCGACGCGGTCGCTCACGGCGCGACCGGCAAGGGCAACGATCAGGTTCGTTTCGAGCTGACGTATTATGCGCTCAAGCCCGATGTCAAAGTCATCGCGCCGTGGCGCACATGGGATCTCGACTCCCGCGGCAAGCTCATCGATTATGCGGCAAAACACGGAATTCCGGTGCCGGTCACCAAAGCCAAGCCCTACAGCATGGACCGGAACCTTTTTCACATCAGCTACGAAGGCGGCATCCTGGAGGATCCGTGGAGCGAGCCGCCGGCCGACATGTTCGTCTGGACGAAATCTCCGGAGCAGGCGCCCGACAAGCCGCAATATCTCGAAATCGACTACGTGAAAGGCGATCCGGTCGCCGTCGACGGCAAAAAGCTCTCGCCCGCGAAGCTGCTCGCCGAGCTGAACCGCATCGGCGGCGCGCACGGAATCGGCCGCGCGGACGTCGTCGAGAACCGCTATGTCGGCATGAAATCGCGCGGCGTCTACGAGACTCCCGGCGGCACGCTGCTCCATGCGGCGCACCGCGCGCTCGAATCGATCACGGTCGACCGCGAGGTCATGCGGCTGCGCGACTCGCTGGTGCCGCGCTACGCGGAAATGATCTACTACGGCTACTGGTTCGCGCCCGAGCGCGAGGTGCTGCAGCAGATGATCGACGCGGCGCAGGCCAACGTCACCGGCCGTGTGCGCCTTAAACTCTACAAGGGCGCCGCTTCCGTCGCCGGCAGAAAGTCGGAAGTCTCGCTCTATGATCCCGGCATCGCGACGTTCGAAGAGGGCGCGGGTTACAACCAGGCTGATGCCGAGGGCTTCATTCGCTTGAACGCGCTGCGGCTTCGTCTGCGGCGGCTGAAGCAGCTGAAGGAAAATTAATTCAGGGTTGAAAATGCCGCCGGGTAAAAAATTATGGGGCGGTCGCTTCGTTTCCGCCACCGCCGGCTCGGTCGAGGCCTTTACCGCCTCGATCGACGTCGACGCGCGGCTTTACCGCCACGATATCGCCGGTAGTATCGCGCATGCGCGCATGCTGGCGCGGCAGCGCATCATCGCGCCGCGAGAGGCCCGCCGCATCGTCGCCGGCCTCGAGGCGATCCGCGACGAGATCGACGAAGGCAAGTTCCGTTTCTCGGCCGCCGATGAAGACATCCACATGAATATCGAGCGGCGGCTCATCGAGCGCATCGGTCGCGTCGGCGAGAAGCTTCACACCGCGCGGAGCCGCAACGATCAGGTCGCGCTCGATCTGCGGTTATATCTTCGCGACGAAGTGAAAGCGATCATCGTCGCCGTCGACGGCCTCAAGCGCGAGCTCGCGCGGACCGCGAAACGCCATATCGACGTTGTCATGCCCGGCTATACGCATCTCCAGCGCGCGCAGCCGGTGCTCTTTTCGCACCATCTGCTCGCCTACGCCGATATGCTCGAGCGGGACACCGAGCGGATGCGCGACTGCTTGAAGCGAATGGACGTCCTGCCGCTCGGCTCCGGCGCGCTCGCGGGCACGACGCTGCCGATCGACCGCCGCTACGTCGCGCGTCTGCTGGGCTTCGCGCGGGTCTCGAAAAACAGCCTCGACAGCGTCGCCGACCGCGATTTCGCGATCGAATTCATTGCCGCCGCCGCGATCCTATTCGTGCATCTGAGCCGCCTTGCGGAGGAGTGGGTGTTGTGGTCTAGTACGGAGTTCGGTTTCATCGAGCTTCCCGACCGCTACTGCACCGGCAGCTCGATGATGCCGCAGAAAAAGAATCCCGACGTGCCGGAGCTCGTTCGCGGCAAAGCCGGGCGCGTGTTCGGCCACCTGCAGGCGCTGCTCACGATCATGAAAGGACTGCCGCTCGCCTATAATCGCGATCTGCAGGAAGACAAACGGCCGCTCTTCGACACCGTCGATACCGTCAAGGCGAGTCTCGAAGTCATGCGCGAGCTCGCGGCCGGCGTCAAAGTCAGAAAGCAGCGCATGACGGAGGCCGCCGCCGACGGGTTCATGAATGCGACCGATCTCGCCGATTACCTCGTTGAGCACGGTGTGCCGTTTCGGTCGGCACATGGCATCGTCGGACGCATCGTGCGCTCCTGCGTCGAGCGCGGCGTCAAAATAGAAGACCTGCCGCTCGGCGAGCTGAAGCGCTTCTCGCCGAAGATCGAAAAGGACGTTTATGCTTATCTGACTGCCGATGCCGGAGTCGGCCGGAGACGTTCGGAAGGCGGCACGGCCCCTGTTAACGTGCGGCGGCGGCTGAAGGAGCTCGGTGTATGAATAGATTAGGCAATAGGCATGAGGCATTCGGCATTAGTCAAAGATCTCGGGAATATGCCGTTCAGCTAATTTCCTATTGCCTGTTGCCTGTTGCCTTATGCCTGCTTTTGACGGGCTGCGGTAGCAAAGGAGGGCTGCGCGCGCCCGAAGGCGCGGTGCCGGAGCCGATCACGGATTTGCGCGCCAAGGCCGGAAAGCAGGGCGTTGTGCTCACCTGGGGACGGCCGACGCGCTACGTCGACGGCAAAGAGTTGAACGATCTCGTGTCGTTTGTAATCTTTCGCAGGGAAATAGCGAAAAATTGCCCGGAATGCCCGTCGCCGTATCGGCAGCTCGCGACGGTCGACGTCGAGGACCAGCAGAAATTCATCAAGCGAAAGCAATTCGGCTACGTCGATCAGGAAGTGCAAAACGGGACGGTTTACCGCTACCGCGTTTTTTCCAAGGTAGCGGATAGTTCCATGAGCGATCCGTCGAACGAGGCCGAGGTTACCTGGAGAACTGAATGAATCATTTCGAATACCGCAACGGGGAGATGTTCGCCGAAGAAGTCCCCGTCGGAAAAATCTCGCGCGAGGTGGGCACGCCGGCCTATATTTACAGCCTCGCAACGCTCAGGCGCCATTACCGCGTTTTCGACCAGGCGTTCGGCAAGACGCCGCATCTCGTCTGTTTTTCGGTCAAATCGAACTCGAATCTGGCGGTGCTGCGCGCTTTCGCGAAGGAGGGAAGCGGCTTCGACATCGTCTCGGGCGGCGAGCTCTTCCGCGCGCTCCAGGCCGGCGGCGACGCCAGGAAGATTGTTTTTTCCGGAGTCGGAAAAAAGCGCGACGAAATCGAGTACGCGCTCAAGTCCGGCATCCTGATGTTCAACGTCGAATCCGAGCAGGAGCTCATGTTCATCGACGAAGTTGGCCGCGCGCTGGGAAAGCGCGCGCCGATCAGCCTGCGGATCAACCCCGACGTCGACGCCAAGACGCATCCCTACATCTCGACGGGGATGAAAAAGAGCAAGTTCGGCATCGAGATCAAACGTTCGGCTGAGCTCTACAAGCAGGCGCTCACGCTGAAAAATCTCGAAGTGATCGGCGTCGACTGCCACATCGGCTCGCAGCTTACTTCCGTCGGGCCGTTCGTCGACGCGCTGGCGCGCGTGCGCGAATATCTCGATCGCGTGCTCGTCGGCTATCTCAGAAAAGAAGGCGCCGACATCCGTTATCTCGATCTCGGCGGCGGCTTGGGCATCCGCTACAAGGACGAAGAGCCGCCGAGCCCGGAGGAGTACGCCGGCGCGCTCGTCAAAGGCCTCGAAGGGCTGAACGTCACGCTGATCCTCGAGCCCGGCCGCGTGATGGTCGGCAACGCGGGGATGCTCGTCACCGAGGTGCTCTATCTCAAGGAACACGAGGAGAAGAAGTTCGTCGTCGTCGACGGCGGCATGAACGATCTCATCCGCCCCGCGCTTTACGGCTCGTATCAGGCAGTCCTGCCGGTGGCCGAGAGCAAGGGGGAGACGATCGTCGCCGACGTCGTCGGCCCGATCTGCGAAAGCGGCGATTTTTTCGCCAAAGACCGCGAACTGCCGCGCCCGAAGCCGGGCGATCTGCTGGCGGTTATGAGCGCCGGGGCGTATGGTTTTACTATGGCATCGAATTACAATTCCCATCCCCGGCCGCCGGAAGTGCTCGTCGACGGCGACAAGTACTATGTCGTCCGCGAGCGCGAGTCGCTCGACGATCTGATTCGCGGCGAGACGATTCCGCCGGCCCTGCAGTAAGCGAATCGTTCTATGAGCGAGCTTCGTTTCACCAAGATGCACGGCTGCGGCAACGATTTCATTTTCATCGATTGCCTCGGCGGCGAAAAGCGCGACCTCACGAAGATCGCAAAGCAGCTCTGCGACCGGCGCTTCGGCGTCGGCGCGGACCAGCTGCTGACGATTCACCCTTCCGCCGTCGGCGATTTCAAGATGGAGATCTACAACGCCGACGGGAGCCAGGTCGAGATGTGCGGCAACGGCATCCGCTGCTTCGCGAAATACGTGCGCGATCACGGACTCACGAAAAAGACCGAGCTCGCGGTCGAGACGCTCGCCGGCATTATCCGGCCGCGACTGGTCGGTGACCTCGTCGAAGTCGACATGGGGGAGCCGATTCTCGAAGGACGGAAGATCCCGGTCAACGCCGACGGAAAGATTCTCGATCATCCGCTCGACGTAGACGGCGCGGTTTATCGCGTCACGTGCGTGTCGATGGGAAATCCCCACTGCGTTCTTTATCCGGACGATCCCGACAAGCTCGATCTGGAGAAACTCGGGCCGCACTTCGAGCACCATGCGTTCTTTCCCAATCGCGTCAACACGGAGTTCGTGAAGGTTCTCGGGCCGGAAGAGATCCGCATGCGCGTCTGGGAGCGCGGCGCCGGCGAGACTTGGGCGTGCGGCACCGGCGCGTGCGGCGCGGCGGTGGCCGGCGCACTGACGAAGCGGCACGGACGGAAAGTTACCGTCCATCTTCGCGGCGGAGATCTCTTGATCGACTGGCGCGAAAACAACCGCGTCTACATGACCGGCGCCGCCGTGGAAGTGTTCGAAGGCGTGGCGCGAGTTTAATCCGTTCATGACAAACGCGCTCCAATGCTGGAGCTTTGCCGGTCTTGCGATCGTGATGCTCGCCGGCTGCGCGACGACGGCGCAGCAGATTCCGCTCGCCTACGCGCCGGAGACGGCAAGACCATCGGCGGGAGTCCATGATTACGGGATGGCGGTCAAAGCGATCGCGTCGGTGATGGTAGAGGATTTGCGATTGCCGCGGCTGGAATCGGTTTTTTATCTGTACCCCAGCGGCGCTGATTACACGACTGGATTAAAGAGCGAGCTGCGCGATCGCCCGGACCCGGGCGGCAGAGAGCAAGCGCTCGCGATCGCGAGTTGTGACCGGCGCAAGGTTCTGGCCAACGCCGAGCGTCTCGCGAGAATATCCTGGCCGGATCGTGTTCGAACGGTCGCACATGAAATGGTCCACTTGGCTGAATTCGCGCTCGCCGACTGGCGCTGCGCCACGCCGCACTACTGGCTGATGGAAGGATTCGCTCAGTGGGGCGCTTATAAGGTTACGGACCGTCTCGGGCTCCATACCTATGCAGCAGGCGCGGCGCTTTCGTCGCGGCATTCCGCCTCGTTTTATTCCGCCGGCACGCTGCCGCCGCTCGATGGACTGGCAACCGAAGCTGAATGGGAAGCCGCAGAGCGTAGTGTCGGCAAAGAGGCGGTTTACGGGCAGTCGTTGCTTGCCGTCGATTTTCTAATCGAGCGGAAAGGGCTTCCGGCCGTGCTCGATTATTTTGCGCGCTTTCGCGATTCCGCCGCGCGCAGCGATCATTTCTCCGCCGCCTTCGGCGAGGACGTCGACGCTTTCCAGGCGGAATTCGGCGCGCATCTAAAATCGATTCTCTAATGTAGGAGGCGAAAATGTTTTCCGGTTCCATCGTCGCGCTGGTGACGCCGTTCAAAAACGGCAAGGTCGATTGGCAAAGCTTGGAGAGCCTCGTCGAATTTCACATCCAGAACGGCACCAACGGCATTGTGCCGTGCGGCACCACCGGCGAGTCCGCCACGCTCGACCATGCGGAGCACCATGACGTGATCAAGGCGGTCGTCAAAGCGGTCAAGAAGCGCGTTCCGGTGATCGCGGGCACGGGCTCGAACTCGACGCAGGAGGCGATCGATCTCACGATCGGCGCCGAGCGAGCGGGCGCCGACGGCGCGCTCCTGATCTCGCCCTATTACAATCGGCCGATGCAGGAAGGGATCTATCAGCATTACAAGGCCGTCGCCGCGGCGGTCGGCATCCCGCTCATCGTCTACAATATTCCCGCGCGCACCGGTTCGAAGATCGAGCCGGAGACGCTCGCGCGCCTGAGCGAGATCAAAAACGTTGCCGGAGTAAAGGAAGCGACCGGCTCGGTCGATCAGGCGATCGACGTGATCCGTCTTTGCGGCGATCGGCTGGCGGTTTTTTCCGGCGAAGACTCGCTGACTTATTCGCTGATGGCGCTCGGCGGCAAAGGGGTCATCTCGACCGTCGCCAACATCGCCCCGAAGGCAATGGCCGATCTCACGGCGGCATGCCTCAAAGGCGACTGGGAAAAAGGCCGCGAGCTGCAACTCCGGCTGATTCCGCTCATCCGCGCGGTGTTCATCGAGACCAATCCGATTCCATCCAAAGCGGCGCTCGCGCTGATGGGCAAATGCAGCAACGAATTGCGCCTGCCACTGACGCCGATGGCGGAAGGCAACGTGAAAAAGCTCCGGCAGGCAATGGCCGATTTCGGCCTGCTCAAAAACTAATATGCTGGATGCAATCGTCTGCGGCGCGGCGGGGCGGATGGGCGCGACGCTGGTCCGGCTGATTCACGAGGGCCGGAGCTTGAAGCTCGCCGGCGCCGTCGAGTCGGCCGACAATCCGCAGATCGGCAAAGACGCCGGCGAGGTCGCCGGCATAGGCAAGCTCGGGATTCCGATCGTCGCCGAGCTCGAGCCGCTGCTCAAAAAGGAAGCCGTCGTCATCGAGTTTACCGCGCCGGCGGCGACGCTCGAGCACGCGCGTATCGCGGCGCGGAAAAACGCGCCGATCGTCATCGGCACGACCGGTCTCGATCCGAAGCAGCGCGAAGAGATCGAAAAGCTCGCGCGCAACGGTCGAATCCTCATCTCGGCCAATATGAGCCTGGGCGTGAATCTGCTTGTCAGTCTCATGGGTAAAGTGGCCGGCATTCTCGGCGACGATTACGACGTCGAAATCATCGAGGCGCATCATCGCTTCAAAAAAGACGCGCCGAGCGGCACGGCGCTGGCGCTGGCCGAGCCGATCGCGAAGGCGCTGAAGCGGGATCTCGGCGCCGCCGGCGTGTCGGGCCGCAAGGGCATCGTCGGCGAGCGCACGAAAGAGGAAATCGCTCTGCTCTCCGTCCGCGCAGGCGACATCGTCGGCGAGCACACGGTGATCTTCGGCGGGCTCGGCGAGCGCGTCGAGTTCATCCACCGCGCCCAGAACCGCGAGACCTTCGCGCGCGGCGCGCTCCGCGCAGCCGTCTGGCTTGCGAAGCAGAAAAAAGGCCTCTACAGCATGCAGGACGTGCTCGGGCTGTAAGGACCCTACGCATTCGCTTATAATGGTTGGATATCTATGACCGATATGGAAACAATCGTGTCGCTGTGCAAGCGGCGCGGCTTTATTTTTCAATCCAGCGAGATTTACGGCGGCACCGGGTCGTGCTGGGACTACGGGCCGCTCGGCGTGCTGCTCAAGAATAACGTCAAGCGCGCGTGGTGGAGAGACAACGTCGAGCTGCGCTCCGACATGGTCGGTCTCGACGCGTCGATTCTCATGGCCACGCGCGTGTGGAAGGCGAGCGGCCATCTCGATCATTTCACCGATCCGATGGTGGACTGCAAGGCGTGCAAGCGGCGATTTCGTTCCGACAAGATCGACGAGGAGCCGTGGACGCACTACTGCGAGGCGGCGAAGGGCAATAAATTCATCATTCCCGCCGGCGAGGCGTGCAAGCATTGCAACCATCGGCGGTCGCTCTGTCCCGCGTGCGGCAAAGGCGAGCTCACCGAGCCGCGCCAGTTCAACCTCATGTTCAAGACGTTCATGGGGCCGGTGGAAGACGAGGCGGCGGTGACGTACCTACGCCCCGAGACCGCGCAGGGCATCTTCGTCAATTTTGATAACGTGCTCCAGTCGATGCGGCTGAAACTGCCGTTCGGCATCGCGCAGATCGGCAAAGCCTTCCGCAATGAAATCACACCGGGAAACTTCACGTTTCGCACGCGCGAGTTCGAGCAGATGGAGATCGAGTACTTCGTCATGCCGGGAACCGACGAGGAATGGCACCAGCGCTGGCTCGACGAGCGCTTCGCCTGGTATCCGAAGTACGGCATGACGAAGGAAAATCTGCGGCTCCGCGAGCACGAAAAAGACGAGCTCGCGCACTACGCCAAGCGCACCGCGGACATCGAATATAAATTCCCGATGGGCTGGAGCGAACTCGAAGGAATCGCCAATCGCACCGACTTCGATCTCAAACAGCATGCGAAATTCAGCGGCAGGGCGCTGGAGTATTTCGACGAGGAGACGAAACAAAAAGTCGTTCCCTACGTCATCGAGCCGTCGGCCGGCGCCGACCGCGCGACGCTGGCGTTCATGGTCGACGCGTATAATCAGGAAGAGGTGCGCGGCGAGAAGCGGGTCGTGCTGAGGTTTCATCCCGAGCTTGCGCCGGTGAAGATCGCCGTCTTGCCGCTGCTCAAGAAAAACGACCGCATCGTCGAGACGGCGAAGAAACTTTGCGCCGATCTGAGAAAGCGGTGGTACTCCGTTTACGACGACACGGCTTCGATCGGACGCCTATACCGGCGTCAGGACGAAGTCGGCACGCCGTTCTGCGTCACCGTCGACGTGCAGACCGTCGGCGACGACAAGGCCGCTGCGGATGACAAGGTGACGATCCGCGACCGCGATACGATGCAGCAGATCCGCGTACCGCTCGCGAACGTTCCGGAGATTATGTCTAAGTTAATGGAAGGTGCGTGGGCCGAAATCGCGGCGAGCGCCGATTACAAAATACCCGCCAAAGAATCAAGCAGCTTGTGATCACACAACGACTGCGATCGCGCCGGGTTTTCCGGCGCGATCGCCTAGTCGCTCTCCCAAACTAATTAGTAGCGATATTGAGCAGGCCTGTAGCCCTCAGACGAGTACGGGCTTTGCTGGTACTGCTGATTTTGCGGCGCAGGCGGTGGATTGCTCTGGTATTGCTCCTGATCGGGCGGCGGCGGTCCCTGGTCGTATCCAGGGTCGTACGGCGGCGGATAGCCGGGATCATAGGGAGGCGGCGGATACCCGTAGTCCGGTGGAGGCGGAGGCGGATAATAACCCGGGTCGGCATAGACCGGCGGCCCATACAAGAAAGGGGAGATCAAGAAGCCTGTCGCGATGCCGCCCAAGACCCCGGCGGCAATCGCGGCGCCGTTGTAATAGTATCCGCAGCAGTGGCCGTAGTGGAAACGACCGTAGCCGTACCGAGGATAAAAACCAAAACGGGAACCGTAGAAGTTACGGCCACCCCATGAACCGCCATGCCAGCCCCCGTTCCAGGAGCCGCCACGCCAGCCTCCATTCCACCCCCCACGCCCCGCGGTCGGAGCGAAGCCACGGGGAGTTCCAGCGAACGCACGGCCCGCGGACGAAGCAAAACCTCCCCGACTCGGACCGAAGTTCCCCCGAGCTGGTGCGGAAGCGAACCCGCCACGACCCGCAGAGGCAAAACCGCCGCGCCCAGCGGCAGCGCCGCCGCGACCCGCTGAAGCGAAGCCGCCGCGACCGCCGGCGAAGCTCTGAGCCGGGAACAGTAACGCCGACGCCAGCGCGGCGATTAATCCCAGCGTTGAAACTAGCTTTTTCATTTTCTGACTCTCCTTCAAAAATCTCTCAACAATATTCGCCACTATAATAGAATGATCTGCCTTTACCAGTACCACGGTCCATAACGATACGATGGGTAATATCCGTAGAAATATGGGTACGGCCGATAATAATGTCCATAGCCGTAATACGGATATGGTCGATAGTACGGATACGGAGCGTAAGCGAAATAAGGATACGGAGCGTATGCGTAGGGATAGAAGTACGGCGCGTAGTAGTGTTTATGCCACGCATAGCCGGCCGACGGAATCAGGAGCATCATAACCACGCCCAACAAAAACGCCTTTTTCATGGCATGTCTCCTTTCCGGCTGATGTCGAATGTTCTTTATTCCTCTGTTACCCTCCACAAGTCCACATTGCGAAGCGGTTATATTTAAAAGTTTAGACCTTCGCTTGAGCAGGTCAAGGTTGCCGGTAGGTAAAATGCCTGTGCGTACAGGAAAGGTTCTGTTCCCGAAAACGTTCATGGCTGAGCAAATCACGTGACGATGCCCAGCGGCGCCGGCGCCCGGTATGCGGGGAAAATTTTGTCGAGTTCTGTTCTGCCCAAATGACGCGCAAGGACCTCGCCGCACACGGCGCGAAAATCCGTCGTGAGAGCGAGGTCGCGGCCTTCGTACAGGGCGTCGGGGTCGAGTCCCGGCCAGCGGCCGTAAACTTTTCCGCCTTTGACTTTTCCACCCATGACGAACATCACGTTGCCGTGGCCGTGATCGGTGCCGCGGTTTCCGTTTTCACGCGCCGTGCGGCCGAATTCCGACAGCGTCACAACGACGACGTCTTCGATATGCTCGCCGAGGTCGCGCGCAAACGTCGCCAGCCCCTCGCCAAACTCTTTCAATCGATTCGCCATCTGGCCGGACGCGCCGCCCTCGCCGACGTGCGTATCCCATCCGTCGACTTCGGTGAAGGCGATCTCGAGCCCGACCTGCGATTTAACCAGCGCCGCGATCTGTTTCAGGCTCGCGCCGAAGCGGCCGCTCGGGTATGCCTCTTTCGACGGCGGCGCGGATAATGCGCCCGTCGCTTGCAGCGTCCGCATCGCGTCGAATAGCCCCGCGGCGCTCTTGCGCAGCAGCGGATCGCTCACATTCGCATAGCGCTGTTCCAGCGCCGGCGCGAGCAGCGGATCGCGCAGGCGAAATTCCTCCACCGAAGTCAGCGTCAGAGCCGGCGCGTCGCCGGCGAGAATGCGCGGCATCCTAAAGGTGACCGCGGCCGCGCGCAGCGGCCCTCCGGCTGCGCCGTATTGCAGCAGGCGGTTGAGCCAGCCGTCGCGAATGCTTTTCACGCCCGGCGTTCCGGTCTCCATATAATCCTGCGCATCGAAATGAGAGCGGCTGTTGTCCGGCGAGCCGGCCGCATGGACGACGGCGAGCCGGCCGGCAGCGAACAGGGGCTTGAGCGGCGCGAGCGCCGGATGCAATGCGTAAAAGCCGTCCAGATCGATGGCGCGATCGCTGCCGGAGCCCGGCTCCGCGAGGGCTATCGTCGGCCGCAAAGCATAATACGCGCGGTCTTTGAATGGGATCACGGCGTTTAGACCGTCCATGCCGCCGCGCTGAAAGACGACCACGAGGACCTTGTTCTTCCTTTCCGCTTCAGCTGCGGCGGCGCGCACGAGGAACGAGGGCGGCAGCCCGAGCGCCAACAACCCGATTCCCGAGGTCTTTAAAAACATCCGCCGCGTGAGTTCCATGTCACCTCACCTGAAATTCCGGCGCGGCGAGCGCCAGAGCCGTCGCTGCGCCGGCTTTGATTCGCGTGCCGCGAATCCGGTTGGCCGTGAGGTCGATGGCGAAATTGATGCGCGCGAGCAGCATATCGGGGCTGGTCCACGTCGCGGCGACATCGGGGAAGCCGGTCGGCGGCACCGAGAGAAACAGCGGCTCGCCCATCGCGACCAGATGGCGCAGAATCGGCTGCGCGGCGTCGGTCTCGCCCCCCGCGGCGCGCAGCGCGCTGGCGATGAGCTCGATCGGTTTTTTAATTTTCGCGCCGACGGCTTCCGGCGAGAAAAATTCCGGCGCCGAGAAAATCGCGCGCAGCACCGCCTTCATGTCGCCGCCGCTGTCGCGGAACACATCCGCCGCCCGCGCCACGAGGGCGGCCGGGGGATCGTCGCGGACGAAGCGGCGAACGAGCTTGGTGGAGATGAAGCGGGCGGTCGACGGGTGGCTGGCGAGAAGCTCGACGACCTTAATGCCGTCCTCGACGCCCCCGCCGGCGGCGATCGTCGTTCCGAGCACGGTCTTGGCTCCGCGGTCGTGCATGCGCGAGTCGAAAAGAAATTCCGGCCTGCCGCGCGGCTGGCGAATAGTCCAGCCGGTGAAGCAGCGCGCGACCTCGCCGACATCCTTCTGCGTATAGCCGCCGTCGACGCCGAGCGTGTGCAGCTCCATGAGCTCGCGGGCGTAGTTTTCGTTGATGCCCCCCTTGCGGATAGCGCCGTTGCCGGTGCGCGCGCGGCTAAGCGCCGCGTCGGGACTCGAGCTCAGCCAGTTGTCGAGATAAAACAACATCGCCGGGCTCTGCGCGGTGGCCAGCAGCAGATCGCGAAAACGGCCGAGCGCGCGCGGACGGATGGTTTCGCGCTCGTACTCGGTGACGAGCCAGCGGTCGACGCCTTTGGCGGCGAAAACGTTGAAGTGATTGGTCCAGAAGTCGATCATGACTTCCTGTAGTTGACGCGCGCTGTAGACGGCGCGCAGGATCTTCGCGCGCTGGAGCTCGGCAATGACAAAGCGCGGCGACTGATCCCGCGCCGGCGTCATCCCCTTCGCCGCAGCCTGCTGCTGGGGCGGATAGAGCTCCAGCAGCTCCGAGCCGCTGAGGCTCAAAGTCTTGAGGCTTTTTAATTTTTCTTCGACCAGAGGATCGGGGAGCCGATCGGGCTCGAGCTGCTCCTCGAGATAGGCGGGAATGCCTTTGGCTTTGACTTTCTCGATCTCGGCCGCAGTGGCACCGAAGCTCGCGCGGCCTAAAAAATGGCGTATCTTCTGATCTTCAGTCAGCGCCATTGGCCGCCGTCCGATACGGCTTCACGCCGTAATTTACGACTGCTCCGAAGGCGCGGAGTGCTGCCGGCGCCATTCGCGGAACTGCTGCATGCGCTCGGCGCGCAGCTCGCTCAATCGTGCTTTCTGGTCGTCCGTCAACACGCCGAGCACCTGGTTGCGGATGTGCGCGCGCGCGACGATCAACTGCGCTTGCAGCGACGCGATATCCTGCGCCTGCGCCTTTACGGCGGCTTCGTCGAAGGCGCCCTCGGACGACTGCCTGAGCGCGGCCTGCTTTTCGCGCAGCTGCTGCATCAGCGGGCGAATCGTGTCGCGGCTGTTCGTAAAGATATCGTGAATTTCAGAGCGCTGTGTATCCGATAATTGCAGCTGGCTAAAGAGCGGCGCGCCCATTCTTCCCCTTATGCCGGGGCGGCCGAAACCGGAATCGGCAATCGCCGCGGAGAGCGCAAGCGATCCGCTAAGAGCGATAGCGCCCGCCGTAAGCACGATTTTCTTAAGCGTCATAAATTCTCCTTATCTGCGTTTTACGACGGGAATTGCGGATCTCAGCGCCGGCGCCGGGCGGCTGACAACACCCGGCGTTGCGACAGCCGGGGCAGCGACGCGCGGCGCGACGACAACGGGCGCGCCGGGGACAACGATTGGCGGCGCGGCATAATAATAGTAGCCGTACGGCTGGAGATAGAGCTGATAGTGAAGCACGTGCAGCTGATAGTATGGATCGTAGGCCTGATAGTCGGGCTGCGCATAAGCGCCGTACGGATCGTATCCGTACGACACTTGCGCGCGCGCGGGAGGAGAAAAAACGAAGAGTAGAGCTGCCGTACCGATTGCGAGTAGAGCCGTCTTCACTTTAGCCTCCCCAGAAAACCCTTGCGAATGAAGTTAGTATCGCCCCGAGCGGGAAGCGTCGTAGCCTTCCTGATAGCCACGGTCGCGGCCCTGACGGTAGCGCTCCGCTTGCCCGCGCTCAATCCCCTGCTGGTAGCCGTCGGCATAGCCGGAATTGTACGCGTCGCCGGGTGGCGGCGGAGGCGGATAGGCCGGCGCGGCAACAACCGGCGGCGGCGCCAGAACACCCCCGAGAAAGATCCCGGTCGCTATGCCGCCCAGCACTCCTGCGGCGATCGCGGCTCCAGGGTAGCCGTGGCCGCGATAGACCACGCGCGGGCCGCAGCACGGACCCCGCCAATAGGCGAAGCTCTGGGCCGGGATCAGCAGCACTGCGGCAAAAATAGCTGCCAATAGCAGCGCAGAAACCTTTTTCATTGTCGGACTCCTTTCATCGTCGATCCACTTAGTAGCCGTAACGGTACGGGTAGGCATAACGGTACGGGTAATAATACGGTCGGTATCCGTAACCATAGTAGCCGTATGAGTAAGCGTATGGGTAGCCATAACCGTAGCCGTAATAACCATATGGATAAACTACACAACCCGCCAATGGCGCTAGTAAAGCGAACATGAATACAGCGAGCAGCAACTTTTTCATCTTTCCTCCTCCTTACCAGCCCCACCAATACCGATAAGGTCTGTAGTATCCGTAATAGTACGGCCGGTATCCGTAGTAATAGGGATAAGGTGCGTAGTAGTACGGGAACGGCGAGTATACGTACGGTGCATAGACATAGGGGCGGTAATAATGATGATAGTGTCCGCGCCACGGATAAGCGTGACTTACAGTCGGCACCAGGAGCATCATAACCACGCCCAACAATAATGCTTTGACCACGGCCATGCCTCCTTTCTTCCTTGTATCTGTGTACTTAGACGGATTCGGCAAAAAATGGTTTACCTGAAGCGGCCGTCTTTGCCGCCTCCTCTCATCCGGTCGCGCAGAGCGCGCTTGTCTTCCGGCGAGAAGCCGCGCTGGCGATACTTTTCCCGCCACTGCTCGGCCTCTTGCGGCGGGAGCTTACGGAACTGCTGATAATTCTGTCTTAACTGCTGGCGGCGATCAGGCGGCAGGTTCTGCCAGTATTGGTATTCTTTTCTCAGGCGGTCCTTTTCGTTCGGCGGCAGGCTTTGCCAACGCTGATAATTGCGCTCGACCTGCGCCTTCTCCTCGGGTGTAAAGCGCTGCCATTGCTCGCGCGACTGCGCCCAGGACACGGACGGGACGGCGAGCAAAAAGAACAGGCTATAGATTTTGAGCAGTCGCGTCACTTTTCTCAGTGTCTTGCATTTGTGTTTCAACAGATTCGAGCAAATCCATCGAATCGAGAAGATCCATCGATTTGAAGAAATCGGCGTTGGATGCCATGTCCGTGTACGACGGATCCGACGGCGCTTGCGGCGCTTTATTAATCGTCATGGTTAGACTGATCGCAATAATTGCTCCGGCCGCGAGCGCCGGCACCGGCCACGGGCGGAAGAGAGCCGCGAGCGAACGTATCCAGCCGGGCTTTTCATCCGCCGCAGCGAGCTTGACGCGCATCTCGCGGCTGTAGTCCTGCCAAAATGACGCCGGCGGCTCGTCGACGGCGAGCGTCGCGGGAAGAAACGCCTTGAGCTCTTGCAGGAACTGACGACAGCCGTCGCAGCCCTCGATGTGCGATTCGACGCGCTGCTTGTCGGCCCCAACACAATCGCCGTAATGATAAAGCACGAGGTCTTGCTCAAAATCTTTGCACGCGTTGCTTTGACTCATAAACTCTCTCCTAAGCCAATTCCGCTAATCTCTGCTTCAAGGCGATGACGGCGCGATGAAGATGAACTTTGATCGTTCCTTCGGCGGATTTCATGACACCGGCGATCTCGCTGATCGAAAGCCCCTGATGATTCTTCAAAAGAAAAACGGCGCGCTGCTTGGGCGGCAGTGTGGCGAGCGCGGCCCCGATCCGCTCGGAGATTTCGCCGCGCATCGTTTCCTCAACGGGCGACGGCCCGGGATTCGCAAACCCTTCACCCTTTTCGACGCGTTCTTCGAGCGATTCCCAGGAGACTTTCGCCTTGCGACGGCGATAATCGAGACACAGATTGACCAGAATACGATAAAACCACGTATAGAAGCTGGATCGCCTGTCGAAACCTTTCAAATGGCTGAACGCCTGCAAGAACGCTTCCTGCGAAAGGTCCTTGGCTTCTTCGCGGTCGCGCGTAAAATCGTACGCGATGCGATAAGCCTTTTCCTTATAGCGCTCGACGAGGATTTCGAACGCCTGTCGCTCGCCTTGTTGCGCGGCGACGACAAGCGCGTCATCGCCGAGCTCATCGGGCCGACTGCTCATGGTCAATGTACGCTCACGTCGGCCGACCGGAGCCTCTAAGCTTATTTCGAGGGCACGGTTAATGTTGCACCCCTTTGTCAATTCGACGATGGCGCCGGCCGGACCGAAAAGAGTTTACGACGTTCGCCGTCGGCGTTCCAGCCCAATGGCATACTGCGCCTCCAAATATGGCTACTAGATGCTCTCTGCTGCGTCATCATACGCCCATTTGGCCTCTAAGGCTCTTAATTACAATAACTTAGACGCGGACGGCCCGAAAAAGGTTTACCGCCTACGCCTCGCCCCGCGTTCTTTTTGCCGGACCTAGAACATGCAGTTTTTTCGGTAACATAGCGGTTTTCAAAGACTAAAATCAGCTTGACAAGCGGCAATCATGAATTTAGACTGATTTCGCGGTCGATCTGGTTACTTTTTCGATGGAAACGCTAGAAGAACTGGAGACGAAAATAACCCGCCTGCTGGAAAAGCACGAGAAAATCAAAAGAGAAAAGGAACAGGCGGAAAAGAAGCTGCAGCAGCGTGAGACCGAATGGCATCAACTGCGCGGTCAGATACGGCAATTTGAGCGCGAACGCAATGAAATTCGCGAGCGCCTGGACAAAATTCTCGGGCATTTAGAGGAACTCGATATAGCATGAAGCGAGCGGTCGAGGTGGAGATTATGGGCGAACGCCTGACGCTTCGCACCGATGCCGAGGAAAGCTACGTGCGAAACGTAGCCGGCTATGTCGATAAAAAAATGCAGGAAGTCCAAAAAAACACACGACCGTCGGCGAAAGCCAGCATTGCCATGTTGGCGGCGTTGAACATCGCCGATGAGTATCAACGGCTCAAGGACCATTACAATACGATGTCTCAGAGACTCGATCGATTGTTACAAAAGGTGACGAACTTAACCGAGGAGGGATAAAAAACCGGATGATCCTTTCCCCTGCTGTGTGCGTGATCATCTGAGGCAACTTTAACCAACGAAGAAAAAAAGGAAGCTGTTCCTTGCCGCATCAGTCAAGCCCCTTCGAGGGGAAGGCTACACCGGCAATATGGCGTCCACCTGGTTAACAGGTTCAAGTTGATCGTTGACACGGCATGAGCGGGGGAAAATTCTTTACCAGGCGTTGAGTGGACGTAAGAGTTGTGGGGCTATCGTTACGTGTTTGTAATGTTGGCATCTGTGGATATCGACAAAATTTGTCAAATTGTTGTTGATGAACCCTCGGTCTGTATCATTAGGGGTTCTCCGAAACGGATTTCGCGTTCGGGGAGCCGCTCTCCGAGGAGTTTCGATTTAGCATGCGTACGATTTCCGTAGATCGCGTAACGTAGGTCTCACTTCCCTGCCGTTCTCCCCGCCTGTTTCGCCGACGAGGCTCGGCATTCTCATGGGGGAGACAAAAGCCAGCATACGCGCCGCTGCCTTAAGGCGGCGCGATTCTCTGTCCGCAACCGCGAGAGAGCAGAAAAGCCGCCTCATTCAAAGCCGCGCGGTCGAATTTCGGGTTTACGGCGATTCTGCTGCCGTTGCGCTTTACAGCGCAACCGGCAGCGAAGTCGCGACCGAACTGATCCGAGATCACGCGCTGCGTGCCGGCAAAGAATTATTTTATCCAAGCGTCGCGCCGGAAGGCTCCTTGCGATGGAACCGCTGCCGGCTCGCAACTGACTTTGTCCGCGGTCGATACGGAATTCTCGAGCCGGCGGGGTCGGATTATCGCACTTCGCTCGAAGCCGCCGGGTTGGTCGTTTTTGTGCCGGGCGTCGCTTTCGATCTCTTGGGCGGCCGTCTCGGCAGGGGCCAGGGCTGGTACGATCGAGCCCTCGCATCGTTCGGCGGCGCTGTTCATACGATCGGATTGGCTTATGAAACGCAATTGGAGGAAGGACCGATTCCCACCGATACCTGGGACCAACGTGTTGAATATCTCATTACCGAAGGGAGGATTGTCGACTGCCGGGACCGGCCGCTCACATCCGCCGTCCCGGAAACTCTTAGCATGAAAAGGGGGTGTTGACATTGGAAGCATATCTAACAGCTGGAATCGCGGGCTTTGTCATTGGAGCCCTGGCGCTTCTTGCGATCTCATGGATACGAAACAAAAATCAGCAAAAGGAGCTCGAACAGGGGCGCGCCAACGCCGCGCGGATTATCGAAGAGGCCAAGAAAGAAGCGGCCGCAATCACGAAAGAGGCCGAGATCCAGGGTAAAGAGCGTAACGTACAGGCGAAGCTCGACTTCGAGAAGGAGATACGCGAGACACGGAGAGAACTGCAAAATCTGGAAAAGCGATTGGTCAGCAAAGAGGAAGGAATCGATAAGCGTATCGAATCGATCGAGAAGCGCGAAGCAGAAGTATTACGGCGCGAGCAGTCTCTCAAAGCGCGCGAGAAGAACGCGGAGGACAAACAATCCGAATACGATCGCCTCGCCGTCGAAGCGCGGCAGCAGATCGAGCGCGTAGCCGGCATGACGCACGAAGAGGCGAAGCGAAGCATCATGGATCAGATGATCGAGGAGGCGAAGCACGAATCCGCCAAGCGCATCCGTGTCATCGAGGAGGAGGCGCGCGAAGAAGCCGTGCGCAAAGGGCAGAAGATCGTCGCGCTGGCCATCGAGCGGCTCGCGGGAGACTTCGTCGCCGAGCGCACCGTCACGGTTGTGCCGCTGCCGAGCGACGACGTTAAGGGTCGCATCATCGGCCGCGAGGGGCGGAACATTCGCGCGCTCGAAGCGGCGACCGGCATCGATCTGATCGTCGACGATACGCCGGAATCGGTGGTTATCTCCGGACACAATCCGATCCGGCGCGAAATCGCGAAGATGACCCTCGATAAGCTGCTCTCGGACGGGCGTATCCATCCCGGCAGAATCGAGGAAGTCGTGCGCAAGTCCGAGCAGGAGCTTGACGAGGTGATTCGCGAAGCGGGGCAGAAGGCGATCTTCGATGTCGGCGTGCACGGCGTTCATCCCGAGTTGATCAAGCTTCTGGGACGCCTGAAATATCGCTACAGCTACGCGCAAAATGTCCTGCTTCATTCCATCGAGGCGGCTTTTATTTGCGGCAACATGGCCGCCGAGCTAGGGCTCAACGAGAAGCAGGCGCGCCGCGCCGCTCTGCTGCACGACATCGGCAAGGCCGTGGACCACGAGGTCGAGGGCTCGCATGCGATCATCGGCGCGGAACTCGCGCGCCGATACGGCGAATCGCCGAAAATCGTGAACGCGATCGCCGCACATCACGAGGACGTCAAGGCGGAGACGATTCTGGCGCCTCTGGTGGACGCCGCCGACGCGCTTTCCGGCGCCCGCCCGGGCGCTCGCCGCGAGATGCTGGAGACGTATGTGCGCCGCCTCGAAGAGCTCGAACGGATCTGCCATTCGTTTCCCGGCGTAGAGAAGTCGTACGCCGTCCAGGCGGGCCGCGAGATCCGCATCATCGTCCAGCACGACACGATCGGCGACGAGGAGGCGGCGCGGATGGCGCGTGAGATTGCGAAGAAGATCGAGGCCGAAATGACCTATCCGGGCCAAATCAAGGTGACGGTCATACGCGAGGTCAGGTCGGTGGAATACGCACGATGAAGTTTCGAGTTGCTAGTTTCGAGTTTCGAGGAAAGCCCGGAAGTTCTATCGACGGCCTTTTTTGCTCCGACTTCCGTACTCGAAACCTGAAACCCGAAACTCGAAACTGATTATGCGCGTTTTGATTTTAGGCGATGTGGTGGGGCGGCCGGGGCGGAGCGCGATCAGAGACTTGGTGCCTGATCTCATCAGGAGCGAAGGCATCGATCTCGCCATCGCCAACGCGGAGAACTCCGCCGGCGGCATGGGCGTCGACATCAAAAGCGCTGAGGAGATGCTCGCCGCCGGCGTCCACGTGCTCACGTCCGGCAATCACATCTGGAAAAAAAAGGAGATCTATCCTTTTCTCGAAAACCGCAGCCGCCTCATCCGGCCGGCGAATTATCCCGCCGGCGCGCCCGGGCAAGGCTGGGTCGAGTGGCGCGGCGAGCGCGGGCTCCGCGCTCTGGTGGTGAACGTCCAGGGGCGCGTCTTCATGCCGAGTCAGGTCGACGATCCCTTCCGCGCCGCCGAGACGATCCTCAAGGAGCACGGCGGCTATTCGCGCGTCGTCATCGTCGATATGCACGCGGAAGCCACCTCGGAGAAGATCGCCATGGGTTGGTTTCTCGACGGGCGCGCGTCGGTCGTTTTCGGCACGCATACTCATGTGCAGACCGCCGACGAACGAATTCTTCCCGGCGGCACCGCCTTTATCACCGATCTCGGCATGTGCGGGCCGCTCGATTCGGTTATCGGCATAGAAAAGGACCTCGTCATCGAAGGCTTCATGTCGGGTCTACCGCGGAAATTCGAAGTCGCAAAAGAGAACGTGGCGCTGCAAGGCATCATTACCGAAGTCGACGAGACGACCGGTCGCGCGCAGACCATCCGACGCATCCGCGTGCCTTGGAACCGGGAGGACGCGTGAAGAGCGGCCGCGAGCAGATCGAGTTGCTTCGGCGCGGCGCAGTCGAGATCCTCCTGGAAGACGAGCTATTGAAAAAGCTCGAGCGCGGCACGCCGCTCAAGATCAAGGCGGGCTTCGACCCGACCGCCCCCGACCTTCATCTCGGCCACACAGTGCTGCTTCAGAAGATGAAGCAGTTCCAGGATCTCGGCCATGAAGTTATTTTTCTCATCGGCGATTTTACTGGAATGATCGGCGATCCGACCGGGCGGTCCGAGACGCGCAAGCCGCTGACGCGCGAAGAGGTGGAAAAAAACGCCGCCACTTATAAAGACCAGGTTTTTAAAATCCTCGATCCGCAAAAGACGATTGTCGACTTCAACAGCCGCTGGACGGAGCAGTTGAACGCCGTCGCGCTGATCGAGCTGGCCGCGAAGTATACGGTCGCGCGCATGCTCGAGCGCGAGGACTTCAAAACGCGCTACCAAAACCAGCAGTCGATCACGATCCACGAGTTTCTCTACCCGCTGATGCAGGGCTACGATTCCGTCGCGCTCAAAGCCGACGTCGAGCTCGGCGGTACGGACCAGCGCTTTAACCTGCTCGTCGGCCGCGAGCTCCAGCGCGAATACGGTCAAGAGCCGCAGGTCGTCCTCACGATGCCGCTTCTGGAGGGCACCGACGGCGTCAACAAGATGAGCAAGTCGCTCGGCAACTACATCGGCATCAACGAGCCGCCGGAAGAAATCTTCGGAAAAATGATGTCGATCTCCGACGATCTCATGTGGCGCTACGCCGAGCTTCTCAGCGAGCGGCCGCTCGCCGACATCCAGAGGACGCGCGCGCAGGTAGCCGAGGGAAAAGCGCATCCGATGGAGTTCAAAAAAGCTCTGGCCGAGGAGATCGCCGCGCGATTTCACGGCGCAAAAGCCGGCGAATTCGCGCGCGAATACTTCGAGACGCGCTTTCAGAAGCGCCAGGTGCCTAAGAATGTACGCACGCAATTCCCGGCGCCCGAGCGCATGGGGATCTGCCAGCTTTTGGTCGATCTAAAATTCGCGCGCTCGAAACGTGAGGCGCGCGGTCTCGTAGCGCAGGGCGCGGTGCGCGTCGACGGGCGGGCGGTGAGCGACATCAACTTCGAATTCCAGCGCAGCCTCCACCGCTTGATCGAAGTCGGCAAGACGCGGATCGCCGAGGCTGTCGAATGAGCCGTGGAAGCAGGGAATATTTTCGGTGTGGGATTAATTTTCGAGATTGTTCCACTTCACCCTTGACTCGCGGCGGCCGCGCCGTTATATAAACATTTCGTCCAGAAATTTTCCGAAAAATTCTTCTCAAAATTCCTGGAATCGACCTTGACAAACATTGATGTTTGTCTTAAGTTTAGTGTTTGCCTTCCGGGCATTCTCCTCTGGTCTTTGAAAACTAAATAGTAGCGTTTCACTCGGTCCGCCAAGACCGAGTGGAAGACGGTTTAGGGCTTCTGTTAAAGCCAACGAGTAACATCGAGGCAGTTATCATTCATCCAGTCAATCAACCCCGTTAAGGGGAATTGAAAAATTTAACTGGAGAGTTTGATCCTGGCTCAGAACGAACGCTGGCGGCGTGCCTAACACATGCAAGTCGAGCGAGAAAGGGTAGCAATACCTGAGTAAAGCGGCGCACGGGTGAGTAACACGTAGGTAACCTACCTCTAAGACCGGGATAACTCGTCGAAAGATGGGCTAATACCAGATAAGACCACAGTCTCCTCGGAGATCGGGGTCAAAGGTGGCCTCTGCATGCAAGCTATCACTTAGAGATGGGCCTGCGCACCATTAGCTAGTTGGTAGGGTAACGGCCTACCAAGGCAAAGATGGTTAGCTGGTCTGAGAGGATGACCAGCCACACTGGAACTGAGACACGGTCCAGACTCCTACGGGAGGCAGCAGTGGGGAATCTTGCGCAATGGGCGAAAGCCTGACGCAGCAACGCCGTGTGGGTGATGAAGGCCTTCGGGTCGTAAAGCCCTGTCGGAAGGAACGAATGTCCCTGGGGTGAACAATCCCAGGGAGTGACGGTACCTTCAAAGGAAGCACCGGCTAACTCCGTGCCAGCAGCCGCGGTAATACGGAGGGTGCGAGCGTTGTTCGGAATCATTGGGCGTAAAGGGCGTGTAGGTGGTTTGTTAAGTCATGTGTGAAAGCCCCCAGCTCAACTGGGGAAGTGCGCATGAAACTGACAGGCTAGAGTACCGAAGAGGAAGGTGGAATTCCCGGTGTAGCGGTGAAATGCGTAGATATCGGGAGGAACACCGGTGGCGAAGGCGGCCTTCTGGTCGGATACTGACGCTAAAACGCGAAAGCGTGGGGAGCAAACAGGATTAGATACCCTGGTAGTCCACGCTGTAAACGATGGGCACTAGGTGTCCGGGGTATTGACCCCCTGGGTGCCGCAGCTAACGCATTAAGTGCCC